>Ga0209415_10011459_pt1 | contig 14927 bp, 15 predicted proteins | sample PeaSoiSIISIP2007_FD_187696 | JGI IMG/M metagenome (GOLD analysis project Ga0209415, IMG submission 187696) | Peat soil microbial communities from Weissenstadt, Germany - SII-SIP-2007 (SPAdes) (version 2) | ecosystem: Environmental > Terrestrial > Soil > Wetlands > Peat | place: Germany...
CCGAAGATGCGGGTCTCGTAGGTCTTGTTGGCGGGCTCCAGCGCGATCGAGGCGCCGCGCCGGCGCAGGCGCTTCAGCGTGACCTCCTCTTCGTCGATCAAGGCCACCACGATGCTGCCGTTCTCGGCGGTGTCGCAGCGCTGCACCACGATAGTGTCGCCGTCGAAGATCCCAGCGTCGATCATGCTGTCGCCGGCAATCTCGAGCGCGTAGTGCTCGCCGCTGCCGAGCAGGCTGGCGGGAATGCCGACGGTGGTGGACTGGTCGCGGAGCGCCTCGATGGGCGTGCCGGCGGCGATCTTTCCGTAAAGCGGCAGCTGCACGGCTTCGCCGCTTGCGGCGGTGGGCGCGCCGGAGAAGGCGGACTTGAAGTCGCCGCGGATCACCGTGGGCGAGAAGCGCGCCCGCTCCGCGCGCGGCGCGGCGACGGCGGTGTCCTCCGGCAGCTTCACCACCTCGAGCGCGCGCGCCCGGTGAGCGAGGCGCTTGATGAAGCCGCGCTCCTCCAGCCCGCTGATGAGACGATGGATGCCCGACTTCGACTTGAGCTTCAGCGCCTCCTTCATCTCCTCGAAGGAAGGCGAGACGCCGGTGTCGGTGAGGCGCCGATTGATGAACAGCAGGAGCTCGTGCTGCTTCTTGGTGAGCATGGGATCTGGGTCTCCGCGCTAGTCGAATCGCGATGCACAATCGAGGAACAAAACAACAACCCTGCGGCGTTCTAGTTTAGTTCTTTCCGAAGGTCAAGCGCTAACCGTAGGGAATCCGTGCCGATTCGGCGCGAGTCGGTGTTTAGGGTGTGTCTCAGAGGCGGCGCATTGTCCGCCGTGCCAAGAGCAAAGACACAGTCTGCACCGCGAGTGCGGCGGCCAATGCCGCGACGAATGCGGAAGCAATGCCGGTCCGCTCCATGGTCGCGCCGAGCGCGACGAAAAAGGCCGCGAAGGAGAACAGTCCCAGCAGCAGGCCGCGCAGCACGTTGGTCGCGGGGGACGGGCCCTGCGCGTGATGCGTGAACACCGTCAGCACGCCCGCCAACAGCGGGAAGGTGGCGATCAGGCCGCTCAATTGCGGACCGAGCCAGCCGGCGGCCGTGGTCAACGCGAGCACCAGCACGGTCGCTGTCACCATTCGCGCCGGCAGATCCCAGGACTGCGCCGGTACGGCGGGCGCGCTGCCGCTGAAGCTCGGCAGCAGCCATAGGGTCAGCACGAGCGCGCCGATGACGATCGCCACCAGCAGCGCCGGCGCCGGTGCAAGGAATTGCATCGCAAGACCCGTGACCGCGAAGCCGAGACTGCCCGCGAGGAAGGCGAGGGGCCACGCGCGTCGTTGGGCAATCCACGCGTAGGCGAGTGCGAAGGACGCTTCGGCCACTAGGCCCCGGAGCGCGCCTTGCGCGGCCTTCGCGGCGAACGAGGTGCCGTAATCGAGCGCGAGGAACAACACCACCGGGCCCGAGGTCAGTGGCAGGCCAACGAGCCAGCCGCCGACCGCCTGCCCCCAGCGGCGGCCGACCAGGGTCGCGACACCGATCAGCGCCGGCGTCAGCACGAGTTTGAGGGCGAGCGTCTCCACGAAGTCCCCCACGCCCGCGGATCAGAGCGCGAGCAGTCCTCCGCCAAGCGGAATGATGGTGACGCGCTCGCCGGCCTTCGCCGGCGGCGCCAGCGGCGGCCGCACGACCAGGCAATCCGAGCGCGCGAGCAGCGACATCATGGAGCTATCCTGCTTCTCGAAGGGCTTCGCCTCGAGCTCTCCGTCGGCCGCGCGGGCGAGGGTGGCCCGAAGATAGTCCTGCCGGCGGTCGTTCGCCGCGAGCGGCACGGCGAGCCGCGCGGTGACGGGCGGATCCGCAACGGGATCGAGGCCGGAGAGACGGTCGATGGTGGGCTTCAGGAAAATGAGCGCGCAGACCAGCGACGAGACGGGATTGCCGGGCAGCCCCACCATCGGAACGTCGCGGTAGCGTCCGACCATCAGCGGCTTTCCCGGCCGCATGGCGATCTGCCAGAAGTCGAGCTCGAGCCCGGCGGCGCCAAGCGCGTCCTTCACGAGATCGTGCTCGCCGACGGACGCGCCGCCGGTGGTGACCAGGAGGTCGGCGCCCCTCGCACCCTCGGCAGCGCGCCGTACGGACTCCGGCGTGTCGGCGGCGATGCCGAGCTGCAGCGGCACCCCGCCGCACGCCCCGACAAAGGCGCCGAGCGCCAGGCTGTTGGAGCTCACGATCTGGTTGGGACCGACGGGATCGCCCGGCATCACGATCTCGTCGCCGGTGGAAAGGATCGCAACCCGAGGCTGGCGATGGACCATCAGCCAGGGTCGGTCCATGCCGGCGGCGAGCCCGATGTCGCGGGCGGTGAGGCACCGCCGGGCGGGGATGCCGGGCGCGCCCGCGACGAAGTCGAGACCCGCGGGCCGGACGTAGCGGCCGCTCGGCGCGCCCTCGCGCACGACCACGATGTCGCCGTCCCGGTCGGTATCCTCCTGGATCACGATCGCATCGGCGCCCGTGGGCAGCGGCGCCCCCGTGAAGATGCGGACGGCCTCGCCGGCGCCGAGGGGGCGGTCGTAGGACTGTCCCGCGGGCACGGCGCCCACCACGCGAAGCCGCGCCGGCACTCGCGCGACATCGGCCGCGCGCACGGCATATCCGTCCATCGCGGAGAGCGCCACCGGAGGTTGCGTGCGGCGAGCGATGACGGGCTCCGCGAGCACGCGGCCGAAGGCGTCCGCCAAGGCCACCTGCTCAGCCGCGAGCGGCCTCAGCGGCTCCAGCAGGCGCATCAGCGCCTCTTCGACTGAAATCATCGTTTCGCCTCGTAAGTGCCGGATTTCCCTCCGGACTTATGGGCCAACTTCAAGTCGGTGATGAGCATGCCGCGATCGATCGCTTTCAGCATGTCATAGACCGTGAGCGCCGCCACGGAAGCCGCCGTTAGTGCTTCCATTTCGACCCCTGTGCGCCCGGTCACTTTGCAGGTCGCCGCGATGTCGATCGCGTTTCGGTCGGGATCGGGTGTCAGCTCGACCGAGACGGACTCCAGCGCCAGGGGATGGCAGAGCGGGATCAGGTCCGGCGTGCGCTTGGCGCCCATGATCCCCGCGAGGCGCGCGACCCCGAGCACGTCGCCCTTCTTCGCGCCACCCTTGAGCACGAGGTCCAAGGTCTCCTTGGCCATGAACACCGTCGCGGTCGCGACCGCCACGCGCTCCGTTTCGGCCTTCTCGGAGACGTCGACCATGCGCGCGGCACCCTTGGTGTCGAAATGGCTGAGGGTCGCCATGGGCTAGACCGGGGTCGGGGCCGGGATTGGGGCGAGCAGCGTCCGAGTCGCCCCCTCCACATCGCTCTGGCGCATCAGCGACTCGCCCACCAGGAAGCACCGGACGCTCGCGGAGGCCATTCTGGCGAGGTCTTTGGGCCCATGAAGGCCGCTTTCGCTCACCACGAGCCGCTCGGGCGATATTTCGCGCGCGAGTTCCTCGCTGGTGGCGAGATCGACCTTCAAGCTCTTGAGATCGCGATTGTTGATGCCGATCAGGGGCGTTTTCAACCGCAGTGCACGCCGGAGCTCGCCGCGCTGGTGCACCTCCGCCAATACGTCCATGCCGAGGCCCATCGCGGCCGCTTCGAGCTCGTCGGCTTGCCTGTCCTCGAGCGCCGCCAAGATCAAGAGCACGCAATCGGCGCCCAGGGCCCGGCTCTCCGCGATCTGGTAGGGATCGAGCATGAAGTCCTTGCGCAACACCGGCAGCGCCACCGCTCCCCGGGCGGCGACGAGATCATCGGGCTTGCCCTGGAAGTAGGGTGCGTCGGTCAGGACGGAAAGGCAGGCGGCGCCGCCGCGCTCATAAGCGCGGGCGAGCGTTGCGGGATCGAAATCCCCGCGGATCAGCCCGGCGCTCGGGCTCGCGCGCTTGATCTCGGCGATGAGGCCGTAGCCTCCCGCGGCCGCGGCACGCTTCAGGGTGGCGAAGAAACCGCGCGGCGGCGCCGCGGCGCGCGCGGCGCGCTCGATCTCGCCAAGGGACCGCTCCGCCTTGGCGCGCGCGATCTCGCCGCGCTTGGTTTCGCAGATCCGCCGCAGCACATCGCTCATGGCGGCGGCAGCGGCGGCGGCTCGTTGGTGATCGCGACCATCCGCGCGAGCGCCGCGGCGGCCTTCCCGCCGTCGATCGACGTCGCGGCGAGGCCGACGCCTTCCTTGAGGTCCTTCGCCTTCCCCGCGACGATCAACGCCGCCGCGCTGTTGAGGAGCACCACGTCGCGCAGCGGACCCTTCTCGCCTCGCAACAGCGCCCGTAACCGAGCGGCGTTGTCCTCGGGGTCACCGCCCTTGAGGGCATCCCGGCCGGCGCGCGGCAGGCCTGCCTCCTCGGGCGTCACCTCGCGGCTAGCGACCTTTCCGTCCTTGAGGGTGGCAACGACCGTCACACCCGTCGTGGTGAGCTCGTCCATGCCATCGCCGTGGACGACCCACGCCGCCTCGCAGCCGAGCTTGCCGAGGACCTCCGCGATCGGCCGCACCCACTCAGGCGAGAAGACGCCAACCAGCTGGCGCCGGACGCCCGCGGGATTCGAGATGGGCCCGAGCAGATTGTAGATAGTCCGCGTGCCCAGCTCGACGCGCGTCGGCCCGACGTGGCGCATCGCCGAGTGGTGGCGCTGGGCCATCAGAAATCCGATCCCCGCCTCGAAGATCGCCCGCCGGACGAGCCCGAAGTCCGCATCGATGTTGACGCCGAGGGCCGAGAGGATGTCGGCGGCGCCGCTGAGCGAGGACATCTTGCGATTGCCGTGCTTTGCCACCGGAACGCCGCAACCCGCAACCACCAGGGCCGAGGCGGTGGAGATGTTGAAGGAGCTCGACGCGTCTCCCCCGGTCCCGACCACGTCCATCGCGTTGGGTGGTGCCTCGATCGTGACCATCTTCGAGCGCATGGCGCGCGCCGCGCCGGTGATCTCCTCGACGGTTTCGCCTCGTACCCGCAACGCCATCAGGAATCCGCCCATCTGGGAAGGCGTCGCGTTCCCGGACATCATGGCGTCGAACGCGTCGGCCGCCTCTGTCTCCGTGAGGCGATGACCCTGCGCGGCTTTGGCGATCAGTTTCTTGAAATCGGTGGTGTCGATGGTCATGGCGCCGGTCTCATGCGGCGACGGACGCGTGCTCGGCAAGCTTGATGAAGTTCGCGAGCAGCGCGTGGCCGCCCTCCGACGCGATGCTCTCGGGATGGAACTGCACGCCGTGGACCGGCCGCTCCCGATGCACCATTCCCATGATGATGCCGTCCTCAGTCTCGGCGTTGATGCGCAGGCACGACGGCAGGCTCTGCCGCTCCACCACCAGCGAGTGGTAGCGGGTCGCCAGGAAAGGGCCGCGATTGAACCCGTGGAACACGCCGGTGCCGTCGTGGCTGATCCGGCTGAGCTTGCCGTGCATGGGCGCGGGCGCCCGTACGACCTTGCCGCCGAAAGCCTGCCCGATCGCCTGATGGCCGAGGCACACGCCGAGCAGGGGAAGGTTTCCGGCCCGGCTCACGAGTTCGAGGCAGATGCCGGCGTGGTCGGGATCGCTCGGACCCGGCGAGATCACGATGCCCTGCGGACGCATGGCGAGCGCCTCGTCGACGCTCAGGGCGTCGTTGCGGCGCACCACCACCTCTGCCCCCAGCTCGCCCAGGTAATGCCAGAGGTTGTAGGTGAAGCTGTCGTAGTTATCGATGAGCAGGAACATCGCCGTAATCCGCGGGGGAGTGCGGTTATATCAGGTCGGGTGCGGCGCGGCAAAAGCGGGGGCGAGCGCCGCAGGCCAATTTCCGGGCTTGGGCAAACCTGCCAGTTGGCTGTAAGGTTGGGACCATGGACACGGATCAGAAGCCCCTCAACATCGGCTCGGTCGCGGAGGCGACGGGCCTACCGCCCAAGACCATCCGCTACTACGAGAGCATCGGCCTCGTCGGGCCCGCGCGGCGCACGGGCGGCAACTATCGCCTCTACGACGAGCGGGACGTAACGACCCTGCGCTTCATCGAGCGGGCGCGGCGGCTGGGCTTCAGCCTCAAGGAGGTGGCGGAGCTGTTGACCCTGTGGCGCGACCGCCATCGTGCCAGCGCGGACGTCCGGCGCCTCGCGGAGGCGCAAATCCGCCGCGTGGATACGCGGCTGTCCGAGTTGCAGGACATGCGCCGGAGCCTGGAGCATTTGATGGAGCGCTGCCACGGCGACGGGCGGCCGGATTGTCCCATTCTGGACGAGCTCTCGGGGCAGGCCTGACATGGCCGCGAGATCCGTCGATCGAAAGCTGCACGAGTTCGTCGCGCTGCTGCACCGGCCGCCGCCGCCGACGGCGCCGCGCCAACTGCTGCGCCGGGCGGCTACTTGCGCCGCGGCGGTTTTGGTGGCGGGGGGCGTAGGCGCTTTCCTCTGGTTTCCCTGGCCGGGCCTCGGTAGCTTCTTCAAGGCACCCGCGAGCGAGGCCAGGGCCTCGGTCGCTCCGGTGGCGGCGCCTCCGGCGCCTGCGGCGTTCGTGCCGCCCGTGGCGCTACCGGCGTCTGAGCCGATCTCGGCCGCGCACGCTGGGCCTTGGCGGGCACCGCCGCCGGCGCCGCCCGCGGCGGAACCCGAGGCGGTGCCGGCGGACCTGCCGCCGCAGGAGGCGCCCAGGGTTTTGGCGGCGCAGCCTCCGCTTCCGCCCGTGCCGTCACTGCCGCCGCCGGAGCAGACCGCGATGGCGGTGCCCGCCCCATCGCCCGCGCCGGCCGCCGTGGCGCCTCAGCTGGCCGCCGCCGCGATTCCCGCCTGGATCCGAAACGCCGTGCCGGCGCCCGCGCGGGATGCGCGGCCGCGGATCGCGGTGGTGATCGACGACGTCGGCCTCGACCGTCAGCGGAGCGCGCGCGCGATCGCCTTGCCGGGGCCGCTGACGCTGTCCTTCCTGCCCTACGCCATGGATCTGCCGCGCCAGACGGAGGCCGCGCGCAAGGCGGGCCACGAGCTCCTGGTGCATGTCCCCATGGAGCCGTTGAGCAAGAGCTTCGATGCCGGGCCGAGCCCGCTCGACGTCGGCATGAGCGGCGACGAGGTGCTGCAGCGCTTGCGCTGGGACCTCGCGCGCTTCGACGGCTATGTCGGCATCAACAACCACATGGGGAGCCGCTTCACCGCTGATGCGGAAGCGCTGCAGCCGGTGATGCAGGAGCTGCACCAGCGCGGCCTGTTGTTCATCGACAGCCGCACGGTCGCGCACAGCGCCGGCGTGGAGGTCGCCAGAAAATACGGCGTGCCGCATGCCGGCCGCGACGTCTTCCTCGACGATGAGATCTCCGCACCCGCGATCGATGCCCGCCTTGGCGAGCTCGAGCGGGTGGCGCGGCACGCGGGCAACGCCATCGCCATCGGCCACCCCCACGACGCCACGCTGGACGCGCTCCAGCGCTGGCTCCGCGACGCGCCCGCCCGCGGCTTCGTCCTGGTACCCGTGAGCGCGATCGTGAAGGAACGCGGCGGGGAGGGGTGAGGCGTTCAGACCGCGCCGTCATTGTGCTGTCGCCGCGCATCGGGCGTATCATGGGCGAAGCGCCGACAGAGGGCCGGCGCACCAAGCGCAGAACCTGAGCGGATTCCAACGATTCCACGGGAGGTGAACAATGCCCAAATTTTTGATCCAAGGGTCTTACACAGCCGAGGGCCTGAAAGGCCTGCAGAAGGACAAGGCCTCGGGCCGGCGCGCCGCGGTCGCGAGCGCTATGGAGGCACTCGGCGGCAAGCTCGACGCTATTATTACTCGCTGGGCGACTACGACGTGATCGGGATCGTGGACCTGCCGAACACCCAGACGGCGACGGCTTTCTCGGTCGCCGCGTCCGCCTCTGGCCTGCTGCACATCAAGACCACCGCGCTCCTCACCATCGAGGAAGCGGACCAGGCGCTCGGCAAGAGGATCAGCTACAAGCCGCCGGGCCGGTAGCGATCTGGTGAAGCAGCGTCCCTCTCATCCAGCTCCGGTTAAGCTCGCTTACGCTCGCTAAGCCTGCGCAACCCTCTCCCCAGCGGGGAGAGGGGCGGGTGAGGGGGCGTTGCGAGCTCGGAGATCGCTCATCTCCGCGCGAACTTCACCGCCTCCTCGGCGGCGCGGATGAGGGCGCGGCTTTTGTCGAGGATCTCCTGGTATTCGGTGGCGGGGTCGCTGTCGGCGACGACGCCGACGCCGGCCTGCACGATCATCTTGCCGTCCTTCACGAGGGCGGTGCGCAGCACGATGCAGGTGTCCATGCTGCCGTCGCCCGCGAAATAGCCGGCGGCACCGCCATAGAGGTTGCGCCGCTCGGTCTCGAGCTCGTCGATGATCTCCATGGCGCGCACCTTGGGGGCGCCCGAGAGCGTGCCGGCGGGAAAGCCCGCGACGAGCGCGTCGAGGGCGCTGTAGCGCGGGTCGATCTTGCCCTCAACATGGCTGCAAATGTGCATGACGTGGCTGTAGCGCTCGATCATGAACTGATCGGTGACCTTGACGGTACCGATCTTGGCGACGCGGCCCACGTCGTTGCGCGCGAGGTCGAGCAGCATCAGGTGCTCCGCGCGCTCCTTGGGGTCGGCCAGCAGCTCCTCGGCGAGGCGCTTGTCCTCCTCGGCGTCGACGCCGCGCCGGCGTGTGCCCGCGAGCGGCCGGATGGTCACGGTGCCGTCGCGCACGCGGACCAGAATCTCCGGGCTCGACCCCACCACCGAGAAGGAGCCGTAATCCAGGAAGAACAGGAAGGGCGAGGGGTTGAGCCGCCGAAGCGCGCGATAGAGCGCGAAGGGCGGCAGCCGGAACGGCACCTCGAAGCGCATGGACGGCACGACCTGAAAGATCTCGCCGGCGCGGATGTACTCCTTGGCGGTATCGACCATGCGCATGCACTCGTCACGCGTCATGTTGCCCTTGGGCACCGGCAACTCCGCCATCACCTCGTTGGCCTCGCGCCGATAGGGCAGGCTGCGCTCGAAATCGGTCAGCACCTCCGCGAGCCGCTCGCGCGCGAGATCGTAGGCGGCGCGCGCGCCGAGCTCGGCGTTGGGCCAGACCGGCGTCACCAAGGTCACGCGGTCCTGCAGATTGTCGAAGATGCAGACGATGGTCGGGCGCAGGAACATGCCGTCGGGAATGCCGAGCGTGTCCGGGTTCTTATCCGGCAGCCGCTCCATGAGCCCGACCATGTTGTAGCCCATGTAGCCGAAGAGACCGCTCGCCATGGGCGGCAGCGGCGCGGGGGTCTCGACCCGGCACTCCGCGATCAGGTCCTTGAGCGAGGCGAGCGCGGGCTTGGGCTCGCGCTCGAAGGCGTCGGCGTCGGAGCGGACGCGGCGATTGAGCTCGGCCACGTTGCCGCGGCAGCGCCAGACCAGGTCCGGCTTGAGCCCGATGATCGAATAGCGCCCGCGCACGGAGCCGCCCTCGACGGATTCCAGCAGGAAGCTCATGGGCCGCCCGTCCGCGAGCTTCAGCATCACGGAGACGGGCGTCTCCAAGTCCGCGACCAGACTGGTCCAGACCAGCACCGCCTGCTTCGCGCCGTAGGCCCGGGCGAAGCCCTCGAAGTCGGGCGATGCCTGCATCGGCCTCAGAACACTTTGTCGACGCGGGACTGGTCGATCACGACGGGGAAGTATTGGTGGAGCGCGCCGGTGTACTCCGCGAACAGGTCGGTCTGGATCTGCTGACGGATCTGAGCACTCATCGCGTCGACCCTGGGCTTGTCCGTGGCGGGATCGGCGGCGATCACCTCGGTGAGCTCCGCGACATAGACGCCGTCGTTCGACAGACCTTGCACGGCCTGGTGGGGCTTGGCGCGGAACAGGCCGGTGATGGCCGGCGGCGGCAAGCCGCCGGTCTCGCGTCCGCGCTCGATCTGAGGCGTGGTGGTGACCGTAAGGCTGTGCTGCGCCGCGATCTCCTTCAGGGGCTTGCCGCCGTTGACGGCGTCGACGATCTCCTTGGCGGTCTTCGTGATGCGGTCGATGCGTTGCTGCTGCTGCCAGGCCGCGAGCACCTGATCGCGCACCTCGGCGAGCGGGCGCACCACCGAGGGCGTCACCTTGTCGACGCGCACGACATAGAAGCCGCCGTCCTGGGTCTCGGCGACGTTGCTCACTTGGCCCGCCTCCGTGTTGAAGGCGGTGTGCAAGATGTCGGCCGACGACGACGGCAGCGCGGCCGCGCTGCCGTTGACGGCGTGGCCGTTCTCATCGACGTCGGCCGGCTTCGCCACGTTCAGCTGCAGGTCGGCGGCCACCTTGTCGAGGTCGTCGCCGCGTGCGAGCGCGTCGTCGACCTTGTTCATGACCTTGCCGATCTGCGTGTCCGCGGCGTCGTGTGCGAGCTCGGAGGCGATCTTGGGCTTTGCCTCCTCGAAGGTCTCGGTTTTCGCCGGCTGGATCTCCGTCACATGCAGGATGTGCCAACCGAAATCGGTCTGGACGGGATCGCTGATGCCGTCCTTCTCGAGCTTGAAGGCGGCGTCCGAGAGCTTGGGCTCGCCGAGCGCCTCCGCGGAGACCAGCCCGAGGTCGATGGGTCCCGAAGCCATCTTGGCGACGTCCTTCGCCACCGCCGCGAAAGCCTGGCCGCCCTTGAGCGCTGTCTCGGCCTGGTCGGCGGTCGCCTGGTCGCGCACCAGGATCTGCTCGACGTGGCGCCGGTCAGGCGTCTTGAAGTCGTCGAGCCGCCGTTGGTACTCGTCCTTGAGCTCGTCGTCGGAAAACGTGATCGCTTTGGCGAGGTCGTCGAGCGTCAGGGAGGCGACCTGGAAACTCCGCAGCTCCGGCGCCCGGAACAGCTCGGAATGCTGGTCATGAAAATCGGCGAGGTCTTGCTCGCCGGGTTCGCCGATATCGGTCGCGGAGGCGAATGGAATCATCACCGTGTCCGCCACCCGTTTCTCCGCGAGCATCCGGTAGAACGCGTCCACCAGCGGCTTCGGCGCCGCGACGCCGCCGGCCACCGCATCCGAGAGGGCGCCGCGCACCAGCTGGTTGCGCACGCTCGCCTCGTATTGCGCCTCCGACATCCGATTGTTGTTGAGGACTTGCTGATAGCGCAGGCGGTCGAATTGCCCGCCGGCATCGTGGAAGACGGGGTCGTTGAGGATCATCGTGCGCACGGCGTCGTTGCCGATCGCCAGTCGCATGCGGCCGACTTCCTGGGTGATCAGGCTGTCGGCGATGAGCTGATCGAGCTGATCTGCCACGATGCCGAGCTTCTTGGCCTCCTCGATGTCGAAGGTCTCACCGTAGGTCTGCTTCAGGGTTTGCACTTGGGTGCGCACGGCGGAGGTGAGCTGCTCCGCGCGGACCTTGTCGTTGCCGACGGTCGCGATCGTGCTATCGACGGCACTGTCGTTGAGCCAGCTGCCGATGCCCCAGAAGCCGAAGGCAACGATCAGGACCGCGAACAGGATCTTGACGACGAGGGAACCGGCTCTTGAGCGGATGGCTTGCAGCATGATGTGGGGCTTTCGTGAGCGCGGCGGATGATAGTGAGCGAGGGCCCTCATTAGCAACTCAAGAAAAAGCCCGAAAAAACTGGAGGTTGCCGGCCCCTCGACGGGCGGATCGGACCGGTGCGTGGCCACTGGCGGCGGGCGTGCGCGGTATGGTAGAGCGGGCGCGCTGATGGAGGCGCACAGGTGCGTAGGCTGGTCGCGGGCAATTGGAAGATGAACGGCCTCAAGGCCGAGGGGTTGGCGCTCGCGCGCGCGCTGGTGGCGCGGGCGGCGGCGGGCGACCCGCCCGACTGCGCGCTCGTGGTCTGCCCGCCCGCGACGCTGCTGGTCCCGATCGCCGATACGCTTCGCGGCAGCGGTATCGCCCTCGGCGCCCAGGATTGCCACGCCGAGCCCACGGGCGCGCATACCGGCGACATCAGCGCGGCCATGCTCAAGGACGCCGGCTGTACCTACGTCATCGTCGGCCATTCCGAGCGGCGCTCCGACCACGGCGAGACCGACGCGGCCGTGAACGCGAAGGCGAGCGCCGCGCACGCAGTGGGGCTGGTGCCGATCCTCTGCGTCGGCGAGACGCTGGCGGAGCGGGATGCCGGCGAGACGCTGGCGGTGGTCAAGCGCCAGGTCGAGGGGTCGCTGCCCGAGGGTCTGAAAGCGCAGCAGATCGTCATCGCCTATGAGCCGGTCTGGGCGATCGGCACCGGGCGCACGCCAACCACGCAGGAGGTGGCGGCGGTGCATGCGCGCATCCGCGCGTTGCTGCACGAGCGCGTCAAGGGCGCCGCCGAGGTGCCGATCCTTTATGGCGGGTCCGTCAAGGCTTCGAACGCCCGCGAGCTGCTCTCGGTCGAGAACGTCGATGGCGCGCTGGTCGGCGGCGCCAGCCTCGACGCCGCCGGTTTCTGGGCGATCGCGCAGAGCAGCCCGTAACGGACGACAGAGGACAGATGCCAGAACACAGCGGCATAGGTGACAAATCCACGCAGACCGACTAAAACCCGCCTCTCCCCATTCTGTCCTCTGTCGTCCGTCCTCCGTCCTCCGTCCTCCGTCCTCTGATCCATGCAAACCATCATCCTCGTCATCCATCTGATGATCGCCGTCGCGCTTGTCGGCACCGTTCTCCTGCAGAAGAGCGAGGGCGGCGCGCTCGGCATCGGCGGGGGCGGCGGCATGTCGGGGTTCATGACGGGGCGCTCGACGGCGAACCTCTTGACCCGCACCACCGCGATCCTGGCGGGTGCTTTCTTCGCCACCAGCATCCTGCTCGTCATCCTGGCGGCACACCGGAACGAGGCCAGCTCCATCCTCGAGCAGTCTGCGCCGGCCACGACCGGGCCTTCCGCGCCGGCGAGCGCTCCGGCGGCACCGAGCGCTCCCGGAGCGCCGCAGGCACCGGCTTCGACGCCCGGCGCGCCGCAACCGCCCTCGGCGCCCAGCGCGCCCCAACCGCCCGCGCAGCAGTAGAAATCTGCGCGAGCGCGCGACTCCGCGGAATTCTGCGGCGTATTCGCGCAAGCCGAGTGTCGGTGGGAGTGCGGTCCCCTCGACAATCGCGCGGGGTCGCGGGGCAAACACCGCGGATTCTGGCGGTTGCGGCAGTGCAATACCCTTGTCTGGTCCACTGTTGTGTCGGGCCCCGGGCCTCCTGTAAACTGGAGTTCCATGACGCGGTACATCTTCATTACCGGCGGCGTGGTCTCCTCACTCGGCAAGGGTCTCTCCGCGGCGGCGCTGGGCGCGCTCCTGCAGGCGCGCGGTTTCCGCGTGCGCCTCCGGAAGTTCGATCCCTACCTCAACGTCGACCCCGGGACCATGAGCCCCTACCAGCACGGCGAGGTCTACGTCACCGACGACGGCGCCGAGACCGATCTCGACCTCGGCCATTACGAGCGCTACACCGGCGTCGCCACGCGCCGGAGCGACAGCGTCACCACCGGCCGGATCTATTCCAACGTGATCGCCCGCGAGCGCCGCGGCGAGTATCTGGGCGCCACCGTCCAGGTGATCCCCCACGTCACCGATGCGATCAAGGAGTTCATCCAGGCCGATCTTGCCGACGAGGATTTCGTGCTTTGCGAGATCGGCGGCACCGTCGGCGACATCGAGAGCCTGCCGTTCCTGGAGGCGATCCGCCAGATGGGCAACGAGCTCGGCCGCGAGCGCGTGCTCTATGTCCATCTGACGCTGGTGCCCTGGATCCCCTCCGCCGGCGAGCTCAAGACCAAGCCGACGCAGCACTCCGTCAAGGAGTTGCTCGGCCTCGGCATCCAGCCGGACATCCTGCTCTGCCGCTGCGACCGGCCGATCCCCGAGGGCGCGCGCAAGAAGATCGCGTTGTTCTGCAATCTCCGGGAGGCCCGAGTCATCCCGGCGCTCGACGTCGATACCATCTACGGCGTGCCGAGCGCCTATCACGCCGAGGGCTTCGACCGCGAAGTCTGCAGCCATTTCGGCATCGAGGCCCGCGAGCCCCGGCTGGAGCAATGGCAGACCATCGTCTCCCGCATCCGCAAACCCGAGGGCGAGGTCAACATCGCCGTGGTCGGGAAGTACACGCACTTGAAGGACAGCTACAAATCGCTGGCCGAGGCGCTCTCCCACGGCGGCATCGCGAACAACATGCGGGTCAATCTGAATTGGATCGATTCCGAGGTGTTCGAGCGCGAAGACACCGTCCAGCATCTCGAGGGCGTGCACGGGATCCTGGTGCCCGGCGGCTTCGGCGAGCGCGGCTCCGAGGGCAAGATCGAGGCGGCGCGGTTCGCGCGCGAGCGCCAGGTGCCCTATTTCGGCATCTGCTTCGGCATGCAGATGGCGGTGATCGAGGCCGCGCGGCACTTGGCCGATCTTCCCGGCGCGAGCTCGACGGAGTTCGGTCCGTGCCAGGATCCCGTGATCGGCCTGATGACGGAGTGGATGCGCGGCAACGTGCTAGAGCGCCGCAAGGCGAACGGCGACATGGGCGGCACCATGAGGCTCGGGGCCTATGAGGCGATGCTCGACGCGGGAAGCCGCGTTTCCGAGATCTACGGCGGCGCCACCCGGATCAGCGAGCGCCACCGGCACCGCTACGAGGTCAACGTCAACTACAAGGACCAGCTCGAGGCCGTGGGCTTGCGCTTCTCGGGCATGTCGCCCGACGGCGAGCTGCCGGAGATCGTCGAGATCCCCGAGCACCCCTGGTTCATCGGCGTGCAATACCACCCCGAGCTCAAGTCGAAGCCCTTCGAGCCGCACCCGCTGTTCGCCGACTTCATCCGCGCCGCGCTCGACCAGAGCCGGCTGGTGTAACGCCCGGGACGCTCAGTCACTCCATTGTCGCCTGAGCACGCGAGCCAACGCGCGATCATGACACTCGCGCTTGCGATCCTGTTCCTGTCCTTCACGCCGATCCTGTTCCGCTGGTCGGAGCTCGGGCCGACCGCGAGCGC
>Ga0209415_10011460_pt1 | contig 14926 bp, 15 predicted proteins | sample PeaSoiSIISIP2007_FD_187696 | JGI IMG/M metagenome (GOLD analysis project Ga0209415, IMG submission 187696) | Peat soil microbial communities from Weissenstadt, Germany - SII-SIP-2007 (SPAdes) (version 2) | ecosystem: Environmental > Terrestrial > Soil > Wetlands > Peat | place: Germany...
GGCGGGAACCACCTCAGCGCTACGGCCGCCAACGCCACCATCGACACCATCGTCGACGAGAAGCTCCCGGAGAACGCGTTCGTCATGGGCAAGCTCCTCCGCGACGGGCTCGAGGCGATCCAGAAGAAGTTCCCGAAGGTCATCGGCGACGTGCGCGGCAAGGGGCTCATGCAGGCCCTCGAGCTCGTGAAGGACGAGACCGCGGGCGACCGGACCCCTGCACCCGGGGACGCGCTCCGGCTCTTCGAGGAGACGAAGCTGCGCGGCCTGCTCATCGGCAAGGGGGGCCTCTACGGCAACGTCATCCGTATCTCCCCCGCGCTCAACATCGGCAAGGCCGACATCGAAGAGGGGATCCGTATCCTCGATCAGGCGTTCACCGCGATGCAGTCGTGAGCCGATGAGCCAAATAGCCGCGAAGCTCGACCTCCCGGAAGGGCGTCTCGAGACGAAGCTCCCCGACGACAAGCCGCTCTACGGCGCCGCGGAGGCGCGCGCCGAGGCCGAGCGGTGCCTCTACTGCGTCGACGCGCCGTGCATCAAGGCGTGCCCGACGTCGATCGACATCCCGACGTTCATCCAGAAGATCGCGACGGGGAACGTGCGCGGCTCGGCGCGGACGATCCTCGAGCAGAACATCCTCGGTTACTCGTGCGCACGCGTGTGCCCCGTCGAGGTCCTGTGCGTGGGGGACTGCGTCTACCAGGAGTGGCACGGCGCGCCGATCGCGATCGGCCGACTCCAAAGGTACGCCACCGAGACCGCGACGCGCGCCGGAGAGCCCCCGCTCTTCACGCCGAAGACGCGCGCGAGCGCGGAGCGAAAGAAGGTCGCCCTCATCGGAGGCGGGCCCGCGTCGCTGTCGTGCGCCGCGTACCTCGCGCTCGAGGGGCACCGCGCGGTGATCCTCGAGAAGCGCGCGCTCGCGGGCGGGCTCAACACGACCGGGATCGCCCCCTACAAGCTTCACGCGGAGGACGCCCTCCACGAGGTCGCATGGGTGCGGTCCCTCGGCGTGGAGCTCCAGACGGGGGTCGAGGTCGGCGTGAACGTGAAGGGCGACGCGCTGCTCGCCGAGTACGACGCCGTGTTCATCGGCGTGGGGCTGGGCGCGGACGCGACCCTCGGGGTGCCCGACGAGTCGGGGCCCGGCGTCGTGGGCGCGACCGCGTGGATCGAGTCGATGAAGCTCGGCGCTCCGTCCGCGACCCCGCTCGGGCGCGTGGTCGTCGTCGGCGGAGGGAACACGGCGATCGACATGGCGCGCGAGTGCGCGCGGCTCGGGGCGCGCGAGGTCACGATCCTCTACCGGCGCGACGCCGAGGCGATGTCGGGCTACGAGCACGAGCTCGCCCACGCGAGAGAAGAGGGGGTCCGTGTGGTGGTCAACGCGGTGCCCGTGGGCTTCATGCGCGACGGCGGCGGGACTCTCTTCGGCGTGATCGTGGCCGAGGCCGCGAACGGCCGCCCGATCCTCGGGACGGAGCACCGCCTCGCGTGCGACCTCGTCGGCGTCGCGATCGGGCAGGCGAAGGTGCAGTCGATCGCGGGCGAGCTGCCCGGGGTCGCGCTCGACGCGAAGGGGTGCGTGCAGGTCGACGCGACGACGAAGCGGACGGGCAACAGGAAGGTGTACGCGGGAGGCGACTGCGTGAACGGTGGCAAGGAGGTCGTGAACGCAGTGGCCGACGGTCGCGACGCCGCGCACGCGATGATGCTGGAGTGGGGCCAGAGGACGGTCACCACGAAGGCGAAGCTCGCCTGGACGGGGGCCGCCCGTGGCTGATCTGACGACCGACTGCGCCGGGATCAAGAGCCCGAACCCGTTCTGGCTCGCCTCCGCGCCGCCGACGAACACCGGCGAGCAGATCATGCGCGCGTTCGACGCCGGCTGGGGCGGCGCCGTGTGGAAGACCCTGGGCAACCCGATCGTGAACGTGACGAGCCGCTTCGGAGCGGTCGATTACGCGGGGCGGAAGGTGATGGGGCTCAACAACATCGAGCTCATCACCGACAGGCCGCTCGACGTGAACCTCGCCGAGATGCGCGAGGTGAAGAAGCGGTACCCGAAGCACGCCCTCGTCGCGTCGCTCATGACCGAGACACGAGAGGACTGGCGCGTCCTCATCCGGAAGGTCGAGGACGCGGGCTGCGACGGCCTCGAGCTCAACTTCGGCTGTCCGCACGGGATGTGCGAGCGCGGGATGGGCTCGTCGGTCGGGCAGGAGCCGAAGCTCCTCGAGGAGATCACGCGCTGGACGAAGGAATTTGCGAAGACGCCGGTGCTCGTCAAGCTGACACCGAACATCGGCGACATCTTGGAGCCCGGGATCGCCGCGGTGAAGGGGGGCGCGGACGGGCTGTCGCTCATCAACACGGTGAAGAGCCTCATCGGCGTCGACCTCGACCGCATGGTCCCGCTCCCGCGCGTCGGCGCGCAGTCGACGAACGGCGGCTACTGCGGGCCCGCTGTGAAGCCCATCGCGCTCCACCTGGTCGCCGCGCTCGCGCGCGAGAAGGCCATCGGCGTCCCCATCTCGGGCATCGGGGGCATCTCGAACTGGCGCGACGCGGCCGAGTTCATCGCGCTCGGCTCGTCGTCCGTCCAGGTGTGCACCGCGGTGATGCACCACGGCTACCGGATCGTGGGCGACATGATCGACGGGCTGAACGAGTTCCTCGACGCGCGCGGGATGAAGAGCGTGCGCGAGCTGTCGGGGCGCGCGGTGTCGTCGTTCGTCGAGTGGGGCGACCTCGACCTCGGCTACAAGCTCGTGGCCGGCATCGACGCGAAGAAGTGCATCGGCTGCCAGCTCTGCGTGACGGCGTGCTGGGACGGCGCCCACCAGTGCATCTTCACCGGCCCGGCCGACGGCGTTCGGCCGCCCCACGCGCACACGAAGGGCCCGGCTGTCGCGCCGAAGCCGCTCCCGATGGGCCTCCTCGCGGGCGACCGCGTCCCGTGGATCGACGAGCCCGAGTGCGTGGGCTGCAACCTGTGCGCGCTCGTGTGCCCCGTCGAAGGGTGCGTCACGATGCGTGAGGTGGAGACGGGCGCGCACGAGACGTGGAACGACCGCGTCGCCCAGGGTCGGGACAAGGTGCCGGGCGGGATTCACGGCTGACGCGGGCGAGCGCCCTCCACTCCGGGGGCGGTCGCGCGGGCGGAGAGCCACAAGCTCGCGCGCATCGTCGGCGGCTGACCGCCGACACCCTCGCCGTCTCTAGTGTCGCAGCTCGATCGGCGGCTGGTCGTCGACCCGCTCGCCTCCGAGCGCGACGCGGCCGCCGTTCGCCTTGTAGGTGTGCTCGGGCCCCGGGAACGTCCCGGCCTCGACCTCACCGACGTAGCTCTTCATCGCAAGGACGATGGCGTCGCCGAGCTCGGCGAAGCGCTTCGCGAACTTCGGCGAGTGCCCGCGATTCATGCCGAGCAGGTCGCTGCACACGAGGACCTGCCCGTCACAGCTCGGGCCGGCGCCGATGCCGATCGTCGGGATGTCGAGCTCCGCGGTGACCCGCGCGGCGAGGTCCGGCGGGATGGCCTCGAGGACCACGGCGTACGCGCCCGCCTGCGCCAGCGCACGCGCGTCGTCGAGCACCTTCTCGGCCCCGACGTCTCCCCTCCCCTGCACCTTGAACCCGCCGAGCGCGTGCACGCTCTGCGGCGTGAGCCCGACGTGCCCCATCACGGGGATCCCCGCGATGACCATCCGTCGCACGCTCTCGGCGACCTCTTCGCCCCCTTCGATCTTGACGCTCTCGTACCCGCCCTCCTTCACGAGCTTCCCGGCGCTCTCGATCGCCTGCGTGATCGACGCCTGGTAGCTCATGAACGGCATGTCGCCGACGAGGTGTGCGTGCCCGAGGGCGCGGGAAACGGCGCGGCCGTGGTAGCAGATCTCGTCCAGCGTCACGGGGAGCGTGTTGGCGAGCCCCTGCACGACCATCCCGAGGGAGTCGCCGACGAGGACGACGTCGACGCCGGCCTCGTCCACGAGGCGGGCCATCGTGAAGTCGTACGCCGTGACCATCGAGATGCGGCGGGCGCCGCTCCTGGCCTTGCGAGCGCTGAGGTCCGGGGCAGTCAGCTTGCGCTGCGGGCGCGCGGGGGCGCCGTTCGGATTGGAGTACATGGTCGTCTCGGGTCGTGGCCGGGGAAGGCCGAGCGGGCGCTCGTCTCTGGGAGGGAGCGACGTTCGGTGGTCCGGTCTACGCCTAAGAGCAATCTAGCGCGGAGCGGGCGCGGTCACAATCGGATCGCGAATTCCCTACGGCTTCGAGCTCGCCCAGCTCGGGTCGTCCGTCACCATCGCCGTGACCCACGCCTCGAGCGCCGCGCTGGGCGCGAGCAACCCGACGTGCGACGCCCCGGGAACGATGAAGTAGTGCCCGTTCGGCCAGCTCGAGTCCATCCGTGCGGCGAGCGCGTAGAGCTCGGTCTGGAACTGCGTGGTCGTGATGTCCATGAACGGGCTGATCACGATGTCGTACTCGTACGAGATGAGCCCGAACCGGTGCGACGGGTAGGTGGTCTCGTAGTAGTCGACGAACGCGCCGACGTCCGTCCTGCACGCGGGGCAAGCCGCGGGGAGCTGGGCGTTCCACGCGTCGATCCACATCGACCAGCGCCCGGGCGCGGGCGCGACCGGCTGCCCCGAGTCGTCGAGCACGTCGACCCTCGCGTGCGGCATCGCGTTCTGCACGTGCTCGAAGTTCAGCGCCGCCCCGAAGCCCCCGGCGCTGTCCCCCGAGAGCCAGACGCGGGTCGTGCTCGGGAACGTCGCGTTCACGTACTCGAGGAAGAGGCTCAGGTTCTCGTACCCGACGAAGTGCGTCTCGTGGGCGATCCCGAGGTACGAGAGGCTCGTGACGAGGTTCCCCACGAAGACATCCCCCGTGCAGTAGGGGACATAGACCAGGTTCTTCCCGGCGAACGGGTTGGCGGCGTTGCTCCGGTCGAGCAGGTAGATGGCCGCGACCTGCGGGTCGGTCTCGAACGCGAGCTGGTCGTAGCCGGTCGCCACGTAGAACGCGGTCGACACCGGCCCCCAGCATGACGTGCCGTCCCAGCACGCCCCGCCGCCTTCGAGAAAGATGAGCAGCCCGTCGGAGGGGGTCGGCGAAGGGTTGATGGCAAAGCCCGTCGGACTGCCGTCGGCGCAGCTCGATCCCGGCACGTCGACCCAGGTCCACGCTCCCGTGGATGCGTCGAGCGGCGGAACGGCGGGCGCGGCGTCGCGCGAGCCGGCGTCGGGAACGGGGGGAGCCTCGATCGTGTTTACGTCTCGATGGACCGCCGCGTCGTGCGCGCCGGCGTCCTCCTTCTTCGCGTGCGACGCGGCGTCGCCCGCGTCGTGGCCCGTTTGGCTCGTGTTGGAAGGGCCGCCCGAGCAAGCGAGGGCACCCAGGGCCGCGATCGCCCGCGCGAGGTCTCCGAATCTCATCCAGCCGTGCCTCCTTCGGGCGAGAGGTCGAGCGTAGCGCGCCCCCCGCCGAATCCAAGGCGCTTGGCCCGCTTCGTCAACGCGGCTACGGTCGCCCTGTGCCGTCGCCGCCTCGTGCGTTTGCCCCGCGCCCGCTCCTCGCGACCTTCCTCTTCACGCTTGCCGCGTGCCAGTCGCCCCCCTCCGCGTCGAGCCTCCGCGAGTGGACGGCAAAGGACCACGACCGCATCGAGGAGTCGGCCCGCGCCACGAAGCCCGGCGGACGTTCGGAGCGAACCGCCGCGACTGCGGCCGGCCAGCGTGCCGGTTCCGACGCCGTCCTCGAGGCGAGCTGGACGCAGCAGTGCGCCCAGTGCCACGGGCGTGCCGGACACGGCGACGGCCCCACGGGCCCCATGGTCCACGCGGCCGACCTCACGCGCGACGACTGGCAGGCCACGGTGACCGATGCCCAGATCGCCGCGGTGATCGTCGCCGGCAAGGGGAAGATGCCGGCCTTCCCCAACCTGCCGGAGAAGATCATCTCGGGGTTCGTCGCCCGGATCCGCGCGTACCGAGGGCGATGAGCGTCGGCCCGCCCGAGCCGGTCAAGTGGGCCGGGCGTCGCGCGCTCCGCATTCCGCTGCTCGTCGCCGGCGTCGGGGTGGCGTTCGTGCTCTCGCGCCAGTGGCCGGTCGATCAGTCGGTCCACATCGTGCTCGGGGACGCGGCCGCGGGGGTCTCCGAGCTGCGCCTCCGGTACGCCGAGCCCGAGGGCGGGCGGGACGACTGGCAGCGCGAAGCGTCCTTCCACTTCGAGCGAGGACGCGCGCCGCGCGTGGTCACGCACGAGCCGCACATCGCCAATGGCGTGTACGATGTAGAGATCGAGCTCACGATGGCGACGGGAGCGGCCGAAGCACGGACGGTGACCGAGACGCGGCGCGTAACGCTGACGGGAAGGCCGGCCTCCATCGACGTCTCGCGGCGCGCGCTCGCCGGAGGCGAGTCCCCATGAGCGACCGGTCAGAGGACGACGAATCGCTCCGCACGCAAGCCGCGACGCGCGCCGGACGCGGGGTCTCGATCCCGTCCGGGACGCTCGTGGCGACCGTCCTCTCGGGCTCGGCCAAGGGGACCACGCGTCCGCTCGGCGCGCGGATGACCATCGGCAAGGCGCCCGGCAACGACCTCGTCCTCAACGACGACACCGTGTCACGCAACCACTGCGAGCTCGTGCGCGCGGGGGACGGCGTCCACGTGAAGGATCTCGGGTCGACCAACGGAACGCGCATCGACGGCACGCGCGTCCAGGAGGCCGTGCTTGGGCCGGGCTCGGTCCTGCGCGTCGGCGAGGTCGAGATCGCGCTGAAGCCGGCCACCGAGCGCGTCGAGGTCTTGCCGAGCGAGGCGAGCGAGTTCGGCGGCGTCCTCGGCCACGCGCTCGGCATGCGGACGATCTTCGGCGTGCTCGAGCGCATCGCGCCGACCGACGCGACGGTCCTCCTCGAAGGGGAGACGGGGACGGGCAAGGACGCGCTGGCGCGGGCGATCGCCGCCGCGAGCCCTCGGGCGCAGAAGCCGTTCGTCGTCGTCGACTGCGGCGCCGTCAGCTACGCGCTCATCGAGAGCGAGCTCTTCGGGCACGAGCGCGGCGCCTTCACCGGGGCGGTCGCGGCGCGGGCGGGCGCGTTCGAGCTGGCTGATGGCGGAACGCTCTTCCTCGACGAGATCGGCGAGCTCCCGATGGACGTCCAGCCGAAGCTCCTCCGCGTCCTCGAGACGCGCGAGTTCCGCCGCGTCGGGGGGAACAAGACTCAGCAAGCGAACGTCCGCGTCCTCGCGGCCACCAAGCGGAACCTCCTCCGCGAGGTGCAGGGCGGCAAGTTCCGGGAGGACCTCTACTTCCGGCTCGCCGTCGTCCCCGTCACCGTCCCGCCCCTCCGCGCGCGCCGCGAGGACATCCCCCTCCTGGCCCAGCACATCCTCGACCTCACCAGCGCCGCCGAGGCACGCTCCTCGGGCGCCCCGAAGGTGGCCCACACCCTGGACGCCGACACCGTGAACGCCCTCATGGCGCACGACTGGCCGGGAAACGTGCGCGAGCTCAGGAACGTGCTCGAGCGCGCCGTGTACCTCTCGCGCGCCACCGGGAGCCCGGAGCTCCGGCTGGTGCTCCTCGCCACGGGGGCGGGCCGCGCGGCGGACGACGCGACCTTCCAGTTCGACCCCGCCAAGAGCTACCGCGACACGCGGGCGAAGGTCGAGTTCGAGTTCGAGAGGAGGTACGTCAAATGGCTCCTCGGGCGCCACGGCGGCAACATCAGCGCCGCCGCGCGCGACGCCAAGATGGACCGCAAGCACCTCCACGACATGGCGAAGAAGCACGGCCTCCGCGACAACGACCCGGACGGGTAGAGACGTCGCGCTCAGAAGAGGGCGTTGATCGAGAGCCCGCCGAAGTAGGCGTAAGCATTTCCGATCGGCACGCCACCGAGCGTGAACTGCGTGTAGGTGAAGTTCTCGACGTCGAACGAGAGCCCGACCTTGAAGCGCGTCATGATGCCGATGAGGCGCCCGTGCTTCGGAGTGACCGTGTAGAGCGCGCGGACGCCGCCGAGCCAGCTCCAGAAGGGCGAGAGCTCCCGGTCGCCCGACCAGTACTGCCCCTTCGGCCCGAGCGGCGCGTTCCCCCCCGTGTAGTCGTCGCTCCAGAAGACCGCACCCGTCTGGTTGTAGACGCGCCCTCGCAGGAGCACCCGGAAGGACTCGCCGAGGTACTTCTCGAACTCGAGCTCCCCCGTCTCGCTCTGGATCGCCCAGGTGTCGTCGTACCCGCGGAGCGACAGGCGGAGCGCCGCCTTGATGGGCCGGAGATACAGGTTGGCCTTGAGCGAGACGGACTGGCGGGTCCTTTCGTTCGGCACGTGCTCCTGGGCCTGGATTCCCTCCGCGATGACGACGGTCCGGTAGGGGTCGCTCTGGAAGCCGTCGGTCACCTGCACGCCGTAGATGACCTGGGTCATGAAGCTCGGCGTCCACGCCTGCGACCAGCTCGCCTGGAGCGTGTCGATGGAGATGGGGTCGGTCGTGCGGGTCGGGGCGCTCGTGAAGCAGCCGGTCGAGTCCTCGAGCGCGTGGTCGAGCGTCGCGGGGTTCCCCGCGGTCTGCACGCGGTTGCAGACCTGATCGAAGTTGTGGGCGTAGCCGAGCTCGAACTGCGTGTCGTGCTCGAGCGGCTCGGTGCGCGCGGAGACGTTGAACGAGTTCGACTGGTAGTCGTGCTCGATCGAGTAGCTGTAGCCCCCCGTGAACGAGACGATGTCCTTCCTGAACGTGAAGCCGCCGTGGGCGACGTTCCGGAAGTCGTGGACGCTCGCCGTGGTGACGACGTCCGCCCCCGTGTGGATGTTCTGGTAGGTGGGCCCCGCCTTCACGGCGACGCTCGCGCCCGAGACCACGTCCGCCGACCAGCCCGCGCGCAGGCTGAGCGCGTTCGTCGGCGTGACCTCGAGGTCGCCCGAGGGGGAGTAGACCGTCATGTTCGTCTTGGTGGGCTGCTCGTGGAAGAGCGAGTGGTTCGTCTCGAACTCCGCGACCTGCGCGCGCGCCGTCCCGAGGGGCCCGAGCACGAGGGCCGCGGTGAGAGCGGCGACCGCGAGCTTCGCGCGGGCGTGGGGGGTCAGTTGCACCCGCAACCTCCGCCTGCGACGCCCGTCCCGCCGAAGGCACCCTCGCGGTTCTCGATCGCGTGGACGCGGAGCGCCTCGGCCTTCGACTCACCGTCGAACTGCATCACGGGATCGGCCAGCACGGCGCGCTGCTGCGGCCTCACCGTGACGCACGACGCCGTCCCCGCGAGGGCGAGCGCGGCGAGGAGGATGCTCATTCGCATGGTCGGCTCTTTCAAAAGTAGACCCCCAGCCCGCCCGCGAAGGTCTGCGCGTTCTGGTACGACTGGGCGTTGAAGAGGGTGAGATTCGTCGCTTCGAGGCGAATGAGGATGCGACTGCGGAACGCCATGAGGAAGCCGCCGCCCGCGCGCGCGAGGTAGTAGTCGCCGCGCGTGAGGACGAAGGAGTCGGAGTTGGGGAAGACGCTGAAGCCGCCTCCGCCGAGGTCGAGGAAGGGGCAGATGGGCCACGTGGGGGCGAAGTAGACGCTCGCACCGACGCCGTACATGAGCTCGGAGCCGTTGCTCGTCAGGACGTCACCGACGAACAGATCGAGGGAGATCGTCCGGTCGAGGACGAGCGACGGGCGCGCCTCGATGAACCCGTACGCGTGCCGTCCGCCCGTCTCGAGCGGCACGTAGGCCGCGCCTCCGAGAATGGCGAGCCCCGCGTGCGACCCCGTCAGCGGCGGCGGCGCGAGGACCCCCGGGCGTCGCGGCGCGCCCTTCTCGTTCGGGTCGACCGCGTACGTCTGGAGCTCGTCGCCGAGCGCGTACGCGGTGCGCCCGTCGGGCAGGACGACGCGGAGCCAGAATCCGGTCCCCGGGCGTCCGTAGAGCGCCAGCGTCTCGCCGCGGTGCGCCGTGTAGATGACGCGGAAGGATACGCCGGGGCCGGTACGGAGGTCGGCCGCGTCGACGGTGACGCGCGCGAAGGCCTCGACGTCGTCCGCCGCCAGGGCGGTCCGCGGCGCGAGCGTGACCGCGCCGAGGGTGCAGAGCGACAGGACGGACGCGAGGCACCACCTCCAGAGCCGGTGGGGCATCTATTCCGTGGCCCACATGGCGAGGAACTTCGTGACGCTCGTGTCGGAGGAGGGGAAGACCGGCACGGGGTGAGCCGTGACGATCTGGGTGGGCCAGAGGTAGAGGGGAGAGTTCTGCCAGTCGGTGCTGAACTCGAGCGCGACGGCGCCGAGGTTGTTCGCCGCCGCGCTCCCCTCGCCGACCTGCGTGGGATCGTCGGGTACGCCGTTCGTGCAGGCGATCGCGGGGTGATCCGTCAGCAGCATCGCCGGCACTTTGTCCGAGAAATGGCAGCCGCCACTCGAAGCGCCCGCTACGTTGGCCCCGCTCCCGCAGCTCTTCTGGCCGTCGGCGCCGCCGAAGATGACCTCCGGCTCGACGAAACAGTAGAAGTAGTTGGCGTTGAAGTCCTCGGGGGGAACGACATAGTTGGTGCCCGGGTCGATCGACACGCAGCCCGAGACCGACATCGACCCCGTCGCCCCCAGGAGGACCGCCGCCACGATGCGCACCGGCAGACGATACCTCCCGTCCGCCGACGTTCGCAAACGGGTTGGGAGGTCCGGCGTCTCTTTGTCGGCCGTCGCCGCGCGCACACGCGCGTCGTGGCTCGCGAGCCGCACCGTGCGGCGTCCGCGCGGCGGTCGACTCGCGCATCACGCGGCGAACGCAGCGCTTTGTTCTCGACCGCGTCGCGCGACCCACGCGGGAACGCGTCGTGCTCTTACTCAGAGTCACCTACCTCATTGAAGGCACGCGGTCGCTTTCGCTTGCGGTCGCAACCCCGCAACCTCTAGAAACTGGACCCGCTGGATCGGGCTGCTCTAACTTATCTTACATGTAGGCACGAGCACTTGCTCGTGTGTTTCGGCCTTCCAAGCGCGTGCTCGAGAGCCCTTTCGACGCACGATCCAAGCGAGGCCGCCCCTCAAAAGGAGCGCCCATGAGACTGACCCCCTGGTACCTAGCCGCCGTGGCCCCCATCGCCGTGGCTGGCTTCCTCGGAGCCTTCCTTGGACAGTGCGCGGTGCTCGCCGTGACGATCGGCATCTTCGTCGGGACGCTCTCGCTCGGCCGCCACACCAGCGCGACCGCGGCGCCCCCGCAGTCCGCCAACACCACCGAGATCTCGTAACCCGAAGCCGAGGGGTCGCGAAGGCCCCGGTGAAATTCCGCGCGTGCGCGTTGTAAGCTGAGGGCTCATGCCCGAGCCGCCGCGACCCGACAAGCTCAAGCCGCTCGAGGAGTTCACGCTGGCCGACCTCGAGGCCGTGCGACTCATCCTGCGCGGCGACTCGGTCATCGACTGGCACCGGCTCAACTTCAAGACCGCCGACCAGGTCCACGACTTTCTGGTCGCCCAGGAGTTCCACCCGACGGAGCCCGCCGACCAGGCGCGGATGGTCCAGCTGAAGGTCGAGGCCATCGCCTACCTCCGGAGGCACCTCGAGTACCCGATCCCGAAGCCGGTGGAGCGGGCGTCCGTGGAGGAGCTCCTCTTCCTGGCGTCGGGGAGCGGACACCGCCAGATGTGCGCCTGCACGATCCTGAAGTGCATGCACATCATTCATCACCTCGAGGGGCGCGAGCTGCTCTTCGTGCTGCCGCTCTCGGACCAGGAGGTCTTTCACGTCGTCGAGGAGAAGGTCTATCGCGTCATCGGGAGCATGCTCGCCGGCGGCTTCCCCATCACCGAGTTCGTCGGCGGGCGGAAGAACAAGGACTCCCTCTACACGAAGCTCCTGTCGAAGCAGGAGTCCGTCGCCGCGCAGATCTACGACAAGCTCCGCTTCCGCATCGTGACCCGCTCGAAGGACGACATCTTCCCCGTCATCCAGTACCTGTCGCAGCGGCTCTTCCCGTTCAACTACGTGATCCCCGGCCAGAGCATCAACTCGATCTTCCCGTTCAAGCACTACTGCAACGCCAACCCGCACCTCCGCCCCATGCTGAGCGAGATGCAGGCGGGGCAGGACGACGACTACACGCCGACCGACAACACGTTCACGGCCCAGGAGTACCGGATCATCCACTTCATCGTGGACATGCCGGTCCGCCTCCCCCGCCGCACTCTCGAGCGGGCCCCGTCCTCGGCGTGGCCGCTCGGGCCCATCATCTTCGTCATCTGCGAGTTCCAGGTCATCGACCGCGACACCGAGGGGGCGAACGAACGCGGCGAAGCGTCGCACGACCGCTACAAGGAGCGGCAGCGGAAGGCCGTCATGCGCCGCCTGCAGCTCGGCATGCGCGAGATGAAGGTCCCGCCCGGGCGCAAGAAGAAGGTCTGACCGCGGCTATTCGAGGGGAACGGTCGCAGGGAGCTGCGGCGGCGGCTTCGGGCTTCCGCCGACGAAGAGGAGCGGGAGGAGCATCAGCGCGATCAGGAGGCCGACGGCGGCGGCCACCACGGCGATCCCGTTCTTGACCGTCGGTCGGTCGTGCACCCCCATCGCCAGGACGTGGAGCTCGACGTCGTCGTCGCGAGCGGACACCACCTTGTCCAGCGCGGCGATCTCCTTGCGTAATTCGTCGTACTCGCGCCCAAAGCTCGCGTGATCGTTCAGCGCGGCGCGTCCGAGCGCGGCCATCGCCGCGCGGACCTCCTCCTGTGCCTTGGCGACCACGGCGCCGTGGGCCGCCCCGCGCTTCTTGAACGCGGCTTCGACCGCCGCGCGCTCGTTCTTCGCCGCAAGGACCTTCTCTTCGGCTGCCGTGACCTTGCGCCGCGCGACCGTGAGCGTCTGGGTCAGATCGAGGACGGCGGGCATCGCCTGCGCGAGCTCCGCTTTCCGCGCGTCGCGCTCGGCGGTCTTCGCCGCGACGGTCGGGTCGGCAGCCGAGGCGTCGACCCCCGGGACCGCGGAAGGGCCGAGCCTCGCGACGGCGTTGCGGAGGTCGATCTCCGCCCGCTTCACCATGGCGTCCGCCCGCTGGCGGATGTCGTCGACCCGCACGAAATTCGCCGAATGCGCCTTCTCCTCGGCCCTTGCCGCGGCGAGCTCCGCCTCGAGCGCCGCGATGCGCTCGTCGAACCCCGCGATCTTCTGCGCGTGCGCGTCCGACTCCGACGCGAGCGCGCCGTCCTTCTCGCGCAGCCCGTGCTCGGCCACCGTCAGCGCGCCCAGCTTCTTCGAGTACGCGTCGCTCGCGGCCATCACCTTCCGCCCCCGCTCGGCGAAGGCCGCGACCGCGTCGTCCGCCGCGGTCCTTGCTTTCGCCAGGCTCGCCCGCTTCTCGACGAGCGCATGCTTGAGCGCCTGCTGCCGCATCATCACGTGGTAGGCGTAGAGCGGCGCGTTCCACCACGCGGTCGGCGGGTCCCCGTAGTCCGCCAGCTTCATCGCCGCGTCGTGCCCGCCGTCGTCCGCCTGCAGGATCGACGGCTCTTTCGGTGGAGTGACGGGGACGTCCGCGGCCGCGCGGGCGCTCGGAGGTCCGTGAGGCTCGACGACCGCGGGCGGGCTCGCGTCCCCGGCCAGGTCGATCGACCCGAAGTCGTTCCCTTGCAACTCGAGATCGTCGAACGATCCCATCCCTCCCGAGCCCGCCTCCGCGGCCTTCTTCGGGGACGCCTTCAGCGGCGGCGGAGCGAACGACGGGAGCTTGGGGGGGTCGTCGCCGGGAGCGGCCTCGAGAACGGGCGCCGAGACCGGGTGCGCGGCGACCGGCGGCGCCGAGACGGGGTGCGCGGCGACCGGCGGCGCCGAGACGGGGCGGACCGCAGGCTGGAGGCCCGAGATCGGCCGGGCCGCGAGCGGAGGGGGCGGCGGGAGCCCGCTGGACGGTGCGCGGAGGGGGACGGGCGCGGCCGCCCTGGCCGCGGCGGGGGCACGGGGAGACAGATCGAGGTCGGGGACGTCGCCGCTCGAGGGTGCGTGGGCGGCCACCGCGACTCCTCGCTTCGAAGGCGGCTCGAGGTCGAGACCCCCGGACCTTCGGCTCCGTGGCCCCGCGTGCTCGACCACGGGAGCGACCACCGAGTCCCCCGGATCCTCCCGCGGGATCGTGCTCCGAGCCGACTTCGGCGCCTCCACCTTCGGCATCGACGAGTACGAGACATGGTCCTTCGGCCGCTTGTTGCACGACCGACAGGGGAACCGAACGTCCGGGACTTCGGCCTGGCACCAGGGGCACACGGGCATTGGCCGAGCATACCAAGGAGGGCCCCACTTCCTCGCTGCATTTTCGGCTCTTTCGCCCTCGTTTCGCCGGGGGGAGATGGTAGGGTCCCGCGCCATGCGACTTTACAGCGCGAAGGTGACGGCGATTGCGGGCGAGGTCGTGCGATCGCTGATGGCCGCAGGAGACATCGAGGCCCAGGCTCCGCGCGAGGTGGAGGCCGACGTCGAGGCCGTGCTGTCCAACTACCTCGCCGTCGAGCGAGAGGTAAACGAACGGACGAAGGATCTCCTCGAGCGCACGGGTCGCGGGCAGACCGAGTTCAACCGTGTGCGCGAGCAGGTGGCGGAGCAGAAGGGGATCAAGGTCGGCGAGGACACCCTCGATTTCCTCCTCGATCAGGTGGTCGAGATCTTCCACCACTCGAGCCACGTCGACGAGATCTACCCGGAGGACGTCGTCCTTCGCCGCAAGATGGCCCCCATCTTCAAGAAGCACATGGCGCTCGAGGACTCCATCGAGGCCGAGGTCCGCGCGCAGCTGAAGCACGTGAAGGAAGGGACGCGCACCTGGGACATCGAGTACGCGCGGATGATGGACACCATTAAGCGCAAGAAGGGGCTGTCGTAGGAGCCTGGTGTTTTTCGCCGATCCCTTCGCGATCGCGTCGTCGGCCTCGCTC
>Ga0209415_10011461_pt1 | contig 14925 bp, 1 predicted proteins | sample PeaSoiSIISIP2007_FD_187696 | JGI IMG/M metagenome (GOLD analysis project Ga0209415, IMG submission 187696) | Peat soil microbial communities from Weissenstadt, Germany - SII-SIP-2007 (SPAdes) (version 2) | ecosystem: Environmental > Terrestrial > Soil > Wetlands > Peat | place: Germany...
GGCCTCGACGCCGACACGCTCAAGATGACGCTGGAGGCGATCCGCGACTACCTGGCGGACTCGATCCCCGAGGAAAGGCTGCTGCAGCTGGATCACGATGACGTCTGCCCGCAGGACGTCGTCACTGGCATGTGCAGCGATCAGCTCGGCATCCAGTTGCTGTTCATTCCCGAGGAGTACGGCGGGATGGGCGGCAACACGATCGACGTCTACCGGGTGTGCGAGGAGATGGCCCGCTTCGACCTGGGGGTGGCCACCAGCGTGCTTGCCACCTTTCTCGGCAGCGACCCGATATTTGTCGGCGCCACGGCCGAGCAGCAGCGGCGCTGGCTGACCGAGATCGCCGAGAACGGCATCCTGTACGCGTACGGCGCCACCGAACCCGAGGCGGGCAGCGACCTCGCCGCGCTCAAGACCACCGCGACCCCGGTGGTGAGCGACGGCACCGTGACCGGCTACCGGCTCAACGGGCGGAAGCAGTGGATCAGCAACGGCGGCATCGCCGACAAGTACACGATCCTGGCCCGCGCACCTGGCGGCCCCTCCTGGTTCGTGCTTGACCGCGGCACGGACGGGTTCACCCAGAACAAACCCGAGGACAAGCACGGCATCCGGCTCTCCAACACGGCCGCACTGTTCCTGACCGATGCCCTGGTGCCGGCCGGGAACCTGGTTGGCGGCGTCGAGGGCCAGGGCCTCACGCAGGCGCAGAAGGTGTTCGGCTACACCCGGCTGATGGTGGCTGCGTTCGGCCTGGGCGGCGGCTGGTCGGCGCTCGACCGTGCCATCGGCTACTCCACCACCCGCATCCAGGGCGGCGCGCCCCTGTCAACCAAGCAGGGCTACACCCACAAGCTGATCGTCCCGCACGCAGTCCGGCTGGAGGCTGCCCGCGCCTACATCGAGCACGCGGCCACGCGGACCGACGCGGGTGAGGGCGGGGACGGGGCGCTGAACACCGAAGGCGCGATCGCGAAATACCTCGCCACCGAGGCCGGGAACGCCGCGGCCGACGCCGCCATCCAGGCCCACGGCGGCTATGGGTACACGCGGGAGTACCTGGTGGAGAAGATCAGGCGGGACGTCCGCATCACCACGATCTACGAAGGAACCTCCGAGATCATGGAGATGACGATCGCGCGTGACCGCTGGCAGCAGCACCTGAAGTCGGCGGGCCACTATTACCTCCAGATCGCGTCCGAGCTGCGCGCGCTGCACGCGCGCCACTCGGAGGTCGGCGCTGGCACCGCGGCACTTGCCGCCGACGCGCTGGCCGGCGTGCTGGAAGCCTGCCGTACCAGCCGGCTCACCCGCAACCAGCACGTGCTGCTGCGGCTCGGCGAACTGATCGCTCACGCCGAGGGCGCGGGCTGCTTCGCCGGCCGCGCCGCGGCGGCGCTCGACGGAGTGCTGCCGGACAAGGCGGACCACCGCTTCGACCCGCAGGCCCTGGCCGCGATGAGCCGCGTGTTCGCGCGCGACGCCGCCCACAAGGTGGTGTGCGAAGGGCTGCGCTGGGTGATCGGAGCCGGCGGTGCCGCCGAGTTCCAGGCCAGTCTCGGGCTCGACGCCATAATGGCGGCGCAGGCGGGGCTGGTAGCCGACATGGACCGGGTCGCCGACGCCCTGTACGGGGCGGGCCGACCCGGCATTAGCGACAGAGGCCGGGCCTCATGAGCACCAGCCAGCACAACGCCTACCGACTACTATCGGGCCCCCCACAGCCAATCGCCGTCGTCGGCATGGGTGCCATCATGCCCGAGGCGCCCACTGCGGCGGCGTTCTGGCAGAACATCACCGGCGGCCGGTACTGCATCACCGACGTTCCGAAGGAACGGTGGGACCCGGACCTGTACTACGACCCGGACCGCAGCGCGCCCGGCAAGACCTATTCCCGCATCGGCGGCTGGGTCCGCGAGTTCGGATGGGACCCGATCGGCTGGCACCTGCCGCTGCCGCCCAGGGTCGGCGAGCAGATGGACGACGCCCAGAAGTGGTCGGTAGCCGCCGCGCACGCGGCCCTCGCCGATGCCGGCTGGCCCGGCTGGAATGTCGACCCGGAACGGGTCGCGGTGGTGATCGGCAATGCGCTGGGCGGCGAGAAGCACTATGCGACGAACCTGCGGATCCAGTTCGGTGAGTTCACCCGCGAACTCGCCCGCTCGCCCGCGTTCGCCTCGCTGCCCGCCGACATGCGGGAAACCATCATCGGCGAGACATCCCGGTCCTTCCTGAGCCAGTTCCCCGACATCACCGAGGACACCATGCCGGGCGAGCTGGCGAACATCGTCGCCAGCCGCATCGCGCACCTGTTCAACTTCCGCGGGCCCAGCTACATCACCGATGCCGCCTGCGCGTCCGCGCTCGCCGCGCTGAACGCCGCCGCCGCCGGACTCGCCTGCGGCGACTACGACGCGGTGGTCACCGGTGGGGTGGACCGCAACATGGGCGCCGCCGTGTTCGTGAAGTTCTGCAAGATCGGGGCGCTGTCGGCTACCGGGACCCGCCCGTTCGACGCCGGCGCGGATGGCTTCGTCATGGGCGAAGGTGCCGTGCTGTTCGTCCTCAAGCGCCTCGCCGATGCCGAGCGGGACGGCGACCGGATCTACGCGGTGCTGCTCGGCATCGGCGGGTCGAGCGACGGCAAGGGCAAGGGAATTACCGCACCGAACCCGGCCGGGCAGCGGCTCGCGATCGCCCGCGCCTGGCAGAGCGCCGGCGCCGACCCGGCCAGCGCGACACTGATCGAAGCGCACGGCACCTCCACCCGGGTCGGTGACGCCGCGGAATTGGAGAGCCTCACCTCGGCCTTCGACCTCGGCACGGTTGCGCCGGGCTCGATCGCGCTCGGCTCGGTCAAGTCCAACATCGGCCATCTGAAGGGTGCCGCCGGCGCGGCAGGCCTGTTCAAGCTGGTCATGGCCATCCACGAGAAGGTGCTCCCGCCGAGCCTGGGCTTTGCCAACCCGAATCCTAACGTCGACTGGGCCGCTTCCCCGTTCCGGGTGAACACGCAGCTGCGGGAGTGGCCGATCCCGCTGGGCCGTGTCCGCCGAGGCGGTATCAGCGCGTTCGGGTTCGGGGGCACGAACTTCCATGCGGTGGTCGAGGAGTACGTCCCGGGCCTGCACCGGGCTGAAGACCGGCGGGCGTTCGGCGGGGCGGACGTACCCAAAGCCGTGGTGGCCAGCAGCGCCGCTGGGCGCCACGCCGACCTCGGCCACGCCGCAGCACCGGCCACGAACCAGCCGCAGCTGGCCGTGAAACAGCCGCTGCGCGGGGCCTTGGTGGTGGGCGGCGACAACGACGCGGAGGTTGCCGGTCAGCTCCGGCGGATCGGTGAGCGGGCGGCGGGCGGCGAAGCACCCGCACCGGGCCCACCCGATCCCGCCCTGACGGCTGCGCGGGTGCGGGCCGCGATCGACTACGGCGACCCGGCCGAGCTCTCCGACAAGGCGGGTCGGGCCGCGAAGGCGCTGGCCAGCGGCTCCCCCGAGGCGCTGAAGGCGCTGCGGGCGCGTGGCGTCTTCGTCAGCCGCGGCCCCGCTCCCAAGGTGGCGTTCCTCTACCCCGGCCAGGGCTCGCAATACGTCAATATGCTGGCCGACCTGCGCGTGGTCGACCCGATCGTGGCGGAGACGTTCGCGGAGGCGGACGAGGTCATGGCCCCGCTGCTGGGTAAGCCGCTGACCGAGTACATCTTCATCGACGCGGCGGACCCGGCCGCGGTGGCGCGTCTGGAGCAGCAACTGCTGCAGACCGAGATCACCCAGCCGGCGGTGCTCACTGCCGATGTGGCGCTCACCAGGATGCTGGCGGCGTACGGCATCCGGCCGGACTTGGTGATGGGGCACAGCCTCGGCGAATACGGGGCGCTGGTGGCCGCGGGCGCGCTGTCGTTCGAGGCCGCGCTGGAGGCGGTCAGCGCCCGCGGCCGGGAGATGGCCAGCCTGCGCGTCGCCGACAACGGCGCCATGGCCGCCGTCATGGCTCCGCTCGACGAGATCGAGCGGGTGATCGCGGCCACGGACGGTTACGTGGTCACGGCCAACATCAACAGCTACCATCAGGCCGTCATCGGCGGCGCCGCCGACGCCGTCGAGCGGGCGATCGAGGCTTTCACCGCGGCTGGGCACACCGCCGTGCGCATCCCCGTCAGCCACGCCTTCCACACCTCGATCGTGGCGCCAGCCAGCGAGCCGCTCCGGCAGACGTTGCGCCGGCTCAGCCTGAGCCCACCCGCTCTGCCGGTTGTCGCGAACGTGGACGGCGAGTTCTACCCGTCCGGCGGCGCCGACGTGGTGGCACGGATGCTGGACATCCTGAGCCGCCAGGTCGCCTCGCCGGTGCAGTTCGTCAAGGGCCTGCAGACCCTGTATGAGGCGGGAGCACGGGTGTTCGTCGAGGTCGGCCCCAAGCGGGCGCTGCACGGCTTCACCGAAGACGTGCTTGGCGCCGTGCACGACGATGTGCTTGCGCTCTACACCAACCACCCGAAGAACGGCGGCATCCCCTCGTTCAACACCGCATTGTGCGGCCTGTATGCGGCCGGCCTCGGCTACCCCGCCGCGCTATCCCGGCCTGCGCCCGTATCCCAGCCTGCGCCCACCGCGAGAGGTTCCGGAGGGTCGCCCCCCAGGGCGGGCGCCACGGCGGGTTCTGGGGGGTCGCCCCCGCCGAATAACCCAGCCCAGGGAGCATCAGTGTCCACCGATCGCTACGCAGAACTCGGCCACCTGGTCGCTGACCTCATCGACAGTGGCCGCCGTATCCTCTCGGACATCCCGGCAGCCAACCCCGAACGATCCCGGGCACCGGCCGCGCTCGGGCCCGCCCAGCAGCTGGCCGAGCCGGTGGTCATCACCGGAGCGGCACTCGGCCTGCCGGGTACCGAGCGGGTGTTCGACGACGAGAACGTCGCCCGCATCCTGGACGGGCAGCAGTTCATCGACGTGGTCCCGCGGCAGATCCGCCGCCAGATGCTGGACAAGCACATCACCCGGCTGGTCAAGAGCGCTGGCGCCGACCCGTTCTTCGAGACCATCGAGAGCGAGGGCGAGGTCATCAAGCTGGCCGGCCGCTACGGCTCGTTCGACCTGGTCACCGAGTTCGGCATCGACGCCGACCGGGACGCTGCCCTCGACCCGTGCACCCGGCTGGCGATCGGTGCCGGCCTGGACGCGCTGCGAGACGCGGGCATCCCGCTGGTGCGCCACTACCACACCACCACGCGGGGGACCCTGCTGCCGGACCGCTGGGGGCTGCCGGACGAGCTGCGCGACGACACCGGCGTGGTCTTCGCGTCGGCGTTCCCCGGCTACGACTCGTTCGTGACCGAGCTGAACAACTACCACGAAGACCGGGCCCGCAGGCACGAGCTGGCCACGCTGGAAGACGTGCGCGCCCGGATGACCGGGCAAGACCCGGCCTCCGCCGAGGTGGACCGACGCAGTGCCGAACTGCGCCACATCCTGGAAACCCGGCCCTACACCTTCGACCGCCGCTTCCTGTTCCGCGCGCTGGCGATGGGCCACTCCCAGTTCGCCGAGCTGATCGGCGCCCGGGGACCTAACACCCAGGTGAACGCCGCGTGCTCGAGCACCGCACAGGCGCTGTGCATCGCCCAGGACTGGATCCGCGAGGGCCGGTGCCGCCGCGTGGTGATCGTGTCCGCCGACGACGCGGCCTCGGACACGCTGCTGCCCTGGATCGGCTCCGGGTTCCTGGCCACCGGCGCGGCGGCCACCGACGACGTGGTCGAGGACGCCGCGCTGCCGTTCGACCGGCGCAGGCACGGAATGATCATCGGGTCTGGTGCGGCGGCCCTGGTGGTCGAGTCCGCGGACGCGGCACGCGAGCGGGGCATCCGGCCGACCTGCGAACTGCTGGCGTCGGTCACCGCTAACAGCGCCTTCCACGGCACCCGGCTGGACGTCGAGCACATCGGCCAGGTCATGGAGCAACTCATCCAGCAGGCCGAACGCCACGGCCTCGACCGGCGCGAGATCGCCGGCCAGACCGTCTTCGTTTCCCACGAAACCTACACGCCGGCCCGAGGCGGCAGCGCGTCGGCCGAGATCAGCGCGCTGCGTCAGGTCTTCGGGCCGGCCGCGGACTCGATCGTGATCGCCAACACGAAGGGCTTCACGGGCCACGCCATGGGGGCCGGGGTCGAGGAAGTGGTGGCGGTCAAGTCGCTGGAAACTGGGATCGTCCCGCCGGTCCCGAACTTCCGCGAGGTCGATCCGGAACTCGGCCCGCTGAACCTGTCTAAGGGCGGCAGCTACCCGGTGACGTACGCGCTCCGTCTCGCGGCCGGATTCGGCTCACAGATCGCGATGACGCTGCTGCGCTGGGTCGCGCCGCCGGACGGCCTTCGGCACCCCCCGAATGAGCTCGGCTACCGGTACCGGATCGCCGACCAGGCGGCCTGGCGCTCGTGGCTGGCCCGCGTGAGCGGTAACGACAGTGCCCGGCTGGAAGTCGTGCAGCGCAAGCTGCGGGTCGCCGACGAGACCGCGACCCAGCCGCCCGCACCCGCCCCGTTGCCCGCTGCCGCCCCGGTTCCGGCTGCGGCCCCCGCGCTCGTGCCTGCCGCTCCGCCAGGGGCAGCAGCCGCACCGCCCGCTCCGGCGGTACCTTCCCCGGCGCCGGAGGCGACGGCACCACACGGTCCGGCGATACCTTCCCCGGTGCCTGAGCCCGCGCCACCCGCTCCGGCAGCACCTCCCGCCGCCGCAGCGGCGGACCCGGTCGAGGTGGCCGTGCTGGACATTGTCGAGGGTCTCACCGGTTACCCGCGGGACCTGCTCGATCTCGACCTGGACATGGAAGCCGACCTGGGCGTGGACACGGTCAAGCAGGCCGAGGTCTTCGCCGCCGTACGGGAGCGGTTCGCGATCCCCCGCGACGAGAACCTGAAGCTGCGCGACTTCCCCACCCTCGCCCACGTGATCGGCTTCGTCCGCGACCGGGCCGGGAGCAGCCCGGCCCCGCAGACGGAGCAGGCCAGCCCGGCTACACCCGCCCCTACCGCCGCCCCCGCGTTCACCGGCGACATCTCGGCCGCGAAACGGCTGCCGCGGCGTACCCCGGTGCCCGTGCTGCGGCCCCCGTCCGGGTGGTGCAAGCCCACCGGCGTGACGCTGGAAGCCGGCAAGCGGGTCATCGTCATGGCCGACCAGGGCGGCGTGGCCGGCGCACTGGTCAAGCGGCTGGGCGTGCTCGGGGTCAGCACCCTGGTGCTGGAGGCCGGGTGCGCCGGCGGCGACCTGGAGTCCCGGGTGGCCGGCTGGCTCGGTGACGGGCCGGTGGACGGCGTGTACTGGCTGGCGGCCCTGGACGCCGAGCCCGCGATCGCCGACCTCGACCTGGCCGGCTGGCGCGAGGCACTGCGGCGGCGAGTGAAGACCCTGCACGCCCTGGTGCGAAGCCTGGACGCGGCGGGCCAATTGGGGCCATCCGGCACCTTCCTGGTGACAGCCACCAGGCTCGGCGGGTACCACGGCTATGACCAGGCCGGCGCGGTCGCGCCGCTGGGAGGCGCGGTAACCGGCTTCACCAAGGCCTACCGTCGGGAACGTCCCGAGGTGCTGGCCAAGACGGTGGACTTCCCGGTCGGCCGCAAGACCGCCGCCCTCGCGGACGCGCTGATCGACGAAACCCTCCGTGACCCGGGCGCGGTGGAGATAGGCCGGGCCGGGGGCCAGCGGTGGACGGTTGGGCTCGCCGAGGTCCCGTTCGGTGACGGCAGCGGCGGCATGACGCTCGGCAGCGACACGGTGTTCACGGTCACCGGCGCGGCCGGGGGGATCGTCTCGGCCATCGTGGCCGACCTGGCCAAGGCGGCCGGCGGCGGCATCTTCCACCTGCTGGACCTGACACCGGAGCCCGACCCTGCCGACCCGGACCTGATCCGGTTCGCCACGGACCGCGACGGCCTCAAGACCGCGATCACCGAGCGGCTGGCAGCGGGCGGGCAGCGTCCCACGCCGGTGCTGATCGAGAAAGAACTCGCTCGGTACGAGCGGCTGCGTTCGGCGCTGGTCGCGATCCAGTCGGTGCGGGAGGTCGGCGGGCAGGCTTACTACCACGCGGTGGACCTGACCGATCCCGGTGCGGTCGCGGATGTGGTGGCCGGCATCGCCGGCCAGCACGGGCGCGTCGACGTGCTGCTGCACGCGGCCGGGCTGGATATCAGCCACCCGATCGCCGACAAGGACGCGCGCGAGTTCGGCTTGGTCTTCGACGTGAAGGCGGACGGCTGGTTCAACCTGCTGCACGCGGCCGCGGACCTGCCGGTCGGGGCCACGGTGGTGTTCAGCTCGGTGGCCGGCCGGTTCGGGAATGTCGGCCAGACCGACTACGCCGCGGCCAACGACCTGCTCTGCAAGGTCACCTCCAGCTTCCGCACCACCCGGCCGGAAACCCGCGCGATCGCGCTCGACTGGACCGCCTGGGGTGGCCTGGGCATGGCCACCCGCGGATCGGTTCCGACCGTGATGGCCAGGGCCGGGATCGAGATGCTGGCGCCGGAGGCCGGCATCCCCTGGATCAGGCAGGAACTGACGGCCGCGCCGTTCCGGGGCGAGGTGGTGGTCGGCGGGCAGCTCGGCTTGCTGACATCCGAACTCGATCCCACCGGCGGCCTCGACCCCACCGCGGTCGACCTGGCCGGTGCCCACCCGATGGTGGGGACCATCACCGGGATGGGCGTCTATTCCGGGCTGACCGCGGAAACCACCCTCGACCCGGCGGTGCAGCCGTTCCTGCACGACCACCGCATCGACGGCGTGGCGGTGCTGCCCGGGGTGATGGGCATCGAGGCATTCGCCGAACTGGCCGCCCTCGCCGCGCCGGGATTCCAGGTCGAGGGCATCGAGGAGATGGAGTTCCTGGCGCCAGTGAAGTTCTACCATGACGAGCCGCGCACGCTGACGCTATCGGCGCTGGTCCGGCCGGACGGTGCCGGGCTAGTGGCGGACTGCACGCTGCGCGCCAGCCGGATCCTGGCCGGTGATGCCGCCCCGCGCTGGACCACACACTTCACCGGGCGGGTGCGGCTGGCGGCCAGCCCGCCAGCGTCCGCCCGCGATGACACGCCGACGGCCCGGGCGGCGGTGTTCGCCGGCCACGATGACATTTACCGGGTGTTCTTCCACGGCCCGGCGTACCAGGTGATCGATGAGGCCTGGCACGCCAACGGCGACGCGGTCGCCAGGCTCGCCGGGGGACTGCCGCCCGGGCACGTTCCCCAGGCCGCCCGCACCGCGACCGAGCCGCGGCTGGCGGAGGCCTGCTTCCAGACAGCGGGGCTATGGGAGATCGGCCAAACCGGGCGGATGGCGCTGCCCGCCCACGCCGACCTGATCAGCGTGCTGCGCAGGCCGGAGCCGGGCGGGCAACTGTTCGCGGTGGCCCATCCGGGCCCCGGCGGCTTCGACTGCCGGGTGGTCGACACGTCCGGCAACGTGGTGGTCCGGGTGGACGGCTATCGGACGGCCCAGCTCCCCGACACCCTGCCTGAGAAGCTGCAGGCGCCGATACATGACGCGATGACCGGCTGAGCTGGGGTGCTGTGACATGCTGCGAAGCATTCGCCGGCTGGCGATCGTCAACCGGGGCGAGGCGGCCATGCGCTGCCTGTCCGCCGTGGCCGAACTCGGCGGTGAGTGGGGCGAGCCGATCACGGCCATAGCCTTCTACACCGAGCCGGACGCGGCGTCGTGGTTCGTCCGGGAGGCCGACGAGGCCATATCGCTCGGGCCCGCCACGTTCGTCGACGGCGCCGGCCGCCGCCGGAGCACCTACACCGATCTGGACCGGCTCATGACGGCGCTGACGGCCGCCCAGGCCGATGCAGCCTGGGTCGGCTGGGGCTTCGTCGCCGAGTCCCCCGAGTTCGCGGCGCGGTGCGAGCAGGCAGGAATCACCTTCATCGGACCGCCGAGCGAGGTCATCGGCTTGCTCGGCGACAAGATTCGCGCCAAGAGGCTGGCGGAGAGCGCCGGGATACCGGTAGTGCCGTGGAGTGGCGGCGCGGTGCACGACGCCACCAGCGCACAGATCGCCGCTGACCTGCTCGGTTATCCGGTGCTCGTCAAGGCGGCCGCAGGCGGAGGCGGCCGCGGCATCCGGCCGGTGGAGTCCGCGGCTGACATGGCAGTCGCCTTCTCATCCGCCCAGGCCGAGGCGCGGCAGGCGTTTGGCGACCCGACCGTGTTCATCGAGCGCAGGCTGGAGGCCGCACGCCACGTGGAAGTCCAGGTGGTCGCCGACGGCTACGGCACGGTCTGGGCGGCGGGGATCCGTGACTGCAGCATTCAGCGGCGCAACCAGAAGGTGATCGAGGAATCCGGCTGCACCCGGCTGGACCGTCCCGCCGAGGCGGAACTCTGCGAGGCCGCGACCAGGTTGTGCCGCGCCGCGGGGTACCGCAGCGTCGGCACGGTCAAGTTCCTAGTCGACTCCACGACCAAGCAGTTCATGTTCATGGAGGCGAACACGCGGCTACAGGTGGAGCATCCGGTCACCGAGATGACCACCGGGCTCGATCTGGTCAAACTGCAACTTCACATCGCGCGTGGCGGGCGGTTGCGTGGCCGGCCGCCGCAGGTGCGCGGCTACGCGATCGAGGCCCGCCTGAACGCCGAGGACGCCGAACACGCCTTTGCGCCCGCACCCGGCCGGGTGTCGGCATTGCGCCTGCCGACCGGCCCCGGCATCCGGGTGGACACCGGCGTCGCGGAAGGCGACCAGGTCGCGCCCGAATTCGACTCGATGATCGCCAAGATCGTGGCCTGGGGCCGGGATCGGGACCAGGCGCTGCGGCGGCTGCGGCGCGGCCTGGCACAGTCGATGGCGGTGATAGACGGCGGCACCACCAACAAGGCGTTCCTGCTCGCCCTCGTTGACCAGCCGGAGGTGCAAGCCGGTACGTATGACAACCGCTGGCTCGACCGGCTGACAGCACGCCAGACCCATCTTCCGCCGCCGCATCCGGTGGCGCTGGTCGCGGCGGCGGTCGAGGCCGCGATAGCCGACCAGGCAGCCGTGCAAGCCAACTTCTTTGCCGCTGCCGCCCGCGGCCGCCCGGAACTGCCCGACACGGTAGGGCACCGGATCGGCCTGCGGGTCCGTGGCGAGTCCTACCGGATGCGGGTCCGCGACCTCGGCCACGGCGACTACCGGATCGACGCCGACGACGGCCAGCTAGACGTGAACGTACGGCGGCTCGGGCGTTACGAGTCGGCGGTAATCTGCCAGGGCAGACGCTACCGGGTAGTCGCCGATACGCAGGGGCCGCGGCTGCTCGTCGAGGTCGATGGGCTGCCGCACGTCATCAGCCGCGACGATGGTGGCCTGGTGCGCTCCCCGGCTCCCGCGTTCGTGGTGGCCGTGCTCACCAGCCCCGGCGATATGGTCCGGGTTGGTGACCCGCTCGTCGTGCTAGAAGCCATGAAGATGCAAACCACCATCACCGCACCGTATGCGGGCACCATCCGGGCGGTGCTGGCCGAGCTCAATACCCGGGTGGAAGCCGGTGCGCCGCTGGTCCGGCTGCAGCCCCCCGAGCAGGCAGAAGCCGATTCAGGCGGACCGCGGGTGGATCTGGCGAGCCTCGCCTGCCCGTGCTCCGCAACGGACTGCCTCGACCTGGCGCAGACCGATGCCAGCCTTCGCGCCTACCTACTCGGCTACGACCTGCCGGACGATGACGTACGCGAACTCAGGCATCATCGGGAGGCGCTGCTGGCCGACCTGCCATCCGACGACATCGGCGTGATCGGCACGGAGCAGGAACTACTGGAGATCTTCGCCGACGTGGCCGGGTTGTCGCGGCGCGTCCACGAGGACGCCGCAGACGAGCATTCCCGCAGCTCGCAGGAATACCTGTACACCTACCTCGCCTTCCTCGACCCGGAACGCAGCGGGACACCCGAGGAGTTCCGCAGGCGGTTGCTGGCCGCGCTGACGCGCTACGGGGTCCATTCGCTGCGGCGCGCGCCGGAACTGGAGCGCGCCCTGCTGCGCATGTACCAGGCGGTTGGGCGGCTGCCGACGGCGGCCCCGGTCGTGATCGCGATCCTGGACCGGTGGCGGCGGGAGCCGAACGCGCTGGCCGCCGCGGTGGAGCCGGGCGGACGGCTGCCAGTCCTCGACCAACTCATCGTCGCCACCCAGGGACGCCACCCAGAGGTGTGCGACCTGGCCAGGGAGGTCCGCTTCAACCTGGTGGACGGGCCGCTGCTGCAAGCCGCCCGGGCCCGCCAGTATGCGGAGATCGAAGGCTGCCTCAGCGAACTGGCCCGTAACCCGTCCGGCAGGCGCACCAGCGAACTGATCAGCCAGCTGGTCTCGTTCCCCATGCCGATGCGCGCCCGGCTGCGGGACGCCTACCGCGCCGCAGACGACGTGACGCGAGCACGGCTGCTGGAAGCGCGCACCCGCAGGTACTACTGGATCCGCGAGCTCACCGGGCTGCGATGCGAGGTGTTCGGCCATCACCTGACCTGCCTGGCCGACTACGCCGAGGACGGCGCCCCGGGCGGGGCGGTTCACCTGGCTAGCGCCTACGTGCCGCTGGTGGAACTGCCTGCGTTCGCCGGCGAGCTCGGCGAGTATCTGCGCGGTCTTCCCGCGGCGCACCGGGTGGTCGTAGACATCGAGTCGTGGCGCAGCGAGCCGTTCACCCCCGACGAGCAGATGGCCGGCGAGCTGGCCGCCATGCTTGCGCGCACCCGGTTCGGCCGCGACCTGGACCGACTCGACATCACAGTGACCAGTGAAAACGGCGGCGCGGAACGCGCCGAGGAGCACCTGCGTACCCAGCATTTCTGCTACCGGCAGGACGGGCCGGGGTTCACCGAGGACCTGCTGTTCCGCAACATGCACCCCATGCTGGCCGAGCGCCTCGAGCTGTGGCGGCTGTCGAACTTCTCGCTACAGCGGCTGGCGAGCGCCGAGGACGTCTACCTGTTCCACGCCGTGGCCCACACGAACCCGAAGGACGAGCGGCTGATCGCGCTGGTGGAGGTGCGCGACCTCACATCCGCCCGCGACTCCGGTGGCCAGGTCGTCGGCTACCCGCACATGGAGGGCATGCTGACCCAGGCGCTCGCCGACATCCGCCGGGCGCTGGACGAGCGCCCGGTGCGGCAGCGGCCGCTGAGCAACCGGGTGATCGTCTATGTCCGCCCCGTGTGGGACATCCCGGCCGCCACCTGGCGCGGGCTCGCCCACCGGCTTGCGCCGCTGGCGGCGGGCCTGGGGCTGGAGAAGGTGACGGTGCAGGTCCACACCGAGGACACCGCCACCGGCAAGCGCCGCGATGCGATCCTGGACGTCGAGAACCTGGAGGACCGGGGGGTTACGGTGCGGGTCCGGCCACCGGGCCAGCTGCCGATCCAGCCCCTGACCGAGTACCGGCAGAAGGTGCTGCGCTCGCACCGGTCCGGGGCGCCTTATCCCTACGAGCTCATCCGCATGCTCACCCCGCCGGTGGGCGCGCCCGCTGACTTCCCGGCCGGGGAGTTCACCGAATACGACTTCCCTGACGACGGGGATGACGGAAGGCTCGGCCCGGTCGACCGGCCCTACGGCCACAACCGTGCCGGGGTCGTGGTCGGCATGATCAGCAACTCCACCGAACTGGTTCCGGAAGGGATGCGCCGGGTGGCGATCCTGGGCGATCCCACCTCCGGGCTCGGCAACCTCGCCGAGCCGGAGTGCCGGCGAATCCTCGCCGCCATCGACCTGGCCGAACGGCTCGCAGTGCCGGTCGAGTGGTTCGCGGTGTCGTCCGGCGCCCGGGTAGCCCTGGACAGCGGCACCGAGAACATGGACTGGATCGCCGCCGTGCTGCGCCGTCTGGTCGAGTTCACCCAGGCCGGCGGCGAGGTGAACGTTGTCGTCACCGGGATCAACGTGGGTGCACAGCCGTACTGGAACGCCGAGGCCACCATGCTCATGCACACCCGTGGCATCCTGGTTATGACACCGGTCAGTGCGATGGTGCTCACCGGGAAGAGCTCGCTGGACTATTCCGGCGGCGTGTCCGCCGAGGACAACCTGGGCATCGGCGGGTTCGAGCGGGTCATGGGCCCCAACGGCCAGGCCCAGTATTGGGCTCCCACCCTCGCCGACGCGTGCGCCGTGCTGCTGCGTCACTACCGCCACAGCTACGTCGTCCCTGGTGAACGGTATCCTCGCCGAGCACCGACCCGCGACCCCTTCGATCGCGACGTCTGCCTCGCCCCGCACAAGCCGGTTCCGGGGTCGGAATTCACGACGGTGGCTGACGTCTTCTCGGCGGAGCTGAACGGCGACCGGAAGAAGCCCTTCGACATGCGCTCGGTGATGCGGGCGGTCGCCGACAGCGATCACGCTCCCTTCGAGCGCTGGGCACGCTGGGAGGACGCCGAGATGACCATCGTGTGGGAGGCCAGGATCGGTGGCTTCCCGGTCTGCCTGATCGGCCTGGAATCCCAGACGCTCAACCGGGCCGGGTTCCTCCCCGCGGACGGTCCGCTGTCCTGGACATCCGGCACGCTGTTCCCGCAGTCGGCACGCAAGCTCGCCCGCGCCATCAACGCGGCCAGCGGCAACCGCCCCGTCGTGGTGCTGGCCAACCTGACCGGCTTCGACGGCTCGCCGGAGAGCATGCGCAAGTGGCAGCTCGAGTACGGCGCGGAGATCGGGCGTGCCGTCATCAACTTCCGCGGACCCATCGTCTTCGTGGTGGTGTCGCGCTACCACGGTGGTGCGTTCGTCGTCTTCTCCAAACGGCTGCACGATCAGATGGACACGGCTGCGGTGGCTGGCTCGTTCGCCTCGGTGATCGGTGGCGCCCCGGCCGCCGCGGTCGTGCTGTCCCGCGACGTCACGGCCAGGACCGAGCAGGATCCGCGGGTCGTGAGCCAGCGG
>Ga0209415_10011462_pt1 | contig 14924 bp, 11 predicted proteins | sample PeaSoiSIISIP2007_FD_187696 | JGI IMG/M metagenome (GOLD analysis project Ga0209415, IMG submission 187696) | Peat soil microbial communities from Weissenstadt, Germany - SII-SIP-2007 (SPAdes) (version 2) | ecosystem: Environmental > Terrestrial > Soil > Wetlands > Peat | place: Germany...
ACCACCTTCACCCCGCCCGCATACTTCTCGGTATTCTGCTCATAAGTCGGCCAGCGGTAATGATGGGTGGGTCCGATCACCATCTGGTAGGTCGGTTCGAGCTTCCAGGGCGTCTTGCCGTCGAACAGCAGCTGGAGGCCCTGCGGCATGTAATCCTTATACTGCTGCCAGTTCTGCATGGTGATCACGGTACCCGGCTTGATCCCGGATCCCTCTTCCTGGGCGCGGGCCAGCCCGCTTCCCAACAGCAACAAAATCACGATACCCGCAACAAATGATTTGCTGCCCATGATCTGTCCCCTTATCCCTTGTTTCGCAGCCTGGGTTAACTGACTGTTAACATAAGTTTTACCTCGACAAAAGCAACAACAATCTTATACCGCGATTCGTTCCAAAGCAAAAATCTGTACTGAGTAGGCCGGTTCTTTCTCGCGTCACGGCAGGAGTCGCTGATTTAAGAGCGTTAACGAGAGTCATAATTCGGCGCGGACCATCGCCGCACCTTCAACCATCGCTTTAAGCTTGCCGAAGGCAACCTCGCGCGCCAGGTATTTCATCCCGCAGTCCGGCGCGATCACCAGCCGCGCGGGATCGATGAATTCGAGCGCAGCTCGAATCCGCCCAGCCACGCTCGCCGGGGTCTCGATCTTCGAATCCTTCAGGTCGAGCACGCCGAGCATCACGGTCTTGGTCCGGATCTTCTTCAGCACCGAGAGATCGAGATGCGGCTGCGCCGCCTCGATCGAAATCTGATTCGCCGCCGAATCTTCGAGCTCGGCGAGAAATTCGTAACTGTTCGGCTTGGGCCGCTTGACCACGTACGCATAGCCCATGCACAGATGGACCGCGACCGTGCCGGCCACGCCCTCCAGCGCGCGGTTGAGTGCCTTGAGGCCGAACTGGCGGGCTTTATCGTGGCGCGCCTCCATGTAGGGATCGTCGATTTGGACCACGTCCGCGCCGGCCGCAAACAGATCCTTGATCTCGGCATTGACCGCCGCCGCATAATCCATCGCCATCGCAGTTTCGTCCGGGTAGTAGCCGTTCTCCGCCTGCTGGGTCATCGTGAACGGCCCCGGCAGCGTGATCTTGATGCGGCGGTCGGTGTGCTGGCGCAGAAAAGTCAGGTCGCGCACCTCGATCGGACCCAGCCGCCGAATCGGGCCCGAGACCAGCGGCACCGCGTGCGGCTTGCCGGTGCGATCGAGGTTGCTGCCGATCTTTTCGCGATCGACGCCGCCCAGCGCGTTGGCCAGGCGGTTGGAATAACTCTCGCGGCGCATCTCGCCGTCGGAGATGATATCGACGCCGGCGCGCTCCAGGTCGTGAATCGCGACGATGGTGGCATCGTCCTGCGCCTGCTCCAGGAGCGGCGCCGGGATGCGCCAGAGTTCCGCCGCCCGGACCCGGAACGGCAGATTCCCGAGCAGCTTCTCGCGATCGATAAGCCAGTCGGGCTGCGGGTAGCTGCCGACTACGGTGGTGGGAAGCATTTCACCTTTGCCCATCGGATTCTCCTGTCGCCTAGATCACGCGCTCGCGCCGCAGGCGCTCGATTTCGTCATCATTGAGTCCCAACATGCCGCCGTAGACCCGCTGATTGTCGTGTCCGACCGGCGCCGCCCCGCGCACAATCCGCCCCGGCGTCATCGAGAAACGCGGCACCACCCCGATGCCACGCACACGGCCCGCGGCCAGGTCTTCCCAATCGACGTGGACCCCGCGCGCCCGGTATTGCGGATGCTCCGCCATCCCGCGCGCGTCGAGCACCGGGGCGCACGCGACCTTCATTTCGTTGAGCCGCCGCACCGCCTCGCTGATTTCGAAGCCGCCGATCCATTCGCGCAGCCGCCGATCGAACTCCAGCCCGTCGGGCGAATCGATCGCGGCGCGCGCGCGCTGCCAGCGCTCGTCGCCGGGGTCGAGGCCGACCGCGCGCAGCAGGTTGTCGAACGGCTCGCCCGCCAGCGCCGCCACCGCGATCCATCCGTCGCGGCAGCGGAAGGTGTCGCCGGGCTGGAAATCGCGCGCCTTGTTGCCACTGCGATGACGCACCAGGCCGAGCTCGAAATATTCGATCATCGTGCCGCCTAGCAAGCGATGGAGCACCTCGTACTGCGCGAGGTCGATGGCCTGGCCGCGGCCGGTCGCGCGCGCGTGGGTCAGCCCGGCGAGCGAGGACCAGAGCGCGAACAGCGCCGCGATGTAATCGCCGAGCCAAGGCGCGGCGCGCGTGGGCGGATTAGGATCGGGAAAACCGGTCTGATCCATGATCCCGCCGAGCGCCTGCCCGACGTAATCATAGGAGGGACGGCCGCGGAACTCCGGCGCGCCGTCCTGCCCGAAGCCCGAGACGTGCGTGATCACCAGGCGCGGATTGACGCCCAGCACCGTGCGATCATCGAGACCCCACTTGTCCCAGGTGCGCGCCTTCGAGTTCTCCATCCAGATTTCCACTCGCGCCGCAAGCCGGAGAAAGATTTCGCGGCCGCGCGGCGTGGTCGGATCGAGCGTCACGCACAACATGTTGCGCCGCTCCTGCGCCCAGATGGCGCTGACCGGCGCGCCGCCGGCACGCGCCGGCAGCATCGGACCGAACTCGCGCCACGCGCGATCGCCGGTTCCGACGCGCTCCACCTGGATCACCTCCGCGCCCATCTCGGCCGCCAGTTCCGCGGCGAACGGCTCGGCGATAAGCGTGCCGGTCGAAAGGATCTTGACGCTCTGCAAGGGCCCGAATGGTTCGTGGATAAGCGTGTCGTCTGCCATCGATGTCCGGCGCCGGCGGCCGGGGCAAATGATGCACTTTTCGAGCGCGCGTCGGCAACTCGCGCGCGGTGCGCCGGCTGGTTATGTTAGAATGTTGCGGCGCGCGGCTCCTTCGCGGCGGCGCGGCCCGAGAGGGACAGTCTGAATGAGCGGATCGATCGATCGGCGCCATCTGTTTTTCATGGCGATCGCGGGACTGGCCGGCGGCGCGATCGGCTGGATCCCGGTTGAACTCGCCGCCAGCGGCCATTCTCTCACCCAGGTCCAGTCGGGCTGGAGCCAGTTTGCCGGGCTGTTCTCGATGGCGCTGCTGTGGGCGATGATTGGCGGACTGATTCTCGCCAGCGAATCGCACACGCTCGCGATCACGCCGCGCACCACCAGCGACTTTGTCCGCGGCTTCATCGTCTGCTTCGTGATCGGATTACCGGCGGTCTACTACGCCAACGTGCTCTTCACCGCGATCCTGGTGGCCGGCGGCTGGGGCGTCAACCACGCCGGGGCGTTCGGATGGCTGGTGCTGGCGCGCACGATCGGATGGGCGTTCACGGGACTGTTGCTCGGTGTCGCGGTCGGTCTGGCGAGCCTTACGCTACGCAAGGCAATTCAGGGCGCGGTGGGCGGAGGGACCGGCGGCTTCATCGGCGGACTGCTGTTCGATTTCATCAACCTGGGCGGCGGTGGCGGAACCGCGTCGCGGCTGGTTGGGCTGTGCGCGCTCGGGCTCGCGATCGGGCTTGCGATCGGGCTGGTGCAGGAGCTGACCAAGGACGCCTGGCTGGCGGTCGAAGCGGGACGCCTGTCGGGGCGCCAGTTCCGCCTCGAGCGGCCGGCCGTCACGCTCGGCCGCGCCGAAGAGAACGTGGTCGGACTGTTCGGCGATCCGCGCGTGCAGGCGCGCCATGCGCTTATCACGCGGCGCGGCGACGGCTGGGAGATCAAGAACCTCGCGGTGCAGGCCGGCACGACCGTCAACGGCCAGCTGATCGAGACCGTTCCGCTCGCCGACGGCGACACCATCAAGATTGGCGATTACGTCCTGCGCTTCCACCTGCGCCACGGCGCGGCGGCGCGCGTAGGGCGTCCCGATGGACCCGCGTTCATCCACAGCCCGCGGCCCGAGACCACGGTCTCCTCCGGGGTGCGCGAGGCGCATCTCATCGACAGCGTCGGCAAGCGCTATGCGCTGCGCGGTGGAGGCGCCACGCGGCTCGGCCGCGCGCTCGACAACGACATCGTGGTCAGTCATCCCTCGGTTTCGCGCCATCATGCCGAGATCGTGGGCGTCAACGGCAACTACGAGCTACACGATATGCAGAGCCAGAACGGTACCTACCTCGGCGGGCGCCGCGTGACGGAGGCGCGCATCAACGACGGCGACACGATCGCCCTTGGCGATGCGCCGTTTACGTTCCATGCTTGAGGAGGGAACCGCGCCGGCGCGCTTCTGCTCGCTTTGCGGACAGCCCGTGATTGTCGCCAACGCGCGCTTCTGCAAGGAATGCGGCACGCCGCTGGCCGGCAGTCCGCTCCTGATGCGCGATCTGTCGTGGCAGCCGGTGGTCGCCGCCGGGCTGAGCCTGCTGCCCGGACTGGGCCATCTCTACCGCCATCGGCCGTTCGCGGCGGTGGCCTGGTTTATCGGCGTGGTGCTCGCCTATTCGATCGCCCAGCCGTTCGGCTTCATCCTGCACCTGGTATGCGCCGGGAATGCGGCGCTCTCGGGCGCGCTCAGCGAAGAGGCGATCATCGCGCGGCTGCGTCATCGCCGCCGCTCCTCGCGCTGGGCGCCGCCCGCATGAGCCGCCTCGCGATGCTTCGCGCCATCAGGATGGACCTGGCGACAATTCGCGGATGATCGCGCCCAACACCATCGTCGGCGGCCGCTACAAGGTCGTCAAACCGCTCGGCGGCGGCGGCATGAAGCTGGTCTACCTAGCCGAAGACCTGCGCCTCGCCTCGCGTCGCTGCGCGCTGGCCGAGATGGTCGACAGTCTCACCAAACCCGAGATGCAGCGGCAGGCCGCGGCCGCCTTCCAGCGCGAGGCCGACATGCTCGCGCAACTCAGCAACGAACACATCCCGCGCATCTACGACTACTTCAGCGAGCGCAACCATCATTACCTCGTGATGGAGTATATCGAGGGCGGGACGCTGGATGAGGAACTCAAGCGCAGCGGCGGCAAGCTCGACGCCGCGCGCGTGACCGAGATCGCGATGCAGGTCCTGGAGACGCTCGCCTACCTGCACGGCCTCAGCCCGCCGGTGATCTATCGCGATCTCAAGCCGAGCAACGTGATGCTTGCGGGCACCGGGCAGGCCAAGCTGATCGATTTCGGCATCGCGCGCCATTTTCAGCCACTCAGCAACGCCACGATGATCGGCACGCAGGGCTACGCGCCGCCCGAGCAATACCGCGGCAAAGTCGAGCTGCGCTCGGATCTCTACGCGCTCGGCGCAACCATGCATCACTGTCTGACCGGCCGCGATCCGTCGCAGGAAGCGCCCTTCAGCTTTCCGCCGCTCAACAAGCTAGCGCCCGAGGTCGCGCCGGCGCTCGCCACGCTGGTCGACCAGGCGCTCGAATACGATATCGAGAAGCGCGTCGCGACGGCGCAGGAGTTTCGCCGCCGGCTGCTCGAAATCAAGAACGGGCTCGCCGCGCCCGACACCGCCCCGGGCGCGCCGCCGGCGACGGCTTCGCAGCCGAAATCGAAAGCCTCGCGACCGCAGCTCAAGCTGCCGCTGGGCGGGCGCGGCCGCAACGCCGCCTCCCCGCGCGATGCGATGGCCGAGGCGGCGACGGTCGCGATCGATCCGAACGAGATCGCGTGTCCGGGATGCGGCCGGCGCATCCCGGCCGACTCCCGCTTCTGTTCCTATTGCGCAACCGATCTGCGCCACGTGCTCGGTCCGGCGCAGGTCGCGGGCGATCCGGAAGCCAAGACCGCCGACCTGCAGGCGGTGATGCATCGCGCGCCCTTCACCGACGCCCACCATCGCCGTCATCTCAAGCGCGGCGTGCTGATCTTGATTGCGATCTTCGCGGCCGGTTTCGTTGTCACCCGGTTGGTCTCGTACTTCGCCTCGAATGGCAACGCGCCGGCGCCGGGCGGAAGCTTCGGGCCCGCGCCGCCCGGGTTCGGCGCCGAGCCGGGCGAACCTTCGAGCCCGCCCAGCGATCGCGCCGCGGCGATTCGCAGGGCGCTCGATATGGAGGGCTATACCAACGTGCAGTTCAGGATCGAGGGTGACCGGATCGTGCTATGGGGCAGCGTGCCGACCGAAGCCGATCGGATGATCGTGCAGACGATCATTTTCACCGTTGGCAACATCTTTTCGCTCGATGATCATCTCAAGGTGACTGACGGGACCTGGTAGGCGGCCCCGGCCGCCTAGACGCTTTGTAGATCGCGGGTGAAGTGGCGCAGGTTCGCCGGACGCCCGGCGACGATCAACTCGTCACCGGCCTTGAGCGGGCGGTCCGGCGCAACCGGGAGGAATCCCCCGGTCGGATCGTCGCCATCGCGCACTGCCAGCACGCTCACTTCGAAGCGGGCGCGCGGATCGAGCGCGCGGATAGTCTTGCCGGCCGCAGGCGCAGGAACCGCGAGGCGCGCGACACGATAGCCGGTCGCCCAGTAAATGCTCGAGTCGCGCGTGGCGAGCGTCGACAGCGAGACGCTGACGCGATTAAAGGTCTGCGCGACGGCGCTGCGCGTCACCAGGCCCAGGAACTTGCCGCCGTGCTCGGTCGCGGTCACCGCTAGCTCCTCGAGCGCGTCGTATTCCATCAGTTGCGTCGCCTGATCGAGGCTCGTCGCCGGCGTCACCATCGGCGGGTTGCGCCAAGCGAGATCGAAGGCATTGACCAGCGGGCCCAGCTCGCTGCCGCCGGTCAGCAGGGCCAGCAGATGGCGCGTGACGACGATCCCGACCAGCTCGCCCTCGCTGCTGACCACCGGCAGAGTCGCCTGCGCGGTCTCGCCCGCCATCCGCAGCACCTCGGCCAGCGAGCTGTTCTCGGCTAGCGTATCGACCTCCGCGCTCATCACGGCGCTGACCGGAATCTGGCTCAGTAGCAGCCGCTCCTTGCCGATCTCGAGGCTCTTGCCGGCGCGGACCAGCGCGTAAGTATCGATCGACTCGGGCTCGATCGCACGCGCCACGATCATCGAGAGCACCACCGTGATCATCGCCGGCAGCGCGACCTGGAGATCTTGGGTCATCTCAAAGAGCAGGAACAGCGCGGTCATCGGCGCGTGCGTGGCGCTGCTCAGGAAGGCGCCCAGGCCGATCAGGGCGTAGGAGCCGCGCGAGCCGGTGACCGAGGGCATCAGACGTTCGAAGATGCGCTCCATGGCGCCGCCCGCCATCGTGCCGACGAAGAAGATCGGGCCGAACACGCCGCCCGGCGCACCGCAGCCGAGCGACACGGCGCTGGCGAAGAACTTGGCCGCAGCCAGCGCGCTCATCGTGGAAAGCGCGAACTCGCCGCGCAGCGCGCGATTGATCACCGGGTAGCCGTCGGAAAGATTTCCCGGCAGCGGGATCGCGACCAGCCCGACCGCGAATAGACCGATGCCGAGCTTCATCCAGGCGGGCCATTTCTGCCGCCGAAAGAAAGCCGCCGTCGCGTGGATAAAATGGATGTACCCGGCGGCCAGCACCCCCAGCACGATCCCCATCACGCCGTAGGTCAGCATCTCGATGTAGCTCTTGACCACGAACGGCGCGGGCGTGAAGACCGCCGAGTTGCCCATCAGCACGCGCTCGGTCACCACCGCACTCATGGTCGCGATGATCAGCAGCGAGAGGTTGGCGAGTTCAATCTGGTTGAGCAGGACGATCTCCTGCGCGAACATCAGGCCGCCGATCGGAGCGTTGAAGGTGGTCGCGATGCCCGCTCCCGCGCCGGCCGCGACCAGCACCTTGGCGCGTTCGGCGGAAAGCCGGGTCAATTGCGCGACGGCTGAGCCGATCGCCCCGCCGATTTGCGCGATCGGACCCTCGCGGCCAACCGACGCCCCCGAGCCCAGCGAAATCGCCGAGCCCAGCGCCTTGATCACGATCCAGCTACGCTTGATGCGCGCGTTGCCCAGGTTGACCATCTCGAGGAACTGCGGAAACCCGTAGCCCAGCACGTCCTCGGGAAAGAGCCAGTTCAGCGCGGCCAAGGTCGCGCCGCCCGAGAGCAGGATGACTGGAATCCAGAGCGCGTGGATCGTATACAGCTCGATTCCGAGCGCGTGCCATTCGAGGTTCAGAAACAGGTAGGAAAAACCCTCGATCAGCGCGCGGAAGCCGAGATTGCCTAGCGCGCCCAGCACGCCCACGATCACCGCGAGCAGGATGAGCTCGAGATACTCGAGCTGATCCGAGCGCAGCGACAGGAAGGACGCCAGCCGCGGCCAGCTTTGGATCTGCTTGGGAGCCGCCGCCATCGTCCCCTGGAGTTCGGCGCGCCGGCCTACAGCGCGGGCATTACTTCGTCAAAAGTGGCGCGCAGCGTCCGCGTGATAAATCCGATCTCGTCCTCGCCGATGATGAATGGTGGCGTGATCATGATGGCGTCGCCGCCCGCCGCCCCCGCCATCCCGCGCGACGGATAGACGAACAGCCCGCGCTCGAGCGCCGCGTCGATCACCCGCATCGTGACGCGCTGGTCGAATGGATAGGGGGTCTTCGAGCTGCGATCGCGCACCATCTCGATGGTCCAGAACATCCCGACGCCGCGGATGTCGCCGACCATCGGATGGCCCGAGAGTTCTTCCTTGAGCCGCGCGCCCAGCCGCGCGCCGACCGTCGCGGCGCGCTCCACCAGCCGCTCGCGCTCCATGATCTCGAGCGCCTTGTCGGCCAGCGCGCAGGCCAGCGGATGATTGCTGTAGGTGAAGAACATGAAGTCGGCGCCCGCACGCTCGCATTGCTCGACCAGCGCCGCATCGGCCGCGATCATCCCCATCGGCATATAACCGCCGGTCAGTCCTTTGCCGCCGACCAGGATGTCGGGCTTGATGTCCCAATGGTCGACGCCGAAGCGCCGGCCGGTGCGGCCGAACCCGGTCATCACCTCGTCGGCGATCAGCAGGACGTCGTAGCGCCGACAGATCTCCGCGATGCGCGGCCAGTACTCCTTGACCGGCATCACCGAGCCGCCCGCCGAACCCATCATCGGCTCGGCGAGAAACGCCGCGATGGTGTCGGGGCCGTGCTTGAGAATTTCGGCTTCGAGTGCGTTCGCGCAATCGAGATCGCAGCCCGGATAAGTCTTGCCCCACGGGCATCGATAGCAGAAGGTCGGCGGAATTTTCGGCCAATCGAGCAGCACCGCCTCGTAATCCCTGCGCCGCAGATTATGGCCGGCGGAGAGCGCGCCGAGCGTATTGCCATGGTAGGAGAACTGGCGCGAGATGATTTTTGTGCGACTGCCGCGTCCGCGGGTCTTCTGGCATAGCAGCGCGAACTTGAGCGCCGTTTCGATCGCCTCCGAGCCGCCGCTGGTGAAATAGAATCGCGTCAGCCCCGGCGGCGTCCAGCGCTTGAGCCGCGCCACCAGCGCGGTGCGCTCGGCGGAATCGAACACCGGCACGATGTAATTGATGCGGCCGACGACATCGGCCGCCACGCGCGCCATCTCTTCGCGTCCCTGGCCGATATGCACCACCACCGCGCCGCCGCCGGCATCGAGGATCTTGCGGCCGCCGCGAGCATAAAGGTAAGCGCCCTCGGCCCGCTCGATGAACAGATCGAAGGGACTTTTGAAGAACAGCGGCTCCGCTTTTTCCGGCATGCGAAGATCCTAGGCGTTTGCCCGCAACGGGGCTACTTGATCGCGCCCTCTTCGCGCCATTTGGCGATCGTCGCGGCGGGGTAACCGAGTCCGCCCAGGAGTTCGTCCGTATGCTGCCCCAGGGTCGGCGCCAGCGAGCGGATCTCGCCCGGGGTCTCCGACAGCTTCACCGACACTCCGACCTGGCGCACTTTCTCGCCCGCGGGCGTATGCAGCTCGACCACCATGTTGCGCGATCGCACCTGCGGATCGTTCGCTACCTCATCGAGTTCGAGCAGCCGGCCGACGCAGATGTCGCTCCTGGTGAGAAGCTCGAACCATTCATCGCGCGTGCGGGTCAAAAACGCCGCCTCGAAGCAGCTCCGGATCTCATCGCGCATGGCGGGGTTGAACTCGTGCTCGATCAGATCCTCGCGATTAAGCGCCTTGCACAGATTGGCGAAGAACCACGGCTCGAGCGCCGCGATGGTCACGTACTTGCCGTCCTTGGTGCGGTAGAAGTTGTAGTTCGGGACGCCGCCGTCGAACATCGTCTCGCCGCGGACCGGCGCTTTGCCGGTCGCGAAAAATGTCGAGAAGGTCTGCGCCAGCAGCGCGATGCTGCCGTCGAGCATCGAGATGTCGACGTATTGTCCCTGGCCGGTCGCATTGCGCGCGACCAGCGCCGCCAGGATTCCGATCGCGCCGTGCATCCCGCCGCCTGCGTAGTCGGCGACCAGGTTGTGCGGGATCGTGGGCGGCTCGCCCTTGCGTCCGAGGAACGAGAGCAGCCCGGCCGTGCCGATGTAGTTGAGATCGTGGCCGACGATGTCGCGATAGGGACCGCTCTGACCGTAACCGGTGATCGCGCAATAAATCAGCCGGCGGTTACGCGGCGCGAGCGCTTCGTAATCGATCCCAAGCCGCTTCGCCACGCCGGGCCGGAACTCCTCGACGATTACATCGGCGCGCTGCGCCAGACGCAGATAGACCTGCTTGCCGGCGGGACTCTTGAGGTTCAGTCCGATCGATTTCTTGTTGCGGTTGAGCGCGTTGAACGGCGAGCCGCCGAAGCCGCCGGCGGGCATCTTCACGCCGGCCGCGCCGGCCTGCTGGGCGCGGCGGCCTCCGGGCGGCCCGGGTTCCTCGATCTTGATCACTTCCGCGCCGAGGTCGCCCAAGATCATGGTGCAGAACGGCCCGGGCGCGAGCCGCGTCAGGTCGAGCACTTTTATTCCGTCCAGTGGTGCAGCCATCGCAATCTCCCGTGAATAGCGCGCCGGCGCACGGCGGCGCGAATCGGAAATCTAGAGCGTTTGATCGCCACAGGCAAACCGCGGCGGGATTTGGTCTTTCGTTCAGGGCGAAGGATGCGTGCCGATGCGCGCTTCGGTCGCGCTATGCGGGTTAATAGCGCTATGAGGGCAAGTCTGAATCACAGTGATTGCAATAACCGCAGGCGCAATAATGATGAACCGAAATTAGGCGGCAAGCGCGACTCCGAGGGCGTGGTGCTTCATCGCTTGCGGCTCGCGGCTCCGCTGCCGCTCAATCCCGAGCTGGCGCGCACGCGCGACAGGATCCGATTCAAGGCCCGCAGCCCGCGCACCATGTGGACGCCGTACCAATGCAGGTCGCGGCCCTTGATCAGCAGCACGCGACGTCCCAGGGCCTGCGGCAGCGCCTCCTTGAGCTCGCGCACGTCGTCCTGGTTGAAGACGTACGGTTCGTCCGGAAGCAGCACGATGTCGGGGCGCGCCTCTAGCGCCTGCTCCAGCGTGACGCGCGGGTAGCGCTCGCCCGCGGCGGCAAAGATGTTGTTGAAGCCGAGCATCCGCAGCACGTCGTGGGCGTAGGTGTCGGCGTTGAAGCTCATCCAGGGATTCTTCCAGACCGGGCAGAAGACGCGCAGCCGGAGCTTCATCCAGACTCCGAGGCTCGCTTCGATTTCGCTTACCGCCATCACGATCTTGCGCGTCAGCGCGGCAGCCGCGGGCTCCGCGCCGAGGACCGCGCCCAGCCGCAGGATCGATTCGACCGCGCCCGGCACGGTGCGCGGATAGGTAACGAAGATGCTGACGCCCGCCTCGCGCAGGCGCTCGATATCCTCGCGCCGGTTCTCCTCGGCGTTGGCGATCACCAAATCCGGCGCGAGCTTCACAATCGCGCCGAGGTCGGGATTCTTGGTCCCGCCGATCTTGGCAATCGCGGCCACCTCGCGCGCCGGCTCGATGCAGAAGCGCGTCACGCCGGCCATCCGCGGACCCATCCCGAGCGCGAACAGGGTTTCGGTCCAGCTCGGCACTAGCGAGACAATACGTTCGGGCGGCGCGGCAAGTTCCACTCGCAGCCCGAGATCATCGATGATCTGAACACCCACGCCCATCGGTCACGCTATCGCGTCTTGCTCCGGATGATACGGTTGAGTTCGGCGCGGTCGCCGGCATCGAGCCGCTCGCCGGCCGCAGATTGGCTGGAAGACGGAGCAGCCGCGGCCGGCGGCGAATCATTCGCCGTGCCGAAGCGGGACGGATCCGCGTGATGCGGGGTGCGGAAGCCCGTCGGCATCAGCATGCGGCGGGTGAGAAAGCCCGCGATCATCAGCGTCAGCGCGATAATCAGGATCAGACGCGCACCGAGGCTACGCCGCCGCTTGCGACTGCGCCGCTTGGCCATGATGAAATTGCGCCGACGGACGCGACGCCCGCCGCTTCCCCTCCCCGCAGGTAAGCTACTCGTTCCGGGCGGCCAATCCTATCGCACCGGCCCACCGAGCAGAACCGCCTGCGCCCAGCGCGCGACCAGCCATCGCGCTGGCACCAGATCGAGATTACGCGCGCCGTTGTACCAATCGACGCCCATCTGCTGCGCCTTGCGGCTGAGATGCGCGAGGCGAAAGTAGAAGCGATGACGCGGGCCGTAGAAGCAGCGCGCCGCGAACCCCAACCGCCCGAGCTTGCGGCCGAGCGCGCCGCGATGGAGCGCGAGATCGTAGTCCGCGAGCGCGGCGCGATCGCCGTCGAGAAAGCGCGCCGCCGCCGCGGCGGCCAGACGGCCGTGCTCGAAGGCGTAGGAGATGCCCTCGCCCATCAGCGGGTCGACCCCGGCCGCGTCGCCGGCGAGCATCGCACGCCGGCGGGCAAAGCCGCCGCCGGCCGCGAACCATCGGATCGGAAACGACCTGAAGCGCCGGGTATCCGACGGAATGTCGATTTGCGGGAAAGCGTTGCGCAACTCGTCGATCATCAGCCGGCCCGGCGCGCGGCCGTCGGTAAACTGATCATAGATGCCGAGGTTGAGATGCGGCCGGCCGTCAACGATGCACGGAAATGACCAGGCGTAGCCGCGCACGCCCGCCGCCACGCAATTGAAGTCGAAACGGTAGCAGCACTCGCGGAACTCGATCGCGCGCTCCGGGTCGGCCGGCAGGTCGATCATCAGGCCGCGCCCGAGACGCTCGCGCTGCTCATCGAACAGCGCGCGCCGAACGCGGCTGCCGGAACCGTCGGCGCCGATCAGCAGCGGCGCTTCGAAGCGGCCGCGCGCGCCCGCGACCCGCACCGAATCGGCGTCCTCTTCCACTGCGTCGACCCGGAAATCCTCGATGATCCTGAGGCCGGCGCGGCGTGCGGCCGCCGCCAGCGAGGCATCGAACTGGTCGCGGCGCACGATCGTGCAGAGCACCTCGCCGCGCGGGATATCGACCGTGCCGATCTCGGTGCGCGCGCTGCCCGCCGTCACCCGGACGGCCGGAACGTCGAGCTCGACCCCAAGTTCGTCGAGCGCCGCGATGGCCCTGGGAATCAGGCCGCCGGCGCAGACCTTGGGCCGCGGATGACGCGCCTTCTCGAGCGCGATGATGCGGCCCGCGAGCGCGGGTCTGCGATCCAGCAAATAGAGGGCGGTAGCGAGGCCGGCGGGTCCGGCGCCGGCGATGATTACTTCACATCGCTCCGGACCTTGGCTCATCGATCATCGACTCAGCGGCGTCAACTCGGCAGGGTGCATGGCGCCTGGAAGGGACGCGCAGGAACGGCAATCGGGGCCGTTCCTGCGCGCCATACTCGCGATCAACTCTCGGGCTTAATGACCGTGTAGAGCGTCGCATCGCCGCGCTGCACCAGCAGCAGCGTGGGCTTCTTCGAGCTCTTGGCCGATTTCGCTTCGCTCAGGAAGTCGTCGACCGACTCGACCTTGCGATGGTTCACTTCTAGCACCACGTCGCCGGGCTGGACGCCGGCGTCGGCGCCCGGCGTATCAGGAGTTACGCCCCGCACCACCACGCCCTTGTCGGACTTGAGGTTGAGCTGCTGCGCGATCTCCGGCGTAAGCGCCTGCACCTGCAGGCCCCAGTTGTTGTTGGATTCCTCGCTCTTGGCGCTGGCGAGCTTGGTCTCCTTGAGCTCGCCGACCTTGACGTCGAGCGTCATATGCTTGCCGTTGCGCAGGATTTCCAACGGGACTGTCCCGTTGATCGGAGTCTGCGCGACCATCTCGGGCAGATGATGCTCGTCGGGCACGGTGCGGCCGTTGAACTTTAGGATGATGTCGCCGCGCTTCACGCCCGCCTTCGCCGCCGGTCCGTCCTCGACCACGCTGGCGACCAGCGCGCCCTCGGGCTTCTCCAGCGCGAAGGATTGCGCGAGATCGGGGGTCACCTCCTGGATCTCAACGCCGAGCCATCCGCGGATCACCCGGCCATGCTCCTTGAGCTGGTCCATGATGTCCTTGGCGAGATCGATCGGGATGGCGAAACCGATGCCGGCATTGGTGCCGGTGCTGCTGTAGATGGCGGTGTTGATGCCGATCACCTCGCCCTCGGTGTTGAACAGCGGGCCGCCCGAGTTGCCGGGGTTAATCGAGGCGTCGGTCTGGATGAAGTTGTCGTAGTTGCCGCCGAGCGCGCGCCCCTTGGCGCTGACGATGCCGGAGGTCACGGTCAGGGAGAAGCCGAACGGGTTGCCGATCGCGATTACCCAGTCACCGACCTCCATCGCATCCGAATTACCAAGCGAAGCGTAGGGCAGCGAATCCTTGGTGTCGATCTTGATCAGGGCGAGATCGGTCTTCTCATCCTTGCCGATCACCTTGGCCTTGAATTCGCGCTGATCGCTGAGCCGCACACGGATTTCAGTCGCATCGCCGACCACATGATTGTTGGTCAGGATGAAGCCGTCGGGCGAGACGATCACGCCCGAGCCAAGTCCGTGCTGTTTGAAGTTATGCGGGATTTCACCAAAGAAGTGGCGGAATTGCTCGAAAGGATCGCCGCCGCCCGGACCGCCAGGGCCGCCAAACGGAGTGCCGCCGAACGGTCCCTGCTCCGGCCCGTTGCCCCCGCCACCGCCGCCGCCACCACCGCCCTCGCCGCCGGGGCCGCCCG
>Ga0209415_10011464_pt1 | contig 14923 bp, 12 predicted proteins | sample PeaSoiSIISIP2007_FD_187696 | JGI IMG/M metagenome (GOLD analysis project Ga0209415, IMG submission 187696) | Peat soil microbial communities from Weissenstadt, Germany - SII-SIP-2007 (SPAdes) (version 2) | ecosystem: Environmental > Terrestrial > Soil > Wetlands > Peat | place: Germany...
TGCCCGGAAACGTCACCGGCCTGCGCGAGGCCCTGGTAAAACTGGCCGCCAAAACCGCCTTCAACCTCGCCACCGACCAACCCGATGACCTGCGGCCGGCCTTGCCACTCATCAAACTGCTCCTCGCCAGTGAGGCCATTGAAATCCGCCACTCCCGCCTCAAGCTGGCGCAAACCCGCTTCGAGCATCATGCGGCCACAGCCGCCCTCCAGGAACTCCCCAACCTCAGGGCTTACCTCAAGGCCCTCGAAAACGACACCAGCCTGACCTGGGACGAAAAGACCGATCGGCTCAGGGCCTTCCTGTACGGGTGGGACTCCCCAAAACCCGCCGTCGAGGACCAAGTCCCTTCCCAACAAGCGCCGATGGATACATCACCCACCGCTCCGGATTCGCCCGGATGTACATAAATTCGCCTAAGTGGGCCTAAACCGGAAAATTTTTTATTGCGATGAAACTGCCAGACTCTGGAGTGCGGCGGCAGAGCGAAGCGCCGACGCCGCTTTCGGCCGCCGGGGACGTCCAGGAAAGCCAAACGATGCCCGAGCCAAAGCGGTGTCGCGCTTCGCTTGCCACCGCACTCCAAACTGTTATCGTAGGGGCCATGATTCAACGCTACTCGAGAGCCGCGATGCGGGAGATTTGGAGCGAACAGCGGAAGCTGGAGCTCTGGCTGCGGATCGAGCTGTTGACGAGCGAAGCGTTGCGCGACGCCGGGTTGGTGCCGAAAGCGGACTTCGAGCAGATGAAGGGGCGGGCGGCCTTCAGCATAGACCGGTGCAAAGAGCTGGAGCGCACGCTCAACCACGACGTGATTGCCTTCACCACCAATGTGGCGGAGAACATCGGGGCGCCCGCGAGCCGCTGGCTGCATTTCGGCCTGACGAGCAGCGACGTGACGGATACGGCCTTGGCGGTCCAGATGGTGGAGTCGGCCGACATTCTGCTGGAGGATGTGCGGGGGTTGCGCCGGGTGATTGCGGCGAAAGCGAAGGAGCACCAGTTCACACCGATGATTGGCCGCAGCCACGGGATTCATGCGGAACCGACTACGTTCGGACTGAAGCTGGCGCTGATGCATGACGAGTTCGGGCGGGCCCTGGCACGGTTGGAGGCAGCTCGGGAGCGAGTGGCGGTGGGCAAGCTTTCGGGGGCGGTGGGCACCAGCGCGCACCTGGCGCCGGAGATCGAGGAAATCGTGTGCCGGATGGTGGGCCTGCGCCCCGCCCCGATCGCCACCCAAGTGGTGCAGCGCGACCTGCACGCCGAGTTTATCGGGGTGCTGGCGCTGGTGGGCGCGAGCATCGAACGCTGGGCCACCGAGTTCCGCCACTTGCAGCGAACGGAAGTGCTCGAGGCCGAAGAATTCTTTGCCCGCGGGCAAAAAGGCTCGAGCGCCATGCCCCACAAGCGCAATCCCATCACCGGCGAGCGCCTCTCCGGGCTGGCGCGGGTCTTGCGCGGCAACGCCGTCGCCGCCCTCGAGAACGTGGCCCTGTGGCACGAACGGGATATCAGCCACAGCTCGGTCGAGCGGATCATTTTTCCCGATTCCTGCACGCTGTTGGATTACATGCTGGCGACGCTGACGAAACTGACGGAGGGGCTGATCATTTACCCCGAGAACATGAAGCGCAACCTGGGGTTGTCGTTCGGCATGTGGAACTCGCAGACCGTGATGCTGGCGCTGATCCGCAAGGGTTTGAGCCGCGAGCAGGCCTACGATATGGTGCAGCGCAACGCCATGCGGACGTGGGAGGCCAAACACGCCGGGCGGGCGGACGCCGATTTTCTAACGCAGCTCAAGTCCGACCCCGAGGTGGCCAGCCATTTCCAGGCGGGCGAGTTGGAAGCGCTCTGCTCGCTGGATTTCCACTTTAAGCAAGTAAAGAACCGGTTCGAAAAACTAGGATTGGGAGACTGAAATAAATATGAGAGTGATTCTTGTCTGGGCTTGCATGGTGGCAATGGCGGGGAGTTGTCTCGAAGCGGCGGAAGCGCCGCCTGGGCCGGGGGCGGATTCGAAGGCCGGCGAGGCGCCGAGCGCGGGGCCTGCCGCGGAGGGGATCTGGCAAGGGGCGGTTGGGGAAGGTTTTGGGCGGGCGGCGCAATCGTTGAGCGTGGAGGCGGGGGCCTCGGGCGGGCTGGAGATCTTCGGCAGTCGTCAGCGGCACGACATGGCATTGATGAGTCTTTCCTACGGCCACATGCTAAGCCAGGTCAAGGGGCGGGGCCATTGGTATCGGGGCAATTGGGAGCTGCGAGCCGAACTGTTTGGGGGCGCGCAGTTTTCTCCAGCGAACGAGTATCTCGTGGGTCTGACCCCGCACCTGCGCTATGACTTTGCCACCGGAACCCGCTGGGTGCCGTTTGTGGATCTGGGCGCGGGCGTCAGTTTGACCGGCATCCGAGGCCCGGATCTGAGCAGCATTTTCGAGTTCAACCTCCAAGCGGGCGGGGGCGTCCATTGGTTCTTACAGGACAATCTCGCCCTGACATTGGAGGTCCGTTTGCTTCACTTGTCCGACGCGGAGATGACCTCTCCCAATCTGGGCGTGAACGGGGTTCTGGGGGCGGTCGGCGTGAGCCGGTTCTTCTGAGGGGCGAAGGGCGGGGGTCCGCTCCTGCCAGTTATGGCTAAGCTTGCCCAAAATGGGTCTTAGTCTATGGTGGGGATGTGAAGACGCAGGCGCTGAATGTCAACCTGACGGCCGAACTCCGCCGCTTCGTTAAGGAGCAGGTGCGCGGCGGCCGATACGAAAACGAGAATGAGGTCGTGCGCGACGCGATCCGCCAAATGCAACAGCGCGAGCTGGAGCAATTCGAGAGACTCTTCGGTGATTATCCCGGCGCGCCGCCTGGTGAGCCGAGCGGGCAAGATGAGCGCGCGATCAAGGCTGCCATCAAGGCCCACCGTGACGCGAAGCGCACGGCGCAGCCCGCATGATTACCGCCGTTTTGGTGTCGAAACCATCACTCCTGCGCGCTTCCTGGTCTGGCTACGCCAAGAGGACTGAGAGCCGGAGGACCCCGCAGGCGGGGCGCCGGTCAAACCCGTTTTAACGCCTCGCTCCACACGCTCTCACCTGCCTCGCCGCTCAACTCCCGGACGGTGCCGCGAACGCCGAAATTCCTTCCGCCGACTCGCCTGATTTTGTCCTGCGGCCGTCTGCTCTACCCTTCATGGCTAAGCTTGCCCAAATTGAGTGTTAGTCTATTGCCACGATGCCCGAAAGGGCCGACACACAGGAGGCCATTGGTCTAAACCGGTCGCGCCTCCACTCCACTCGACCGGTTCTTTCCCATTGCCCCTGTCCTGGAAAGGGGTATAGTGTTCCCATCGTGAAGCGAACCCTCGTGATCGCAATCGCTGCCCTCCTTGCCGTTGCGTCTGCGCATGCCCAAGCCAGCGGTACGGCGACCAAACCCAAGACCGCCGAGTCGCCACCCAAGCAGCTTGCCCTCCCGCCAGAGCAAAACATTGGCGAAACGGTTGGCCGTGGTGACCCATTGGTGCTTCGACTCCGTCTTTCAGGCCGACAAGAAGAGACAGAAGCAACATTCCTGGTCGATACAGGCGGGCAGAGCACTATCCTTGATAGGTCGTTTGAACGCTTGCTGGGATCACGCTTAGGAAAGCGGCGCCTGAATCTCGTGTTCGGTGGGCGCGGGGTCGAGCGAGTCAACACCTATACCGCGCCGAAGCTCTATCTTGGCAACGTCCAGTTACTGACTGGCCCAACGGTTCTGACCTGCGATCTCTCTGCCTCCGGCAACAACGGCGCACACGAAGCCATCCTTGGCATGGATTGCCTCAAACACTATTGCCTTCAAACGGATTTCGCCGCGCGAAAATTGCGCTTCCTGAACTCGGATGATCTGAAGCGCGAAAGCCTCGGGCGAGCCTTCTCCATGGACTGCACAATAGGGGTGCCGGTGGTCTCGATGAAGCTGCTGGGGGAAAGGAATCTGCGGTTCATGCTGGACACTGGCTTCTACCAGTACGCCGATGGCACTCTTCCGGGTGAGGTGATCCGCCCCGCAGTGCAGAACCACATAGCCAAAGAGATGGGGAATCGCATCTTTTTATTTGAAACCGTTGGCATCGGGGCAGAAAGCTACAAGACCCTGTCCTTTGCTGAGATGCAGATCGAAGACGGAGGAGGATTCGAGGGTTATATCGGGCTGAGTTTTATGGCGCGTCATGTGGTCACTTTTGACTTTCCCAAGGGAGTCCTGTATCTTCGCTCAATCAGCGCCCAGGCCAGGAGGTGACCGTTTCTTTCTATGTCCGCCAAATGCAACAGCACGAGCTGGAGCAATTCGAGAGACTCTTCGGTGATTATCCCGGCGCGCCACCCGGTGAGCCGAGCGGGCAGGATGAGCGCGCGATCAAAGCTGCCATCAAGGCCCACCGTGACGCGAGGCGCAGCCGGCATGATTACTGCCGTTTGGTGTCGAAACAATCACTCCAGCGCGCTTCCTGGTCTGGCTACGCCAAGGGGGCCGAGAGCCGGAGGAGTCCGCCGGCGGGGCGCATGATGGGATTATTCGCCGCCGCCTGAAGGCGGCGTTCCGAAGCCAGCCGGAACGCCGCTTTTAGGCGGCAAGGTGCGCGCGCGAAGAAATCGGTCGTGCGCCCCCCCAACGCGGCAACACTTGAAAACGAGCTTGAAATCCTTCCTCGAATGGGGATTCTGAACTCGAAGGCGGAAGTATGAGAATAAAAACCGGGTTGGTCTTTTTCGCAGGTTTGGCGCTGGTAATCGCGGGGAGGGTTGAGGGCGCCGAACCGGTCATGCGGGTCGTCAAGAGCCGCGGCTCCGGGGCGGGGCTGCTGGGAAATGGGGACTTTGAACGGGCCGCGGGGGGCAAACTGGCGGGCTGGACGGCGGCGGCTCAGGGCTATTCCATAGCGGGGGGAGAGGGACGGGACGGCTCGCAGGCGCTCCGATGCGAGAATTCAAACGAGAGCGTGTGGACGGGCGCCAGCCAGAGCCTGGAGCTGAACCGCACGAACGTGGCGCCGCTGGTGGTGCGGGGCTGGAGCAAGGCGGAAAACGTCAGCGGCGGCGCCGATCGAGACTATTCGCTTTACGCAGACCTCGTGTACGAGGACGGCTCGACGCTGTGGGGTCAGACGGCCAACTTCCATGCCGGCACGCACGACTGGGAAGAGCGTGAGATGACGATTGTGCCGGAAAAGCCGGTGAAGGTGCTGACGGTGTATTGCCTGCTGCGCCGGCACTCGGGGCGCGTCTGGTTCGACGACGTTGCGGTCGAGGAAAACCAGGCGGAGGCGGGCGCCGTGATTTTCCAAGGTGTGGCGGTCAAGCCCGCCGAACGGACCGGAAGACCGGCAGGCCCGGGGTCCGTCATGGACACGCGGGATGGACTGCGGATGGAGTTGCGGGACGGCGCGGTCGCTTCCTTGCAGGTGGGTGGCCGGGAGTTGGCCGGCGTAGCGCCTTCGGGCTTTCTCGCGCGGGACGTGGCGGCAAATTCGGATTTTTATGCTTTGGCAGACGGAGAATGTCCCGAACTCGGGTTGAAGCTCCGGAGCAGCTTTCGGGCGGAGGCCGGCCAGATTGTCGTCCAGGGACGGATTGCGGACTTGCGCGGGAGGGACCGGGCGGTGACCTTGGTCTTCGCCCTGCCTGTAGATGCGGCCGGCTGGCAATGGGGAGACGACCTCCGGCGGAGCCGGCGGATCGGGGGACAGGGCGACTTTGCCAATGCGGTGGCGGTGCCGAGCGGAGCCACGGGGACGGAGTCGGTTTACCCGCTGGCAGCGATCTTCCACGACGACGCGGGGCTGGCGCTCGCGCTGGACATGGCCCAACCGGCCCAGTTCCGCCTCGGCTATCACGCCGGCACGCGCCAGCTCTATATCGCCTACGATTTCGGGTTGGCGCCCGAGACGGAGCGTTTTCCCGGCGCTGCCGACTTCCGCTTCGTCCTGTTCCGCTTCGATGCGCGGTGGGGTTTCCGGGCGGCGTTCGAGAAGCTGATGGCGGTTTTCCCGGACTACTTTTACGTGCGCGCGCGCGAGCAGGGTCTTTGGATGCCGTTCACGGACGTGAGCACGGTGCAGGGTTGGCCAGACTTCGGCTTCAAATTCCACGAAGGCAACAATAATGTCGCCTGGGACAAGGCGCACGGCATCTTGAGCTTTCGCTACACCGAGCCGATGACGTGGTGGATGCGGCTGGCCAAGGATGCGCCGCGCACGATGGCCGAAGCTTTGCGGGCGCGCGACGAATTGACCCGAAGCGGCAAAGGTTCCGACCAACGGATGGCGCTGGCCAGCCGTGTCGCCGCCATGTGGGATGAGACCGGCGAGCCGTGCCTGCTTTTCCGGAATGAGCCCTGGTGCAACGGCGCGGTCTGGAGTCTTAATCCCAATCCCGCCATCCCAGGCGCCCCTTACGGGCAAGGCCTCCGGGGCGAAGTGGCCGGGGAGTACCTCGATTCCCTCGAGGGATACGTCACGGCCGACCTTAATTTCCGGCGCGAGCATTTTCGATATACCAGCGTGCCGCTCACGTTCTCGAGCGCGAGCAAGAAGCCCGCACTCGGCAAAGGGCTGGCGGTCTTCGAGTTCACGAAGTGGTTTTGCGACGAGGTCCATCGCCAGGGCAAGCTTACCTTCGCCAACGGCGTGCCGTATCGTTTCACGTTTCTTTGTCCCTGGCTGGACGTGATGGGCACGGAAACCGATTGGTTTTATGAGGGCAAATACCGTCCGGCTTCGGACGCGCAGATGAGCCTCTGGCGGACGATGGCGGGCCGGAAACCTTACCTGCTGCTGATGAACACCGATTACGACGCGTTCAGCCCGCCGTGGGTCGAGCGCTATTTCCAGCGCAGCCTGTTTTACGGCTTCTGGCCCGGCATGTTCAGCCACAACGCGTCCGAGAATCCCTATTGGCAGAATCCGAAGTGGTACAACCGCGACCGGCCCCTGTTCAAAAAGTACCTGCCCTTGATTAGACGCGTGGCCGAGGCGGGCTGGCAACCGGTGCCCCACGCCGCCTGCGATAACGAGCGCATCTGGGTCGAGCGGTTCGGGCCGGACGCCCAAGGGGCGATTTATTTCACGCTGTTCAATGATACGCCCGAGCCGCAAACCGGCGCGTTGCGCCCAGACCTTCCGGCGCTACGCCTGACCGGGCCGCTTGACGCGCAGGAACTGGTCTCGGGAACGACGCTTGGCCAAGGCACGGCGTGGCGGGTCAGTTTGGGGCCGCAGGAGGCGGAGGTGATCAGGGTCTCGGCAGGGAGGTAGGGGGCGTGTCGAGCGTGGAGCGTGTCGAGCCTGGAGCGTGAGAGCGTGGCGCGTGCGGAGCGAGAGAGCGCGGCTATGATGGCCTCACGCTCCACGGTCCAAGCCCTCACGCTCGACAACGTACTCCGGCCCAACTTCGCGCAACTCACAACCAGTGCCACACCAGGAGGAGGCGTCATCGACCATCATCCTCAGTTGGCGGCAAATATGGTCGTAGTGGTCGCGGAGTCTGGCGTGCTGGTCTGCCGGGAGGTAGCCGCAACGCAAAGCGAAGTCCAGATGTACCTCGGTCTCTGCCGCCTCACCGTCGCTATCGGTCAATTTGCTTACGAATGCCGCTTCATAGCGCCTCTTGCGCCAAGCTTCGGCGATATTCGTGCAGACCGAACGTGACGAACGCCGGATTTGGTCGGTCAGGGAATACTTCTCTTCTGACGGCCACTTCCGGCCCAGCTTGAAGATCTCCATCGCCGAGTCGAAGGCCAGTTTGTATACGCGCAGTTCTTTATAATCGGCGACCTTCATGTTTGTTCCTGGTTTTGCCCACTCTCCACACTCCTACGCTCCACGCTCCACGCTCCACGCTCCGCACGCTCCCACGCCCCTCACTCCCACTCGATCGTCCCCGGGGGCTTGCTGGTGATATCGAAGCAGACACGGTTGACGCCTTTGACCTCGTTGATGATGCGGTTGGAGAGCCGCTCGAGCAGGTCGTAAGGGAGGCGGACCCAGTCGGCGGTCATGCCGTCCTGGGATTCGACCGCGCGGATGGCGATGGTGTAGCCGTAGGTGCGCTCGTCGCCCATGACGCCGACGCTCCGCACGGGCAAGAGCGCGGCGAAGCTCTGCCAGATTTTGTAATACCAGCCGCTGTCTTTCATCTCCCGCACGACGATGCGGTCGGCGTTGCGGAGGATTTCGAGCCGCGCGGCGGTGACCTCGCCGAGGATGCGGACGGCCAGGCCGGGCCCCGGGAAGGGCTGGCGCAGGACAATTTCGCGCGGCAAGCCAAGTTCGAGCCCGAGCTCACGGACCTCATCCTTGAAGAGGCATTTGAGCGGCTCGACTAAGCGGAGGCGCATCCGCTTGGGGAGGCCACCGACGTTGTGGTGGCTCTTGATCATGGCGGCGGGGTTGCCGCCGATGGGCACCGACTCGATGACGTCCGGATAGAGGGTGCCCTGGGCCAGGAACCTGGCCTTGCCGACGCGCCGGGCCGCGGCCTCGAAGACCTCGATAAAGGTCTTGCCGATGATCTTTCGTTTGCGCTCGGGCTCGGTCACGCCTTTGAGCCGGCGCAGGAACAGGCGCGAGGCGTTGACATAGCGGAGCTTGAGCTTGAAGTGCCGGCCAAACACCTCGCGGACCACCTCCGCCTCGCGCCCGCGCAGCACGCCGTTGTTCACAAAAATGCAGGTGAGCTGGTCGCCAATCGCCCGGTGCAGCAGGGCCGCCGCCACGCTCGAATCCACGCCGCCGCTCAGCCCCAGGATCACCTTTTCCCGGCCGACCTGCGCCGAAATCGCCTCGACCGCCTGGTCGATGTAATGGCGCATCGTCCAGTTCTTGCCGCAGCCGCAGAGGTTATGCACGAAGTTGGCAATGATCTCGCGTCCGTGGGGCGTGTGCGCCACTTCCGGATGGAACTGCAAGCCGAACATCTTCCGGTCGCTGTTCTGGATGGCCGCAAAATCCGAATTCTCGGTCACGGCGACGGACTTGAACCCGGTGGGAAGCTTGGTGAGCCTGTCGCCGTGGGAGTTCCAGACCTGCAACGTCTCGGGCAGGTTGGCGAACAAGGGGCAGAAACTGTCTTTGACGCGGAGAGTTCCCTTGCCGTACTCGCGTTTCAGGCCCGGTTCGACCCTGCCGCCGAGGAAATAGGCGAGCACTTGAAGGCCGTAGCAGATGCCCAGCACGGGCAGCCCCAACTCGAAGAGCGCCGGGTCGGGCAAGGGGGCATCTTCGGCATACACACTCGAGGGACTGCCCGACAGGATGAGGCCGCGGGGCGCCAGGGCGGCAATTTCCGGCGCCGGGGTGTTGTAGCGCAAAATCACCGAATAGACATTGCACTCGCGAATGCGCCGGGCGATGACCTGGGTGTACTGGGAACCAAAATCCAGGATGACGATCTGCTCGGTCATGCCGCTGGCGCCTGCTCCCGCTTGGCCATGATGGCGGCGTAGATTCTCTCGCTCAGTTCGGGCTTTTCGGCGAGGGCCTTTTGGGCGGCCTCTTTGCCCTGGCCGATCAGTTGGCCGTCGAACTGGAGCCAGGCGCCCTTTTTGTCGACCACGCCGTGATCGAGGCCGACGTCCAGGATGCTGCCTTGCTTGTTGATGCCCTGGTTGTAGAGGATGTCGAACTCGGCCTCGGCGAAGGGTGGCGCGACCTTGTTCTTGACGATCTTGACCTTGACATGGTTGCCGATGGCATTGCCGGCGGCGTCTTTGATGGTGTCCTTGCGGCGGATATCGATGCGAACGCTGGCGTAAAACTTAAGCGCCTTGCCGCCGGGGGTGGTCTCCGGGTTGCCGAACATGACGCCGACCTTTTCGCGCATCTGGTTGGTGAAGACGCAGGTGGTTTTGGCCTTGGCGAGCAGGGCGGTGAGCTTGCGCAGGGCCTGGCTCATGAGGCGCGCCTGCATGCCCATCGTCGCCATGCCCATCTCCCCCTCGAGCTCGGCCTTGGGCACAAGCGCGGCCACCGAATCGATGACAATGACATCCAAGGCGTTGCTGCGCGCCAGGGTCTCGCAAATGGAAAGCGCTTCCTCGCCGCTGTCCGGCTGCGCCACGAGCAAATCGGCCAGGTTGACCCCCAACCGCTTGGCGTAGGCCGGGTCCAGGGCGTGCTCCGCATCAATGAAGGCGGCCAGTCCGCCGGCCTTCTGGGCGTTGGCGATGACGTGCAGCATCAAGGTGGTCTTGCCGGAAGATTCCGGCCCGAAGATTTCGACCACCCGCCCGCGCGGCAAGCCGCCCACGCCGAGCGCCAGGTCCACCGCCAGCGCCCCCGTGGGAATCACTTGGATTCGCTTGAGGGCGCGCGCGTCCCCCAAGCGCATGATGCTGCCTTCGCCGTAGGTCTTGGTGATCGTCGAGATCGCGGCCTCGAGCTCCCGGTCGCGGGCGGCCGTTGCTTTGGCGGCCTCGGCCGCGCCAGCCTCGGCGGCGCGGTCTTTCGCGTCCGGCGCCCCCTCTTTGGCCTCGATGGTCTTCTCGGATTTTTCAGTGGTTTTGGCAGCCATAATCTTTCTCTTTCAAGCGCCGGGCCTACACCTTAACGACGGCGCCGGTCCGGACGGACTGTTCTTCGGCCTCGCAGATTTCCAGCACGCTGAGTCCGTCCTCGGCGGTGACGATGGTTGGGCGTTTGCCTTCGCAAACACAATCCACGACGTAGCGGACTTCGAGGCCGTAGCCGTCCGAGCCGTCGCCCTTGAGGGTGCGCGGCGGCTGTCCCGGCTCGGTTATTTGCATGGCCTCCGCTCCGCGCCGCAGGTCGAAGTCGAGCGTCGCGCGCTGGCAGTGGAGGGTGTAAGCCATATTGAAGCCTTTGGCCAGGAGCCAGCTACCTTCGGCGCACACGGCGGGGCCGCGCGGGTAGTTGTACTGGGTGACCACGTGATCGATGGAACCGCCGGGCCGGGCGACGCCGGTGGAGAAGACGCTCGCCGGGCGGCCGAAAAGGAACTGGATGAAATCGGTGTCGTGGATGTGCAGGTCGAACAAGGCGCCTCCCAAGTCGGCGCCGCCGGCGTAGGTGCCTTGCTGGCTCCAGGCGGGCAGCTCCGAGAGGCGGGTAAAGCGCGCCGCCAGGACCTGGCCGTAGGTCTGCTGCTCCACCACTTGTTTGAGCCCGCTCCAGCCGGGCCAGAACCGCATGCACATGGCCGGCATGAGAAAGCCGGGCGCGGACTCGGCCGCTTTGACTATCTGGCGCGCCGCGGCCGCAGTGCGGGCCAGAGGCTTTTCGCACAGGACATGCTTGCCGGCCCGGAGCGCGGCAATGGCTTGGTCCGAGTGCAGGGGCGTCGGCGTGCAGAGGTCCACCAACCCTACCTCCGGGTCGGCGAGCACCTCTTCCAGACGCCGGTACACCTTTACGCGCGGCCCCAGGTCGATATCGTCCGATTTCTTCACGTTGCCGGCGACGCCGGCCAAGACGCCGTTGACCGGCAGACGCACGGAGTCGCACACGGCCACAATTTGCGCCGACGCGACGGCCTGATAGGCGCGCAGGTGGGTCACGCCCATGAAGCCCAGGCCCACGACCGCCACGTTGACTCTGGGGCTTGAATCCGAGGAGATCCTGGCATTCATGGTTCTTGATTATCGCTCGTTACCGTTCGACCCCGGGGGCGCGAGTGTCGAGTGTCGAGTGACGAGGGCGCGAAGCGCCGTCCCTCGACACTCGACACTCGCTCCTCGCCCCTCGACACTCGCCCCTCGACACTCGACCCACGTCCCTCGTCCCTCGACACTCGAACTGCGGTCTCATAACATTCTCGATGCCTGTTCCACGGCTGCCTTGGCGGCCCGGATATCTGCGGCTCGCTGATTGCCGGCTTCGCGTTCAATCACCCAATCACCCTCGAAACTCATGGCTCGCAAGGTTGCAAAGAACGCCGGCCAATCCACCTCGCCCGTCCCGGCGGCCACTTCTTCGCCCCAGGCGCCGGGGGTGCGGGTCCGGCGGGCATCCTTGATATGCACCTGGCGCACCCAGGGCGCGAGCAAGCGCAGGGCTTCGATAGGATTGCCCTTGTCATAAAGGATCATGTTCGCGGGGTCGAAGTTGACGCCGACGTTGGGCCGCTCGAGTTTTTGGAGCAGGCTGAGCAGGACGGGCGCGGTTTCCTGGCCGGTCTCGAGTCCCAAGACCAGGCCGCGTTCCTGAAACAGGCCGGCCACGGTCCGCAACCGTTCGAGCATCTTGACAAAAGCCGCGTCCGCCTCCTGGTGCGGCAGAAAGCCCGCATGGAAGGTCACCAGCTTGAGTCCGAGGTCCGCAGCCAGCGCGGCCGAAAGCCGGATGTTCTTCAAATTCTCCGTCCAGGTCGCATCGGGGGCAATGCCGCCCGTGCGCCGGATGCTCTCGAGCGTCGTGTAGTCTTCGCCCGCGCAGCCGAACATGCCGGAGACGATGGCGATGCCGTGCTCGAGGCACAGGGCGCGGGTCTCCCCCCAAACCTCAGGCCGTTCGCGCAACGGGTCCAGGGCCAGTTGAATCCGCGCCACGCCGGTGGTTTGGAGTTTCGCGAGCAAATCCCGGGGGTTGGCGGGTTGCAGCGACCAACTGCAAACCGCCAGACGCTCGCCTGGTTGACGATTCTTTGTGACCATCCCGCCTGATCGATTCGTGTCTCCTCCACTATGTTCAAATACCAGCTCCCTCGGCAAGCGTTTTTTTATGAGCAGCACAAGGTGCGGATACCCGCCATTGGCGATCGACTCCCGGCCTGCAGTGCCCACCCCTTTGGCGTCGGGGTGGAATTGATGCACACCAGGCTGTCGCGACGGTGAACGAGTTGCTGCAATTTGCTTTCCGCAGGGTTTTGAATTAAGGTCGAATTGGTTAAACTCGGAAGCTAACGGGGAGCAGCCCAGTTGGGGATCCCCCCGCGTTGATGGCTTTCGTATGAAACGGAAAGCGGACGCAGGCATCGGCGTGGATGTGGCCGGCCTGGTTTGAGCAAAGGTCGGGCGCGTTGTGATCGCCCCATGTAAACATGTGGCTCCCTGAATGAGAGGGCGAGTTTACAAACTCATTCGCGATCTTCACCTGTACCTTGGGCTGTTCATCAGCCCATTCGTGCTCGTCTTCGCCATCAGCGTGTTCTTTCTGGTACACTCGTGGCTGCCGAGGATCTTCTCCGAAACGTCCACCAAACGCGTGATCTCAGCCTGGCCGCTTCCAGGAGACTGGCAGACGCTTTCAGGACGACCGCTTATCGATGCGCTTAAGCCGGCTCTTGAGAAAGCTGGCGTCCGTGGTGAGGTCGGATTCGTCCGGCACATCGTCAAAGAGGAGAAGCTAATCATACCCGTAACGATCCCCGGACGCGAGACGACCGTGACCATCAGCATCGCCACGCGTGAAGCAACTATCATGACCCGTGAGACAGGTTTGGCGGAAGCCCTGGTGACCCTCCATAAATCTCCCGGGCAACATGGGCCCGGCATCCGGATGAATTGGTTCTATATGAAGGCGTGGCGTTGGATGGCCGACGCCACCGTCTATTTGATCCTATTTATCTCTGTCAGCGGCATTTATCTCTGGTACGTGCTGCGCGCTGAACGATGGGTGGGACTCATCCTGCTCTTCGCGGGGGCGTTATCGTTTTTCGGAATGGTGTATGCCCTCATCCACTGAACCAATAGGTCGAGACAAATCGCTGAAGGTCCCTCGATTCCGGGCCGGATTCGAGAGTTGGAATCGCAAGCTGCATTTCTACGCTGGATTGTTTCTGCTCTTCTTCATGTGGCTGTTTGCCTTGAGCGGCCTGGTCCTGAACCATCCGTCCTGGAGCTTTACGGAATTCTGGAGCAACCGGAAGCAGACGAATTATGAACATACGCTCACTGCGCTGGGGCCTGATGTGAAGGGTGACCTCGGGCAGGCGCACGAGATTATGAGTCAACTTGGCATTGAGGGTGAGATCTTGTGGACCACAACCAGAACGGAGGCCAACTATTTTGATTTTCAAGTCAGGCGTCCGGGCCGCTTTTTCTTTATCAAAGCCGATTTGGCGCGGAAGCGCGTTACCGTGCAGCAAAGTGATGTGAACCTGTGGGGCGTAATTCGGGCGCTGCACACGTTCACGGGCGTTCAACTGGATGATCCTCGCAACAACCGTGACTGGGCGCTGACTTCGTTGTGGGCCTATTCGATGGATGCCGTTGCAGCCGGCTTAATTGTAATGATTCTAAGCAGTTGGTATATGTGGTTCGAGCTTCCTCAGAAGCGACTTCCGGGCGCTGTTGTTCTCGGCCTCGGATCGCTGATGTGCGGCCTGTTTTGCGTCGGCCTCCGCTGGCTTTACTGAGGCGCTCAAGGCAGGCCTTTTGTGGGTCAACCCCCCGCATTGGATGCGTTGCGGTCAGGTGGTTCGGTTCCCATCAAGTGATGCACGAAGAAGTCCTGAGTCCGCCGCTGAGTGACCGGGCTGGCGGCGCCGTGATTCGCCCCGGGCACGACCAGCAGCTCAAAATCCTTCTTCGCCTTGATCAACGCGTCCACGAAACGCATCGTTGATTCGGGCGGGACGTTGTCGTCCATTTCGCCAACGATGAGGAATAACTTCCCGCGCAGCCTGGCGGCGTTGTCAATGTTCGAGCACTGTGAATACCAGTTATCGGGATCTTTGGTCCACATTTTGTCCGGCGGCAGGCAGCCCATCCATTGCTCGTTCCAGGAAGCCTTGTCGAGGCGATTGTCGTGGCACCCGGAGTTCGCGACGGCGCATTTGTAAAACTCAGGATGAAAAATCACCGCCGCGGCGGCGTTTTGTCCGCCAGCCGAAGTGCCGAAAATACCGACGCGGCTGATATCCATGTAAGGATATTTTGCGGCCGCGGCTTTAATCCAGGCGATGCGATCGGGGAAACCCGCGTCCGCGAGATT
>Ga0209415_10011465_pt1 | contig 14923 bp, 19 predicted proteins | sample PeaSoiSIISIP2007_FD_187696 | JGI IMG/M metagenome (GOLD analysis project Ga0209415, IMG submission 187696) | Peat soil microbial communities from Weissenstadt, Germany - SII-SIP-2007 (SPAdes) (version 2) | ecosystem: Environmental > Terrestrial > Soil > Wetlands > Peat | place: Germany...
GCAGGCAGGAGGAGGGCGGCCAAAATGGCGATGATGGCAATGACGACGAGCAGCTCAATCAGAGTAAAAGCAGCGGGTGCCGAGGAGCGGTTCAAGCGGGCCTTCATGAGTTCAGGCTATAGGTATATGCGAAAGGAGTCAACGGGTTTGCGCCAGGGCCAGCTCCTCGCCTAAGAGTTTTTCAACCGCGAAAAACGGGAAAACACGCGAACAAGGATTCCCTTTCGCGTATTCTCGCGATTCGCGGGCCATCACGGCCTTAACCGCCGCGCCTGTCTTCGACGCGACCGGCATAGCCCCCTCCAGTCAAACCCGGGCATCGAAAAAGTTGTAAGGGCTTTCGCTTTTTCTGAGGGCGGCACGACAAACTGGACGGGTCCTACCTTCTCATTAACTGACGCCGTTTCGGAGGGATGCAAGGAGGCGACCCATAACGGGCGGGTCCGTCGTTCGCCGCGGCTATTGTCAAATCGTGGGGGCAGGACTAAAATGGGGCCATGATCGAAACCACAACCGGCGGCCCTCAGGCGGCCGATGATAGCGCCCTGCTCCAGCAAATGGTGGAGGCGCTGCGCGCCACTGGCCAGCCGGAGCGCGTCATCCTCTTTGGCTCCCGGGCGCGCGGCGATGCGCGCCCCGACTCGGATTTCGACCTGCTTATCGTGCAGTCAGCGCAACTCGGGAACTCGCGCTGGCAGGAGCTGCGGCGCCTGCGCCAAGCCCTGCGCCGCTTCCCCGTAGCCAAGGACCTGCTCTTGTTCCGCCCAGCGGAGTTCGAGTACTGGCGTGATTCCCTCAACCATGTCGTGGGCCGTTCGCTGCGAGAAGGGCGGCTGCTCTATGAGCGATCCTAAGGAGGCGGCCAAGCTCTTGGGAATGGCGCGTAAAGACCTGCAGGCCATGCGGGCCCTGGCCGCTCCCGAAGATGCGGGCATTGAGACCTTCGCCTTTCATGCCCAGCAAGCCGTGGAAAAGGCCTTGAAAGCCTGGCTCGCCGCCAAGGGCGTTCTCTACCCGCGGATTCATGACCTGGACCGCCTCTTAGACCTGCTGCGGAAAGAGGGCGCCGCAGTGCCTCCGGAATTCGACGCCCTTGGCATCCTCACCGACTTCGGTGTCGCGTTCCGCTACGACGCCTACGAGGAGCCGGACGAACCTTTTGACCGCGCTCGAATGATCGCGCAGGTCGAGCGGTTGCTCGAGCACCTGGCGCAACTCTTCGCGCCGGGCTGCTCGCTCTGAGGTTCGTTTCGCCGGCCCGGAGGGGGTGTGAACGGCGCGGCGTCGCCTACGCCGACGCCGGTGCTTGGCTGCGGCTACGGTCTCGGAGCAAGGCGTTCTTTTGCGCTGCCGAGCAGCAGGAGACCGCATCCACCCTGGAGCAGCGAAGCCGCCTTCTGGCGTCGCCACGGCCCGGAAGCTGCCCCAGAAGAGATGCCCGAGAGCAAAAAAGAGCCAATACAGCCAATGGAGCATTTCCACTCGCGCTACGGCGAAGGCGTGTTATGTTTCCCGCTCTGGACGTTGCGTCGCAAAACGCTCCCGCACCAAACACCCCCGCCACGGGGTCGTACGGTCGAGGGCTCATCGGAATTAACCTGGAATTATTGGCCTTGAAACTACAGAACGAACGATGGGTGCTGCTGCTCCTGGCGGCCATCTCTTTTGCCACGAACCTGGATTTCTTGATCATCCTGCCGCTCGGACCCCAGTACATGCGCGTCATGCACATCACCCCGGCGCAGTTCAACCTGATCGTCGCCGCCTACGCCATCGCGGCGGGCATCGCCGGGGTCGCCGCGGGGCTGTTCCTGGACCGCTTCGATCGCAAGACCGCCCTTTTCTGGCTCTTCCTGGGGTTCGCCACGGGCACGCTCTTGTGCGCGCTGGCTCCCACCTACCGCTTGTTGGTCGCCGCCCGCGCCATTGCCGGCACTTTCGGCGGCGTGACCGGCGCGGTGATTCTTGCCATCGTCGGCGACGTCATCCCCGAATACCGGCGCGGCGAGGCGATGGGTCTGGTGATGTCCGCCTTCTCCGTCGCTTCCATTTTCGGCGTGCCGCTGGGGCTGGTGCTGGCCTCGGATTTTAGCTGGCACGTCCCGTTTTACGCCATCGCCGGGATCTGCGTGCCGATTCTTATCGCCGTGTTCCGGTTCGTGCCTCCCCTGCGCGGGCATCTGGACCGTGGCCCCGCCCAGCATCCCGCAGCGCGGATGCTGGCCGTCCTCATGGAGCCGAGCCATCAAGCGGCCTTTCTCTTCATGGCCGTGCTCACCTGCGCCGGCTTCACTATCTTTCCGACGGTCGCCACCTACATGGTTTACAACGTAGGCTTGACCGAAAAGCAACTGCCGTTCATCTATCTGGCCGGCGGGGTATGCACCCTCTTCAGCATGAACTGGGTCGGACGCTGGGCCGACCGCGCTGGAAAACTCCGCGTCTTCACGCTGATGTCCCTCTCCGCGTCGGTCCCCGTCATCGCCCTCACGAATCTCCCCCGTGTTCCCCTGCTGGTCGCGCTGGCGGCCTCGACGCTCCTCATGATCTGCATGTCTGGCCGGTTTGTTCCGGCCATGGCGATGATGACCGCCACGGTCGAACCGCGCTATCGCGGCGGCTTCATGAGCGTCAATTCGTCCGTCCAACAATTCTCCTGCGGCCTCGCCTCCTGGGTCAGCGGGGCCATCATCGGCCAAGGCCCATCTCAGGAAGTCACCGGTTACCCCGTTGCGGGCCTGGTCTCCGTGGCCTGCGTGCTTACGTGCATCTGGCTGGCCCGCTTCCTCCGGTCCGCCCCCGCGGAATTGCCCGCCGCACCGCTATTTGTCGAAACGCAGTAAATACTTTATGAACAAACCGCCGTTTCGCTCTCCCTCTCCCCGGGGGAGAGGGCCGGGGTGAGGGCGGCAGTGAATACTTTATGAACAAACCACCGTTTCGCTGGGGCATTCTGGGCAGCGCGCAGATAGCCAGGAAGAACTGGAAGGCCATCCTCAACTCGCAAAACGGCCTCGTCACCGTCGTGGCCAGCCGCACCGCCGAGGGCAGCGGGCGATTTGTGGCCGAGTGCCAGGCCGAGGCCCCGTTTGCCACTCCGCCCCGCGCCGTCGGCAGGCACGAAGACTTGCTCACCGCCGAAGACGTCGATGGCGTTTACATTCCGTTGCCCACCGGCATTCGCAAAGAATGGGTCTTGCGCGCCGCCCAGGCGGGCAAGCATGTGGTCTGCGAGAAGCCTTGTGCCGTATCGGTGAGCGACCTGGTTGAGATGCTCGAGGCCTGCCGGCGCCATCAGGTTCAGTTCATGGATGGAGTCATGTTCATGCACAGCCGGCGGCTGGAACTGATGCGGACCGTTCTGAATGACGGCCAGACCATCGGCGACATCCGGCGCATCGATTGCGGATTCAGTTTCAATTCCCCCGAGGAGTCGTTCAACTCGAACATCCGCGCGCACAGCCAGCTCGAACCACACGGCTGCCTGGGAGATCTCGGTTGGTACTGCATTCGCTTTGTCCTCTGGGCGATGGACTGGAAGTTGCCCCGGCGCGCCAGCGGGCGCGTGCTTTCCCAGAGCCGGGGTCAGGCCGGCCAGGCGCCCGTTCCGACCGAGTTTTCCGGCGAGCTCCTTTTCGAGGGTGGAGTCTCAGCGAGCTTCTACTGCTCGTTCATCACCCAGCTCCAACAATGGGCCAACATCGGCGGCACCCGGGGAGCCCTGCAAGTGACCGACTTTGTGCTGCCATTCTTTGGGTGCGAGGCCGCCTTCGATACCTGGCAACAGGCGCAGTACGTTCACGGCTGCGATTTCAACCTCGAGCCCCACACCCGCCGCTGGGCCGCTGCCGAATACAGCAACAGCCACCCCAGCGCCCAGGAGAGCAATCTCTTTCGCCACTTCGCCGAGCAAGCTCAGTCCGGGAGCCTCAACTCGGCCTGGCCCGAGATGGCGTTAAAAACGCAGCAGGTCATGCAGGCCTGCCGTGAGTCTGCCTCGGCAGGAGGCGGGGTGGTAGAGTTGGGGGCTGGCCGCTGAATCGTGGTTTGACCGCCGCCCATATTTACGGGAGAATAGCGCCGTGAAAACGACAGTGGAGATTCCAGACCGCTTGTTCCGCGAGGCCAAGACGGTTGCGGCCAGTCGCGGCCTATCCCTCAAGACGTTCGTGGCCGAAGCCCTGGAGGAGAAACTCTCCCGGCCCTGGCGGCGTCAAAAAACAGAGTGGCCTGTGCCGCCGCCCAGAGTGAGGAAAGGGGAAATCGGGCGCATTCAATCTGTGATCGACGAAGAGTTCTCACACATCGACCCGGAGGAGTGGAAGTGATGCTCGACACCAACGCCCTGTCGGCCTGGGCCGACGCTGACGGCGGGTGCCGGGCGGTCAATCAGCCGGGAGTTGGCTGAGGATCCGACCTGCCTCCTCCTTCAACGCCGGCACGTGCTTGACCACCGTTTCCCAGACAATCCCGTGGTTAATGCGGGAATTCCCTCATAGCGGAATGGCTTCCCGAAGCACCCGTTCACGCAGGCGCGGCTTGAGGCCATCGTCGGTCACGAGATCTACGCGGCAGTGCAGCAAATCCTCCAAGTCCGCCAGCAAGCCGCCCAGGTCGAACAACGAACATCCGGGCCGCGTGGTGATGAGCAGGTCCACGTCGCTGTCTCGGGTGTTGTCCCCGCGCACGACCGAGCCAAACACACGCACCTCGCCAGCGCGGTGCTGTTCGGCCAAGCGGATAATCTCCGCCCGCCGCTCGGCGAGTATTCGCAACGTCATCATCGAGGGCAGTCTAACGCCAGGTCGGTTCGAAGGAAAGAGGGTTTGCCGTTACACAAGCAGCAGTGATCATTTCATAATGTTAGATTTGCGCCCCAAGCTCGGACCTTGTTTTTGCACGAACTCTTATTCCTCAAATTCGCCGAGGTCAAGGGGGTAGGTCCCGTGCCGGCGCACAAGATTGACGATGTAGTCGTAGGTGTGACCCGACACGGCGCTGGTGACCGAGTGGTCGCTTTGGAAGATGAAACCGCCGCCTTTGGCCGCATTGAGCTTGCGCAGCACCTCGCCGCGGATAGCAGCCCGGTCGCCGCTCTCCCACACTTGAATATCGCTGTTGCCGCAAAGCCCGATGCGCTGGCCGTATTGCCGGCGCAACTCGAGGGCGTCCATGCCGGCCTTCACTTCGAGCGGGTTGCAGGCCTCGATGCCCATCTCGATGTAATCGGCCAGAATCGCCTTCACATTGCCGCAACCGTGGTAGATGACCGGCAGACCCTGGGCGTGGGCCTCGGCTGCCATGCGGCCAACCCACGGCTTGAAGAACTCCCTCCAGTAGCGCGGCGACATGAAGGTGCTTTTCTTGTAGGCCACGTCGCCCCAGATCACCAACCCGTCGAGCAGGCCCGCGCCCGCCTCGAGCTCGGCTTTGGCCATCTCAAGGTAGAAGGCGCCGATGCGGTTAATGATCGCCCCCATCCGCTCGGGGTATTCAGCCATCCACACCAGGGTGTTCTGCTGGCCAACGAGGCGCGTGAGACATTCGCTCACCTCGATCATGCTCCCGTACACGGGGAAGTCCGGCCGGAGGGACTTGACGGTCTCGAGCCAGGCCGGGGAGTTGCGTTGGAACCCGTCGCCCACTCCCGCGATCTGGTTGTCCCCCGCGGCCAGGAAACGCCGCCGGTCACGGGGGTCATCGAACTGCGCCCGCTCGAGCTTTTCGATGGTGTCGGTCTCCCAGCTCCGCATCTCCGGCATGGGGAACTGGAAATGCTTGTGCAGAATCGCGCCGAAGCCGGTCTTCACCACTACCTCGTCCGGCGTTTGGCGGAGCGTCTCGAACGGACGCACCCACGGGTCCATATTCGGCACGGTGACAATCCAGTCGAGGTCGTAATAATAATAGGGATTGGCATCGGCGGGCAGGCCGAGGTCCCGGCGCCACCGCTCGATGAAGCTGCCCCAAAAGAAGTCGCTGATCGGCACGCGGTCGGGCTCCTGGTGCCGCAGCGCGCGGTTCATGCGGTCGAGCTTGCGCGCCGTGTTTTCCTTGCGGGCGGCCTCGGCAGCCGGCCGGCCCGTGGTTTCAAACATGCTCACAGGGTGCTACTTCAGAAAATAGACTTCCTTCATGTCCGCCCAGATTTTGCCCGCCGCGGCGGCGTCCGGCAGCGGCGACTGGCACGGGTCGGTTTCCTTCCACCAGCGCTGGGTTTCCGGGTCGGCGGCCATCCGGTCCATGTCGGCCGCGAAGTTCGTGCCGGCGTATTCCAGGTAGGCAAACAGGTAGAGCTTGCCCTCGATCTCGCGCTCGTGGATCGAGAAGTTTTGGATGTGGCAGGCCTTGATCATCCGGTTGACGCCGGGCCACGGGTGGGCGTGGAGCTCGCGGTAGTAAGCGGCTTTATCAGGCTTGAGCCCGGTAATCCAGGCGCAACGTTGCGGGGTTTTGGGTGTCGCGCAGCCGCTCAGCAAGGCGACGGCGAACAGGAGGCAGAGGTGTTTCATGGTCGAGAGTTCCAGCTCTTAATCTTAATCTTAATCCTAATCTTAATCCTAATCTTAATCTTAATCCCGAGTTCGATAAATCATCGGAAAATGACATAAAGCACGGCAAAAACTGCCAGCACCAGGCCGGTGGCGAGCCGGTAGTTGGCGAGCCCGCGCCCGCCGGCCTGGCCGCGCAAAGGCTCGCGCCAATCCTCCCAGATGAGCGGCCGCGCCTCCGGTTTGAGGGTTTCGGGGAACATGAATGTCGTGACGAGCATAATCACCAGGCAGGCGGCCAGCAAGAGGAAGGCTATCAACATGAAGTCGCCGCGATAAAGGTTGGTCCAGTCGAGATAAAACGCCACGAAACCCAGGACCATGCCCGCAATCAGGGTGAGGAAGGCGGACTTGCCGGAGGCGCGTTTCCAAAACACACCCAGCAGAAACACGGCCGTGATGGGCGGCGCGACGTAGGAGATGAGCTTGTTGATGCCCTCGAAGATCGTGGTGTAGTGACCAAAAAGCGGCGACGCCACGACGGCCAGGATGGTGCCGACCACGGTGGTAACCTTGCCGATCGTGACAAGCTGGTGATCGACGAGACCGGGTTTGTGCCGCTTGAAAAGGTCGTAGGCTACGAGGGTGGCGGTGGAGTTAAGGGCGGCCGAACAGGTCTGCATCGCGGCGGCGAGCATGGCGGCGGCCACGAGGCCTTTGAGCCCGACCGGCAGCAGGTGCGTGATCAGAAACGTGTAGGTGTCCGCCGCGGTCTGCGGGGCGGCGCCGCCGAAGGCCTTTTGCTGAACGAGCCCGACGCAGATCACCCCGGGCAGCACGAAGAAAAACACCGGCCAGATTTTGAGAAAGGCGCAGAACAGCGGCCCGAGCCGGGCGTTCTTCTCGTCCTTGGCGGCGAGCACGCGCTGGACGATGGTCTGGTCGCAGCACCAATACCAGATGCCCAGCACCGGGTAGCCGAGCAGAACGGAGTACCACGCCAGGCCGGAGGGATCGCCAGCCGCGCGCGCCACGTGGAGGAAGTTGGCCGTGCCCCAGTTGACTTTGCTCGACGCGACGCCGGCGAGGGGATGCGGGTGGGAGGCCAGCGTGTGCGCCAGCGCGGTCCAACCGCCGACTTTCACGTAGCCCACGACCGTAATGACCACTGCGCCAACGAACAGTAAAACGGTCTGCACGCTTTCGGTCCAGACCACGGCGAGCAGTCCCCCCAGCATCGTGTAAATCCCGGTGAGCAGGCCGAGCAGGCTGATAAAGACCATGAGCGCATCCACGCCGAGAATTGTCGCGCCCGGCGCCAGACCCAGGATGCCGCGCAACACCCAGGCCGCCGTGTAGAGCGCCACGCCCATGTGGATGACGATGGCCGAGAACAGCGACACGACCGACAACACATCGCGGCAGGGGCGATTGAAGCGGCGTTCCAGAAAGTCCGGCAGCGTGGCCACTCTCGAGCGCAGATAGAGCGGCGCGAAAAAGAGCGAGAGCAAGATGAGCGTGAAGCCCGCCATCCACTCGAAGTTCCCGAAGACCAGGCCGAACTTGTAGGCGGTTTCGGCGAGACTGACGAGGTGGACGGTGGAGATGTTTGCCGCGAACATCGCCAACCCGATGACGGGCCAGCCCAGGGTATTGCCGGCGAGAAAGTAGTGCCCGCCCTCGCCGCCGTATTCGCCTTTACGGCGCAGGAAGCCGGCCGCCACACCCAGCCCGACCACGGCCAGCAAATAGAGCGCGATGATCGCCCAATCCAGACTGCTCACGGCTTGCACCCGGGAAGCGTGTCATAAACTGCGCCGGCGCGTCCATATTTGATTTACGCAAGCCAGGCCTTGTTTCGCCCGCGACCCTGTGGCACGCTTGGCAGATGGAAATTGCCATTCCAGGGCCCGTCATGCCGGACTATTTCGAGAAGCTCCAGGCGCACATCCTTCAGGAATTTGCCGAGGGCGTGGCCGCCTGGGGAGAGAGCGTGACCGCTCTGGCGCGATGGGAAGATGAGCACCTGCTCGAAGGGCCCACCGCTGAGACCCTCGCGGCCCATCGCCGGACGGTGGAAAGGCTCACTGCGTTCGGGCGATTCCTGCTCGTGACCACCGACCACCCTGACTTCCCCGACGCAGCACTGAAAGAGAACGTGGCAGCTACTCTCCAAACGCTTCGCGACAAAATCCCCCTCTGGCACAGTCAGATGCCCAAGGTCGAGGCTGAGGCCATTCTCAAGGCTGCCTTCCCGGAATGAGTCCCGAGCTGGAGCAGTTGCTCGAGGCCCTCTACGAGCGCGACCACTGCGAACAGGAGGAGCGCGATCACTACGAACGGAACGCGCGCCGGCTAATCGACGATGTCCTGCAACGTTTGCCCAATCTGAGCCGCGATCAATTCCTGGAGGCCCTCAAGGACCGTTACCGGCAGCTCAGAAAAGCCCGTAGAAGGTTTCCTTCCATCCCTCCGAAGGCCTGAAAACCCTCTCGGCGGCGTTCGCGAGATCGCGGGACCACGGCACGGCGCAATGCGCAAGTAACCTGCGGGCGGAGGTGGCGGCGGCAGGGCTCGCTTCGGGGTTCAAGAGGGCTGTGTCTCAGCCAAAACGAGATTCAGATGGCCCAAGGATCGCTTCGCCTGCTCCTCTGTGCCGCACTCGACCGAGAGGACGCCGGAGAAGCCGGCCTTGTTAAGTTGGCGCACGACCCGGCGCCAATCGATCACTCCGTCGCCACAGGCGCAGCCCACGGCCGTGCCAGTGACCTTGCCCCGGTCCGTCTCCGCTTGCTCGACCGAGATATCCTTCGCGTGAACATGGACGACCTTGCTGATAATCGCGTCAAGCATCTGGTAAGGGTCTTCGCCGGCCAGAAAGGTGTTGCCGGAGTCGTAGTTGACGCAGATCCAGGGCGAGTCCACCAGCTCGAGAATGCGCAGCAACCGGTCAATCTTTGCGGTGTAAGGCCCGTGCTGCTCGACGCCGAGATACACGCCGTTCTCCTCGCACGTTTCGGCAATGGCGCGCAAATTGATTTTCATGACGTCGTAGGCGTCCTGCTCCGTCATCCATTTTGGCGGGTACATGTCCTCGGTAATCTGCACGACCTTCGCCCCAATGGCCTGGGCAAAGCGAATGCCCTTGCGCGCGTAGAGCACGCCGTACTCGGGGTTGAGCAAATCCGAGTGCGACGACAGGGCGCTGATCTTGACCCCGGCCGCGTCGGCCAGGTCCTTGATTTGCTTCGGCTCCGCGTCCAGGCTGGTGACGTGGCAGTAGCCCGCGTTGGACAACAGGCAGCGGCCCATCAAGAAACACGGCTCGACCCATTGGTAGCCCAGCTCAGCCGCCTTCTTGATCCCGTACTGCAAACTCTTATCGCCATGGCGGACGAACTCCAAGTTGATGCCGACGCTGATTTTGTTCATGTCTTTGTTCATTCTGGCCGCACTCTAGCACCCAAGGCCGCCGCTTGTCTTCAACATTTTTTCAGTGCGATTTCTTGAACATTTGGGTTCCTGGGTCAGCGATGGCGGAGCTTGGTGTTCAACCACGGATGGACACGGATGGACACGGATTGGGGTCTTATCTGTGTTTATCCGTGTCCATCCGTGGTTGGAAATCCCGCTGTCACTCAGGCCTTGGGAGACTTTGCCCTTTCCTTTCCTGGGACGCTGTTCCATCTTCTGCCACTCGTGTATGGTATGGGATTGAAGTTGTTCAATACGCTCTCACGCTCGCTCCAGGAGTTCGTTCCGCGCGATCCCGCCGGCCGGGAGGTCGGGCTTTATTGCTGCGGGCCGACCGTTTATGACTTCGCGCACATTGGGAATTGGCGCACGTTCATTTTCGGAGACCTGGTCCGGCGCTACCTCGAGTTCAAAGGTTATGCGGTCCGCCACGTCCTGAACATTACCGACGTCGACGATAAGATCATCGCCCGGGTCCGCGAGACCCGGTTGCCCCTGCGGGAGTTTACCGCCCGGTTCGAGGCGGCGTTTTTCGAGGACCTCAAGACGCTCCATTGCCAGGCGCCCAGCCAGACCCCGCGAGCGACCGAGCATATTCCGCAGATCATCGGCTTGATCGAAAAGCTAATGGCCCGGGGTCTGGCCTACCGCGCCCCGGACGGCTCGGTCTATTTCAGCATCGAGAAATACCGCGCCAGCGGACGCCGCTATGGGCAGTTGGTGAACCTGAATTTCGACGAGTTGCAGGTCGGCCAGCGAGTGCGCAGCGACGAGTACGCCAAGGAAGCGATCGGGGATTTTGCCCTCTGGAAGGCGCGCGTGCCGGAGGATGGCGCGGTCTTCTGGCCCAGCCCTTGGGGAGAGGGCCGGCCCGGCTGGCACATCGAATGCAGCGCCATGAGCATGGCGCTCCTGGGGCCCAGCTTCGATCTGCACCTCGGCGGCGAAGACCTCGTGTTTCCCCATCACGAGGATGAGATCGCCCAGAGTGAAGGCGCCGGCGCCCAGCCCCTGGGACAGCCATTTGTGAAATACTGGCTCCACGGCGCCCACCTGCTCGTCGAAGGAAAGAAGATGAGCAAATCGCTCGGGAATTTCTTCACGCTGCGCGACCTGCTGGCCAAGGGGTTCACCGGCCGGGAAATCCGCTATCTGCTCCTCACCGCCCACTATCGCGAGACTTTCAATTTCACTCTCGAAGGCCTCCAAGGCGCCCGCGCCGCCTTGCTGCGCCTCGACCAGTGCCTGACCAAGCTCCGCGAACTGGCCGGCAACCTGAAGGCCCCGCCCTCCCCTGCCGTGCTGGACCCGTTCGCCGCCGCCTTGGACGAGGACTTGAATATCTCGGGCGCCTGGGGCGCCGTATTCGATTGGGTCCGCCAGACCAACCGCCGCCTCGATGAGAACACTCTGGACCGCGCGGAGGCCGCCGCCGCCCTGGCCGCTTGGGAGAGGTTGGACACCGTCCTGGGAGTGGGCGCGCCAAAAGAAGTCGAAGCGCCGGCCGAGGTCCTTGCCTTGCTCGAGGCCCGCCAGGCCGCCCGCCAGGCCAGGGACTTCAAAGGCGCCGACGCTCTCCGCGACGCGTTGAAGACCAAGGGATGGCTCATCGAAGATACGCCCAAGGGGGCGAGGCTCAAAAAGCTCTAACATGAAAGGCTCGCTGATTACCTTCGAGGGCACGGAAGGGAGCGGGAAATCGACACAGTTGGCTTTGCTCGCCGAGCGATTGCTCTCCCAGGGGTGGAGCGTGCGCTCGGTGCGCGAGCCGGGCGGCACACCCATCGGCGAGGAACTTCGCCACACCCTCAAGCACAGCGCGGCCAGCCAGGCGATGACTGCCGAGGCGGAATTGCTGCTCATGAATGCCAGCCGCGCCCAACTCGTGCGGGAGGTGATCCGCCCCGCCCTGGCAAAGGGGCAAGTGGTCTTGTGCGACCGCTTTTACGATTCCACCACCGCCTACCAGGGCTACGGGCGGGGCCTCGATTTGAAGGTGGTCAAGGCCGTCATCGACTTCGCGGTCGGAGAAACCCGGCCGGATTTAACGCTCCTGCTGCTGGCGTCCCCCGAGGTGAGCGCCACCCGGCTGCGAGCCCGCCAGGCCACCATGCCCTTTGTGCGGGACCGCATCGAAGAGGCCGATGCCAGCTTCTTCGAGCGCGTGGCCCGGGGCTACCGGGCGATGGCCGCGGCCGAACCGCAACGCCTGAAGCTGATCGATGCCGCGCGCCAAGTCCAGGAAGTCCAGGAAGCCGTTTGGCGTGCCGTCCAGCCGATGCTCGAGCGCCACGGTCGAGCCGCAGCAAAATCATGAGCCTCTTTGTCTTGCCCGAAGGCCGGGGACCGCTATCTTGGAGAGAGAAACGGAATTTGCCATGATCGAGGATACCATCGGGGAAATCGAAGCCAGGATTCAGAACGCCGAGGCCGTCAAGGACGACCGGCGCAAGGAACTGCTGCAATTGCTGGCCACCCTCAAGAGCGAGGTGGCCCAATTGTCCAAGACCCATAGCGACCAGGCCCAAAGCATCGCCGGTTTCACCGCGCTCTCCGCCCACGAGGCCACACGCTCGGAGCAAGACCCGCAACTGCTCAAGCTTTCCCTCCAAGGGCTGGGTTCGTCGGTCGGCGGTTTCGAGCGGTCCCATCCCAAGCTCGTCCAGATCGTCAATGCGATCAGCAACACCCTGGCGAACCTGGGCATCTGATCTCGGGCCTTGGTCGCAACCTTCGTCGGCAACTTTGTCGCAACCTTTGTCGCAACCTTTGTCGCAACCTTTGTCGGGGCCTTTGTCGAATGGGGCATCTTCCGACAAAGGTTTCCGACAAAGGTTTCCGACCAAGCCTTGTGTTCATCGAGCCTCTGGGACCGGCTCTATATCAGCTCGAGCAGGTCCGCGTCCAGTTTCACCGCGGCGGCTTGGCTGATGAAATCCAGGCGCAACAACACGGTCGTCATGCCGTAGCGATGTTCCACCCACCCCTCGATGCCCTGCAACGGACCCGCCCTGATGCGCACCCGCATGCCCTCTCCAATCGAGGGCGCCAGCCGGACACCCTCCTGCGTCTCCAAAGCCAGCAGGATATCCGAGAGTTGCCGGCGGAAGGTCTCTTGATCGAACACGTCCAGCACATTCGCCACATGCTCGTTTTGGCGGACTGCCTCCCTCTGGTTGGGCTTCAATTCCAGGAAGACATAGCCCGGAAACAGCGGCTTGCGGAACACCACCGTTTTGCCCCGGTACTTGTGCGGCGAGTCATAGCAGGGCAGCGTCGAAGCAAAACCTTGACGTTCACAAGCTTCGACCAGCTTCTTTTCCCGGCGCGGCCGCACGTGAGCCACGTACCAGAGCGAATCCGACATGTATCCAGAATTCGGAAGAAACCGGGCGATGTCAATCTCCCACTCGTTATTTGCTTGCCAACCCGCCTGGGCGCGGCGTGAAATGGCCCCATGAAACGATGTCATTTGCCCGGCTGGCCGGGCGCCGCTGCCTTGCTGCTAGCCACTGCCGGTCTGGTTTCGGGGGCCCCGGCCAATCAGCTTTCGGCTGAGGAAAAGGCCGGCGGCTGGAAGCTCCTTTTCGACGGCCACACTACCACCGGCTGGCGCGGCTACAAGAAACCAGCCTTCCCGGCCAAAGGCTGGACCGTCCAAGACGGCTGGCTGCACTGCCTGGGCACCGGCGGAGGGGACGTTGTCTCCCAGCGCGAGTTCGAGGAGTTCGACCTGCAGTGGGAATGGAAGATCGGCGAGGGCGCCAATAGCGGCGTCAAGTATTTTGTCACCGAATCACATCCCACGGCCATCGGCCACGAGTACCAGATGCTGGATGACCCGCGCGTCCTCAACGCTCAGGAGGCCAACGGCATTCACGCCACCGCTTCCTTCTACGACGTGCTCAAACCGGCCAACCCTTTGCCGCTCAAGCCGGCCGGCGAAACCAACCTCTCACGCATCCTCGTCAGCGGAAACCACGTCGAACACTGGCTCAACGGAACGAAGGTTCTCGAATACGAACTCGGCAGCGATGCGGTCAAAGCCGCCGTCGCCCGCAGCAAGTTCAAGCGCGTGGCCGGCTTCGGCACCCGCGTCAAAGCCTGCCTCCTCCTCCAGGACCACACCGGCGAGGTCTTCTTCCGCAATGTCAAAATACGGGACCTCTCCGCCATGCCGTAGCTCACTTCCACTCAAGCCGCCGCCAGGGCGCCGATGACCCCGTCTTCCCCACTCTCCCCCGGCGACGCAGAGGCGCGTAAGCTCCACGGGAGCCAATATGTCACCATCCGCGACGAAAAGTGGCCCGGCACCCCCAAGGAAATGCACAAGCGCGCCGCGAGCACCATGCGAGGGTTCACCTCCGTCCAAAAGGAATGACCAGCAGTCCTACATGCAAAACCAGCCTTGCGGCGTGAATCGCGGTCCTGCTGGCCGGAACAAATCTGGCAGAGCCAGAAAGACAAATCAAAAAGAAAATGCAACCAAGGGAAAGGCGAGTCGATGAGCGATGCACCCGCGAAGCGTGAAATCACTTACAGCGCAGCAAAAAAGCAAATTTCCATCAGTTTTTTTGGCTTTACGGCAAAACCTGTGGGCCGAAATGGCCCTCCAGGACATCTCGTCTGGTCTTCCATGATGCGACAGAATGGCGCACAGCCTTGTCGGCCGCAGAGATGGATGAGTTTTTCGCTCTTGACTACGGATTGCAGGGCATCCTTCTGCCGAGGAGGCGTTTTTTATTGCAATTGCCTGCCGGCTTGGGAATGTTCCCTGGGATAAGTGCAATATGGCCAGCAGGAAAGCGCTCTTAAGAGACGTTATTGGCTCCCGGGGGGAGAACCAGTTGGAGCTCTGTCTCACAAACTACGAGCCTTACGATTCTCCTCTTTTCAACCCGGGGTTCCTTGGAGACAAGTGGCCGGTTGTCGATTATTACGTCGAAATCCTCGGCTCC
>Ga0209415_10011466_pt1 | contig 14923 bp, 10 predicted proteins | sample PeaSoiSIISIP2007_FD_187696 | JGI IMG/M metagenome (GOLD analysis project Ga0209415, IMG submission 187696) | Peat soil microbial communities from Weissenstadt, Germany - SII-SIP-2007 (SPAdes) (version 2) | ecosystem: Environmental > Terrestrial > Soil > Wetlands > Peat | place: Germany...
CTGACTCTGGTCCACCCGCCGGGTATTGGGGACGAGCCGCGCCACGGCGCGGCCATGCCGGGTGATGACGATCTCTTCGCCCCGCTCCACGCAGTCGAGCAGGGTTCCCAGGGTGTTTTTGGCCTCAAACGCGCCGATTTCCTTCATAGATAGCTCACAATCAATCTAGCTTAGTCTAGCTTAAATCAGAGCGAACGTCAACCGGTTCCGAATATCCGACTTCAGGATGGGGCTTTTGGATTTGATCTCCGTTGGGTTGGTCGAACGGGGGTGTCGACCGGCATTGCCGTGAAAGTGCGCCGAGAATCCCCACTTCTCGCGCCAAGAACGCGCGAGAAATGGGGCACCCGGCAAACTTGACTCTACGTCCCGTCGTAAGGTGTGCCTCCCGCATACCGAGGCGGTATCATCACAAGTTCGAGATCCGTCGCGGCGGGTGATCAAAGACTCGTTGCCGCCGGCGGCCGGCAACGACCAAGGACTAATACACGGGAATCGCCATGTCAGACATACGCTGCATCGGGATTGGTACGGGAGGCGGGGACGCTCCCGGGCTCAACGCCGTCATTCGCGCTGCCACCAAGGCGGCCATTCTCAAACATAATTGGAAAGTCATCGGCATCCCGGACGGATTCGACGGCCTGATCTGGCCGGAAAAATCGTTTGAGCTGACACTGGACCGGGTCAGCGGAATCCTGCCGCGGGGCGGGACGATTCTCGGCACCACCAACCGGGGTAATCCGTTCAGCTACAAAATCGAGGAGAAGGGCAAAGAGGTGGTGCGCGACATCTCGGACCAGATCATCGGCAACGCCAGACAACTCGGCATTGACGCCATTATCACCATTGGCGGCGACGGCTCGCAGAAGATCGGCTACGAGCTTTTTCAGAAGGGCGTGAAGATCGTGGGGGTGCCCAAAACGATTGACAACGATCTTTCGGCGACCGAGCTGACGTTCGGCTTCGACACCGCGCTGCACACCGTTTCCGACGCGCTCGACAAGATTCACACCACGGCGGCCTCGCATCACCGCGTGATGGTGGTCGAAGTCATGGGCCGCGACTGCGGCTGGATTGCGCTGGCCGGGGGCATTTCGGGCGGAGCGCACATCATCCTGATTCCCGAAATCCCGTTCACGCTCGAGAAGATCTGCGACTTCATCGCGCAGCGCGAAAAAGGCGGCAAACGCTTCACTATCGTGGTGGTGGCCGAGGGCATCAAGCTGCCGCCCGAATTGAAGCAGATCGCGCATGGCGGGCCGGTCGGCAACCTGGTGGGCGAAGGCATCTCGCTGATCTCCCGCAAAGAGGTACGGGTGAGCGTACTGGGGCATATTCAGCGCGGCGGATCGCCGTCGCCTTACGACCGGGTGCTGGCGACGCGCTTTGGCGTGGCCGCCGTCGAGCTGATTGCTGAAGGCCAATTTGGAAAGATGGTCGCGCTGCGCGCCGGCTCCATCGTGGGAGTGGACGTAGCGCTCGCCATCGGACATCTGAAGTCGGTGAAGCCCGATGGAGAACTGGTCCGAACGGCGCGGGCGGTCGGGATCGGCTTCGGTGACTAGAGAAGTATTGTTGATTTTTGATTGCTGATTGTTGATTGCTGATTGAAGTCTCCTTCCGTGCCGGTGCGGGGGTTGCTCAATCAACATCTACCATGAATAATTCTGTTTCTTGCCGCGTCGCGTGATTCTGATCACATTCCGGATCTGAGCCTTCGTGTGAGCATGATTTCCAGTGGGCCGATCCATGGCTGACGCAACCTCCACTTCATTGCCGAATTCAGACGATGCGCAACGCCACCAGGAGGAACTGCGCGTGGCCTGGTTTGCCATGCGCTTGTCGCTCGCGGTCGGCGTGCTGATGCTGATCGGCAAGAGTGCGGCCTATTATGTCACCGGATCAGCGGCCATCCTGTCGGACTTTGCCGAGTCGGTGGTGCACGTCATTGCGGTGGCTTTCGCCGCCTTCAGCCTGCGGTTGAGCTCGAAGCCCGCGGCTCCGACTTTCCTCTATGGGTACGAGCGCATCGCATTCTTTTCCGCCGGATTTGAAGGCGCGATGATCATCGTGGCGGCCATCTGGATTCTGATCGAAGCGCTCGAGAAGTGGCTGGCGGGCCTGCCGCTGGAACATCTGGGTTCCGGGGCGCTGCTCCTGCTTGGGGCGGGCCTGCTGAATGCCTGGCTGGGCTGGTACCTGCTGCGCGTGGGGAAGCGCAGCCACTCGCTGATCCTGGAGGCCGACGGCAAGCACGTTCTTACCGACAGCCTGACCAGCCTTGGCGTGGTGGGTGGACTGGGCCTGGTCATGCTCACGGGATGGAAGCCATTTGATCCGCTGATCGCCATCGCCGTCGCGGTGAATATCTTATGGTCGGGCGGACGCCTGGCCTGGCGCTCCGTGGTGGGCCTGCTCGACTACTCCGACCCGGAAACCGGCAAGCGGATTCGTGAAAAGCTGGACGCGATTTGCAGCGAGCTGGGGATGACTTACCACGGTGTGCGCTACCGCACGACCGGCTACCGCCAGATCATTGAAGTGCACTTGCTGTTTCCCCACGCCACCTCGGTGGGCGAAGCGCACCGTCTGGCGACTGCTCTCGAGGAGCGCCTGCCTCAGGAGCTGGCAACACCGGCCGAGGTAATTACACACCTGGAATCGCTGGAGGACCACGAAGACGTGCATTCGCAGCAGCACTATACGGGGAGGCCGGAGTAGGGAAGCCGTCGTTGGTCGTTAGTCGTTGGCATGGTGCGCTGCCTTGGAATTAGGGCCAACGACTAACGACTAACGACCAACGACTATTCTTTCATCACTGCGTCAATCACCGAGTAGAGCTGGCTGCTGGGTTCTTTCACTTCGATAAATGGGTGGGCGGGATTGCGGGTGCTCACCACGTAAACGGTGGGCGTGTGCTCGAGCTTGATGGCTTTGCCGAGATCCCGATCGGCGTTCACCTGAGCGGCGAGCTTGCCGCCCGGATCGAGCATGAAAGGAAAGTCCACTTTGTGCGCCGCGGCAAATTTTTCGGCATACCCGCGCAGGTTCTGCGGAATGATCTCGAGCTGGTTCTCGAAAATATAGTCGCGGAATTCATTGCCCAGGGCTTTCGAGTGGGTATCGAAATAACGCGCCATCACTGCGGCCTGATACGACCAGTTGTGGATCGGCAGCGGGAAGTCGTGGCGGATGACCGGAATCTTGTACGTCTTGGAGGCTTGCTCGACCAGAGGCGCCGTGCGGCGGCACATGGGACACTGCAGGTCCTCAAAAACGACGATAGCCACTTGCGATCCCTTGGGCGGGCGCAGCACCGTATCAGGCGTATCCTGAGCGTGCAGGCCGACGATCGCCGTCAGGGCAAGTAAAAAGGCAGCCAAGCCAACTGCGAGACAATTCCACCGTAGGTTCTTCATCGGTTCTAAGTGTTCCCCCAAGAATCTGCGTCTGTTGGGTTAGACGCCCAAAACCTCATCTTGGCAGCTTGCGGCGCTAACCGCAAGATTCCAAAGGCCTGCCCTTATGGTAACCGAACTGGGTCGTGTCCGCCTGCGGCGGTGGCTACAGGTGCAACGAGGTGCACAGTGCGTAAACCTTCGTGCGGGAAAGATGCAGGGGCAACGCGCTATAGTGAGGTGGTTCTCCATCGCAGATGCCGAGATTGCTGCGTTCATCGCGATTCTTCTGTCTGGGCGTGCCCGTCCTGGGCGCGCTCCTGCTGCTTTCAGCCTGTAATCGCGGGCGCCACCGGGTGCTGGAGATTGCCTATGTCTCGGCGCCGCAGGCGGCGCTGCGCGACCAGGTGGCTGCCATCTACAACCGCGTCGGCACAGTGAAAAACGGAGAGCGGGTAGACATTCTGGAGCGCGAGAAGCGCTTTGCCCGCGTGCGCACCACCAGCGGCGTCGAGGGCTGGATCGAGCAGCGCTATCTGGTGGATCAGAAAACTTATAACGGCCTGCAAAAACTCACCCAGGACAACCAGAACGACACGGTGCAAGCGCCCGGAGTCCTGCGCAACGAGACGAATCTGCACATCACCCCAGGCCGCGATACGGAACACCTTTACCAGCTCGCAACGGGAGCGAAGGTTTCGATCCTGAAGCGAGGGACAGCGGAGAAGCAGCCAGGCACGACGCCGGGATTAAAGCCGGGCGCGGTGGGCGCTAAAAAGGGCGTGCCAGCCGGACCCGTGCTCGAAGACTGGTGGCTGGTGCGGGACGAACAGGGCCGCGTGGGCTGGGTGCTGGCCCGCATGGTGGACGTGGATGTTCCTCTGGAAATTGCGCAGTACGCCGAAGGCCAGCGCTTCGTGGCGGTGTTCGTGCTCAACGAGGTGCAGGATGCCGAAAAGAAGGTGCCGCAATACCTTTGCGTGTTCACCGGGCCCCACGATGGCGAGCCGTACGACTTCGACCAGGTACGCGTCTTCACCTGGAACGTCCGCAAGCACCGCTACGAGACCGCGTATCGCGAACACGGACTAAACGGTGTACTGCCGGTCACGGTGACGCAGGAGAATTTCGATAAAGAAGGGACCCTGCCCGTATTTATCCTGCACATCACAGACGACGCGGGCAATATCACCGAGCACAAATACAAGCTGAACACTCCGATTGTGAAGCGCGTGTTAGCTCCGGGCGAAGTAATTTCCAGACCGCAGCGATCCGCCGGGAAGCATCGCCGCTGACAGAATTCGCGTATCGAAATGCCCGCCTTTTTCTGGAAACCATAGCCCACGCCAGAACAACTACAAATTCCCGTAATCGTGTTTCGACAACTCTGCTCTAAATGTCTGGAAAATAAGCGCGGGTGGAGGTCGTCGCTTTGGAGTGTCAGTTGCGAATATAGCTGCCAGTGAATGTGAGTGAACCACCGCTTCGGTTTGAATCATTCAGGCCGGCTGAGCGAGTGGTTCGAAACAACAACATTCGTTCGCAGTGAGGAGCAGTTGGGGATTCCGCTCACCTGGCGCCGCTCCGCGAAATCTAAGGAGAGAAACAGATGACACAGGTCACGCGGAATATCGTTATCCTTGCAGTATTGGCCGGCGCGATCGGGATGCTGTTCGCGGTGCAGCCGGCTTTTGCCGACAACCTTTACGGCAGCATTCGCGGAACCGTGACTGACCCGAGCGGTGCTGCGGTTGCCAATGCAGCGGTGGTCGCGACCAATACCGACACCGGCATTGAGACCAAGGTTACTTCCAGTGAAACTGGAAGTTATGTCTTCCCTCAACTCGCCATTGGGAACTATAAAGTGACTGTCTCGGCGCCGAACTTCAAGACCTTCCGGGCGAATAACATCCACCTGGACCTCGATCAGATTTTCTCGTTGAACGCAAAGCTGGACCTCGGAACCGTGGCGGAAGTGGTTGAATTCGAAGCCAATGCCGCCCAGGTGGAGACGGCCAGCATGCAACTGGGCACCATCATCACCGGGAACCAGATCACCAACCTGCCGCTGAACGGTCGCAACTGGACACAGTTAATGCAACTTCAGCCCGGAGTTCAAGCAGGGTCAGACCGGTTTGGAACCTCAGGTACGCTGGGAGGGTATTCGACCAATGGGGCGGAAACACAACAGAACGAGTTCCTGATTAACGGAACCGACTCTAACGATATCTCGCTCAATGTTCCACTGATTGTTCCCAGCCCGGATGCCATCGGTGAGTTCGATCTGGTGACCAGCACGATCAATCCCGAGTATGGCCGCAATTCAGGGGCAACCGTGAACGCCGCCATCAAGAGCGGGACGAATCAGTTCCACGGCGACATTTTTGAGTTCTATCGCGATACGTTCCTGGATGCTAAGGCGTGGTTTCAGCCAGCCGCCCCACTCTTTCACCAGAATCAATACGGCGGCACAATTGGCGGGCCAATCTTGAAAAATCGCGCGTTCTTCTTCTTCTCCTATCAAGGAAGGCGGGCCACTACGCCGCAGGGTGCAGCTTTCGGCAATACCTTCGCTGCGTTCAACTTCGGCCAGACCGGGGCTCCGTCGGTCTACAGTGCGGCGCAACGAGGCGGCAACTTTGCGGGTAGCGTATTTTCTGGTAATCCGATTCCGTTTGCCATGTTCGGCGATAGCGCCTCGTCGTGTCCGCTCAGTGGCGGCACGCCGTGCGCGGCAGGATCGGCTACGTATGCGCAGCTTTTCAGCACTGGGATGGTTTCCCACCCAGGATTTCAACACGCTGTCAGCAAAGCTCCTGAATCAATATATCCCGCTGCCCACGCCGGGGGCGCCCAACAACGAATTCCTATTCACTCCCCTCGAGACCGATAAGCGAGATCAGTACCTTGGCCGAATCGATGAAAAGATCAGCGATAAAGACGCGATCTGGTTCTACGGCCTGTACGAGAACGACGCGACGAACCAGGGTCTTCCTTTCGTTGGCGCCAGTCTTCCCGGCTTCAGCTCCGTCAACCCGGAAACATTCGATGAATACACCATGGCCTGGAACCACACGTTTTCGGGCACCACGCTGAACGAAGCGCGCTTTGCTTATTTGCGCACCAATTACCAGGCAGGGATGCCGGCGCAGACGCAGGACCCGGCAGCGTACGGCTTCACCGGCATTAACGCGAGCCAGGATCCGGCAGCAAAGCAACTTCCGGTCGTGGCTGTGGCAGGAATGTTCGGCGTCGGGTACAGCGTAGACGGACCCCAGCCGCGTTACCAGAACACCTACCAAATCGTAGACAACTTCAGTAAGGTCGTGGGCCACCACACAATGAAGTTCGGTTTCAACATGGACCGGCAGGAGCTCAACAATCCCTTCTACAACAGTTTGAACGGGCAGTATCAATTCACCGGTCAGGGGGCATTCTCGACTGGCAACCCGGGAGTGGATTTCCTGCTTGGGATTCCCTCCATCTACGAGCAGGGAAGCGGCGCCATCATCCGGGCGCGTGGCCGCGAATACTACTCCTATGGCCAGGACCAGTGGCAGGTAAAACCAAGTCTGACGTTGACATTAGGTCTTGGCTGGGACATCGAAACACCCTTCAAGAGCCTCTACGCAAATGGAGAAGTATTGGGTGCGTTCCATCCGGGTCAGCAATCTACCGTCTTCCCAACCGCTCCAGTTGGGCTTGTCTACCCGGGCGATGCGGGAGTCAACCAGTATGGCGGGGCTACGGTCCATTACGGAGACGTTGCCCCGCGCTTCGGATTTGCCTGGAGTCCGTGGGGGTCGAACAAGTGGGTCGTGCGCGGCGGCATTGGACTCTACTACAACCGCACCGCAAGCGAGGCCACGCTGCAGACGCTTACCAACGCACCGTTCTCCGAGACTTCCCTTGGCGGTGGCATCAACGGCACTACTCCGGGCTTCGCCAACCCATACGTCTCGGTCAACTCAATCGCGGTGGGAGGCATCCAACCCCAGACAACCACCAACCCGTTTCCTTTCACCCCTCCCAAGCCCGGAGATGCAATCTCGAATTGGAATCCATTCGAGCCTGTCGGGCTGAACGATGTCTTCTATGATCCGAAGCTGACGCTTCCGAGATCAACCAACTTCAATCTGAACATTCAGTATCAGGTTTCGAAGTCAACGGTTGCGCAAATCGGTTACGTGGGCACGATCGCGCGGCATTTGGAAGGCGCTTACAACATGAATCCCGCCGGAACAGCGACCGGAGATGCAGCAGCAGCAGCAATCCCGAATATCAGCGATTTCAACCTCGGTGACAGCGTCTGCCCGGCCGCGCCTGCGATTGGCCCGGGCGGTGCCTGCCTTCCCGGTACGTTCCAGTACAACGCGAACGTGTACGGGGAAATTGGCCTGTACGCCACTAGGTGGAATTCCAATTACAACTCATTGCAGGCTTCCATCAACCGGCATTTCAGCAATGGCCTTCAGTTTCAAGCCGCCTACACCTGGTCTCGCTACTTCGATTACACCTCGAGCCTGGAGAACAATGCCTTCAACAATCCGGGCTTTAACGCATTGAATTTTCGCCGCAACTATGGACCTTCGGCGAACGATGCGCCGCAGCGGCTGGTGCTCAACTACGTCTATACCCTCCCGTTTTATAAGTACACTCATCGCTGGAAAGCGCTGACCGATGGCTGGAATCTCTCGGGCATTGGCACCTTCCAGCATGGATTTCCGGTGGGTGTTTTCCAGACCGCGTTCAACGATTTGCAGTACTCGTTCGGCCAATCGTTCTTTTCAGCGCCCGATTTTGTGAACGCGACCGGCGCGCCCTTGAATATCAACCACAACCCCAGGAACAACCCGACCCAGCAGTGGGTAAATCCGGCGGCTTTCGCGGTTCCTGCGCTCGGAACGCAAGGCACCGCCAACCGGAACCCGTTCTACGGGCCTGGCCTCAATTACTGGGACATGGCGCTGGAGAAAGACATTCGCTTCACGGAGGCGATGAAGCTCGAACTACGTTTTGAAACGTTCGATACCTTCAACCACGCCAACTTCGCCGCGCCCAACAATGCCCTGAGCCCGGTTTTTGGAGACATCTCTTCGGTTCAGACAATCAGCACGCTCGGCGCCGGCCGGGTGGTCCAGCTGGGGGCAAAGCTCTACTTCTAGTCCTGTTGTGGACGGCTATCGGGCCGGGCTTTTACGCCCGGCCCTTTTTCTTTCTCGCGCTGGTAACACTCGAGGAGGGCAGCCGGCCTCGCGCTTTCGCGCGAGGCTCGGGAGAATCCGGCAAGCATCACTTGCCGAAGATCACATAGTGATAGCTGGTGGCCATGAAGAACAGCAGTGGCACGGAGAGGAAGAAGTTGGTCCGCGAGGCCAGGAAAGCCTGGCGGGACAGGGCTGCGGCGTCGGCGGGGGGCGTGCCGGCCAGCGTGCCGCGAATGACTTTCTTGTTGTTGGGCCAGATGATGCCCCAGACGTTGAAAAGCATTACCCATCCGAAGCCGCCACCTACGCCAATGGAGAGCACGTGGTTGTCGTCCTGGCCGACCGGAGTGTAGTTCAGGAAGATCCAGGCGGCGGCGATGCAGACGACGGCCACGATGGCGCCCAGAACATATCCGCTGGGCGCGGCCTTCTTGATGACGAAGTACAGGATGGCCCAGACCACCGTCCAAAGCGCTACGAAGAATCCGAGGGTGGCGAGGGCGGTGGTGCCCGCGCGCTCGGCATCGGGGCCGACGTAGAACTGGGCCCAGTACCAGAAGCCGAAGAAAACCGTGAGCAACGCGCTCCAGCGGAACCAGTTCAGCGCGGGGAGGGTCAGGTTCTGAAAAATCTTAGGCTTCATGGCCGCGTCCACCTGCTTCATGAAGGGGACGTTGATCAGGTTGAAGAAGTACAGCAGGCCGATCCAGGTGATTCCGGCGAGGAAGTGGAACCAGCGCAGAATCAATTGCGTGGCTTCAGCGCCGGTGTGAGTAGGCATGACGGCCGAGGCTACGACTGTGACGAAATGGTCCATAGAGTTCCTCCGTCCAGCGTTTCAGTGCAGGTTGCGGGCCCCGAAAGTTCTTGACGGTCCCGGAGAATCCGGGAAAGTCTGCGCTTTTCGCATGGAGGTGTCAACTTTTGGCCGAGCCAGGGAGCGTCCGGTTGAAGAGTCCGCACCAGGCAGGTCGGCAACTTGGACTCGAAAAGCGGGGGTTGAAAAGCGGACGGGATCGCCGTATCGTACCTACGTCTGCCGGCCCGGCTGAAATTATGCTGAAAAACCGGCAGGGATGTCCCCCCTTGTTCTCAGAGGCAAACGGAAGGCCGCCGGGAACATGCTGTAAACGTGAGCCTTGCTCAAGAAAGAAGCGCGAGCCGGGCCGTGAGTTGCAGTCTACAAGTCGTAGTCTACAGATCAAGGAGATCGGCTATGGACAGCAATAAGCCGGCGCAGAACATCCAGGATTCCTTCCTCAATACGGCCCGCAAGGAGCGGATGAGCATCACGATTTACCTGCTCAGCGGGGTAAAGTTGACGGGCCGCATCCGCTCTTTTGACAAGTACTCCGTGGTGCTGGAGGCAAACGGTCAGGAGCAGCTCATCTTCAAGCACGCGATTTCGACCGTGGTGATGGGCCGGGTCGCGTCGTCGCATGGGCCCCACGTGGCGCATCCGGACAAAGCGACCGCGACTGCCGCGGCTGCGGCCACCACCGGGGCGACCACGGCCTCGGGCACCGAAGGATAAGGCTTTTCGGCTTGGGAGCTTCCGGTTCCAAGAAATCCCGCGACACCGCGCGTGCCCGCCCTCGTGCGCCGTTCGGGGCCGAGGCAGGGCGCAACCAGCCGGACCAGGAGCGCGCGTTCCTGGTGGGGCTGGACGTGCGCACCCGCCGCGCTGGCAAGGTTCCAGTGACGGCCCAGGTGGCGGTGGCTCGTGACGCAGCGGCCATGCAGCCTCCCGCCTCTGCCACCCCGGCAAAATCTTCTCGCAAACCCAGCATCCCGGAATTCGATGCCGAGGAGTCGCTGGCGGAACTGCGTACCTTGGCGGAAAGCGCGGGCGCGAGGGTGGTCGGCGAAATTCTGCAGCGCCGTGACCGGCTGGATCCGGCGACCCTGATCGGGGCGGGCAAGCTGGAAGAAGTGGCGGGAGCGGCCGCATCCACCAATGCCGACGTGCTGCTCTTTGACCACGATCTCAGCCCTTCTCAGCAACGCAACATCGAAAAGATCGTTCACCGGCGGGTGATTGATCGGACGCAGCTCATCCTCGACATTTTCGCCCGGCACGCCCGGACTCGCGAGGGCCAACTCCAGGTAGAACTGGCGCAACTGCAGTACATGCTGCCGCGGCTGGCTGGGCGCGGCGTCGAGATGTCGCAGTTGGGCGGCGGCATCGGCACCCGAGGTCCCGGCGAAACCCAGCTGGAAACCGACCGGCGGAAGATTGCGCGGCGGGTGCGGCACGTGGAGCAGCAACTGGAAAACGTGCGGCGCATCCGGGCGCAGCAGCGGCAACGGAGGGAGTCTGCTCCGGTCGCGACCGTCGCCCTGGTCGGCTACACCAACGCCGGCAAGTCTACGTTGTTCAACGCGCTGACGCGGGCCGGAGTGCTGTCGTCGCCGAAGATGTTTGCCACGCTGGACCCGACGATTCGCGCCGTCGCCTTGCCGTCGAAGCGGAAAGTGCTGCTGTCAGATACAGTGGGATTCATTCGCCACCTTCCACACACTCTGGTTTCGGCGTTTCGCGCGACCCTCGAAGAAGTGCAGCGAGCCTCGCTGATTCTGCATGTGTCCGATGCCAGCAGCCGGCTATCGGCCGAGCAGGACGCGCAGGTGGAAATTGTCCTCAAGGAACTCGAGGCGGAGAAGAAGCCGCGGCTGCGCGTGATGAACAAGGTGGACTTGCTGGATGAAGAAGTGGCGCAGGGTTTTATCGCCGATGCGGCGCATAGCGGCGCGAAGACGTTGTATGTGTCGGCAGTCGAGGGTACTGGCTTAGACCGGCTGCTGGAACGGATTGACGCGATGATCGAGGAAGATCCGGTCAGCCGTGTGCGCTTGCGCGTGCCGCAGAAAGAAGGAAAGATACTGGCGCTGCTGGAAGCGCGAGCGCGGATTTACTCGCGCGCGTATCGCGACGGATTGGTGGAATTGGAAGCCGATGCGCCGGAATCGGTGGTGCGGAGGGTGAAGGAGTTTGTTGTCGCTTGACGACCGATGGGCAGAATTTAAATGGGCCGACGACCAAGAAGCGGTGACATTCCTTGGCTATCGGCCCATTCGATCCTGAATTGGATCGGAGGTGATATCTCTATGCTAATCCTTTCACCTCGGAAGTCAAGGAATAATGCGCAAGAAACTGCATGCCCGCCGCATGAGGAATCCCTGGTTGGCGAAAGGCTGTCTTTTCTAGGTTTTACGCCAGCTTCCGCCGGGACCGGGCCACCGGCGCGGGTTTGACTCGGGCGCGGCCCATCGCCCCTCCACCCTGTGGTTCGTGCTGAGCGGGCCCCGCCGGCCGGCGCTGCCTTGCCATTTGCCACTTCATTGCCTCGCGCGCGTATGATATTGAGTCCTTCAGCACCGATGCGGCCGGTGCTGAACGCCGAGTGCGGAATGCTCCCCTTCAAACTCGTCTACAGCGACGCCTATTACCTGCCCATCGGGGAGCACGTCTTTCCTGCGGAGAAGTACCGGCGCACTCGCGACCGGCTGATTGCGAACGGTATTGCCGAGGCCAGCGACTTTCTGGAGCCTGAACCGGCGAGCGATCAGGACATTCTTCTGGTGCACAAGCCCGAGTACGTGCAGAAGCTGACCACCGGCACGCTCAGCCCGCGCGAAGAGATGGAGATGGAAGTCCCATACTCGCGCGACCTGGTGGATGCATTCTGGCTGGCGGCGGGGGGCTCGATCCTGGCCGCGCGGCAGTCGTTGAACGACGGCGTCTCGATCAGCATTGGGGGCGGATTTCATCATGCCTTTCCCGATCATGGCGAGGGATTCTGCATGATCCACGACGTGGCGGTGGCCATCCGACGCCTGCAGCGCGACGACAAGATTCACACCGCCATGACCGTGGACTGTGACGTGCACCAGGGCAACGGCACGGCGGCGATTTTTGCCGGCACACGCACGGCGAGTTCGCTGCTGCCCTCGGTTGCGCACTCGACTCTGGAGAGGCCGAGCGGAATGACGCGGGGAGGGAAGATGCGGCAGGCGCATGCCGGCGATGTCTTCACCATTTCGCTGCATCAGCACAACAACTATCCGCTGTGGAAGCCGCCGTCTTCGATAGACGTGGATCTGCCTGATGGAGTCGGCGACGACGACTACCTGGCCTGGCTCGATAACGCGCTCAGTTCGGGGCTGCGGCAGTTTGAGCCGGATTTGATCTGCTATGTGGCGGGAGCCGATCCGTACAAGGAAGACCAACTGGGCGGGCTTAACCTGACGATTGACGGTTTGAAGAAACGCGACGCGCTGGTGTTTCGCGTGGCACGCACGCGCGGCATCCCGGTGATGGTGACGCTGGCCGGCGGCTACGCAATGGACATGGAAGACACGGTCACGATCCACAGCAACACGGTGGTGGCGGCGAAGGAAGTGTTCGCTCGGTAACGCGGCCTTCACACTTGTGGCCAGAGTGTGTCGGGGCCCGTTCGCTGTCGGCCTATTCATGCAATTTTTTTTATATCCGCGATGTAAATCCCTGGTTCTATTGGAGTTGATGGCGCCGGACCGGCCCCGCTCCGGGCAAAATATAGAGCGCAAATGAGTTGCGGGTAAAATATTCCAGACATTGGGCTTAGGAAAGCTTCCCAAAGACGTGTGGTGCCGTTTTGGGAATGGATCGCGCCTTCTTCCGACAACGCGGATTCGGAGCGCGGGTGCGAGTGCTTGCGCGCCACCGCAGAAACACTACAAGCAAACAGCAGGTTCCTCGCTGCGCTCGGAATGACAAGACTTAGCTGCATGGTCCTAATTTGTCTGTTTTGGAAATCTCAGTAAAAGTTGTTCGTCACAAAGGGGAGGATTCTTGTTGTGGAGGGCTGTGGAAAAAGCCGAGAAAGGATTAGGAGTTCAAAGCCCCCACCCTATCTCCGCAAAAGGCGCGGAGATAAGGGTGGGGCACCCTGGCGCTTCTAGACGGTGTGTCACTCCGCTCGGCGGACGAGGGCGTCCGCCGCTCCACGGACTGGTAAGATAGACGCATCAATCCATGTTTGAGAACCTTCAGGAAAAACTCCAGCGCGCGTTCAAGTCGCTTCGCGGGCAAGCCAAGCTTACCGAGGAGAACATTGACGAGGCGTTGCGCGAGATTCGGCTGGCGCTGCTCGAGGCCGACGTTAATTTCAAAGTAGTCAAGCTCCTCATTGACCAGATTCGCGCCAAGGCGGTTGGCCAGGAAGTGCTGACCGCGCTCTCGCCCGGCGAGCAGGTCATCAAGATCGTGCGCGACGAACTGGTCGAGATTCTGGGCAAAGATACGGCGCGCATGAAGTTTGCCTCGCAGCCGCCGACGGTCGTGCTCATGGCCGGACTGCAGGGCTCCGGCAAGACGACGACTTCCGGCAAGCTCGCGCACTGGTTCAAGCAAGGCGGGCACCGTCCGCTGCTGGTTTCAGTGGACGTGTATCGACCGGCGGCACGCGAGCAGTTGAAGATTGTGGCGCAGGCGGTGAAGGCACAGATTTATGAGGGTCAGGTATCTGCGAGTCTTTATGGAGCCCCGGACGCCCCCGTCCGGGGTGCAGCTTCAGACAGCCCGGCGGACGAGGGCGTCCGCCGCTCCATGTCGGCTGATGTTGAGCGTCTTGCCAAGGAAGCCCGCCGAGAGGCCGTGGTTTCCGGCTGCGACGTGCTTATCGTGGATACCGCCGGCCGCCTACACATTGACGACCAGCTCATGGGCGAGATGCAGTCGCTGAAGAAGCTGCTGAACCCGTCGGAGATTCTGTTTGTCGCCGATTCCATGACCGGCCAGGACGCGGTCAACTCCGCCGACGAGTTTCACAAAAAGCTCTCTCTCACCGGCGTGGTGCTCACGAAAATGGACGGCGACGCGCGCGGCGGCGCGGCGCTCTCGATCCGCCAGGTCACAGGGCAACCGATCAAGTTCATCGGGGTGGGCGAAAAGTATGATGCGCTGGAGCCGTTCCATCCCGACCGCATCGTGTCGCGGATTCTGGGCATGGGCGACATACTCTCGCTGATCGAGCGGGCCGAGTCGCAGATTGATAAGAAGAAAGCCGAAGAGATGGCCACCAAGGCGCTCTCCGGCGACGGCTTCTCGCTTGAAGATTTCCGCGACCAGTTGCGGCAGGTGCGCAAGATGGGCTCGATCAAGAGCCTGATGGGCATGATGCCCTCGATCGGCCCGTTTTCCGGGCTGCAGAAGGCGGCCGACAAGGTGGACGAAAAGCAGATCAACCGGGTCGAGGCCATCATCAACTCGATGACGTCGCACGAGCGCAATCATCACGAAGTGATCAACGGCAGCCGCCGCAAGCGCATTGCCCG
>Ga0209415_10011467_pt1 | contig 14921 bp, 10 predicted proteins | sample PeaSoiSIISIP2007_FD_187696 | JGI IMG/M metagenome (GOLD analysis project Ga0209415, IMG submission 187696) | Peat soil microbial communities from Weissenstadt, Germany - SII-SIP-2007 (SPAdes) (version 2) | ecosystem: Environmental > Terrestrial > Soil > Wetlands > Peat | place: Germany...
GAGCGCCGCCGTCTCCTTCCCGGGGGCGAGCGCCACCCCGGCCGACGCCATGAGGACCGGCGTCATGATGGGCTCGAGCGCGAAGGCCAGCGGCGACAGGGACCTGCGCATCTTGGCCCACCGCGTGTGCCGCTCGAGGGTGCGTCCGATCGTGCAATCGACGTTGCGGTTCTCGACGGCCTGGAGCGAGGTGCGGGCCACGAAGCCCGCGCCGAGGAAGCGGCGGCCGAGGGCGTGGTCCTCGGCCAGGTGGTGCCCCACGGGCAGGAAGCCCCCGAGCCGGGCGAGGTCGCGACGGCGCACCGTCATCGACTTTCCCACCGTGAGCGGCCGGTCGGTGACGGCGTCGGTCGCGACGAGGCCCGGCGCGGTGTGACAGCAGATCTGCAGGTTCTCGAGCGCCGCCCCCAGCGTGCGCTCGCCCGTGCCGGCGAACAGGTTGCACACCATGCCGACGCGCGGGTCCTGCAGCTCGGGGACGATGGTCCACAGGTAGCCCGGGTCCACGCGCACGTTCGAGTCGGAGATCAGGTACAGCTCGCCCGTCGCCGCGCGCTCGAGGCTCACGAGCTGCGCGACTTTCGGATTGATCGCCGTGTCGCCGTCCGTCACGACGACGCGCGCGTCGAGGCGCGGGTGCCGCGCGACGAACCGCCGCGCCGCGGAGTACGCCGGGTCGTCCACCGACGCCACGCCGAGCAGGATCTCGAACGAGGGGTAGTCGATGCGCGCGAACGACTCGAGGTTGCCGTCGAGATCGTCGTCGCGGCCCGCCAGGGGCTTGAAGATCGTGACCCGCGGGGCGTGCGCCACCTCGGGGCGCCTCGCCGCGCGACGCCGGAGCATGCCGCGCGCGAACAGCGCCATCATCGTGCCGTAGAGCGCCAGGGACGCGGCCGTCAGAGCGACCGCGAGTTGCAGGAGGCTCACGATGCGAGGATCGCGAAGCCCCGTGACGTTCGGCGGCCTCGCGGGTGAACTCTTCGCAACGTCAGGGCCTGGGGTCAGGCCTGGGGTCAGGGCCTGGGGTCAGGCCTGGGGTCAGGGCCTGGGGTCAGGCCTGGGGTCAGGCCTGGGGTCAGGCCTGGGGCCGTCAGGGGCCGGGCTGTGGGCGCGGCAGCGACACGATGAACGTCGAGCCTCGACCGACCTCGCTCTCGACCGACACCTTGCCGCGCATGGCCTCGACCATGTGCTTGACGATCGACAGGCCGAGGCCCGTGCCCCCGAGCTCCCGGGAGCGGCCGGCGTCGACGCGGTAGAAGCGCTCGAAGACCCGCGTGACGTGCTCGGCGGGGATGCCCGGCCCGTTGTCGGCGACGACCAGCCGAACCCGCCCGTCCTCCTGCGCCGCGCTGACGGTCACGCGTGTGCCCGGGGGGCAGTACTTGACGGCGTTGTCCACGAGGTTCGAAAGGACATGCTCGAGCGCGCGCGCGTCCCCCTCGACCGCCGCCCCGCCGCCGAGCTCCGCGCCCAGCCGGACGCCCTTCTTCTCGGCGCGTTCGCGGAACAGGCCCAGCACGATGGGCACGACGCTGCCGAGCTCCACGCGCTCGTGCTTGAGCTTGAACTCGTTGGACTCGAGCTTCGACAGCTCCAGCATGTCCTCGACGAGGCTCTGCAGGCGCGCGGCGTTCCGGTCGATGATGTCGAGGAACCGGAGGGCGGCCGCCGGATCGTCGAGCGCCCCCGAGTGAAGCGTCTCGGTCGCCGAGCGCACCGCGGCGATGGGCGTCCGCAGCTCGTGCGACGCGTTCGCGACGAAGTCGCGACGGAGCGACTCGAGGCGTCGCAGCTCCGTCACGTCGACGAGCACGAACAGCATGCCGTCCTCGTCGTCGCCCGACAGGGGCGAGGCGTGCACCAGCAGTCGGCGCGGCTTGAGGCCGGGCAGCTCGATCTCGAGCGAGGTGATCCCCGAGGAGGCCCGCGCGTCGTCCAGCAGGGCCTCGAGCTGGGCGTCCCGCACGGTCTCGATGAGCAGCTTGCCCACGGCGTCCGCGCCGAGCAGCAGCATCGCCCGCAGCGCGGGGTTGACGAGCACGATGCGACCCTCGCGGTCGACCACGACCACTCCCTCCTGCATCGCCTCCAGGATCCGCCCCTGGAGGTCGCGCTCGGTTCGCAGGGCGCCGAGCGTCTTGGCCAGCCCGCCGGCGAGCCCGTCCAGCGCGTGACCGAGCTCCACGAGCTCGTCCTGCCCCAGCAGGCGCGTGCGCACCGACAGGTCCCCCCCGGCCATGCGGCGCGCCCCCTCGGTCAGCTCCGCCACGGCGCGCGAGATCCGCGCGGCGACCATGCTCGACACGAGGAGCGCGACGAGGAGCGCGGCGACCGTGCCGATCTTGCGCGCGTCGCCGCTCGTCGACGAGAACGCATCGGCGACGCCCATGGACGCCACGACGAGCGAGAGAGACACGAGAAAGAGCTTCGTGCGGACGCTGAGTCTCACCGGGGCCCCACTCGGCGCGCGATAGTGCACGGTCCGATCGCTCGCCAGCGTAGCAGCGCCGTGACGATTGCGTGCCTGCCATCCGGGTCGGCTCGCGGCTGCGTCGCTCGCCTCAGCGGTTCCTGACGAAGCTCGGCGGGATGACCCACTTGGGGCTCCGGAGCAGCTCGCAGGCGAGGCCGAGGAAGACGGCGCGCTGGACCTCCTCGGGGTCCGCCGTTCCTGCCGCCACCAGCTGCCCCATCAGCTTGCCGAGGGTGGTCTTGCCGGTGACGGCCTCGAGCACGGCCGATTCGCGCTCCGGCAGGCGAAACATCTCGCGCCGCACGGGGGGAGTCTGGACCGGCTCGATGACCTCCTCCAGCACGGGGGCCAGGATGACCTCCAGCTCCTCGTAGCGGTAGCCGGAGCGGATGCCGCGGCCGATGAGCTCGTACATGTCGACCCCGAGCGGGAAGGTCTCTTCCTGCGAGCGCACGCCCCGCGCCAGCGAGATCTCCCCGCCCTTCCAGTGGAACACCTCGACCAGGCGCTCCTGCGTCTGGTCGTGGATGGCGCGAAATAGCTCGATGGGGCGGAGCACGCCGATCCCGACGAGCGCGTCGCCCAGGCGGCCGCCGAAGCGCGGCAGCATCGCCAGCGCCATGTCGACCTCCATGCGCAGGACCTGGCCCCGCTTGATGAGAAACTCGCCCAGGAGCTCGCGCTTGTCGGTCGACGTCACGCACTCGGGCGAGCCCTCGACGATGAAGATGCGCTTGCGCCGCGGCCCGTCCCGCAGCACGAGCGCGCCCGTCTCGCGGCGCACGGCCAGGTGGAAGAGGCGCGTCGGCAGCCGCGCCGGATCGAGGCGACCGCGGTCGATCGCGTCGGCCGGGAACTCCGAGTCCCACTTGAGCGCGGGGCTCGTGAGGAAGCGACCGAGCTCCGCGTACTCCGCCGCCGGCTTGAAGCGCCCGTTGTCCCGCGCGATGGCGCAGCGCGAGCCGACCTCGCCCGTCGCGAACAGCTCGACCATGCGCGGCAGCGGCATCGGACCGAGGATGGTGCCGTCCTCGCGCTGGATGCGGTAGATCTCCGACGAGATGGCCCCCGGCTGCACGCCCGAGGCCTTGGGGTCGTCGCCCTCGCGCAGGACGCGCCGCGTGCTGGTGTCGCACTCGAGGGGCGCCGTCGACTCCGCGCTCACGTCGCCCGCGTCCTCGCCTTCGGGGCCCGCGACCAGGCCGAGCTTCTCGACGAAGGCGGCGAGGCGCGACGGACCGACCTGCAGGCGACGCCGGCGAACGATGTCCTCCAGCGCGTCGGCGAACGCGGCGGCGCTGGGCCACCGCAGGGCCGGGTCGCGCGACAGGGCGCGGAAGAGGACCGCCCGGATGTCGTCCGGCACGCGGAAGCCCGCGCGATCGATCGCCGACAGGTCCGCGTCGCGGATGCGGAGCAGGACGTCGAGCTCCTTGCCGCCGCTGAAGAGCGGGCGCAGGACGAGCATCTCGGCCATCACGATGCCGAGCGTGAAGATGTCGCTGCGCGCGTCGAGCTCGCGCCCCACGACCTGCTCGGGGGACATGTACCCGAGCTTGCCCTTGAGCTGACCGGCGTCGGTCCGGCGCTCGATCTCGGCGGCTCGGGCGATCCCGAAGTCGGTGAGCTTGACGGCGCCCGTCCGGTCGATGAGCAGGTTCCCGGGCGAGACGTCGCGATGGACGAGCGACAGCGGCTTGCCCTCGTCGTCGCGCGCGTTGTGCGCGTAGTCGAGCGCGTGCAGGAGCGAGAGCACGATGTGCAGGCAAGCGTCGAGCGGGATCTCCTCGCCGCGGGCGGCGGCGGCGCGGATCAGGCGTGCGCCCGTCGTGCCGTCGACGTACTCCATCGCCATGTACAGCTCGCCGTCCTCTTCCCCGAAGTCGAAGACCTGCACGATGTTCGGGTGACCGAGGCGCGCGCAGACGCGGGCCTCGTCGACGAACATCGCGACGAAGTCCGGATCGCGCGCGAACTGGGGCAGGATGCGCTTGAGCGCGACGATCTTCTGGAAGCCGTGCGGACCGGCGCGCCGCGCGACGTACACCTCCGCCATCCCGCCCGTCGCGATCCGCCGGAGCAGCTCGTACGGTCCCAGGCGCAGCGGCGCCGGGATGCTCGAGATGGTCATGCCTTGGACAAGCTTAACATGGGGGATTACCTTCGCGCTCCCATGTCTCGCCCCCGCAACCTGGCTCGAGCGGAGGCCAAGCCACGGGTCGTGGCGGTGACGGGGGCCGCGGGCTTCCTCGGCAGCAACCTCATTGGATCGCTCGAGGAGGACGACCGCGTCGGGCGCATCGTCGCCATCGAGTCGGCCCCGATCGCAAACCCCGGCCGCAAGACCCGCGCTTACGAGGTGGACCTCACGGAGCCGACGGCCGACGGGCGGGTGGCCGAGATCTTCTCGGCCGAGCACGTGGATACAGTGGCCCACCTCGCGTTCCTGCCGGCGCCCACCCACGCGGCCGCGTGGGCGCACGAGCTCGAGAGCGTCGGAACGATGCACGTGACGGTGGCGGCCAGGCACGCCCAGGTGCGAAAGCTCCTCCTCTGGTCGCACACGTGGCTCTACGGCGCCCACCCCTCCAACCCCAACTTCCTGACCGAGAAGCAACCCCTGCGGGCGCCCGTCCGGGAGCCGTTCTTCGCGGACAAGATCCAGGCGGAGGAGCAGGCCCGCAAGCTGGCCCTGCGCTCGCCCGGCGCGATCGTCACGATCCTGCGGACGGCGCCCATCCTCGGGCCGACGGTGCAGAACACCATCACGAAGTACCTCGCCCGCAAGATCGTGCCGACCATGATGGGCTTCGACCCTCTGGTGCAGCTGCTCCACGAGATCGACGCCATCGCCGCCTTCCACCTGGCGGTGCTGCGCGACGTGCCCGGCACCTTCAACATCGTCGGCGAGGGTGTCCTGCCGCTGTCGACCGTCATCAAGCTCGCCGGTCGGATCGCGCTGCCCATCCCCCACCCGCTCGCGCAATCGTTCGCCGCGGTCGGCTGGGTCGCGCAGCTCGTGGAGGCGCCCCCCTCCTTCCTCAAGTACCTGCGCTTCCTCTGCGTGGCCGACGGGCTCAAGGCCCGCGAGGAGCTCGGGTTCGTCCCCACCTACACGACCCGCGAGGCGCTGCTCGACTTCGTGAGCGCCCAGCGGCTGCGCGACCTCAAGCTGCTGACGGAGCCCCGCGTCGACGAGCGCAAGGAGAGCGTGGCGTGACGCGCCGGCCGAGGAAGAGGAGGTCGCCGGCGGCGCGGTCCGTCCCTCCGCCGACCCGCCCGCAGCCCCCGTCGTCGCCGCCGACCGCGGACCCCCCTCCGGCGGACGACTCGGTCCCGGTGCTCGAGGTGGCCGCCATCGAGCGCCCGAGCGATCCGCACGTGGTGGAGCGGATCCGGGAGCTGGAGAGCCGGATCGACCGCATGATCGACGCCCACGCGCGCGAGCGCGAGAGCAGCCACGACGCCGTGGCCCAGCCGTCGCGGCCGGAGATCCCGCGGGCGCCCTCGTCCACGCGACCGACGCCGGTCCCGGAGCCGGAGGGCGTCTTCGACACGGCGCGGGAGCTCTTGTCGACGGACTTCTACCTGCGCAAGTGGGGCAAGCTCGGGCTGCGCAACCGGTCCGAGGAGGTCGACGAGTTCGGCTACGACCCGGTCTACGAGCTGAAGGTCCTGCCGATCTTCGACTTCCTCTACGACCGGTACTTCCGCGTCGAGGTCCACGGGGTCGAGAACGTCCCGCGCGACGGGCGGTGCCTGCTCGTGGCGAACCACTCGGGCACGCTGCCCCTGGACGGGATCATGCTCCGCATGGCGGTGCGTCGCGAGCACCCTGCGCACCGCGAGGTCCGCTGGCTCGCCGAGGACGTCATCTTCCACTTCCCGTTCCTGGGCAGCTTCACCAACCGCATGGGCGCGGTGCGGGCGTGCCAGGAGAACGCGGAGCGGCTGCTCGCGCACGAGGCGCTCGTCGCCGTCTTCCCCGAGGGGCTCAAGGGCATCGGCAAGCTGTTCCGGGACCGCTACCGCCTGCAGCGCTTCGGGCGCGGGGGCTTCGTGAAGCTCGGGCTGCGGACGAGCACTCCCGTCGTGCCGGTGGCCATCGTGGGCGGCGAGGAGACCAACCCGATGCTGACGCGCATCGAGTACCTGACGCGCGCGCTGGGCATCCCGTACGTGCCCGTCACGCCGACCTTCCCCCTGCTCGGGCCCGTGGGCCTGCTGCCGGCGCCGACGAAGTGGAAGATCTTCTTCGGCGAGCCGATCGCCCTCGACGGCTACGGGCCCGAGGCGGTCGAGGACGAGATCCTCGTCGGCCGCCTGACCGAGCAGATCCGCGCCGAGATCCAGCAGAAGCTCGATCTCGCGGTGCGCGAGCGGCGCTCGGTCTGGTTCGGCTGACCGATGCGGGTCGCGCTGCCGGGCGGAGTCCTGGTGCTGGACAAGCCGCGCGGGCCGACGAGCCACGACGTGGTCGCGCGGGTGCGGCGCGCGCTCGGCACGAGGGAAGTGGGCCACGCCGGAACGCTGGACCCCATGGCGACCGGCGTGCTCGTCGTGGCCGTGGGGGAGGCGACGAAGCTCGTGCCGTGGCTCACGGCGCACGACAAGGCGTACGAGGCCACGATCGCCCTCGGGACGGAGACCGACACCCTCGACGCGGAGGGACAGGCGACGCGGACCGCCCCCCTCGGCGCTCCGCTGCTCCAGGCGCTCGCGAGCTCGCACGCCCGAGCCATCGACCCATCGTTGCAAGCGTCGCTCGACGCCGAGCGCGCGCGCGTCGCCCAGGTGCCGCCGGCGTTCTCCGCGATCCATCAGGACGGCGTCCGGGCCCACGTGCGCGCCCGCCGCGGCGAGGCCGTGGAGCTGCCGCCGCGCGAGGTGCGCGTGACGCGGCTCGAGCTCGTGGCGTGCAGCGCCGATCCGCCCACGGTGACCGTCTCGCTCGACGTGGACAAGGGCTACTACGTGCGCTCGCTCGCGCGGGACCTGGCCCTGCAGCTCGGCACGTTCGGCCACCTGACCGCGCTCCGGCGCACCCGCTCGGGGTGCTTCGGGCTCGACGAGGCGACGTCGCTCGAGCGAGCCGGCGCCGAGCTCGGCGCGAGCCTCGTCCCCCTCGCTCGAGCCGCGGCGCGGGCCCTGCCGGCCGCCCGCCTGACCGAGCGGGGCGCCGTCGACGCGCGTCACGGGCGCGCGGTGCAGGCCACCGATCTCGAGGGCGCGGGCCCGGGCCCGTGCGCGTGGCTCGATCCGCTCGGCGCGCTCGTGGCCGTGGGAGAGCTCCGGGCCGACGGCTGCGGCCGGGTCCTGCGCGGGTTCGGCTGAGCCGGACTACTTCTTCCTGGGCGCCTTCGCCGCGTCCTTCGCCAGCTTCAGGCGCTCGGCCGCCTGCTTGGCCAGCGAGCCGTTCGGCGCCAGCTCCAGGTACTTCGAGTACTCGGCCGCCGCCTCCTTGTAGTGATGCCCGCTCGCCAGGCGCCCACCCAGGTAATAGTGCGCCTGCGCGTAGCTCGGCTCCGCGGCGATCGCCGCCTGCAGGTCGTCGAGGCACCCCTTCTCGTCCTTCGCGCCCAGCTTGCAGAGCGCCCGGCCGGTCCGGACCTCGCCGCCGTCCTTGAGCTGGACCGCGTGATCGAACGTCTTGATGCACGCGTCGAACTCGCCGGCCATGCGGTACTCGAGGCCGATGGAGGCGAGCATTCCGTAGTCGTCCCTCGCCGCCGCCAGCGCGGCGTCGAGGTGCGGCTTGGCCTCCCGGACGTGCCAGGCGTTGAGCCAGTGCGCGAGCGTCAGGCGGACCATCGGGTCCGCGGGCGCGAGCTTCACGGCCTGCTCGAGCTCCGGACGCGCGCCGTCCGGATCGCCGTGGGCGGCGAGCGCGACCCCCAGGTTCTCGTGCAGCGGCACGCTCGTGGGGCGCTTCGCCAGCCCCGCCTTCGCCGTGGCGATGGCGTCGTCGAAGCGCCCGGCGTCGATCTGCAGGGTGCTGAGCGCCGCCGCCGCCGTGTCGAGCTCGGGCTTCACGGCGAGCGCTCCCTTGTACGCCGCCTCCGCCGCCGGCAGGTCCCCGAGCTTCTCGCAGGCCTGTCCGAGATCGAAGAACGCCTCGAAGTTGTTCGGTGCCTTCTTCGTGGCCGCCTCGAACGACCTGCGCGCGTCGGCGAAGCCGCCCGCGTCGAAGGCCTTGATGCCCGCCATGAGCTCGGCGTTGGGCGCGGGCTCGGGTCCGGGCGGCAGAGACGCCGTGTCGGCGGGCGGCGCGCTCGTGCCCGGGGGCGTCGTGCCGCCCGTCTCCGCGGGAGGCGTCGCGCCGCCGCAACCGATCGCCATCGCGGCCACCCAGACCCCGTACGTCCATCCGACCGCTTTCATCGCGCGCCATCCTCTCACTTTGTCGCCACCCGCGGCAAAGGGGTCGCGCGCTGGTAGGTCGACCCGGGAAGGAAGCCCCGCCGCGGGGCGCCCGGTCGACCTCCATGCTGTAGACTGACTGGCGCCTTGAGCTCGGTCGACCAGACACTCGACGAAGTGGCCCACGCGACGGCCGGCTCGGCGGCGCGCGCCCCGCTGCTCTTCATCGTCTTCGAGGCGGACCGGCCCGTCGCCCGCGGGGCCCGGTTCTCGCTGGTCGGCGTGGACACCATCACGTTCGGGCGCGGCGACGCGCGCGTGGCGACCCGCAGCGCGGACGGGCGGTCCCTCGACGTCCGCCTGCCCGGCCGCTGGATCTCGTCGCAGCACGCGCGGGTGCGGGCGGTCGGGGCCGACTTCATCGTCGAGGACGCGGGCTCGCGCAACGGCACGTTCGTGGCCGGCCAGCGCGTCACGAGTCACGTCCTGCACGAGGGCGACTCCGTGGAGGCCGGGCGCGTCTTCTTCACCGTGCGCGGCCACCCGGCCGCCGATGGCCCCCTGGTGCGGGACGACGACGGGAGCCGCGCGGCGTCCAGGCCCTTCGGCCTGCGCACCCTCATGCCGGAGCTCGAGGAGAGCGCGACGGCCCTGGGGCGCGTGGCTCGCAACGGCGCCGTGCCCATCTTGCTGCTCGGACCGACGGGCTCGGGCAAGGAAGTGGTCGCGCGGGAGGTGCACGCCCAGTCGGGGCGCGCGGGCCCGTTCGTCCCCGTCAACTGCGGCGCCCTGCCGTCCTCGCTCGTCGAGAGCCTGCTGTTCGGGCACGTCAAGGGCGCCTTCTCGGGCGCGGCCCGGGACGAGGCGGGGTTCGTCCGCTCCGCCGATGGCGGCACGCTCTTCCTCGACGAGATCGGCGATCTGCCGGCGACGTCGCAGGCCGCCCTGCTGCGCGTGCTGCAGGAGCACGAGGTCGTGCCCATCGGCTCGACGCGCGCGGTGAAGGTCGACGTCCGCGTCGTCGCCGCCACGCACCGCCCGCTCGAGGCTCTCTCCAGCACCGGGAGCTTCCGCGACGATCTGCTCGCCCGGCTCAAGGGCTACTCCCACAGGCTGCCGGCCCTGGGCGCGCGGATGCCCGACTTCGGCGTGATCCTCGCGGACGTGCTCGCGCGCGTCGCGGGCGAGCGCGCGGCGCGCCTGACCTTCACGCCGGAGGCCGCGCGTGCCCTGCTGTCGTACGGCTGGCCGCTCAACGTCCGCGAGCTTCACCAGGCGATGGCCAGCGCCGTGACCCTCGCCAGCGAGGACGTCATCGAGGCCCGACACCTGCCGGCGGAGGTGCTCGTCCCGCCCTCCGTGCCCGCCCCGGCCTCCGAGCCGACCGCGGACGAGGGCCTGCGCGATCGCCTCGTCGCGCTGCTCCACGAGCAGCGCGGCAACGTCGCAGCGGTCGCGCGCGCGATGGGCAAGGCACCCGCGCAGATCCACCGGTGGATGCACCGCTTCCAGATCGATCCGGACACCTTCCGGTCGGCGCCGCCGTGAGCTCCGCGCGCGCCCTCGGCTGGACGGTCGTCTCGCTGGCTGCCCTCGCCGCCGGGTGCGCCGCCGCGCTGGGGCTCGACGCGCCGACGCTCGACCCGTGCGCCGGGGGCGGCTGCGAGGACGTCACGTCCGACGTCGCACCCGGCGAGGCGGCGTCCACCCAGGACGCGCCGCCCGACGTGCCCTCCGGCGACGCCGCCGGCGACGCGCACGCCGAGGGCTCTACCGACGCCGCCAAGGAGGCGACCGGCGACGGCGCGCCACCGGACGGCGTGCGGTGCGGCGGCGGTATCTACGGCACCCCGAGCTACTGCGCTCCCGGCAGCGCCACGCCCACGTGCTGCCAGACCACGACCGACGCGGGCGTCACCACCTATGGCTGCGTCGCCAGCGAGGCCGCGTGCACCGGGTACGCGATCACGTGCGCGACCTACAACGACTGCTCCGGCAGCGAGATCTGCTGCCACTTCTCGACCCACATGATCTGCGACGCCGTGAGCTCGTGCCCGAACCAGGACGTGGTCTGCGATCCGACGATGAGCGACAGCTGCCCCACCGGGGAGAAGTGCACCGTCTACTTCTCGAACGCGGGCGTCGAGGCGCCGTACCAGGGCTGCCAGTGAGACGCATGCGATCGTCTCGATGCTCGAAGCGATCTGCGCGATCGCTTCTTGCATCGTCGCGATCGTCACGGCGATCGTCGCGAAGACGAGGGAAATCGGTGCGTTGGCCCGCAGGACCGTCTCGATGCCTCGGGCGATCGGGACGAGGACCCGATCGATCGCGACGATCGTCGAAGCGATCGTGACGATTCCTCGGGCGATCGCGCCGAGGCTCGAAGGAGCCTGCCCGATCACCGAGGAGATCGGTAAGAAGATCCATGAGATCGGTGCGATGATCCGAACGATCGTCACGATGACGGGAACGATCGGCACGCCGACCGATGCGAGCGTCGCGGTCAGAACGTTCCGGCGATCCCCAGCTGCCCCGGCCCGACCACCGCCTTGACGTGCGACGTGCGCGACGGGCCGAGGAGCCACAACCCGAGACCCCCACCCACCGCGACCCCGCCGGTCACCATGAGGGCGGTCGCGACGTCGGCCTGCTTGCGCGCGTCGTTCCGGACGTCGTAGCCATCCTGGTTGCACCCGCGCGCCGGGCACTCGTTCGCCACGCCGTCGTACTCACTCTTGGCGTGTAGGGCCAGGTACCCGCCGATGCCGAGCGTCGCCCCGCCGACCGCCTCGAGCGAGATCGCGCCCCATTGCCACGCGTCCACCCCGGACTCCCGTCGCGCCGGAGGCGGGGGTGGAGGTGGTCGCACCGACGGTGGCGGTCGTGGCGGCTCGATCCGCGGCGGCGGCTCCGGGCGGCAGGCGCTCGCTGCGTCGTGGAGCTCCAGCGTGCGCTCCTCGCCCTCGGCGAGCGACAGGTTGATCGTCGTGCACGGGCGCTCGTCGACCCGGAGGACCAGCACGTGCGGCCCGGGGTCGACGCCCAGCCACGCCGCGGGATCCGTCGGCGCGAGCGGCTTGCCGTCGAGCGACAGCGTGACGCCGGCCGGGCGCGCCGCGACGGCGATCTTCGGGATGCGCATGTCGAGCTGCGCCGCGAGCGCGGCCGCGGCCTGGCGCGCGTCCCGGCCCTTGTCCGATTCGCGCGGGCTCACCGGCATCTGCCCCACGCTGCGGGCGACCTCGCGCGCCTCCACCAGGCGACCCGACTCGACGAGCAGCTCGCCGGCCTCGAGCCCCGTCACGGGGGTCGCAGCGACACCGTAGGCCTGCAGCGCCTTGGCGACCGCCTCGTGCAGGCGGCCCTGCCGTCGCAGCTCGCGGGCGTCGTGGTAGAGCGCGCGCGCTGCCTCGATCTGCTCCTCGGTCGGCGGGGCCCCTCCCCCGTCCGCGCGCGCGGACGCTGGCACCAGCAGCAGCAGCAGGGCCGCGATGGCCCAGCGGCTATTCGATGCGGTCATCGTCCCTCGGGGGCTTGCGCGGCGCCGGCTTCGGGACCTCCGTCCGGGGCGCGGGCCTCGCGACCCGGCGCTGCGACGCGGCCGCGAGCGAGGCGGTGGGCGCGGACGGGGCCGTCGGCGGGCTCGCGACGGCGTCGGCGCCGGCCCCGACGCCCACGGCAGGCGTAGGGGCCGCTGGCGGCTCGAGCGGCGTGGACGCGGCCACGACAGACAGCGCCGGAAGCGCCGCCTGCGCCGGGGCCTCGGGAGCACGCCGGCTGGCGAGGACGGCCAGCCCGACGACCGCCGTCCCCAGCGCGCCCGCGACGACCCACCGACGCGGGAACCGCGCGGCCCGCGGCTTCGCGACGGCGGTCAGGGCCTCCACCAGCTCGCGCGCGTCGGCCGGGCGTCCCGCAGGCTCCTTCGCGAGGCACGCGTGCACCAGCGCGGCGAGCGCCGGCGGCACCTCGTGGCGCACGCCCGCCAGCGGCTTCGGCTCCTGACGCTCGATCTGGTGGAGCACGGCCAGCACCGTCTGCCCGTCGAACGGCGGCGTCCCCGCCAGCATCTCGTAGAGCGTGATCCCGAGCGCCCACACGTCCGCCCGCGCGTCGACGTTCCTCGACGACTGCACCTGCTCCGGCGCCATGTACCGCGGCGTGCCCACCATCGCCTCGGTGAGCGTCAGCGAGCTGTCGCGCGCCACCGGCCTCTGGAACGCGGCGACCCCGAAGTCGAGCAGCTTGATGCTCTCCTTGCCGTCCGCGTTGCGGGCCAGGAAGAGGTTCGACGGCTTGACGTCCCGGTGGACGATCCCCTGGGCGTGCATCTGCCCGAGCGGCCGGGCGGCCTGCAGGACGAAGTCGACGGCCTCGGCCACCGGCAGCGGTCCGACGCGCAGGACCCGATCGGCCAGCGTCTCGCCCTGCAGCAGCTCCATCACGATGTACGTCAGGCCGCTGTCCGGCGCGACGACGTCGTAGATGCGCACGACGTGGTCGGTGCGCAGGCCGGCCGCGACGCGCGCCTCGCGCAGGAACCGCTTGCGCCGGATGTCGCCCGTCTCCGGAGGCCCCGCGCGCAGCACCTTGACCGCGACGAGCGCCCCGAGGGCCAGGTGAGTCGCCTCGTACACGTCCCCGCCGGCGCCCGACGCGAGCGCCCTCTCGATGCGGAACTTGCCGTCCAGCGTGGTCCCGACGAGCGACATCTCCGCCGCAAACTTTAGCTCGTCCTACACGCGTTCGCCGTCGATCGTCTTCACCAGGGCGCCGTGGATCTGCGCGTACCGCGGCCCCGGCGCGACCTTGGATCCATCGAGCTCGCTCACGTAGAAGACGTCGGCCACGCGCGTCCCCTCCGTGTTGATCTTCGACAGCGCGATGGACAGCCCCAGCTCGTGCATCGACCGGGCGAGCAGGTAGAGGAGGCCGGGCCGGTCCTTGGCGAAGACCTCGACGACCGTGTGGCGCGGCGAGGCCCGGTCGTCGACGAGCACCTCCGTCGGCACGGCAGGGCTCGGGCGCTCGCGCCACGGCGAGTCGGAGCCGACGCGCGCGCCGAGCAGCTCGGCCGGGTCGACGCGTCCCGCGCACACGTCCTCGAGGTCCCGGGCCAGCCGCGGCAGGGCGCGCTCCACGCCCTCGGTGCCACCCTCGCGATCGCGCACCCAGAACAGGTCGACGGCCTCGACCCCGTGCTCGGCGTGCCGCGAGTAGACCTGCGCGGCCAGCACCTCGAGCCGGTTGGCCGTGATGGCCGCCGCGATGCTGGCCAGCAGTCCGGGCCGGTCGGCCGCGACCACGCACAGCTCGGCCGCCTCCGGATGCCGCCACGGCACGCGGGCGACGTGCGCCGGACGGTCCGCCCGCGCCCCCACGACCTTCGCGTGCTCGACGATCGACTCGGGCGCGTTCGCGAGCAGGTACCGCTCCGGCATCGACGCGAGGTACGCCTCCACGACCGCCACCGGCAACGTCGCGTGGAGGCCCTCGAGCACCGCGCTCCGCACGCGCGCGACGCGCTCGGCGTCCGCCCGCGGCGGCTGCCCCGCCAGGTACGCCTCGGCCGCGAAGTACAGCTCGTCGAGCATGCGCGCCTTCCACGACGTCATCGCCGTCGGCGACGTCGTGGACAGATCGGCCACGGTGAGAAGGTAGAGGTCGCGCAACCCCTCGCGCCCGCGCAGGCCCGAGCAGAGCTCCTCGATGGTCGCCGGGTCGTCGAGATCGCGCCGGGTCGCCACGTGGTAGAGGAGCAGGTGATCGTGGACGAGCTGGCGCGCCTCGTCCACGTCCTCCGGCGACAGCCCCAGCCTCGGCAAGATGGCGTCGCACAGCGTCGCCCCCGTCTTCGAGTGGTTCTTGCGCGACCCGCTCGCGTCGGGCCACCCCTTGCCCACGTCGTGCAGCAGCGTCGCGAGGAAGAGCGGCCGCGGGCGGGCGATCTCGGCGGCGAGGCGAGACGCGAGCGGGAACTGCGGCGCGAGCTCCCCGCGCGCCAGCTGCCGGAGGCGATCGACGGCGGCCACGGAGTGAACGTCGACCGTGTACACGTGGTAGACGTCGTGGTGCACGC
>Ga0209415_10011468_pt1 | contig 14921 bp, 11 predicted proteins | sample PeaSoiSIISIP2007_FD_187696 | JGI IMG/M metagenome (GOLD analysis project Ga0209415, IMG submission 187696) | Peat soil microbial communities from Weissenstadt, Germany - SII-SIP-2007 (SPAdes) (version 2) | ecosystem: Environmental > Terrestrial > Soil > Wetlands > Peat | place: Germany...
CCCGCCACAAAGTCAGACTCTTCGAGCACGCCCGCGGAGAAAGCCTGAAAGAGATCGCCGGCTGGCGCGGATTCGCCGCCTAAGCCTTCACGACCAAGAACCACCTGGCGTTTGAGGCTTGGTGTGCCCCGTAACACCTTCTTATCGCTGACCAATTGATAGGTGCAAATCTTTTGCGTTTTTTTTGGTAACAGTGAAAACTGTTTCACGTTGACGCGGACAAGATATTACCGCGACAATCGTAGCCCCGTTCCTGGGTCAAAAAGGAAACTCCGGGTGGATTCGCTAAACCGACTTCAGGGAGTAGCTAAACCAAATGCGTAAACTCGCTTTGCTTACGGCGCTGCTTTTGCTCCGAGCCTCGGGGTGGTCTCAAGCGCGTTGCGAGATCTCAAACACTGGAGCGGACAGCGGTATCGCCACTGTCAGTGCCACGCAAAACATGGGCTACTCCGCTCCGGGCGGCATCGGTGCGGTGGGCTTCCGGATCGCCGTTGCTTGCGTCACTGGGAACGTCGGTTATCACGTGTGGAGAGTGGACTCGAGCCCTTCGAGCGCGCCGACCACCTACGACGTCGGGCTCTACTGCGTGAGCGGACAGTGCGCGACGGGCGGTCACGGTGGCGCCCTCTACGTTCACACCGGACCCGTGCCCGGCAGTTGGTTTACGAATAACCGCACTCCTGCAACCGTCACGGGCGTGACCGTCACCGGGTCGGAGACGACTCTGACGCTCACGGGGTCCTTTCTTCTTCCCGACTTTCCGATTGGCGAGAGCATCACGCTCGGCAATTGCGGCGTGTACAACGTAGCGGTCGTCGTCAACGCTGCAAGCACAAAGTCAATTACGACAAATAACCCTACTACTCAACTGACCACGGTTTCGAACTGCACCGTTTTGACTTCCGCCACCTACCCGACCGCTTTCACGAAACCTCATGTGTGCACCGACGGCTCGATGGACGACACGTGCCAGGAGTCCCTGCCGTGGGTTGCGGACAGCCGGACATTTTGCTCATCGATTCCATGCACGCTGCGCCCAGGCCTCTATGCGGCCTCGATTGGCACCACCTGTACCGATGCCCTGAAGCCAGTGACTTGTGCTCAACTTCTGGGCGATGCCGACCTCGGTTTGATCTACCCGTTTACCGCCTCGTCCACACAATACGACTCAGCAGGATTGCCGGCGAACATGAGTTTCACAGTGAACAGCACAACCGCCGCTTGGAATACAACGCAAGGCCCTTCGGCTCCCATCAAGCCGGTGAAACTCCTCATCTATTAGGAGGCTGTCATGAAGCAACTGTTAATTGTCTTTGCCCTGCTCGGGCGCATGTTTGCGACGCAGTGCGCTGAGCACAATATCTATCTTTCGGAATCGCCCATCAAAGTCAGTACGACGGGCTCGGCTCTGTGTGCGCCTGGAACGCCGCCCGGTGGGATTCAGTACAACTGTCCGAAAGGCAGTGGCGGCATGACGCTGTGGGGCTTCGACATCCAATCGCCTTGTGTTACCAACTGGGTTTCTTACGCGGTGCAAACGCCGGACAATGGCGCAGGAAACCACTACGATCTTGGCCTCTACTACATCAAGGGACCGAGCGCGAAATCTCTGGCCGGGCAGTTAATCCTGCATACCGGTCAGCTGCCGGGGACCACTTTTACTCCCAGTCCCGGGCTGACGACAATTGCATGGGTGAAAACCGCGAAATGCTCAATTCCGTGCACGCTTCCGGCCGGTGAATACGCTCTCGCTCTGGCGACCGACTGCACCGCCGAGTGTGCGGCGCTCTGGGGCGACGACAATGATGGCTATATGTAACTGTTCAATGTGTGGCTCGGCGGAAACGGTGGCACGGGTGCAAATCCTGGTTTGATTCCTGCCGGTTGCCCGTCAGGAACTCCTCCTTCTTGCACCTTCTACATGGCGACCGCGCCCGGTCTCCCGCCCTCCATCACGCCACCGGCGACGGACCCCGCTCTGGGACTGACCAAATTTCCACGACCTCCGATGGTGCTCATTTTTTAGACGAAACACTAGGAGAAACATGAAGAGACAACTCCCCCTGATTCTGCTTCTAGTCGGCATCAGCCTCATGGTTGGAACGGCCATAGCCCGTGGGCAGACCTATAGCAGCTACGTCACCGCCACCCAGATCCACGCCACCGCGAACCATTGGGGCAACTCTCCCAGCCATCACTTGATCGACACACTTACGATCAAGGTGCCGGTCGCGGTGTCGCATGCCTCGTGGAATCCCGCGGGCTCCTATACGAGGGGCTTGTCGCGGATCAACATCTACGACGCCGGACTCCATTGTCTTATGAGTCCCGGCCCCAAATCGGGTGGCTGCAAGCCAGGATTGCTCTACACTCATACCGGCCCGCTGCTCTCGTCGCAGACCAATCCGAAGTCCGACAGGCAGGTCTCCGTTCCGCTCGTGGCCGACCAGAATACTGTGTGCCGGTCTTACCCTTGCACGCTGCCCATAGGAACCTACAGCCTGACCACGGCTTCGTCGGAGGTGGCCATCAGGACGATGAGCCTTTGGGCGGACGGATCTTATATGTACTCGGGTGGGGCCGAATTTCACATCGGTAATTCCTTCGGCGACCCTGCAAATGCAATGATCGCCGGTTACGTCCAGGAAGCGCCGGGGAGTGTAATTTCAGGCGGAAACACGGAGGTGACCCTCACTGTCACTATGCTGGACGGGCAATCAGTTTCCGATAGCCACACCGGGCTTGCCTCGGGGATGCGAATTCTGGTGGAGGGCTTGACCAGTGGTACGGGCGGGCCGACCGATCCCTGCAACGGATATCACACCGTCGATAACAACGTCACCACCACCACCATCACATATACGGTTTCCGGATCTTACACCTGCGTGCTCGAGGGTAAGACCGATGGCTCCGAGACCTGTAACGGATTTCCAACTGCCAGCGGCGCCCCCGGCTACGCATGTGTCGGTGCCGGACTGCCAGCGACACTCGGGATGCTAATCGCCGCTCAGCAAAATCCCAACGGCCAGGCCAACGGCTACTATTGCTACGTGAACGGGCCTTCCCAGGAGTGCGTACGCAACAACTTCGTAGGTCCAGCCGGTCCGCAACCCGGAGCTCACTCGGTTGGGATCATGATCTATTAGGTGAATAAACATCGATTGCGGCGTCATGTCAGCGATCGCGTTGCCGGAAAGTTCTCGTAGAAAATTACCCCGCTAAGAAGAGACAAAATCCAGTTTCCAGTCGGGGGCTGCATTCTTACGACGCTTCGCGACCGCCACTCCAGACAGAAAAAAAGGCCTACCGCCCTGGCAGGCCTTGAGGTGCGAACCCGAATTAGCCAGCCGTGGCGCGACTACGGCGTGCAACCACCGGAATACGCGCAGTTCACGTCCTCCATCCAGAAGCTATGTTCACCCTGGTATCCAGACATGCCCGACCCGGCGCGAACCGAGATCTGGGTGGAGCCATCGTCAGCAACCATTGTGATGACGTAGGTGCTGGCCGCATCCGAGCCCGGGTAGAACTCCTTGCCGGCCCCGTCATAGGCGGAGCTGTAGTCGAAAAACTCCCAGACGTAGTTGGCCAAAGGATACAGACCCAGACCACCGCCGCCATTGGTGGGTCGTTCGACGATATACTCCGCGCTGCTTCCGACCAGCCCGGGCCCGCTCACATAGGTTAGCCCAACCGTTCCAGACCACTGTTGGGTGAAGTCTTCGACAAACACATATTGCTCCGAGGTTCCCGGAGCGCCGTAAGTGATTACGTAAAAGTCATCTCCCGGGCCCACGGGACAGGGGTTATTGCCGCAGTAGAGCTCCAGGATCGGATAGCTTGGATACCATTCGACCCATCCGTAGTATTCAACAGGGCCGCCGCGACAACCCCCGCGATCCCAATATTCGAAACTGCCACCTTGTATCACGTCACCACTGCTGAGTCCGTCAATGCCGTCCCAAGTCGCCTCAACCCACGGACCGTCGCTGCAGGGCGCACCAAATGGCGGGTTTGCAACTGGTACATTCCAGATTGACGCAACTTCATTGAAGGAGGTGGTGTCTTTCCAGACCTTGTTCTTGTTGGCATTCGCGATACCGCTCCAGTTGTAGGAGTAAGCGGCGGTAGCGCCGTCGAGGGCCGCTGCCTCAGGCGACCCGGTCGGCATCATTTCACGGCTCGAGTACGGTTTCGCTTGGACATCGGTGGCGCGAGTCTTCATCGCCAACATTGCTCTTTCCCAATGTTGATAGGCTTTCGCGTCGGCCGTCTTGTCGGGACGCTGCGGCAAGCCATAGGTGAGAAGTTCGCGGTTGGTTGCGCTCAGGGGATTAAAGCCCTTCGGTGGGGCCGCAAAAACGGTGACTCCCCCAACACTCGTAGCCACTCTGGGTGCCGAGGCGAAAATGGCGTTTCTCTCTTCTCCGCCTCTGCGCTGGGCCACCGCCAAGGTTGTGAAGCTCACTAATAATGCTGCCACTGTCGCTAGAGCAATTCCTCTGCCAAAGAATCGCCAATTCTGGTTTTGCATCCGTTTTCTCCTTTGCTGCCGCGTGATTTGCACCCGCGATGTCTTCGTAGAAAATTCTCCCTAGTCGTGATTTCGGATGATGAGCATTGTTTCTCTGGCGAACCCAAAGTCACTTCGACTTCAGCAACGACTCCAGGCAGATGCGCAGCGCTCCGTCTCCGCCCTCGTAGACGTGACACTTACGGGCCACGATACCGTCGCTCAATGCCTGTGCCGAGATTCCGGTAAGCACCTCGGCTTCTCCCTGTCCGACCATGTCGACCTCGCAACCACACACCGTGCACCGGGCTCTGATCGACCTGTGCCGCCGAATAATCAGCACTCGGTCGGTTTCGACCGTGATTTCGGTCCTTTTGTGGGCAGTCACTTCACTTCTCCAGAGCTTGGCCCAACCCCGAAATCGTGATAAATTGAAGGCCAAGTTTGGATCGGCTTGTTCCCCTACGGCCGAATCGGAGGCATCCTGCCAAAGGCGGCCCTCAGAAGTCTTTAGAGAATTCTCAGAAATTTATCAGGCGGGCTATGGGCAACCAGGGAAAGGAGTTATATGAGTTCGGTCCTTTCCGGATGGACCCTGCCAAGCGGCTTCTGCTGCGCGACAACCAGCCGGTTCCGTTACAGCTGAAAGCCTTCGAGACCCTTCTCGTGCTGGTCCGTAACAGCCAACAAGTGGTTTTGAAGGATGACCTGATGAAGGCCGTCTGGCCAGACACCTTCGTGGAGGAGTCCAACCTGGCGCAGAACATTTTTGTACTGCGGAAGACTCTTGGTGCCGCGACCGGGGGTCAGCGCTACATCGTCACCATGCCTGGTCGAGGCTACAGCTTCGCCGCCAAGGTGGAAGTGGTTTCCCAGGACGAGAGCCTGGTCGTGAAAAGTTACTCGCGGACACGTGTGGTGATTGACGAAGAGAGTCTTTCCGAGGACAACTCGGCAACATCTGTTGCAGAAGCAACGACGGTTAGCGGAACGCTCTGGAAATGGATTTTCGGCGCTACTCTGTTGGGGCTGGTAGTGGCAGTCGTAGCGTTTCGTCCGATGGTGCCGCCGCCCAAGGTGGTCCGAATTCGCCAGATCACCCACCTCGGTTCCTTGGTCCAAAACACGAAACTGCTCACCGATGGTGCGCGCATTTATTTCCGCGCGTGGCAGGGGAACGATCGTGTCGTCCGTTATGTGTCCCCTGAGGGTGGAGAGGTTTTTCCCTTGGAAAGGGCCTTCCCGCAAATAGACTTGGATGATATTTCTGCCAGCGGTTCGGAGTTCCTGGCGATCAACTTGGGAGACCAATTTGATGGCTCAAGTTCGGAGTTCGATCCCGTTGGGGTATGGCGCATTCCAGTGCCATCGGGTTCGCCACGGCGCTTGGGCAACCTGCGCGCGAACGATACGAGATGGTCTCCGGATGGGAACGCCATCGCTTATTCGGCCGGTTCGGATCTCTATCTTGCAAACTCTGATGGAAGCAACGCCAGGAAATTGGCGATTCTGCCAGGTGAGCCTATGTATCTTGTTTGGTCGCCGGACGGCAAACGCCTCCGCTTCTCCATCGCAGATCCAAGCAGCAATCGCGTAGCGCTCTGGCAGGTCGATCTTCCCACCAGCACGGTGCGGCGCATGCTTCCGGATTGGCCCAACTCCTGGCGCCTATTGCCCGGAGGCTGGACGTCAGACGGCCGTTATTTCTTTTTCACTGCCGTGGGCGACGAAACCAGAAACATTTGGGCAATTCGGGAAAAAGACGAAAAGCTGCGTCGAATCAGCCCTCAGCCAGTGCAGCTCACGGCTGGTCCTTTGACCTTCTATCCGCCGTTGCCGAGCAAAGACGGAAAGAGTGTCTTCGCGGTCGGAGAACAGTTGCGCGGCCAACTTGTGCGCTACGACGAGTCCTCGCGACAATTTGTTCCCTACGCCAAGGGAATCTCAGCGGACCACGTAACTTTCTCTCGGGACGGGCAGTGGATGGCGTACATCGAGTTCCCCGAAGGCGACCTGGTGCGCAGCCGCTTGGACGGAAGCGAGCGGCGGCAACTCACATTTCCCCCCATGCGCGCATTCAGCCCACAATGGTCTCCTGACGACACTGAGATTGCCTTTCAGGGTTTGGCACAGACCAGGGCGCACAACAAAATCTACCTGATCTCCAGCAGCGGCGGTGTGCCAGTCCTGGCGGCTCCGGAGAGCCGGGACCGGCAGACGTATCCTTCCTGGGCATCGGACGGAGATTCGATCGTGTTTTCAAGTTCGGACGAGACCGATTCCAATTCTTCCTTGCAAGTTCTGGACTTGAAGACCAAACGCGTCTCGCCGCTTCCCGGCTCCGCCCGCCTGTACTTGGGCCAGCTCTCTCCCGACGGCCGGTCTGTGGCAGCAGTAGAGGATACGACCCACAAACTGATGCTCTACGACGTGGCCGCGCACAACACTCGATTGCTGGCTGAACTGGCAGACTACCCGCGTTGGTCGGCTGACGGGCAGTACCTCTATTTCAACACACCCTACTTCAGTACCCTCGGGAAGCCGGGCGGCGTTCGCCGGTGGAATATATCGACCACCAAAACGGAGACCTTGGTCCAGTATCCGGATTTCCTCCTGGCTGGCGTTCATGGCGTTTGCTACGGTATTGCTCCGGACGGTGAAATTTTGATGCTCCACGATCTGAGCACTCGCGATCTCTACGCGCTGGACGTGGAACTGCCGTAGCTGGCCGGTACCTCAGGTCTCGAGGTTTTCGAGGCTTGAATTCCGCTTCATCGAGCTAGCTTTGCGGCGGCGGGTTCGTCGAGCAGCCACAACAATCTTCCGTCGGAGGGCTCGACTCTTTGCGAGGGCAGTGGAGGCGTATTCTTCCCCTCGAGCACCTGACGCAGCATTTCGGCTTTGTCCGCGCCACTGGCCATGAACATCACTTCGCTGGCGTGATTGAGCACGGGAAAGGTGAAGGAGATGCGCTGCGTGTTGAACTTCGCGACCCAGTTAGCGACGACCAGCCGCGACTGTTCATCGAGCGCCGGGGAGTCGGGGAAGAGCGACGCGGTGTGGCCGTCCGGACCCATGCCGAGCAGAATCAGGTCAAAGCGCGGAAATTCGCCTGGCCGATCTGCGGGGCGAAGTTCGAAGAAGCGCCGGATCTGGCCTTCATAGTCGGCGGCAGCGGCGTCGGCATCCGGATTTTCGGCGGGCACACGGAACACATTCTCGGCGGGAATCGCAATCTTCGAGAGCAACGATTCACTCACCATCCGATAATTGCTTTCGGGGTCGGTCGGTGGTACGTGACGCTCGTCGCCAAAAAATAGGAAGACGCGGTTCCAAACAAAGTCGGCGTAATGGGCGGCAAGCAGGGAATAGAGAGCTTTAGGAGTCGACCCGCCCGAGAGCGCCACTGTGAATCGTCCCCGGGCGCCGATCGCGCCGCGCGCCGCGCGGACGAATTCTTCGGCGGCAGCGCGAAAAAGATCGGCGGCGTTGGCCAGCACTTCAATGGAGCGAGTCGACGGCATAGGTTTAAGCCACACTGTTTGAACCGATGTGGTTCGCGCGGCCGCCATTCGCTAACGCTTTACCCGTACCGGCTTTGTCCGCACTTGGGCTGGCATGACTAACGCCGTAGCGGGCCGCCCCAAGCAGTCCAGTTTTTTCGTTGGTGATCACGCGCACGGGAATAGTTTCGAGCAGCGGCTGCATCCGTCCTTTACTGAAAAACGCCTGCATGAACAGAGGGCCGGAGAGTTTCGGCAGAATTTTCGGTGCGATTCCTCCCGCCAGGAAAACGCCGCCGGTTGCCAGAACCTTCAGCGCCATGTTGCCCGCTTCCGCGCCATAGATCGAAATCCACAAGTCGAGCGCTTGCTCGGCCAGCGGAGCCGTGGAGGAAACGGCGGCTTTCGAAATTGCGGCTCCGGGATCGCCGGCTGCGATTTCGTCGCGCAGCCACTGCGGTTCCACGCCGCGATGCGTGTCCTTCAGAAACAGATACACATTGACTAGGCCCGGACCGGAAACGATGCGTTCGTAACTGACATGTCCAAAGCGAGTGAGCAGATAGCGAAGCAGTTCGATCTCCAGTTCGTTGCGCGGAGCGAAGTCGCAGTGCCCACCTTCGCAGGCGAAAATGTGTTGGCGTTCTCCATCCCAGACCAGGCCAGCTTCGCCAAGGCCCGTGCCCGCCGCAACCACGGCCTGATTGCCCACGGGATTTTGTCCGGGAACCTGGCCGGAAGGACCCTGGTTGAGAGCGACCGTATCGGACGGTTCCAGGCACTGGATTCCCCACGCCTGCGCGGCGAGATCGTTGATCAAACTCACCGAATCGAGTTGCAGTTCCCGCGCCAGTCGCGACGACTCGACAACCCATGGCAGGTTCGAAGCCTCGACGCGTCCATTGCGCACCGGACCTGCGATCCCGAAGCTGGCAATGGTTGGTTGGACGCCGGTCTCGGAGACGAAACTAAGCACGATCTCGTTCAGCCCGCGAAATTCGCGGCTGTCAAAGACGTGTTCGTGGACGACGGTAAACTTGACCGGATCGGTGTCGTTATTCAGCCGGTAATAGCTGAGGCGCGCGTGCGTTCCGCCGATGTCTCCGGCCAGAATCATTTCTCGAAGTTTCTCCAGCGCCGGCCATCGCGTTCCAACAGTTCGTCAGACTCTCGTGGGCCCCACGTGCCGGCGGGATAGTTGGGGAAATTGCGTGGCGGCAAAGCCTTCCACACGTCCATTACGGGATTGACGATGCTCCAACCGGCTTCGACCATGTCAGCGCGCTGGAACAGCGTGGCGTCGCCGATCATGCAGTCATGCAGCAGGCGTTCGTATCCGGTTGCAGAACTGGTCCCAAAATAGTCGGCGTAGTTGAAGTCCATATTCACTTCGCCCAGTTGCATGGTTGTCCCGGGAGTTTTGGCGGCGAAGCGCAGCGAGATGCCCTCCTCCGGCTGGATGTGCAGCACCAGTTGGTTGGGCATCATGTTTTCCACCTGGGTTTCGCGGAACAGCATAAAGGGCGCGCGCCGGAATTGAATCACGACGTGCGTATTGCGGCCCGGCAGCCGCTTGCCGGTACGGAGATAGAAGGGAACTCCCGCCCAGCGCCAGTTGTCGATCAGAAGCCTCATGGCGACGAAAGTTTCGGTGCGCGAGTCGGAGGGCACGCCGTCTTCCGTGCGATAGGCGGGCACGCGTTCGTCACCCATGGCGCCTGCTCCGTATTGCCCGCGAACGGTTTTGCTGAGTACATCTTCATTACTGTACGGCTGGATGGCATGCAGGATTTTGGCTTGTTCGTCGCGCACCGCGTTCGCCTCGAAGGAAATCGGAGGCTCCATGGCGGTCAGAGTGATGAGCTGCATGATGTGATTGGGCACCATATCGCGGAGCGCGCCCGCTCCATCGTAGTAGCCGCCGCGCTTCTCCACGCCGACGGTTTCGGCAACCGAAATCTGCACGTGATCAATGTAGCGGCGATTCCAGATGGGCTCGAAAATCCCATTCGCAAAACGGAGCGCCAAAATGTTTTGCACCGTCTCTTTTCCCAGATAGTGATCGATGCGGTAAATCTGGTTTTCCGAAGCCACCTTCAACAGTTGCTGGTTCAAAGCCTTGGCGGACTCCAGATCGTGGCCGAAAGGTTTTTCGATAATCACCCGCCGCCAATGGCCATTCTCTTCGGTCATCAGGCCCACTTTCGAGAGGCGTTCGACGATGTCGCCGAAGTAGTTGGGCGCAGTGGCGAGATAGAAGAAGTAGTTGCCGTGGGAGTTGTGCTCTTGGTCAACCTTGGCCAGAGTTTCCTTAAGCTTGTCGTAGGTCGCGGGATCGTCGAAATTTCCAGATATATAACTTATGCGGCGAACAAACCATTCCCATATATCCGGATCGACCGCGCCGGTGGCGAATTGCTTAAACTCCTCGGTAAGTTTTTTCCGCGCGTCGTCATCGCTCATGGGAGTGCGGCCCATGCCGATCACCGCGAACTCGCGCGACAATAATTGCTGGCTGGCGAGGTTATAGAGAGCGGGAATCAGCTTGCGCCGCGTCAGGTCGCCGGAATAGCCGAAGATCACCATGACGCATGGATCGGCGGTGCGCCCGGTTCGCGGTTTGATTGCTGCTGTCAGAACTTCTGTTTGAGCCATCGGTTCCTCGATTGAGGCAATTGAATCATTGAGTCATTGAAACATTGAGTCATTGGTTTTCAATGATTCAATGTTTCAATGATTCAATGACTAAATCTGTCTTACTTTCCCTTCGCCGCTGCTTTGGGTTCTGTTTCCTTCTCCAGGTGCCCTCCAAACTGGAATCGCATGGCGGACAGCAGCTTGTTGGCAAAGGTCCCGTTTCCACGCGAACTGAAGCGCTCGTACAGCGAGGTGGTGAGCACGGGCGCTGGGATGCCCTCGTCGACTGCCGCCAGGATCGTCCAGCGGCCCTCGCCGGAATCGGAGACCTGTCCGGAGAACTTGCCCAGGTCAGGCTGCTCGATCAGGGCGGTCGCGGTAAGGTCGAGCAACCACGACGCAACCACGCTGCCGCGACGCCACACCTCGGCGATGTCGGGAAGGTTGAAGTCGTACTGGTAGTGCTCGGGATTGCGCAACGGCGTAGTCTCCGCATCCACCGTTCGTGTCTGCGTGCCTGCGTTGGCGTGCTTCAGGATGTCGAGCCCTTCAGCGTAAGCGGCCATCAGGCCGTATTCGATGCCGTTGTGCACCATTTTGACGAAGTGCCCGCCGCCGACCGGCCCACAGTGCAGGTAACCATCTTCGGATGTGCCTGCAGAAGCGCCCGTCGCCTTTTCGCGGCCGGCGGTGCGGGGCACGTCGCCGCGCCCAGGGGCAAGAGTCTTGAAAATCGGATCAAGCCTCTGCACGGCAGCTTTTGGACCGCCGATCATCATGCAATACCCGCGTTCCAGCCCCCAAACGCCGCCGCTGGTGCCGACGTCCACGTAGTTAACGCCGGAAGGTTCGAGCTCCCTGGCGCGGCGGATGTCGTCAATGTAGTAGGAATTTCCGCCATCAATGACGATGTCATCCTTCTGCAGCTTGGGCGCAAGGTCTTTGAGCGTGCCGTCCACGACCGCGGCCGGCAGCATCAGCCACACCGCGCGGGGCGTTTTCAGTTTGCCAACGAAGTCATCCAGCGAACTGGCGCCGACGGCACCCTCGCCGCCCAGTTGTTTGACGTTGCCCGCATTCGCGTCAAACACAACGCACTCATGTCCACCCCGCACCAGGCGGCGAACCATGTTGGCGCCCATGCGCCCTAGACCTACCATTCCCAGTTGCATGTCTGCTCCCTAAGAGTACTGCGACTGCTGCTACCGCTCGTACTGCCTCGTTCGACGGCCCAAAGGCCCGTGACCACACGGCCCCGCCTACAAAATCTGTTGTACCAACTCTGTGAGTCTGGCGAGCCCTGCTTCTACGTCGCTGCCCAGATGCACGCGCAGCGCGCGGCGCTTGCGGTCCGCTAGAACCTGGAAGTCGCCACGGGCCTGTGCCGCCTTGACCACGCCGAAAGTGTACTTCTGTCCGGGAACCTGCAAGTCCTGAGCATCGTCGCATGTGATCTGCAAGAACACGCCGCTGTTGGGGCCGCCTTTATAAGCTTGCCCGGTGGAGTGCAGGAAGCGCGGCCCGAAACCGACGACCGTCGCCACCCGTTTGCGATCGCGCACCATCATGCGCAGGTTTTGCAGCAGCGATTCGTGCTCGGCATTCATCTCGACATAACCGAGCAAGGCAAAATAGTCACCCGCGCCGAGACGTGCCAGGTGTGCCCGCAGATAGTTCTTGAGCGCGCCGCCCGAGTCTGACCCCGCGGCCTTTGCCAGGTCGGCGGCGTTCTTTTCGTCGGTAAAGAGCTTGAAGCCCGCTTCTTCGACAATCGGTTTTTCGGCAGGCAGCGATCCTTTGCTTTCGTACTCGGACGTAAGTTGTTTGGTCACGATCTTGCTCGCTTCGACATCGGGCTGATTGAAGGCGTTGATGCCGATGATCGAGCCCGCAACCGCCGTCGCGACCTCCCAGCGGAAGAATTCCTGGCCGAGGTCGTAGATGTCGGAAAGGGCGATGCGCACCACCGGCTGGCCGGCTTTTTCAAGCGCGTCGACCGCATCATCCTGCGCTCGATCCGGAGCGCTTTCCAGCCGGACGTACGCGAAGAGGCGGTCGTTTGCGTAAACCTCTGGAGCGCCCAGGTCTTCGCGATCAACCGGAATGAGGCCCATGCCGAGCTTGCCCGTGGATTCCGCGAGCAACTGCTCGAGCCACGCGCCCAAGTCGGCAATTGCCGGCGAGGTGATGAGCGTAACTTTGTCGCGGCCCAGTTTCGCGGCGGCTCCCATGACCAGGCCGAGCATCACTCCGGGATTCTGTTCGATGGGAGTCCACGCCTTGCAGGCTTCGACCATCTCTTTCGTGCGCTGGAGGAACCTGCCCGTGTCGAGGCCCATGGCTGCGGCCGGAATGATGCCGAAGTTCGAGAGCGCCGAGTAGCGTCCTCCAATGGAGGGCAGTCCATAAAAGATGTGGCGGAAGTGGTCGCGCTCGGCAACCTGTTGCATCTTCGAACCGGGATCGGTGATGGCGATAAAGCGGCTGCCCGCCTTGTCAGCGCCAACGGTTTGTTGCACGCGCTCGAAGAAGTACTGTTTGTAGATGTTGGGCTCGAGCGTGCCGCCCGATTTGCTGGAAACGATGAAGAGCGTTTTGGCGAGGTTGACTTTCTTTTCAGTGTTTCTGATCTGCGCTGGATCGGTGGAGTCGAGGATGTGCAGACGCGGGAAGCCCGGCGTTTGCGGAAAGGTCAACGCCAGAACTTCCGGGCAAAGACTGGAACCGCCCATGCCGAGCAGCAGAATGTCGGAGAATCCGCCGCTCTTGATCTCGTCTGCGAACGCCTTCAATGGGCCAACGGCGGCGAGTTGTTCGTCCACGATACCGAGCCAGCCCAGCCAATTCGCCTCGTCTTCACTAGTCCAGAGGGAAGCGTCATGCTCCCAGAGGCGTCTTACTTTTCCCGACGCTCGCCACTCGTTAACGTTTTTTTTTACGGCAGCATCAAGGTCAGCTGGAAGCGTCGCGCTCTGCTGATTGACTTGTGGCACGCTTGCCCGCTTCGTATTTTTTTCGACTGCGGTCAGCAGGGTGTCGAACGCATCGGCGAACAGCTTCACGCCGTCGGCGGTTAACTTGTCGGTGACTTCTTTCATGGAAATGCCAACGCCGGCCAGGTCCGCCATCGTTTTCCGCGCGCCGTCCAGGTCTTCAGTCAGACTCTGGCGCGGCTTGCCATGATCGCGGAAGGCTTCGATCGTCGCCGGAGGAGCGGTATCGACCGTGTCAGGCCCGATCAATTCCTCGACGTAAACTACGTCGCGATAATTCGGATTTTTGGTGCTGGTGCTGGCCCAGAGAACGCGTTGCGTCTGCGCGCCTTTCGCGGCCAGCGCCTTCCAGCGCGGAGCGGAAAAGATGCGCTGGTAGGCCTCATAGGTCAGTTTGCCGTTGGCGATGGCAACTTTCCCGAGAATCCCCTGCAACTTCGCCTTGCGGGCTGGGTCGGTTTCGGTCTTGAGCTTTTCGCCCACAAGCGAGTCAACCAGCGAATCGATGCGGCTGATGAAGAAGCTGGCCACGCTGGCGATCTTGCTCACATCGCCGCCGGTGGCAGCGAATTTCTCAACACCGTCAATGTAGGCCGCGGCGACTTCCTCATACACTCCCTGCGCGAAAAGCAAGGTCACATTAACGTTGATGCCCTCGCTGATGAGCTGGCGAAAGGCGGGAATGCCCTCGGCCGTGCCTGGCACCTTGATCATCACGTTTTCGCGGGCCACGGTTTTCCATAGACGCCGCGCCTCGTCGAGGGTGCGGTTGGTGTCGTGCGCCAGATACGGAGATACTTCGAGGCTGACGTAGCCATCGCGCTTTTTTGAGCTCTGATACACGGGACGGAGCACATCGGCCGCGTCCTGAATGTCGCGAATAGCCAGAAGTTCGTAACGGCCCTTGGCGTCGAGATCGGGGCGATTGGCGAGCGAGTCCAGAAATTCCTGGTACTGGGTCGAGCCGGCAATCGCTTTTTCGAAAATTGCGGGATTCGAAGTCATTCCGCGCAGCCCATCTTCCGTGATCAGGCGCTGCAGTTCGCCGCCTTTCAGCAGGTCGCGGCGGATGTAGTCGAGCCAGATGGATTGGCCGAAAGTCAGAAGCTGGGTAAGAGGATTGGCGGCCTTTGCGGTTTCAAGCGTGCCCACTGGATTCATAAACATCTCCTAAATTCCCCGTAGAGACGCGGCTTGCCGCGTCTCCCTCGCGGCGTCCAAAGAGGCGGGGCAAGCCCCGTCTCTACACCATCATTTACTTGCCAAGCACTT
>Ga0209415_10011469_pt1 | contig 14921 bp, 13 predicted proteins | sample PeaSoiSIISIP2007_FD_187696 | JGI IMG/M metagenome (GOLD analysis project Ga0209415, IMG submission 187696) | Peat soil microbial communities from Weissenstadt, Germany - SII-SIP-2007 (SPAdes) (version 2) | ecosystem: Environmental > Terrestrial > Soil > Wetlands > Peat | place: Germany...
TGCTGTTCGCACGCCATCAGGTGCGTGTGTACCGGTTCGTGCTTCGCCTCGTCGGCAACCAGGCGGTGGCCGAGGATCTGATCAGCGAAGTGTTCTTGGACGTGTGGCGTCAGGCTGACAGGTTTGAGGGTCGAAGCGCAGTATCGACGTGGCTGCTCGCGATCGCGCGATTCAAGGCTCTCTCTTCGATGCGGCGCAAGCCGGACGAGGAGTTGGACGAGGAGACGGCGGGAGCGATCGAGGATACCTCGGACGATCCCGAAGTGGCGGTCCAGAAGAAGGACAAGAGTGCGGCGTTGCGGAAGTGCCTGCAAGCGCTTTCGCCGGAACACCGGGAAGTTATCGATCTCGTGTACTATCACGAGAAATCGGTCGAGGAAGTGGCCGAGATCGTGGGAATCCCGGAAGCAACTGTGAAGACGCGCATGTTCTACGCGCGTAAGAGGCTCTCAGAGCTGCTCAAGGCGGCGGGAATAGATCGAGGTTGGCCATGAACAAGACGAACCAGAAGATGTCGGCGGATGACCTCGAGGCGCTGCTGCCTTGGTATGCGGCCGGCACCCTCGACGCCCGCGAGGCGGACGAGGTCGAGGCGGCGCTGTCCGCCGACCCGGAGCTCGCGCGGCGTTTCGACCTGGTGCGCGAGGAGATGACGGAGACTATCCTTCTCAACGAAGCGCTCGGCGTGCCGTCGGCGCGGGTGATGGAAAATCTCTTCAAGGCGATCGACAAGGAGCGCAAGAGCGCGCGTGCCCCGGCGGCGACGAGCGGATTGGGCGCCTGGCTCTCCGACCTGTTCACCCCGCGTGCCTTCGCGTTCGCGGCCGGAGCGGCGGCGATCATCATCCTGCTTCAGGCCGGCGTCATCACCAAGATGATGCTGCAGACGCCCGCGGATGTGCCGAGCGGCGCAAGCGGCAGCGGTTTCGAGACGGCATCGGCCTGTCCGCCCACGTGCACCGAACCGGGCGCGTTCGTGCTGGTGCGGTTCGCCCCGCAGGCCAGCATCGCGGACATCACCCGGTTCCTCGACAGCCGCGACGCCGTGATCGTCGACGGCCCGCGGCCGGGCGGTGCGGCCGGAATGTATCGGGTGCGCGTCGCCGAGATGGCGCTGCCCAAGGACGAGCTCGAGAAGGTCGTGAAGGAATTCCAATCCTCGGGCAATCTCGTCAGCCTGGCGATGCCGGCGCCCTAACGGATCGGGCCAGGTCCGAGCGTGTTGAGAGGCGACCACGCCCGGACGGGCGTGGCCGCCTTCATTTGCCACGACGTCAATGGAGGCGAAGCCATGAAAACGCGCCCTTTGAAGAACACCTCCACGCATTTGGCAACACGGTGCGTCCTGTCGGCCCTCGCGGTCGTTGCTGTGACCTCGATCAGCAATGTGGAATCCGCGCACGCGATGTATCTGGGCGGCAGCTCCTTTCGCCCCTCCATGCCCAGGATTACACCCAGAATTACGACGCCGCGTATCAGCGTCGGAAGCGGCAGTGTCGCGGGGGCGGCCAATTCGGCTGGCTACTCCTACGGGCCCAAGCCAGGCATCTCCGGGGCTGCGGCTGGCGCGGCCGGGTCTGGCGGTAACGCGGCCGGCTCTGGCGGTGGGAACTGGGGCCACAACAAGTGGTCCCGTGGCGACCACACGCAGAAGCCCGAGCACGTTGTCGAGCACGTCACAAAGTGTGGAACCCGATATCGCAAAGACCACCTCGAGCGAGGATGCGACATCCCGCCACCCAAGCACGTCGTAGTGAACGGTGGAAACGTCGGCCCATCCAACATTGGACCATCGAACACCGGTCCATCGAATCCTGGCCCATCCCTTGTCGGCCCGGTCGGGTCGGGTCGCAGCGGCGTGCCGGTGGCCGACGAGCGGCGCTACGTGCCCAACGAGATCGTGGGCGAACTGTCCGGCAATCCCGCCGACCAGACCTTCAGGACCATCGAGACGCGTCACCGCCTCAACCGCATCGACACCCAACGCATCGACCTCACCAATTCGACCTTCGTGCGCTGGCGCATCGCCGATCGCCGCTCGGTTCCAGCGGTGCTCCGCGCGATGGAAGCCGACAATACGGTCCGCAATGCGGGCCTCATGACTCAGCCCAATTACTTGTTCGTCACCCAGCAGGGCGCGGCGGCCGAAGCCGACAAGGCCGTGGCGGTCGAACCTCCGCAGACCGCGACGCCGCCGAACGAGGCCGCGCCGGCGGCGCCGGCCGGCGATGCCGCCCAATATGCGCTCGCCAAGCTCCACCTTCCCGAGGCGCAGGCCCTGGCGCGCGGCGACAGCGTCGTGGTCGCCGTGATCGACACCGAGATCGACGTCACCCATCCCGAGCTTGCCGGCGCCATCACGGATTCCTATGACGCGCTCGGCGTGGCCGGTCCGAAGGAAACCCACGGCACCGGCATCGCCGGCACCATCGCGGCTCATAGCAGGCTCTTGGGCGCCGCACCCAATGTGCGCATCCTGGCAATCCGCGCCTTCGGGTCCGGCGTCGGCACCACCTTCACCATCATCAAGGGGCTCGACTACGCGGTCGCCCACGACGCCCGGGTGATCAATATGAGCTTCGCAGGTCCCTCCGATCCGGCGCTGACGCGCGCGCTCGCGGCCGCTCACGGCCGCGGCCGCATCCTGGTGGCGGCGGTCGGCAACAAGGGGGCGAAGTCGCCGGCGCTGTTTCCGGCCGCCGATCCCAATGTGATCGCGGTGACCGCCACCGACGCCAAGGACCGGCTGTTCGAGGGCGCCAACCGCGGCGACCACGTCGCCATCGCAGCACCGGGCGTCGATATCCTGGTTGCGGCGCCCGGCAACACCTATTCGATGTCGACCGGCACCTCGTTCGCGTCCGCCTACGTGGCCGGGGTCGCGGCGCTGCTCGCCGAGCGCAAGCCCGACATCACCCCCGATGGCGCAAAGAACGCCCTGATGTCGACGGCGCATCATCTCGGCACCGCCAAGGGACGCGATGCTCAGTTCGGCGCCGGCCTGATGGACGCCAAAGAGGCGATCCTTTCGGTGGACGGCCACCCCGCGGCCGAGCTGGCGCGTGGAGCCGGGCACTAGGGCACGGTCTGTTAGGGTGGGCAAAATCGCCTGCCCGGGTAGCGCCGCTTGCAACGGAGATAGGGCGATTTTGCCCACGCTGTCGTACCTCGCGTGCTGACCGCGTAGGTAACGCGCCAGCGAGCGCAGGGGCTTGCCCCAAGTGCGGTGCAGGCGCGTTGCCCACCCTACCGGCACGCGGATTTCCCTTAAGCCTTTGGTCGATAAGGGCGCCGTTCTCCTTGTGACGGCTCCCCGCGGGTGGTACCGATTGTGCCCATCCGATCCCGCTTGCTGACGGGAACGGCGCCGATCCCGGGGACAAAAACAATATCCGGGCCAGTGGGAACGTCGTGTCGATGGGCGCGGATATCATCCTCGAGACCGAGGAGCTCACCAAGGAATTCGCCGGGTTCGTGGCCGTGAGCGGCGTCAGCCTGCGCATCGCGCGCGGCACCATTCACGCGCTGATCGGCCCGAACGGCGCCGGCAAGACGACCTGCTTCAACCTCCTCACCAAGTTTCTCAAGCCCACGCGCGGTCGCATCGTCTATCGCGGCGAGGACATCACGGCGCTGGCGCCGGCCGCGGTGGCGCGGCTCGGGCTGGTGCGCTCGTTCCAGATTTCGGCGGTGTTCCCGCATCTCACCGTGTTGGAGAACGTGCGCATCGCGCTGCAGCGCAAGCGCGGCGGCTCGTTCGATTTCTGGCGTTCGCACCGCGTGCTCGACGATCTCAACGACCGCGCGCTGGCGCTGATCGCCGATGTCGGCCTCGCGGCCGATGCGGGCGCGACCGCGATCGAGCTGCCCTATGGGCGAAAGCGCGCATTGGAGCTCGCCACCACGCTCGCGCTCGATCCCGACATGCTGCTGCTCGACGAGCCGACCGCCGGCATGGGCCACGAGGACATCGATCGCATCACGACCCTCATCAAGACGGTGGCGGCGAACCGCACCGTGCTCATGGTCGAGCACAATCTCAGCGTGGTGGCGACGCTGTCCGACCGCATCACGGTGCTCACGCGCGGCCGCATCCTCGCCGAGGGCGATTACCAGGAAGTCTCCGCCAATCCGGACGTGCGCGAGGCCTATATGGGGGTGGGGCATGGCTAGCGCTTCGGTCAGCGCTCGGGCCGGCGCGCCGGCCGCTTCGCCGGGCCCGCTCCTTTCGGTCGACGGCCTGCAGGCGTGGTACGGCGAGTCCCACGTGCTCCACGGCGTCAGCTTCGCGGTGAACGCCGGCGAGGTCGTCACGCTGCTCGGCCGCAACGGCGCCGGCAAGACCACCACCCTCAAGTCCATCATGGGTATCGTCGGAAAGCGCACCGGATCGATCACGTTCGAGGGCCGCGAGCTCACCGGCCTCGCATCGAACGCCATCGCCCGCACCGGCATCGCGTTCTGCCCGGAGGAGCGCGGCATCTTCGCGAGCCTCGATGTCGAGGAGAATCTGGAGCTGCCGCCGGTGGTCAGGCCGGGCGGCCTCTCCCGCGAGCGCATCTTCGAGCTGTTTCCGAATCTCAAGGAGCGGCTGCACAGCCAGGGCACCAAGCTGTCGGGCGGCGAGCAGCAGATGCTGGCAATCGGTCGCATCCTGCGCACCGGGGCGCGGCTGCTATTGCTCGACGAGCCGACCGAGGGTCTCGCGCCCGTGATCATCCAGCAGATCGGCCGCACGATCCGGGCCCTCAAGGAGCAGGGCTTCACCATCGTGCTGGTGGAGCAGAATTTTCGTTTCGCCGCGACGGTCGCGGACCGCTACTACGTGATGGAGCATGGCGCCGTGGTCGAGACGTTTGCGCAAGGCGAATTGGACGCCAACCGGGACAAGCTACACGACTATCTCGGCGTCTGAACCAGAATGCATCAGGACGCCTGATTTGGAGGACTTTATGACGACACGCAATACAGCGGCGCGCGACACGACGCGGCGCAACACGATGGCGGCGCGCCGCGTGATGGCCGCGGCGGCGCTGTTGTTCGGCACCGCGCTCAGCACCTCGTTGGCGACGCGCGCGCATGCGCAATTGACCGACGGCGTCGTCAAGATCGGCGTGCTCACCGATTTGTCGAGCCTCTATGCGGATCTCGCCGGCCCGGGCTCGGTCACCGCCGCGAGGCTTGCGGTCGCGGATTTCAATGCGGCCGCGAAGGGCATCAAGGTCGAGATCGTCTCCGGCGATCACCAGAACAAGCCCGATGTCGCGGCGAGCCTCGCCAACGCCTGGTTCGACGTCGAGAAGGTCGACGTCATCGTCGATCTCGTGAACTCCGGCGTCGCGCTCGCGGTGAGCGAGGTTGCGAAGGGGAAGAACAAGGTGGCGCTGGTCTCGGGCGCCGCGAGCTCCGATCTCACCGGCCCCAAATGCAACGCCAACACGGTGCACTGGGCCTACGACACCTGGGCGCTCGCCAACGGCACCGGCAAGGCACTGGTGAAGACCGGCGGCAACACCTGGTTCTTCCTCACCGCCGACTACGCGTTCGGGTATGCGCTGGAGCGCGACACCGCCGCCGTCGTCGAGGCCAATGGCGGCAAGGTGCTGGGCCGGGTGCGGGCGCCGATCAACACCAACGACTTCTCCTCGTTCCTGCTCCAGGCCCAGGCCTCCCGGGCCAAGGTGATCGGCCTCGCCAATGCGGGGGGCGATACCATCAACTCCATCAAGCAGGCCGCCGAATTCGGCATCGTGAAAGGCGGCCAGAGCCTCGCCGGCCTCTTGGTGTTCGCCAGCGATGTCGCAGCGCTCGGCCTGCCGACCGCGCAGGGGCTGGTGCTCACCGAGACGTGGTACTGGGACTTGAACGACGCCAGCCGCGCCTGGACCAAGCGGTGGCAGGCCGAGCGTCCGGGCAAGTTCCCGAACATGATCCAGGCCGGCGTCTATTCGTCGATCATCCACTATCTCAAGGCCGTCGAGGCGCTGAAAGCCGATGGCGACGGCAGGGCGGTGATCGCCAAGATGAAGGAGCTGCCGACCGACGACACCCTGTTCGGCAAAGGCACGCTGCGGCCCGACGGCCGCAAGCTCCACGATGCCTACCTGTTCGAGGTGAAGAAGCCGGCCGAGTCGAAGTACCCGGGCGACTTCTACAAGACGCGCGCCACCATCCCGGCGGCGGAAGCGTTCCGCCCGCTCCGGGAAGGCGGCTGCCCGCTGGTGAGCGGCTGACGCGCACGGGCTCTAAGGTCGACAACCAAAGGGCCGCCGGCCCGACAAGGAGGACGCACATGAAGACACGCAGCATGATCGTGATGGCGGCGCTGCTGGCGAGCGGCCCGGCCTTTGCGCAATATACCGACGGCGTCGTCAAGATCGGGGTGATGAGCGACATGTCGAGCCTCTACTCGGACGTCGGCGGCGCCGGCTCGGTGGCGGCGGCGAAGCTCGCGGTCGCGGATTTCAACGCCGCCGCCAAGGGCATCAAGGTCGAGATCGTCAGCGCCGATCATCAGAACAAGCCCGACGTCGGATCGGGTCTCGCGGGGTCCTGGTTCGACGTCGACAAGGTCGACGTCATCGTCGACGTGCCGAACTCCGGCGTCGCGCTGGCGGTCAGCGACGTCGCGCGGCTCAAGAACAAGGTGTTCCTGGTGTCCGGCGCCGCGGCGTCGGATCTCACGGGTCCGAAGTGCAACGCCAACACCATCCACTGGACCTACGATACCTGGAACCTCGCCAACGGCACCGGCAAGGCGATGGTCAAGACCGGGGGCGACACCTGGTTCTTCCTCACCGCCGACTATGCCTTCGGGCAGGCGCTAGAGCGCGACACCGCCGCGGTGGTCGAGGCCAATGGCGGCAAGGTGCTGGGCAAGGTCCGGCATCCGCTCAACACCAATGACTTCTCCTCGTTCCTGCTGCAGGCCCAATCTTCCAAGGCCAAGGTGATCGGCCTTGCGAACGCGGGCGGCGACACCATCAACTCCATCAAGCAGGCTGCCGAGTTCGGCATTGCCAAGAGCGGCCAGAGCCTCGCCGGCCTCCTGGTGTTCGCGAGCGATGTCGCGGCGCTCGGGCTTCCGACCGCGCAGGGACTGGTGCTCACCGAGACCTGGTACTGGGACATGAACGACGCCAATCGCGCATGGACGAAGCGCTGGCAGGCCGAGCGGCCCGGCAAGTTCCCCACCATGGTGCAAGCCGGCGTCTATTCGGCCATCACCCACTATCTCAAGGCGGTCGAGGCCCTGAAGGCCGACGGCGACGGCAGGGCGGTGGTCGCCAAGATGAAGGAGATGCCGACCGACGACACCCTGTTCGGCAAAGGCACCGTGCGCGCCGACGGGCGCAAGATCCACGACGCCTACCTGTTCGAGGTGAAGAAGCCGGCCGACTCCAAGTATCGCGGCGACTTCTACAAGACCCGCGCCACCATTCCGGCGGCGGAAGCCTTCCGCCCCCTCAAGGAAGGCGGCTGCCCGTTGGTCCAGGGGTGAGGGTTCTGCCTCCCCCGTCTTCGGGGGAGGCAGGGTGGGGCCCGGTCCACGGCACGGCGCGTCTGGAAGCCGCCGCGCCTCGCGCGCCCCTGCCTGGTCACCTCGTCGGGGAGCCTGCGTGCCGGTGTTTCGAACGATGGTGCGGCTTCGGGCACGGCCCCTCGGAGGGCGCGCATGTCGCGGCGGTAGTTGCTGGGGCCGTCGGCGGGCCGCCCGGCTTTTGCGCCGCGCTCGTTGGTCCCATTGCCAACTTGGATCCGCTGCCGGTCTCGGAATCGAGCGCCGAGCCTCGTCGAGGAATTGAGATTGTCGCTGCTCCGAACCCGGCCAATTGCAGAAGCTGACGGCGCATGATGTCCATCTCGTGCCTCCGACGATAACGGTGACGCGGCGCGGCCCAGTGTAGATTTTTGCCGACGGTGCGTAAAGACGGTGCGGCCAAAACCGACGTCGGTCGGGGGTCTCGGCGACGTCATCGCGCCGCCCTTGGGGAGCCTCCTTGCTTTGGCGTGTTCTGTTTGATAATCGAATGCCTTGCGCCGTCACGAAACCTTCACAAATCTCCCCACACCGCGCGGAAACCCAATCCCGCTTTCCCCGTTGCCACAGAAGCCGACGGTCTTCGACCGAGGAGTGCGAATGAGTTTCGAGATCGAACGCAAGTTCCTGGTGCGTAGCGGCGACTGGCAAGAGCTCGCGACCGGTCGCACGTCGATCAGACAGGCTTATCTCGCTTTCGAGCAGAGGGCATCGATCCGGGTTCGCATCAAGGGCGACAGCACCGCAACGCTCACCGTCAAGTCCCGTCCGCACGAGTTGCGGCGGCTGGAGCTCGAATATGCGGTTCCGGTGCTGGAAGCCGAGGCGCTCATGCCGCTCCGCCTTGGGTCGGTGATCGAGAAGGTGCGGTACGCCGTCCCGTGGGGCGACCTCGTCTGGGAGATCGACGTTTTCTCGGGAGAGAATGCCGGTCTCATCATCGCGGAGATCGAATTGCGCGACGAGCATCAGCGCTTCGATCTGCCGGCCTGGATCGGCGCCGAGGTCACTGGACAATCGCGCTACTACAACAGCGCGTTGGCGCAGCGCCCGTTCGGCTCCTGGTCGCGCCGGGACGCGCCGGTGTCGATGGAAAAGCTGGCGTAAAGCGTACGAGCAATTTTAATTGGCGCTCGCGAGACCAAAACGTACCGGCGGGGATACTCCCGCCGGCATGGTTTCCGAGACGGAAAGCTGCTCAGTCCTTATGCTGATAGGTCGAGTGGCAGCCGTCGCAGGTTTGCCGCAGATCCCTGGCGGATTTGCGGAAATCCGCTACGTTCTGCGCGCGGCTGGCGTCGAATGCATATTTGGACGCCGCCATGGCGTCTTTGTAGAAGAATGAGCGGCTCTCCCAGATCGCCGCATCGGCCAGGGTGTCGGTTGCCGGATCGCGCTTCAAATTTGCCTGCCACAGGTTGGTGCTGACAGGGAAGAGATGCGGAAAGGCCATCAACATCGCCGAAATGGACTCGGCGTTGGCGCGACCTGCGACGAGATCAATCTTTCCAGTCTCGAGCATCCCGTCGATCACGTACATATTCGTGCCGACGGAAGTCATGAGCGTCTTGCGGGCAAATATCACATCCTTCGGCGTTGCGGGGTTCGGGTCCTGGCCAAGAACTGCTGAGCTTGCGGTCAAGGCTATTGCCAAGCAAACGCCGCCGATCGATAATCCTGTTCTGGACATAGGGTCTCCCTTCGATTTTGCGGATAGCGTTTGCACCATAAAGTAGCGCGCCGGGATCCCACTTGATGCGGATCAATCAGGCTTGATGTTTCGGCGGACATCAGAACCGCCATCGCCCAGCTCTGGCTCAGGTTTTTCAAGTCAATCCGGGTGGATTCTACTCCGCACGTGTTATCTTGGCCCTCCGGGGTTCGGCCGTCGCCGTGGGGGAGGGGGCGCGTCCATGATCGAAATCTTCGGCATTCCGTCGACGGCGTTATTCGGCCAGCTTCTGGTCGGGCTGATCAACGGCTCGTTCTATGCGCTGCTGAGCCTCGGGCTCGCGGTCATTTTCGGGATGCTCAACATCATCAACTTCGCCCACGGCGCCCAGTACATGATGGGGGCCTTTGCGGCGTACCTGCTGCTCGACACTTTCGACATCGGCTACTGGCCGGCGCTGGTGCTGGCGCCGATCCTGGTCGGCGCCACCGGCATCGTGGTCGAGCGGCTGTTCCTGCAATGGCTTTACAAGCTGGATCACCTCTATGGCCTGCTGCTCACCTTCGGGCTCGCCCTCATCATCGAGGGCGCGTTCCGCCACGGCTTCGGCTCGTCGGGGTTGCCCTACCGGGTGCCGGACTCGCTGCAGGGCGCCCAGAACCTCGGCTTCATGTTCCTGCCCAACTACCGCGCGTGGGTGATCGTGGTCTCCGCCGTGGTGTGCTTCGGCACCTGGTTCGTCATCGAGCGCACCAGGCTTGGCGCCTACCTGCGCGCCGCGACCGAGAACCCGACGCTGGTGCGCGCCTTCGGCATCGACGTGCCGCGCATGATCATGCTGACCTACGGCTTCGGCGTCGCGCTGGCGGCGCTCGCCGGCGTGCTGGCGGCGCCGATCTACAACGTCAGCCCGCAGATGGGGTCCGAGCTGATCATCGTGGTGTTCGCCGTGGTGGTGATCGGCGGCATGGGCTCGATCCTCGGCGCTATCCTGACCGGCTTCGGCCTCGGCATCATCGAGGGGCTCACCAAGGTGTTCTTTCCGGAGGCGTCCAATACGGTGATCTTCGTCATCATGGCGATCGTGCTGCTGATCCGCCCGGCCGGGCTGTTCGGGCGGGGCGCTTGACCATGGCGGCGGAAAACATTGCCGCTACCGTCGCGAAACCGGCGCGTCCCAACAGCGTCGTGATCGCGTTCGCCGTCATGGTGGCGGTGCTGGTACTGGCGCCGCTGCCGCCTTTCAGCGTCTATCCGGTCGACCTGATACGCGCGCTGTGCTTTGCGCTGTTCGCCTGCGCGTTCAACCTGTTGATCGGCTATGGCGGATTGCTGTCGTTCGGCCATGCACTGTTCTTCGGCTGGGCCTCGTATGTGGCGGCGCATCTCGCCAAGATCGGCACCATCAGCCTGCCCTATTGGGCGGGTGCGTGGAGCTGGATCGTGATCCCGCTGCCGCCACTCACGCCCGAGCTTGCGATCCTCGGCGGCACGCTGTTCGCCGGCTTCCTCGGCGTCATCGCCGGCAGCCTCGCGATCCGCCGCCAGGGCATCTACTTCGCCATGATCACGCTGGCGCTCGCTCAGATGATGTACTTCTTCGCCCTGCAGGCGAAATTCACCGGCGGCGAGGACGGCATCCAGGGCGTGCCGCGCGGGCACCTGTTCGGCGTCATCGATCTCAGCGATACCATCGCGATGTATGTGTTCGTGGCCGTGGTGTTCGTCGCGGCATTTGCGTTGATCTACCGCATCATCCATTCGCCGTTCGGCGAGGTGCTCAAGGCGATCCGGGAGAACGAGCCGCGCGCGATCTCGCTCGGCTACCGCACCGAGCGCTACAAGCTCGCCGCGTTCGTGATGTCGGCTGCGCTCGCCGGCCTCGCCGGCGCCACCAAGGCGATCGCGATCGGGCTCGCCTCGCTCACCGACGTGCAATGGCAGATGTCCGGAGAGGTCGTCCTGATGACGCTGGTCGGCGGCCTCGGCACCATCTTCGGGCCGGTGGTGGGCGCCGCCATCATCGTCGCCATGCAGACCCAGCTGGTGAGCTTCGGCCAGTGGGTCACCATCATCCAGGGCGTGATCTTCGTGGTCTGCGTCCTGCTGTTCCGCCGCGGCGTCGTCGGCGAGCTCGCCGCCCGGCTGCGCATTCGGCTGTGAATTGCGTGGATTTCGTGGCAGACGCCGATTCGCGAATCGACTAACACTTAACATATTACCTACGAAAATGTGAGGATTTGCCTGCATTAAGCGGGCGTTAACCATGAAGGCCGCATAATCGGTGCGCTGGTGCCGTTGCGTCGCGTTTCACGCGTTCGACTTCGAACTCGAGCCCGACGCCCCATGGCCAACCATCCGATCGTGCCGACCGCAGACGTGGCGCAGAAATTTCTCGCCCTGATCGACCAGCGTCGCGCCCACCTCTCCGAACTCTACGACACCGGCCGCTGGAAGCTCTACTACTCCGACGAGGAGCTTCGCGACCGCGCCCGAGAGCTGACGGCGCTGCGCGACAAATGGGCCGCGGTCGCGGCGCTCGGCGGCAACGGCCTGCCGGCGTTGCGCCGCTGGGAAGCGGCGCCGCGCGCATCGGCCGATTGACTGCGATCAGAACGGAATCGGTATCCGCAGCCGGAACCCGAAATGACGGTGCCCGTGATGGTGCCGGTGGTGCACGCGGCCGTGGCGGTCGGTGTAGGTCGACTCCTCGTCACTCTCGTTGTCCGGCTCGGCCGCGCTCGCGCGCGCCTTGTCGCTGTCGAGCGCGCTGACGCGCGTCTTCGAAGAGGGCTCCATGGTGTTCATGCGGGCCTTCTGCTCGTCGGTCAATGACGCATAGAAATCGTCGAGCGCCGGCTCGACGGTGCGCACCGCCTCCAGCATCGCGGAGAGGCGCCGCTCCATCCCCTGAAGGCGGCCGGTCGGGGTGACGGGATCGTTCTTCGGGCAGCTCTCGTTGAGGTACTGGACCGCGCGCTGCGACGCCGTCTTGAGGGCGGCGAACTTCGTGCGTTGGGCCTCGGTGAGGGTGAGCGTCTGCTCGATGCGGTCGGCGCCCCACGGTCCGAGGCCTGCCGGGCCGGTGCCGCAGGAGAGGTCGGCCGTGCCAGCGCGCAACATCGCGGGCCCCAGGATGGTCGACTGCGTGGGCGTCGCGGCAGCGCTGCGTTGCGAGGATTGCGCCGCCGCCGGCGCAATGGCAATCATCGACGAGAGGACCAACGCGCCCAACGGCGCTGAAACAAGCTTGAGCGGAATTCCCATATCCGATCTCCTGCTTTTCGCTTCGGTAATATGGCCGAACAGTGGATATATGGCGTAATTTTTCCGAAACGAGGCCGCCTTTGCGGCAGGGTTGAACAATTAACACAACCAACGCGCATTGGGATTCGCCGCAGCCTGACCAAAGAAACGAGGACACGATGACGTTACCGGCCGGAACCAAAACCGCTGTGCTGAGTTGGCTTGCTGGGCATGAGTCCGCCATGCTGAATCTCGTGGGCGCGCTGGTCGATATCGACAGCGGCAGTTACGATAAGGCGGGCGTCGATGCGGTGGGGGCGCGGTTGCGCGCCTTCTTGGCCGAGCACGGCGTGGCGTTCTCGGTCGTTCCCAATGATCGCTTCGGCGACGCCATCCGGGCGGAAGTAAACAATCAGGCGAGCAGTCGCTCGGGCAACGGAGGCGGCGGCTCGAACGCGCCGGTGCTGCTGCTCGGCCATCGCGACACCGTGTTTCCGTCCGGCGAGGCCGGCCGGCGGCCGTTCCGCGTCGCTGACGGGCGCGGCTCGGGGCCGGGCTGCTGCGACATGAAGGCCGGCGTCGTCATCAACGCCTTCGTGCTCGCGGCGTTCGCGCGATTCGCTGCGGCGCCGTCGCCGATCACGGCGCTGTTCACCGCCGACGAGGAGATCGGCTCGCCGTCGTCCAAGGCGCTGATCATGGAGACGGCGCGGCCCGCCCGCGCGGTGTTCAACAGCGAGCCCGGCCGCCCCGGCGGCGGCGTCGTCACCGGGCGCAAGGGCGGCAAGTTCATGCGCCTCGACGTCGTCGGCAAGGCGGCCCACGCGGGAAACAATCTCGCCGACGGCATCAGCGCCATCGAGGAGCTCGCCCGCAAGATCGTCAAGCTGCATGCGCTCACCGACTTGGCCGTCGGCATCAGCTGCAATGTCGGCACCATCGCGGGCGGCCAGACCGTCAACACGGTCGCGCCGCACGCCACCGCCGAGGTCGACCTGCGCTACATCCACCCCGAGGAGGGCGCGCGCGCGTTTCGCGCCGTCGAGGCGATCGTCGGAGAGGCCAACGTGCCGGGCACCACGGCGAGCCTCGAAATCACCGGTGAGTTCGAGCCGCTGGTGGCGAGCGACGCATCGAAGCGCTTGTTCGAGCACTATGCCGCCTGTGCGCGGGCGCTGGGGCAGAGCGTCGAGAGCGTGTTCGCCGGCGGCTGCGCGGACTCAGGCTTTGCGGCGAGCGCCGGCGCCCCGACCATCTGCGCGGTCGGCCCGATCGGCGGCCGCGCCCATTCGCCGGAGGAATACGTCGAGGTGGGTTCGATCGTGCCGCGGGCGCAGGCGCTGGCGCTCGCGATCATGCGGCTCGATGGGACGTGAGGCGTGGAATCGTAGCCTGGATGGAGGGGCCGCCACTTCGCGGTCCCGCAATCCGGGATTGGGGCTCTTGAGTTACCAAGTGATCGTGCCCAACATGGGGATGTACCGGCATCCAACCCAGACGTGACGCGAGTGCTGAAAACGCCATGTGTGTGAAAAATCGCATCGAACTTTGGCGAACGAGGCGCGTTCTGATCGTGTCGGGCATAATGCTCATAAGCTTGGTCGTCATATGCAGCGCCACGTGGGCTCGATTCTTCCACGCGTTGACGTCGGCTGACCCCTACCCGGCTTTCATGACGGACTATCAGCTAAAAGGCTCTGGTTCCTATCAAGAAGCCGCCCGCAATTTTTCCCAGTTCGTTGTCAAGACCTTCCCGATCGGTTCCGATGCGAAGGATGCCATTGCGCAAGCTGCTAGAGGGGGATTCCAGCTCACAACATCCACTTCAGACTCCATCGAGCTTGTCTGGAAGCGTCACGCAGGCCCTTGCGGAGAGACGTATTTGATTGTCATCGACCAGAACGCTGATGGAACGATCGCTAAGACAACTGGCCGGCTTCATCCGATTTGCCTGTAAGCAATTCCAGTCGACCTACCGATCGTTGCGATTTCAATCGCGCGAGAAAGCACTCCCAGGCGGTGAAGGATTGCGGCGGTCGCCGTCCTTCCGCTTCGGCGTTCGCGCGGCGTGCCGCGCATAGGCGTTCGATCTTCTTGACGATCTCGTCGCCGCGGGGGCCCAATGCGGCTCGACCTAGGCGAGCCCAATCGTCTCGCCGACCGCGTTCGATGATGTCATCGATCGCCGCAAGAGACAAAGAATCCCCAACGAGGTGTCGATGTTCCATCGGGCTCAACTTTAGTGCATCGCTGCTGGCATATAAGGTGAACGGTTCGGCATTGTCGAGCAGCCGGATTTGTCACGACCGCCGAGATGGGGGCGACCGCCCGCATGGTCCCTCTGCATCACATGTGCCTTGCGGCGGCGACATCGGTCGATATATGCGGACAGCCGGCTCCCTCCTCACCCAGGTCCTCCCGTATGCCCAGCACCCTGTTTTCGCCGATCCGCCTCGGTGGCGT
>Ga0209415_10011470_pt1 | contig 14920 bp, 14 predicted proteins | sample PeaSoiSIISIP2007_FD_187696 | JGI IMG/M metagenome (GOLD analysis project Ga0209415, IMG submission 187696) | Peat soil microbial communities from Weissenstadt, Germany - SII-SIP-2007 (SPAdes) (version 2) | ecosystem: Environmental > Terrestrial > Soil > Wetlands > Peat | place: Germany...
GCACGCCGGCCCGGGACCGCTCATGACGACGACCGGCGAGGTCCGGCACGCCGGCCCGGGACCGCTCATGACGACGAGGCGAGGTCCGCTCGCCGCGACGGGCCGCCGGTCAGCCCCCGGCGCGATCGCCGACCGACCGTGTCTGCGGCCCACCGCAACGCGGCGCTGGCCGAACTGCGGCCCGAACAGCTCGCCGTGGCCGAGCAGCTGCTGCGGGGCGGGATCCCCGCGGTCCGTCAGGCGATCGACGAGCAGAACGCCGCGGCGAAGGCGGCCGGCCAACCGTCCGTGTCGCTGGACGCGTTGATGGCCATGGCCGAGGACCTGCTGCCGGTCGTGAGCCTGGCCGGGTGGAAGGACCGCGCGACCGCAGCGCAGAACGCCGGGCGGTCCATGCGGCTGCGGGAGCTGCGGGCCGTGGTCGCGGCGTCGCGCACGGTGTCGCTCGACGAGGGCGGCCGGGTGCTGGCCCGCGCGCTGCAGGACAGCCTCACCGAACGGGTCACCAACCTGCGCGACGAATGGCAGAAGCGAATCGACGGAGCAATCGACGGCGGCAGGGTGCTCGAGGCCCTCCAGGTCTCTGCCCGCCCCCCCGAGTCCGCCACGCGGTGTCCGGCCGAGCTCGCCGTCCGTCTGGCCTCGTCGGCCAGTGCGGCGATGACCGCGGAGGTGCCCGCTGCGGACTGGTTGGCCCTGCTCGCGGCCGTGCTCGAATCCCCGGTTCGCCGGACCGTGAAGCCGACCGGCATCCCCGACGCCGATGAGGCCAAGGACGCGGCCCGCAAGGCGGCCGGCTCGGTTCCCGCTCTGGCCAAACTGATCGGCCTGCGCATCCCGCCACCGCCACCGCGTCGCCCGCCGACGCCGCGTCGCGCGCTCAGTCGAGCGAGCGGTGGAGGATCAACAACCGGGCCTTGAACCCGGACGACTCGAGCAGCTGCTTAGTCGAGCGGTCTCCCGGCAGCGCCACCGCGTCGACGTCGGTGCACCCTTGCTCCGCGAACCATTCGACGAGCGAGCCCACGATCGCCTGTCCCACCCCGACCGTCCGAGCGTCGGGCTCGACGTAGAAGCACTCGATTCGCCCGACGCGCCGCGTACCGAACCTCGTCAGCGTGCCGACGGCGATCCCGACGACGACGTCGCTGAACGTTCCCACGAGGACCTCGGTGTTCGCATCGGCCTCCCAGCGATCGACGAGCCCGCCCGCCCGCCCCAACTCGGACGGCGGTTCACCGTCGAGCAGGAGCGCCGCTCCGCGCTGGCCCTCCACCGCCGCGATCGCCTCGCCGACGAGCTCGCGACAGCGCTCGAGGTCGCCTGCTTCGGCTCGGCGGACTCCCTCCACGAGCCGTCCGCCCGCTAGGCCGGCCAGCTGGCCGACCCGGGCGCGTCCTCGTGGCCGAGGAGCTGTTGGGTCCGGTGCAAGATGGTGCGTCTCCGGCGGGTGGCGGACTCGTGCTCATAGATGGCCTCGAGCTCGGTCGGTCCCAGGCCGTCGAGACGGCGGACCACCTGGGAGGCCGACAGCGCCTCGTACCCGGGGATCGCGAGGTCGGTCCCCGCGCTTGTCCGTCGCGGGACCACCTCGACGGTCGGCTCCGGCTCGGGCGTGGAGGGGGTCGGGCCGGGGGTCAGCTCCGGGCCGCCGCCGCCCCACTCGGTCGGCTCCGGCGGGCGCCAGCGCCTCAGCTCGGACTCGATCGAACGCCGCCCCATGCGGACGGTCAGCTGACCGACGACCCGCGCGTTGGACAAGAGGCGGCCGACGCGACCGCGGCCCTTTTGCGCGAGCTCGGGGAGGTCGTCGGCGGTGAGATCCTCCAATGAGCTCACGAGCAGGCCGACCGGCGCGTACAGGAACAGGTCGAGCGCCTGGTCGAGCAGCTGCTTGCCCTGTTGGCGGTCCTCAGACGCAGTCACGGCACAGTCTCCGCTTCTTGTCGGCCAGCTGGCTGGCGTGCTTCACCAAGAAGCACGAGCGGCACACGAACTCGTCGGGCTGCTTGGGCAGCACCCGCTCGCTCGCCTCGGTTCGGTCCTCGGCGTCGGCGAGCTCGTCGTCCTCGACCTCGTCTTCGACGACGAGGCGCTCCTTCAAGATGACGTCCAGGCTCGCCTCGACGTCCTCGTCGTCGGGCTCCTCTTCCTCGTCGTCGTCCCCCTCCTCGGCCGGACGCTCGGCGGTGGCCGGGGCCACCTCGGCCGCCGCTTCCTCCGCGCCGCCCACCCCGAGGTCGTCGTCGTCCTCGCCCTCGTCGCCGGGAAGGCCGGCGACCTCCAGGTCCTCGTCGTCGATGTCCTCGTCTTCGAGGTCTTCGAGGTCCTCGTCGTCGTCTTCGAGCACGCCAAGGGCTTCCTCGTCGATGTCTTCGAGGTCGTCTGGAGCAGCCACGTCGTCGAGATCCTCGGGCACAGTCGCCTTCCGGGTGGGGATTTTCGCAGGCGGGAGCATAGACGTTCGGGCGCGGGTTCCAAGCGCATAGCCAGGCGGATTAGCGGGAATGCGGTGGGTGCGGAACCGGCCAGCCAGCACCGTCGGTGAGCTGAGCGGGGCAGGGCCCGGGGGTCTTTGGTGCCGTTACGCCGCCAGGCCGACCCTGACCGGTGTGGTGTTCTCTACTCGACCCCCCGAGCCTGCCGCCGCACAGCGCATCCCCCACCGGAGAGAAGCAACGACACTGGTGCGTTCTCCCCGGGGCGATCGGGATTTCCGTACGATACGCAGATCGCGGGCCGCGTCGTCAAGAGGCAACCACACGTCTCCACCAGGGATTTCGAACGTCGTCCCTGGTCACGGAAGTTCAAGAATTCTGCGCTTCTCGCAGCGCGCGCCGGCTCTCGGCGCGCCGCTCCCCGTCTAAGCGCTCGAGGTCGGACCACCCGTGGTCCACGTGCACCATCGCGTCGGCGATGGACCGGTGGCCGGCCTGTTCGGCGATGGCGTGGTACATCTGCTGCGCGATGCGCCGGTATGACGGGTGACCCTGGGTCCCCGAGCGCAGCTCGATCAGGTGCAGCGCCTCGCGGGCGTTCATCTGCATGACGCACCGCACCCGGTGGGCCAGCGCGACCGCGTAGCCGGCCTCCAGGGGGAACTCGGGCACCATGGCGTCATAGAGGGCCCGGGAACGCTCGAGCGACTCGACGTAGGCCGGCTCCTCCCCCGCCTCTAAGACCAGGTCAGGGACGGTGTAGCCGAGCTCGGGGGTGAGCGGCTGCCACTCGACGGTGAGCAGGCGATGGCGCTGGAGGTCCCGGAAGGCGCCGTAGTCGACCACGATCTCGAAGCGGTAGTCGGTCCGCTCGAAGGCCCGCCCGGGGCGGTGCCGGCGGTTCTTGCGATCGCCGACGTACGCGTGCAAGAGCGCCACCCGCTCGTCGGCTGACAGCGCGCCGACCCGGCGAAACGCCTCGTCCTCGGAGAGGGTGGTCTGGGCGAAGCAGATCGCGGTGAGCAGCTTCTCCTCGCCGTCAGGGTCGAAGTCGATCAGGTGCACCTCGCCGGTCGCGGCGTCCAAGCGTTCGGTGGAAGCGCCCGGCACCGCGTCCGGCCACATGCGCTCGAGCACCCGCGCGGTCTGGTTGCGGGTGTCGGCGAAGTACGCCGACCACTCTCCACCGCGCTCTGAGACGTCGACGCGCTGGAGGAACGACGGGATCACCTTGCGCAGCTCGGTCAGCATGAGATCCGCGTAGAAGCGTGCCTCATCGAGCGCGTGCGAGCGCATCTTCAAGAGCAGCGACTCATAGGACTGGCCGGACCCGTAGATGCCCACGTTGGACAATGAGGCGGCCGGGAGCAGCCCCCGGAGCCCGTCGAGGGCCTTGGCCCGGACCGCCTGGCGGTGGACGAAGTCCGAGTCGCCGGGCTGGCGGGGGAACCGGGCGATCAGCCAGCTCTGGAGCCGGGGCATGAGCTCGCCGTAGGTGTCGAACATCCGGTCCATGTCCCCGACGTAGCGGGCCCCGAGGGCCGACTCGAGCACCGCCGAGGGCCGGTGGTACCGGTAATGGCCGTTGGCCATCCGGTTGTCGTAGCCGATGTAGCGGGTCGACTGTTCGAGGTACGCCATCAGCCGGCCCCATTCGAGGACCTTGGTCAAGATGTTGGAGGCCTGCTCGCAGGCCAGATGCACGCCGCCGACCTGGGCCACCGAGTCGTCGCCGTACTCGTAGAAGACCCGCTCGTAGAGCTCCTCGGCCCGCTTCATGCCGACCGTGGCGTCGATGGAGGCGTCGCCGGAGATCTCGAGGTCGCACACGAACTCGTCCAAGAAGAGCCGCCGGAGGCTCTTGGGCGAGCGCGAGTAGCGCGCGAAGAGCGCCCCCTTGACCACTTCGGGGAGGTTCACCAGGGCGAAGACGGGCCCGTAGACGTTGGTGAAATATCGCTGTAGGACCGCTACCTCATCGTCGCTAAAGCGCTCCTCGACGTAGGGAAACATGACCGGGCAACCTTAGGGCGACACCACTCCGGCGATGGCGGATGACCGCAGCGTCCCGGCCGCCACGACGTCTCTCAGCAGGAGGTCGTGGGCGGCGGTGGCCGACGCTGCGGTCTCGGGATCGGGGGCCACCATGCCGACCTGTTGGACCAGGTCAGCCAGCTGGCGCACCGTCCGGACGAAGTCGCCCGGGGCCATCTCGCCGGCGTCGCGGGCGGCGACCTCGAGGGTGGTCCCGAACGACGCCCCCCGGGCCCACGCGGCGACCGCGGTGGCGAGGCCCGGTTCGGGCTGGGCGGTCCTGGGCACGGTGTGGATCTCCTCCAAGGCCCGGATCCGCTCGCCGTGGTGGGCCAGGCGGGCCAGCCGCTCGGTGAGCTCCAGCCGGCGCTTCTCGCCGAGTCGATCGCCGGCCGGCTTGCGCCGCGGTGCGCCCTGGCCCGGCGGTCCGTGGCGGGACCGGCCCGGACCGAAGGCCTTGCGGGCCCGGCGCTTCTCGAAGACGACCGCCGACAGCACCCCGGCGATGATGGCCGGCTCGGCGCCCTCGAGCACCGCCCCCGAGAGCGCTTCGGCGACCAAGAGATCCGACTCGTGGTAAACGGTGGACAGGCGGGTCCCGGCCGGGGTCAGCGACCACCCGTGGACATAACCGAGCTCTTCGAGCACGGCCAGGCGCCGGCCCAGCGCCTCGGTCAGCATCTCTCGTGGCGGGCCGGGGGCCCCCTGGGCCTGCCACTGGGCGAACGAGCTGCGCAGCACGTTGTGCGCCGTCTCGCGGTCGAATCGGCGCACCAGGTTGACCGCGAGGTTGTAGGTCGGCCGGAAGGTCGAGCGCAGGTCCGGCGGCGGTGCCAGGGCGACCCGCGCCGTATCGGCGAGCGGGGTCTCGGGTGTGAACACCACCACCGCGTGGCCCTCGGCGTCGTGGCCGCGCCGTCCGGCCCGGCCGGTCAACTGCGCGTACTCCCCCGAGGTGAGCGTCGCCCTCCCGGCCCCGCCGAACTTGGTGAACCGCTCGATCACCACGGTCCGCGCCGGCATGTTGATGCCGAGCGACAGCGTCTCGGTCGCGAAGACCACCTTCAGCAGACCGCCGGCAAAGCACTCCTCGACGGTCTCGCGGTAGGCCGGGACCAGCCCGGCGTGGTGCGCGCCCAGCCCCGACTCCAACCCCTCGAGCCATTCGGGGTAGCCGAGCACCGAGAGGTCGTCGTCGGACAGCGACTCGACGTGGCGTTCCGCGGTGGAGCGGATGGCGGCCCGCTCGACCCGGGTGGTGAGGCGCACCCCGTCGCGGAGGCATTGGCGCACCGCGTCGTCGCACGCGGCCCGGCTGAAGATGAACACGATCGCGGGCAGCAACTCCTCGTCCTCCAAGAGCTCGACCACCTCGAGGCGCCGTGGCGAGCGAACCGGCAGGCGCATGGCCGGGCGGCGCCCCGCCGGGCCCATTGAAGACGGCATCCGGGTGCGCTCGGCCCGTCGGACCGCCTGGTCGACTCGCAGCGCCTCCTCTGCCGCCGCGGCGTGCCCCAGCAGCGGTGCGAGGATCGGCGCCGGATCGCCGCGGTGCTGCACGGTGAAGTGATGGCGGAGCGTGATCGGACGGCGCCGCTCGACCACCACCTCGACGGGCCCGCGGATGGACCGCAGCCACGCGCCCAACTCGTTCGCGTTGGAGACGGTGGCGGACAGGCAGACGAAGGTCACCGTCGGCGCGGACAGGACGAGGACCTCCTCCCACACCCCGCCGCGGTAGGGGTCCTGGAGGTAGTGGACCTCGTCCAAGACCACCGTTTCCAGGCGATGCAGCAGGTCGGAACCGGCCAGCAGCATGTTGCGCAGCACCTCGGTGGTCATGACGACGATCGACGCACCGGGCCGGATCGCGGTGTCCCCGGTCAGCAGCCCTACCCGCTCCTCGCCGTGGGCCGCGCACAGCTCCTTGTACTTCTGGTTGGAGAGCGCCTTGAGTGGCGTGGTGTAGAAGGCCTTGGTCCCCCGGGCCAGCGTCTGGCAGATCGCGTACTCGGCCACCAGGGTCTTGCCCGACCCCGTCGGCGCCGAGACGAGGACCGAGCTCCCGCCGTCGAGGGCGTCGAACGAGTCGAGCTGGAACGGGTCGGGAGCGAAGTGGAGCTCGTCGACGAAGCGCCGACGCCGGCCGGCCGCGGCGTCGGTCGGCAAATCGGCGCCGATCGCCGGGTCGCTCAACGTCTGAGGAGCTTGCCGATGGCGATGGAGAGGAAGTAGAAGGCGATCAACGGGACCGCCAACACGAGCATCGAGAGCGGGTCGGCGCTCGGGGTGAACACCGCCGCCACCAGCGTCAGAGCGATGATGGCCCAGCGCCACGAGCGGAGCAGCTGGGCCGGTCGGACCACACCGGCCACCTGCAGCCCGACCAGCACCACCGGGAACTCGAAGGTGAGCCCGAACAAGAACATCATGAGCAGGATCAGGCTCAGGTACTGGTTGGGGCTCAGGATCTGGTGCAGGCTCGGCCCGCCCACGTGCCGGAGGAACTCGAGCGCGTGGGGGAACACCGTGTACGCGAGGGCGCACCCCGCGGCGAACAGGACGACCGAGCAGACCACGAAGGGGATCGCATAACGCTTCTCGTTCTGGCGAAGGCCCGGCGTGATGAACCGCCATAGTTGGAACAGGATCACCGGCGAGGCGATGAGCAGGCCCCCGAACGCGGCCATCTGGATCCGCAGGGTCAGCGGATCGAGGGGCCCGGTGACGTAGAAGCCGCAGTCGTGCGGGTTGGCGCGGCAGTACGGATGCTGGAGGAGGTTGAGCATCCCCTGGTAGAAGGCGGCCGCGATCGCCGCGCCGACGACGAAGGCCGACACCGAGAAGATGAGCCGGCGCCGGAGCTCGGCCAGGTGTTGGACCAGGGTCATCGCGTCCGGGGTGGGACGCTGCTTGCGGCCGCTTAACAGCCGGATGGCCATGATCTGGCTCGCTCTCGGTTCGCTCCGCCGGGCCCTGCCCCGGCGGTCAATTCATCCCTGGGTCGACCGGGACCTGGTGTCCCGGGATCCCGACCGGCCGCACCAGGGTCGGCTCGGACGCGCCGTGGCCGTTCGAAGACGGGGCGTCGCGCGGCGCCCCGGGGTCGACCGGCCAGGCTCCACCCTCCGCGCTCACCTCGCCCACCGGCGCGGCCGGGTCCGGTACCAGCTGGTCGTTGCCGGACGCGGCCATGGAGCTCAGGTACGAGACCGGGGACCGGGCGATGCGCGCGATCTCGTGGCTGGAGGGGAGATCGGGCATGGTCTCTCGGACCTCGCTCTCGATCCGTTGCTGGAACGCCCGCAACTTCGCCCACCCAGCGCCCATCTGGCGGGCCAACTTAGGCAGCTTGTCCGGTCCGAGCAGGACCAGCGCCACGATGAGGACGATGAGGAGTTTCTCGGGGTTGAGCGACAGCATCTGGTTGGAATCCTATCGGTGCCTGCCGGGCGGCCCGAAGCGGCCAAACGCCCTCGAGCAGTGGTATTCCGGCGCCGGGCCAGGTCCTAGATGAGATCCGTGCTCAGCTCTGGTTGCCGAGGGGCGCATAGGCCCGGCACGGTTCGCCGCGCAGCGCTCCGCAGGCCGGCATGGCCGTGGGCGCCTGGACCCCGCCGACCGTGTTGACGACGAGCGACGAGCCGACCGGCCCCATGGCGATGGTGTCGAGGACCCCGTTGGCGGTGTCGGGCGTCTGGAAGGCCCACGACGGCCGGTCCCCACCGGGTGCCGAGATCACGATGCGCAGCCGGGTGCCGGCACGGAAGACGTGGCCGATGGGGTCGATCGGGACCCGGACCAGCGTGTAGCGCCCCCGCGGGAGCGCCTGGAGGTCTTGGCCCAGGTAGGTCGGGACCGGGTCGAGCGCGGTCGAGCCCGCCGTCAGGGTGCGATTGGACGAACGGAGGAACCCCGAGGTGACGTACTCCTCCTCGGTGTCGCCCGGTCGAACCTCGGTCACCGTGACCTGGAGGTCGGTGGCACGGGCGCTGGACTTGAGATACAAGTCCAGGCTGGCCGGACCGACGACGGTGGTCATGGTCGAGAACGGCGCGGTTTGGAATGCGATCCCGTTGGACGCAGGCACCGTCGTCCAGTCGTAGGGGGGCAGGGCGGCCCAGGCGTTCGCGCTGGCGCCGAGGTCGGTGGCCGGTCGGACGGCCGGGTTGGGGCGGAAGCTCGTCGCCGAGGCCTGCGCGGGCCGGCCGGTGGCCAGCGAGCCGCCGGGTGCGAGGTAGTAGCGGGTGACCGACCCCTTGGGTGGCCACGAGGAGAACCCGGCCGAGGCGGCTGGCTGGAGCGCCCCGGGCCCGAGCGAGCCGCCGCCGTAGTCGAACAGCACCCGCACGCGCGGGGTCTGGGCGGCGTAGGAGGCCTTGGCCGCGGCCAACGATGGCTCGTCGGTGAAGCGAATGGGCGGCGGCGTCATCGAGGGCGCGCCACCGGTGGCCTGTGAGTAGACCTCGCTGGCCAGGGGGTCGAGGAGCGGCGACGCCGTCGGCACCTGGCCGGCGACGTAGATGTCAAGGAACTCGAGCCAACGCGAGATCGTGTCGGGCCCGAGCGAGTCGATGTGGGTCCCGTTCATCATGGTGACGTAGACGTTTTGGTCGTGACCCAGCGCCGTGATGAGGGCCGGCCACTGGGGGCCGACCTGCTCGTCCTCGAGCGCGCCGGCCATGAACACCGGGACATTGATGTGGGCCGCCCAGTCCGTCGGCGAGCGCTGGTCGAACAGCGAGGGCGTGCGGGCGAGGCCCGGACCCACCAGCTTGGCCAGGGCCTCGGCCTCGGGATGGAGGGCCTGATTGGAGAGGCAGGTGGTGTCGCCGGTGTCGATCTCGGCGGTGGCCCACGGCTGGCCGCCCCCGGGGGCCGCCCTGGCGTCCGAGATGCGCTCTTCGATCCAGCTCTTGGAGAAGCCGTCGTTGTAGATGCCGCCCGGATAGCCGGTCGAGAACAGGTCGTCGGTCGGGCTGAGGGGCGTGATCGCGGCGAGGTCGGGCGGGTCGGTGCCCGCCACGACGAGCTGGGAGAAGCCCGAATAGGAGATCCCCACCATGCCAACCTTGTGATTGAGGACCCAGGACTGGGACCCGACGATCTGGACCGCGTCGTAGCCGTCGTAGTCCGAGTCGAGCCCGAGGAGGTCGAAGGCCCCGCCCGAGCATCCGGTGCCGCGCATCTGGAGGCTGACCGTGGCGAAGCCGAGCAGCGGAGCGATCACCGAGCCGACGATCGTGGACGACGACGGCAGCAGCGGGTTGTTCGACGGGGTCTGACCCTCGAGGGAGGCAATCAGGCTGGCCGGCCCGGCGACGTCATAACCCGAGTACTCGATCACGGTCGGGAACGGCCCGTCAGTCAGGGTCTTGCCGGGCGGCAAACGGACGGTGGCCGCGAGCGTGATCCCGTCGCGCATCAACAGGTAGTTGAGCCCGACGTGCAGGTGCTGGTCGGCGTAGAACGACGGCGAAGGCGTGGAGTGCGCCGACAGCACGCTGAACGGCCGGCTCGCCGTGGGGTTGCCTCCGCCCTGGTCCTCGAAGCGATACCCGGTCCCCGGGGTGACGTTGCGTACCAGCACCGCGCCCAGCCGGTCGACCACCCCCGAGCCGACGGTCGCGCCGGCGGCGTTCACCAGTTGGAGGTGCGCCCCGGCCGGTGCGCCGAGCGCGTAGGCCTCGTCGATGGATCCGTGCCCTCGGAACGAGGCGGTCGCCGGTCCCGACGCACCGGCCGGGTTCGCCCCGCCGATCGCCACCGCAACGAGGACCGCTGCCAACCAAAGTGCGGCACCGGGTGACGAGAGGGTGAACGGGCCGCGTCGATGGTGCATCCGGGAAGGGTATACGGCTGCACCCACGGCGGCCGGACGCCGAACTTGGCCTCCGGGCGGCTCAGAAGAAGGCGATCCGGTCGAGCGGCCAGATCCGCATCTCGACCTTTCCGATGATGAGGGACCGGTTGACCGTCCCCCAGTATCGGCTGTCGCACGACACGTTGCGGTTGTCCCCCATCACGAAGTAGCTGTCGGGCCCGATCTTGACCGGCCCGAACGACGGGGTGAAGGTGTTGGCGTCGTTCTTGGGCAGCCACGGCTCGGGGAGCACCTTGCCGTTGATGAAGAGGGTGCCGTTCTTGTCCGAGATGGTCTCCCCGGGCAGCCCGATAACCCGTTTGACCAGGTCGGCGACCGGCGTGCCGCAGTCCTCGGACGGGGGGCGCCTGAACACCACGATGTCGCCGCGCCCCACCCCATGGAGGCGGTAGGCCAGCTTGTTGACGAGGATGCGGTCGCCGACCTTGAGGGTCGGGCTCATCGACGGCGAGGGGATGTAGAAGGTCTGGACGACGAAGACCCGCATGACCAGCGCGACGCTCACCGCGATCGCGACGATCACCAGCCACTCGACCGCCCGGCGTTTGCCGCTCGGGCGCGGACGTCCGCGGTGCTCGCTGTGGTTGTTCCCGCCGCCCGGGGGCTGGCCCTGGCCGATCCGGTGGTCCCTGCTCCCCCACCGGTGGTCCCTCAGCCCGACCGACTCACCGGGCCGCTCCGAGCTCGGCAGGTCGGTGCTCACGAAGCGACGACGCTACCGCATGACCCCGCGACGGCAGTCTCGGGCCAGCTCGGCCCGGCGCCACCAGCCGTTCGGGCACCTCAGAAGAAATGGACCCGGCCGAGCGGCCAGATCCGCATCTCGACCTTGCCGATGATGAAGGACCGGTTGACGGTCCCCCAGACGCGGCTGTCGCAAGAGTCCGTCCGATCGTCCCCCATCACGAAGTAGCTGTTGGGCCCGATCTTGACCGGCCCGAACGGCAGGGTGTGGGTGTTGGGGTCGTTCTTGGGCAACCACGGCTCGGAGAGCACCTTGCCGTCGATGTACACGGAGTCGCTCTTGTCCGAGATGGTCTCCCCGGGAAGCCCGATGACCCGCTTCACGAGATCGGTGTCCTTGGTGTGGCAATCCGTGTCCACCAGCGGAGGGCCCTTGAACACGATGATGTCGCCGCGCCCCACCCCGTGGAGGCGGTAGGCCAGCTTGTTGACGAGGATGCGGTCGCCGACCTTGAGGGTCGGGGTCATCGACGGCGAGGGGATGAAGAAGGTCTGGACGACGAAGACCCGCAAGAGCAGTGCGACGCTCAGCGCGACCGCGACGATCACCAGCCACTCGACCGCCCGGCGCTTGGCGCTCGCCCGGGGGCGTCCCGTGCGCGTCTTGGCGGAGTTGTCTCCCCGAGCCTCGCTCGGGGTCGGAGTGGCGCCCCGGCCCCCCGGCGACGTCTCCTTCGGTCCGACCGACGCCGGTGGGTCGCTTACCAATCGGTGACGCCGCCCCGGGACCTCGGGGTGGCCTCGGGACGACTCAAAGCGATGCGATCAGGCGCTCGACCCGTTCGTCGTGGGACTTGAACGGATCCTTCAGCAACACGGTGCGCTGTGCTTGGTCGTTGAGCTTCAAGTGCACCCAGTCGACCGTGAAGTCGCGTCGGCGCTCCTTGGCCCGCCGCACGAAGGCGCCGCGCAACCGCGCCCGGGTGCTCTCGGGCGGCTGGGTCATGGCGATGGCGATGTCGGCGTCGGTGCAGATGCGCTCGACCTGGTCGCGCTGCTGGAGCTTGTAGAAGAGCCCCCTGGAGCGGTCGACGTCGTGGTACATGAGGTCGACCATGGCCACCTTGGGGTGGGCCAGGGGCAGCTGATGGCGCTCCCGGACCTCCTCGACCAGCCGGTACTTGGCCACCCAGTCGCATTCGCGCCACAAGGTGAGAGGGTCCGACTCCAGCCCCTTTAGGCAGTGCTCCCACATGTCGAGGGCGAGGTCCTCCTCGGGCTGGAGGCCCCGCTGGTCCCGGAACCGCTGGGCCCGTTGGAGGTACTCGGCCTGGATGTCGAGCGCCCGCATCTCCCGGCCGTTGGCGAGGCGCACCCGGCGCTGGCAGGTGATGTCCTGGCTGATCTCGCGTATCGCCCTTATCGGGTTCTCGAGGGTGAGGTCCCGGAGCACCGTCGAGGAGTCCTCGAGCATGGCCAGGATGATGCTGGTCGCCCCGACCTTCAAGAAGGTGGCGTACTCGCACATGTTCGAGTCGCCGACGATCACGTGCAGCCGTCGGAACCGTTCGGCGTCCGCGTGCGGCTCGTCGCGCGTGTTGATGATCGGCCGGCTCCTGGTGGTGGCGGACGACACCCCCTCCCAGATGTGCTCGGCCCGCTGGCTGAGGCAGAACGTCGCACCCCGCGGCGTGTGGAGGACCTTGCCCGCGCCGGCGTAGATCTGGCGGCTGACGAGGAACGGGATGAGCACCTCGGTGTACCGGCTGAAGTCGTCGTTGCGCTCGGTCAGGTAGTTCTCGTGGCAGCCATAGGAGTTACCGGCCGAGTCGGTGTTGTTCTTGAAGAGGTAGACCTCGCCACGGATCCCCTCCTCGCGCAGGCGCGCCTGGGCGCCCGTCACCAGCTGGGCCAGGATCCACTCCCCCGCCTTGTCGTGGGTCACCACGTCGGTGATCCGGTCGCATTCGGGCGTCGCGTACTCGGGGTGACTGCCGACGTCGAGATAGAGGCGCGCCCCGTTCTCGAGAAAGACGTTGCTCGATCGGCCCCAGCTCACCACCCGTCGGAACAGATAGCGGGCGACCTCGTCGGGGCTCAGCCTCCGCTGGCCGCGCAGGGTGAAGGTGACCCCGTACTCGTTCTCGAGTCCGAAGATCCGGCGGCGCACGTTGGCCACCGTACCGCCGGATCGGCTTGGCCAGGCAGACCCCGCCTGGGCCTAGCTCTGCTCCTCGGGTTCGGTGTCGTCGGGGGCCGCCGGGGCCTCGGGCTCGGGGACCGCCGGCGCCTCGGGCAGTAGCTCCGCCAGCTCGCCGTTCCCGATGCGGCGAAAGGCTCGACGGCCGTTCTGGCGGGACAGCACGGCGACCTCGAGGTCCCCCGCGCCGAGGGCGCGGTCGGGGCCGGCCAGGGCACCCACGGCGGCCGACAGCGCGGTGGCGAGGTCCCAGTCCGCTTGCCACGAGTCTCCGACGCGCTCGGTGATGGTCTCGGCGTCCCCGCCCAGCACCGCAAAGTGCTCCTCGTCGGTGATCGTGCCGTCATAGCCGATGTGGTACAGCTGGTCGGGCCGGGCATCGTCGGACAGCTCGGCCACCAGGATCTCGACCTCGAGCGGTTTCATCTCATGGGTGAACACGGTGCCCAGGTACTGCGCGTAGAGGTTGGCCAGCGAGCGCGCGTCGACGTCTTCCCGGCTGAACGCGAAGCCCTTGGTGTCGGCGTGGCGCACGCCGGCCACTCGCAGCTGGTCGTACTCGTTGTACTTGCCCACCCCGCCGAACGCGATGCGGTCATAGATCTCGCTGATCTTGTGGAGGGAGCGCGAGGGGTTCTCGGCCACGATCAAGATGCCGTGCTCGTAGGTGGTGGCGACGAGCGAACGGCCCCGGGCGATGCCCTTCTGCGCGTACTCGGCCCGGTCCTTCATCACCTGTTCGGGGGCCACGTAGAAGGGCATGCTCATCCGGGCTCACCCCTCCGGGTGTCGCGTCCGCCCCGCTCGGCCCGCTTGCGCTCGATCAGCGCCAAGAAACGATCGGCCACCTGGGCCCCCTCGACCTCTGCGTACCCCTCCGCATCCACGACGGCGACCAAGGGGTAGATGCCCCGGACGAGGTCGGGACCACCGGTGCCGACGTCCTCGTCGGCCGCCTCGAACAGCGCCTCGATGGCCAGCTCGATGGCCTCGGTGCGGGTCAGTCCTTCCTTGAACCCGAGCTTGATCGTGGTCCGCGCGTCGCGGCCGCCCGAGCCGGTGGCCTGGAAGTCGGCCTCCTCGTAGTGGCCGCCCGTGACGTCGTAGGTGTAGATCCGGCCGATCTGGCGGCGCACGTCGTAGCCGGCGAACAGCGGCACGACGGCGAGGCCCTGCATGGCCATCGGCAGGTGCTGGCGCACCATCTGGGCCAGCTGGTTGGCCTTGCCCTCGAGGCTGAGCGAGATGCCCTCGACCTTTTCGTAGTGCTCGAGCTGGACCTGGAACAGCCGGACCATTTCCACGGCCGGGCCGGCGGCGCCGGCGATGGCGACCGCCGACCAGCGGTCGGCCGGGAACACCTTGTCCATGGCGCGGTGTGCGATGGAGTAGCCCTCGGTGGCCCGGCGGTCGCCGGCCATGACGATGCCTTCGGCGAACCGGAGCGCCACGACGGTGGTCGCGTGCCGGACGGTCAAGGCCGTCTCGGGCTGGTGGATCGCCGGAGTGCCGGATTTTCGCAGAAGGCTGTTGAAATCTGGCCCCGGATCATCGACCGGGTTGAAGATCGGTAGCGCCACCGGCGGCTTACTGCCCGCCCTTTTGCACGTAGTTGCGGACGAACTCCTCCGCGTTGTCCTCGAGGACCTCGTCGATCTCGTCGAGCAGGTCGTCGAGGTC
>Ga0209415_10011472_pt1 | contig 14918 bp, 9 predicted proteins | sample PeaSoiSIISIP2007_FD_187696 | JGI IMG/M metagenome (GOLD analysis project Ga0209415, IMG submission 187696) | Peat soil microbial communities from Weissenstadt, Germany - SII-SIP-2007 (SPAdes) (version 2) | ecosystem: Environmental > Terrestrial > Soil > Wetlands > Peat | place: Germany...
CATCGAGCAGCCGTCGTTTATATCTAACTTTAACGCCGCATTCTATGCAAATCCGAGCGTCGCATCGGATGTGCCGTCACTCGTCGCGCTCGCCCAGACGACGCTTGACACGATCAATCCCTCGAGCCCTACCGTGGAGGGCATGTCCTTCTCGGACTGGTTCGAGCGCCAGTTCATCCTCGAAACGAAGACCACAAGCGGCCGGAAAGTGCTCGTTCAGCCGGTGCCCGTCACCAACGTGATCGCGGGCGACTTCGGGCCCTTCGATATCCTGATCAACTATTTCCAGACTCAAACCGGAGGGAATGAGGTCCTAAGTGGAGCGACGTGCTACCCGATTTTCTGGGAGGGCGATACGATCCTGACGCGCCTCTTCACGTCGGTTCAGGACGAGCAGGCGGTTATCACGAGCGGGATCGGCTCCGTTACCCCGAACTTGCCGGACGCGAACAGCGGAGAACCGTATCGTGGGACGATCGATATTCCAGTCGGCGACGAGATCGGACGCGTCTATCTGCCGGTCGGCGACATCGCGACCGGGACCAACCCGACCCCGAACGATTTCTACGGCACCGTCACGGGCGTCCTCCTTCAATCCGGCGACACGCTGCGGCTGCAGGTGACGGTCGGCGGCGCCTCGATTCCCGATGTCCCCGTCACGAGCCTGGGGGCCTTCGGCACCGTCATCGGAACCCAGGCTTACCTCGGCAACAACACGATCTCCGTCAACGTGGTTCGCAACAACGCGCAGGGCGACACCGTGCTCTATAGCCGCACCATCGACAAAGGACCAGGGCCGCTCGCGCTCGATTTGCGGGTCGGATCGGAAGCCGACTACACATTCCTAAACGGCCTTCCCGCTGGGATCTCGACGATGGGGTTCCCGGTCGATCCCTTCGTCAGCTACAACCCAGACTTGGTCGGGTCGTCGACACTGATCGCTCGCTACGATCCGACGACCGGCGCTTATGCGCTATTCCCGGATGCCGAGCCCTTCAAAGCTGGACTCGGCTTCTTCCTCAATGCGGAGACCGCCCAGTCGCCGTTCACGGTGAGCGGGCGAGTTCTTGCCAACATCGGCGGGACGGTCGCGCTTCGGCCCGGCTGGAATCTGGTTGCGAATCCGCTTCAGCAAACAACTACCGTCGACAACATGCTCAGCGTCCACGCCGCCGACTTTCCGCGCTTCTTCACGGACGCGGAGGGCAGCGACATCGGGACGGTCTTTTACGAGTTTCAGCCGGGAGAGAACGATCCCGCGTCGGGTGTTCCCGAAACGGGCAGCATGGTCCCAGCCACGAGCTTCGTGCCTGGCCACGCCTATTTCGTTCAGGTCTTCTCACCCGAAGGCGTCACCCTTGTCTTCGATCAAGCGTCGGGCCCTTCCCAGCACACAGCCGTGAGCCGAGCAGCGGTGAGACAGAACATGAGTAGTTGGCTGATGGGGGTGACTTTGATCGACCGCAGGTTCAAGATCGGCGCCCAGATCGGGCAGGATCGAACAGCGACGAGCGGATTCGACAGGGCCGAAGACGCCGCTTTGCCGCCCTCGCTTACGGGTGGGCGACAGGTATCCGTCACCGACATCGGCTCGATGTATCGAGACATTCGCCGGACTGGAAATCCGGATGTTTATACGGTCCAGGTCGATGGCCTGAAGGCGGGCAAGACCTATGCGCTGAGTTTCGATCGCATCGTGAATTCACCCGGGACATTTCTGCTCCGCAGATCGAATGGTTCGATCGTCGGCGTCTTCAAAGCCGGGCAGCAGGTCGACTTTACCGCCCAAGCGCCAAGTCTGACCTTGAAGATCCAGGTTTCGGGGGTTGTGTTGCCATGACCGACTTCGGATTTCGGGCGGCCGGTTATGGACGCCCCGCACTTGCGGCTTGGGCGGGCGCAGCCGTGCTTGGCCTTGTGCTTCTGGCAGCATTGCTGGCCGGCTGTGGCGGAGGAGGGGGCGGTACCGCGACGGCGATCGGGCGCGTCCTCAACGTTCAAACCGGCCAGCCGCCGAACCCTTCGTGCAACGTCTCCCTCGGGGGGGGGACCGCCGTCGCGACCAGTTCCGTCGACGGGTCCTTCTCCGCAACCGGACCCTCCGGATCAACCGCCCTCACGGTCGATACAATCATCTTTGGCGTCAAGACCTTTACTGTTCCGCGGATTAGCGGGGTAACGGCCGTCGGTGACTTCTGGATCGGCCCCCAGGAGACGACCCTGGAGGGCCAGGTACTGAGCGGGACCGACAGTTCACCGGTGGCCGGCGCGACGGTCTCGTTCGCCGGTCGCATCGGCACGACGGACGCCAACGGCGATTTCCAGCTTGCGAACGTGGCCTATTCGACATCCGGTCAATCGGTTTTCTGGGGGATCGTGGGGACGATTCGCGCCACCGGCTTCATTACCGAGAGCTTTTCCGCCTCGCCGTATACCGACAATGGCGGTATCACCAACATCGGCAGCATCTTGATCACGTCGTTGACCGACCCGAATCCTCCTGGCGATCCATATAACATTTACGGCGCCGTCTTTGCAAGCGGCGGCCCCTCGGGAACGATCGTTACCCTAAAGCAAAATGGCACGCCGGTAAGAATTGTAAACGTAGGATCAGATGGCAACTACTATTTCTGGATCGTGCCGGGCTCCTATACGATCTCGTATCAGAAGGGCGCCTTGACTGCTCCGGATGAAAACGCAGATTTGACGGCAACGAACCAGGTGATCCATATCGCCAATGTCACACTTCACTAATCCAACCACGATCAAGCGCGGAGCCTTGGTGTTGACCGGGGTCGCCGTTGTGATCGGCGCGGATGCCATCTTGCAGACGGTAATCGGATCCGACCCCTACGCGCCGCTCAAGAAAGTTAGTAAGTCCGTCGATCCCAGTCTCGGAATGAGCATGAATAACGTGCACATCGAGAGCTTCGACCATGGCAAGCGCACGGTCACCGCAGAGGCCAATCGACTCGATATCAACCAAGACAAGGAGCACTACGATCTCTTTGGCGTCCACAACGGGACGTTCTTTGGCAAGAACGGCACGGTCGGCTTCGATGCCGACCAGGCCAAGTGGGACGTTCAGAAGCATGAGATGAATGCGCCCTTCGGAGGCCACGTCAAGGACAAGAACGTCGATCTCAAGGTCGACCCGTTCGCCTTCGATTCGAAGACCGGCGTTGTTACCATTCCGAAAGGGGTGATCGGCAAGTTCTACGACGGACAGATCAAGGCGCAAGGAGTTCAGTACGATATCAACCGGTCATTTGCCAAGGCTGGCCACGCCGACTGGATTGGGAAGCCCGGAATCGATTTTCAGCAGGCTGGGGCGCAGGGCGGCGACCGCGTCTGGCAGGTAAACGGCGACGACGTCGAAAGCGACGGCGACATCATGACCGCCCATCATGGAGGCGCCTACGATGGAAACATTTGGGTTTTCGCGGACCTGATCGTGCGCGACCGGGCGAAGGAGGTCGTGACCGCGACCGGACACGTCCGCTACTACTCCAGCAAAGTCGATATGACTTGCGAAAAGGCAGTCGTCGACCGCACCGCCAAGATCGCGACCATGACCGGCGACGTTCAGATGCTGTTCAAGGCCAAGGAGGATCAAGGCCAGCTCGACACCACCGTCGTGATTCCGCCCTACAAACCGGTCGTGCCGGACGACATCGCGCAGAACCGGCCCCCCGCGCCCGGAGAGCGGGAGACGGAGGAGCAAAAGAGGGTCGACAAGGAGATACGCTCGACGAACAACGTTCGCGACTACCCGACGATGTGCCATGCAGACAAGGTTGTTTACTGTTACGAGAAGGGCAAGCGGCACGCCGACATCTCCGGAGATCCTCAAGCCCGGCAGGAGTTTCCCGATGGCAACTGGCGTCAGGTGTGGACGAACACCGGCTATTACGACGGCGAAAAGGAAACTCTGACCATGACCTCGTCCCAAGGCAAGAGAGACACGCGGCTAATCGACTCCGACGGCGACGATTCGGTCATGGATAGTGCAACCGTCTCGACGAAGGAAAACGACGAACACTTCAGAGGGCACAACGTGTCGGCCACCGTTCCTGACCGGTCGGACGAGATTCCCGCCGGCGATAAGACGACCAAGCCTCCTAAGACGAGCAAGACCGACCTAGGAACCGGGACGGGCGGCACTGGAACTGGTACCGGAACGGGAACCGGCGGCGGAAAGGGCTAACCCGAAACATCCTCCGAAAGGCAGGCAAGATCGCCCGGCCGATATGGAGTGCGCGGACTTGTCCGCGCTTTGGACTGCGGGACTTGTCCCGCTGCCTTTCTGTGGACTCCATGACAACCCGTGTCCCTGGGCCGAACACGGCGCCGGAGTTTTGCGATGGTCACGAGACGCGGATGCTTCGTCCGAGGGCCGCACTGCTTAAACGGATCTGAATGCGCCTATTCCAGGCGTACCTGTATCATCGCCAGACGCTACTTGAGCAAAAAGCCCTGCTCGCGCAGCCAATCGAGGAGGATCTCGCGGCCGGTCATGTGGTGCTCGTCCACCCGGCGTCCGCTTCGCATCGACCAGGTGACGTCGCCTTTCATCTTCTCCGCCTCGTAGAAGGCGCTCATCCGCGCGTCGTATTCGCTCACGTCGATGTCCCGGTTGTAGCGCTCCCGGTGCCAGACGGCCGGCTGGGCCAGCCTCGGCTTGATCTGCGACGTCAACGGTTGCTCGGGCCAGCCGATGCAAAGGCCGAATTGGCCGAATGTACCTTCCGGTAGGCCGAGGATTTCCTTGACAGCAGGCGCGTTGTTGCGAAGAGCCCCGATGTAGCAGATGCCGAGCCCGATCGACTCGGCCGCGCAGACCAGGCGCTCGGCTGCGAGCGCGGCGTCGATGACGGCCATGGCGAAGAACTCGGCGTAGGGCAGGCCCTCGGCGTTTTCCCCGATCTGTCTCGCCGCTTCCTTCAGCCGGTAGTGGTCGGCGAGGAAGCAGAGAAACCACTGCGCATGGCGAATGTGGGCGTAGTTGGCGCACAGGTTCGCTAGAGTTTCGCGAGTTTCGGGACTCTGAACCGAGACGACGCTCCAGAGTTGCAGTGTGCTGCTCGTCGCGGCCGATTGAGCGGCCGCGATCAGGGCGCTCATCAACTCGTCGCTGACTGGCTCGTCGCTGTAGTTCCGAACCGAACGATGGCGAAGGAAGGGCGCGAGATCGGGAAAATCGAAAGCTGGCTCCGTGCCGAAGCGAAGCCGCCAAGCTTCATGGAAGCTTTCCGTATACATCGGAGCAAATGTACCGCCCGATAACCCGCCAAGTGCAGAACAATGGCCGTCATCCTGAACGGAGAACCGTGCCGTGCGAGGTTCGAAGTGAAGGACCTCGGATCGAACCGCATAGTGAGCAGACTGCGCGCAAATAATCGGACTAGGCGGGCTAGGCCGAACCCTCTTGCTTCTCCATTTCCACCGCCTTAACGAAAGCAGCCCGAGCCATGTCGGGCTTACCGGCCCGGCTGTAAAGCTCGATGGTTTTTTTCCAGGCATTGTCGACGTGATACTTGCGGGCGACGAGGAAGTCCTGCCCCGGTTGTGTGTTACCGTTCACGACTGTCCGCATCTCGCATTGGATCGCGCCCTCTAGGAGCCCGGCCAGACCGGCGTCGTCGCCTTTTCCCTCGGCCGCCGGAACGATCTCGAGCAGGGTTGCGAGGAGGATGGGGACAGTGTCGGTGTTTCCCGCATTGAAGGTGCTCCGCGCGGCCTTGATCGCCTCGGGCACGTCGCCGAGTTCGGCCATACAGCGAGCAAGCCGTAAGGTGTCGTTCACGCGGCGGTCCTCACTCTTCGGCGCCTTGACCGCGATCTCCTCCGCCTTCTCCGCGTCCTGCCACCTTTCCGCCGCGATATAGATCTCGCCGTATTGCCAGGCGTCGGCGGGGTTAGTGTGGGTAACTTTCACCTTATCCAGGAGAGCGTTCGTGGCCTGAGCCAAGAATCGCTTGAAATCCGCGTCGTTCACGTTCCCAAGACGATCCCTGGGGAGCCGTACCAGCAACGCGTTGGAGTAGCCGTTGATGGTGTGCAGGATAACCTCGGGTGTCATGATCCCGGCCAAGCCCGGATCGTTCGGGTCGGCCGGCGTTCCGATGTGGCGAAACCCGGAACCGAACCAAACGACCGCCACAACCAGAACGAAGGCGAAGATCGTGAAGAAAGCCGGGCGCATTATTCCTTAATCGTATAACGCTCTTCCGGGAACAATGCGTCCCGATAAATCTCGTTTCCCGAGAAGGTGAGCATGTTCTTTCCCCGAAAGCCCAGCCCGTGGAACGGAGTGTTCTTGCTCTTGCTAAACGTCTTCTTCTTGTCGTAGGTCCACTCGCAGTTGGGATCGATCACCGCGACTTGAGCGACCGGCGTGTCGCCGGGGCGGAGCGTGCCCCCCTCCAGGCGGAGGATTTGAGCGGGCGCGGTGCTCAGTTTGCGGATCGTTTCCAGTGGGGTCAGGACGCCTCGATGAGTGAGAAATGTCAGGGTCGCGGCGAGAGTCGCTTCCAGCATCGAGCCGCCGAAGGGCGCTTCCTCGAAGGGAACCTCGACTTCATGCGAGGCATGGGGCGAATGGTCGCTCGCGATGCAGTCGATCGTCCCGTCGTTCAGGGCCTGGACGATGATGTCGAGATCGACCTGCGTCCGTAGCGGAGGGAGCATCTTGAAGTGGGTGTCGAACTCGCCGACCGCTTCGTCGGTAAAAACGAAATGCGCGGGACAGACCTCGCAGGTGACGGGCGCGCCAAGATACTTCGCCTGGCGGATCACTTCGACACCGCCCCACGTGCTCACCCGCATGATGTGAAGCTGGCACCCGGTGTTGAGGGACAGGTTGCAATTGCGCATGATCCCGATCTCTTCGGCGCTCCGCGGAATTCCCTTGAGACCAAGCATCGCGCTGACCGCGCCCTCGTTCATCGAGCCGCCCTTGCTGAGCGATGTGTCCTCGCAGTGGGCGATAACGGGCAGGTCGAGTTGCACGCACATCTCCATCGCCTGGTTCATCACGAGAGAGTTCTGAACCGGATACTGCTCGTCGCTCGCGGCGACGATCCCGGCCCGTTTCAGGGCGGCGAGATCGGAGAGCATTTCGCCCCTCATGCCCATCGTCAGGGCGCCGACCGGCGCAACGAAAACGCCGCCTGCTTCCGGCGATGCGGCCCGGTCGAGGATGAAATCGACGAGGGAGGGTGAATCGAGAGGCGGCTTCGTATTCGGCATGCAGCAGATGGTCGTGTAGCCTCCGGCTGCCGCCGCCTGCGTGCCCGTCGTGATCGTCTCCTTGTGCTCTTCACCGGGTTCGCGCAGGTGAACGTGAGGATCGACGAGGCCGGGCGTAATCCACATTCCCGTGCAATCGTAAATCTCGTCGACGTCCTCATGGTCGACGTCGGCCCCGAAGGCTTCGACCTGGTCGTCGACGATCAGGACGTCGCCGATGGCGTCGAGATCCTGGGAGGGATCGAGGATGCGGCCGTTTCTAAGCAGTGTTCTCATTTGTTGCCCAACAGTAGCGGCACGGCTTGCCGTGCGAAAATCCCATTTGTTCAATCCGACAGATTCGTCCCACCCGTCCTTTGCATGCCTCGGGCCGCGCTGGGCACTCCCTGTTCCAGGATGCGTGAACCCCGCGCCCCGAGGCTACGATGCCCCCCGCGTCATAACTCGCGCTCACTTCGCCCCCTCCTCACAGAACACCCAGTTCAGGGCAGCCATTCGGACGAAGATGCCGTTCTCGACCTGGGCTCGGATCGCGGATCGGTCCGAGTCGGCAGCGACGTCGTCGACTTCGACTCCGCGGTTGATCGGGCCGGGATGCATCACGAGGCAGTCTTTCTTGGCAAAGGAGAGATTCTCTCTGTTGACCTGATAGAGCCTCGTGTATTCGGCAACCGAGCTGAGCATCCCTTCCTCCATCCGCTCTTTCTGGAGGCGCAGGCAGATCACGACGTCGGCGTCCTCGATGCCAGTTGGTAGGTCGAAAAAGACCTTGCCAGGCAGCATGCCCGTGTGGGTGGGGATAAGGGTGCGAGGGCCGACGAACCGAACCTCCGCGCCGAGCTTGTGGAGTAGCCAGGCGTTCGAGCGAGCGACCCGCGAATGCTCGACGTCTCCGACGATCGCCACCGTGAGGCCCTCGATCTTGCCGCGCCGCTCAATCATCGTCAAGGCGTCGGCGAGGGCTTGGGTCGGGTGCTCGTGCTGGCCGTCTCCGGCGTTAAGTACGGGCCCGCCGAAGTATTTTGACGCCAGATTCGCCGCGCCCGACGCGCGATGGCGCATCACGAGCCCGTTCAGCCGCTCATACCGCAGGGTGTAGATCGTGTCCTTCAGGGTCTCGCCCTTGCTCATGCTCGACCCGCCGGAGGTGAAGCTGGTCGTCTTCATCCCCAGGTAATAGGCAGCCTGTTCGAACGAGACGCGAGTCCGTGTCGAGTTCTCGAAGAAGAGCATGCCGACGACGAGATCGGGCCGTTTGGGCAGTTCCCTGCCTTCGTTGTGCCGGCTCTTGAAATCGGCTGCGCTAGCGAGAAGTCCGTTGATCGTGTCGACATCGAGCGTCCGTATGGAGAGGAGAGAGCGGGCCATCAGTTCTGAGCCTCCTGTGTTTCGAGCACGACTGCGTCCTCTCCATCGACCTCGTTTACTTTCACCACGATATGGTCCTCCTTCTCCGTCTGCACGACCCGGCCGCAGTAGTTAGGCGTGATCGGCAACTCGCGATGCCCGCGATCGATGAGCACGGCGAGCTCGATCGACCTTGGCCGGCCGAACTTCATGACCGCGTCCATCGCCGCGCGGATGGTCCGGCCCGTATAGATCACCTCGTCGACGAGCACAACCCGCTTTCCCGTCATCTCGAACGGGACTTCACTATTGTCAAGTGGCGTGGACGTCCCGTCCGCGTTCCGATTCCGCGAGACATCGTCGCGGTAAAGAGTTGTGTCTATTTTTCCGCAAGGAACCGTCGTTCCTTCGATCTGGGTCATGAGAAACGCGAGGCGCTTCGCGACGGGCCATCCCCGGCGAAGAATGCCGACGACGACTAGTCCTTCCGCTCCGGAATTCGATTCAAGGATCTCGTGCGCCATGCGGCCGAGGGTTCGCCGCATGTCTCCCGCATCGAGCAACACCGTGCTCATCGGGAGGGATTATGGCACCCATAGGCTATGTGGTTTGTGGCCTGTTGTTTGGATTGCCGTCAGGAGGGCCTGTAGCCCTCGCTGCTCGAGCCGGAGGACTCGTCCGAACCGAAACCCCCAAAACCTCTAAGCGTGCAGAATTACAACAGAAACGTCTTAAAACGTTTGTGTTTTAAGACAGAACCGTCTAAAATGATGTCATGCACCACGCAATCCGAAACCGAACCGGCCTTCCAGTGACCGGGGACGACTTTTACGACCGCGAAGATTGGCTTGCCCGAATCTGGCGAGAAGTCGACAACGATAATAACGTCGCCCTTCTCGCGCCGAGGCGCGTCGGCAAGACGAGCCTCATGAAGAGGATGCTTGACGATTCGCCGGCCCGTGGATACAACGCCGTCTTCGTTTCGCTGCAAGGGACCGCCGACGAGGACAGCGTCATCCACCATCTAATGAGAGCGCTCGAGGAGCATCCCGAAGGAGCGCCGGCCCTGGAACGAATGGGAAACGTAGCGACCGCCTTTTTTCGGCGGGTCAAGAAGCTGAACCTGGGCCCGCTTGGCGTCGAGGTCGTCGAGGTCGCCGACGACTGGCGGAGCGTAGGGGAAAGGCTCGCCAAAGAGCTAACGGCGCGAGATGGCCGCTGGCTTTTCCTGATCGACGAGCTCCCGCTGGTTGTGCTCGCCCTTATCCGCTCCGATTCCGGAGCGCGTCGAGCCCGCGAATTCCTGGAATGGCTCCGCGATCTGAGGATGGGCTCGACCTGCGAGCGCATCCGATGGGTCCTGGCCGGATCGGTCGGCCTCGACTCCGTGGCCAGGCGGCAGAGGGTGAGCGATACGATCAACGATCTGACCCTGGTGACCGGGTTCGGTCCGTTCGCACCTGAAGTCGCGGACTCGTTCTTGTCAGCGCTCGCTGATGCCGAAGAAATCGACCTGCCCGTGGAGTCGAGGAAGAGGCTGATCGAACGGGCGGAATGGCTCATTCCGTACCACCTGCAGCTTATCTTCTCCGAACTGGCGACCAGCGGGAGCAAGAAGATCGAGCCACGCCACGTGGACGAAGCCTACGAGGCTCTCCTCCGTCCCGAGCATCGCAACTACTTCGATTGGTGGCACCAGCGCCTCTCCGAGGAGCTTGGCAATATCGACGCCGCCCACGCCCTCGCCCTTCTCGAGGCCGCGAGCCAAGACCCAAGCGGTGTGCCCGAGTCCGCGTTGCGAGCCGCAATGTCGGAGCGGCTCGCAAACGACCCTAGCGCCGAGACCCTCTACGGATTCCTCATAGACCTCCTCCAGAGCGACGGCTACCTGGTCGAGGATGAAAGTCGCTTCCGTTTCCGTTCCCCGCTCCTTCGGGATTACTGGCACCGGAGGATCCGATGAGCGAGCAGCCGAAGCCGAGAAATCCGATCCCCGTCTACAACCCCGACCTCCTCAGCAAAGAAGAGCTCAGGTCGGTCTTCGTGGCCAGGCGCGATATCCTCGATCGCATCGTTACGCGCCTGCGGAAGGGGGACCTCCAGCCAACCCTCTTCGTGGGCGTCCGGGGAATGGGCAAGACCACGATGCTCAGGCGCATCGCCTTGGAAGTGGACGACGACCCGTTACTCTTCTGCGAGTGGATCGCCCTGACCTTTCCCGAGGAACAGTACAACGTCTCTCGCCTGAGCGACTTCTACCTCAACATTCTCGACGCCCTGAGCGACGCTTTGGAGCGGGCGGACGAGACCGACGCCGCCAATGCCCTCGACATCTTCGTCCAAAATTTGCCGAACGACGAGTCTGCCCGGGCGGATGCGGCGCGCGAGAAGCTCAAGTCGGAGTCCAAGCGCCTCAAGCGGAAACTCCTTCTGCTCGTCGACAATCTGAATCAGATCACGGGCAACCTGTCCAAAGATGACGCCTGGGCGTTCCGGCAGCTCATGGAAACCGAAGACTGGCTTCTCCTCGTCGGGGCGACCGTTGGCTACGCGGACTTCACCCAGTACGACAAGCCGTTTTACGACTTCTTCCGGACCGAAGAGCTGCGCGGCTTGAGCGTCAAAGAAGTGCGGGCCGTGCTCGAAGCCTTTGCCGAGACGGATGGCGGAGACTTGGTCCGGGAGTGGTTGGCCTCGCCTGGGCGGCTAAGGGCCATTACCGATCTAACCGGCGGCAATCCCCGCACCACCGTCCTCCTTTACAATCTGATCAAACAGGGGCCGACCGACGGCGTTCGCGCCGATCTCGAGTTGCTCCTCGACATGAGCACGCCCCTTTACAAGTCGATCTTCGAAGACCTTCCGCAGCAGCAGCAGCTGATCGTCCACGAGATCGCGCTGCACTGGCACCCCATCCTCGCCGCCGACCTCGCCGAGCGCGCCCGCCTCGACGTGACCACCGTGTCGTCCCAGCTCAGCCGCCTGGAGCGATCCGGGATGGTCCAGAAGGTGAAGTATGCGAAGACGACCAAGGGCGCCTACCAGATTGGCGAACGCTTCTTCAACATCTGGTACCTGATGCGAGCCTCCCGCCGGATTCGCCGCAAGCTCTTCTGGCTCGTTGGGTTCCTTCAGATGCTCTACTCTTCAGCCGAGCTGGCCGGACTCGCCGAGCGCCATCTCCACGAAGCCTGCCCGGAGGACGCGGGAGCAAATCAACGCCACGCCGAGATGTCGCTTGCTCTAGCCGAACTGGTGAAGGAGAACTTGGGCCTTAGCAAGGCTCTCGAACACGACGCGATCGATGCGATCTTCCGTGTCCCTGACTTGCGACGGCAGATTCGGGCGATCTTCACACCTGAAGAGGACGCCGAAATCCTCAACCACGCCGAGAGAAAGGCTACTTTGGCAGAAATCCGAGCTGCCGTTGATCGATCGTGGGCGGACAGACCGGCAACGGAGCGAGATGAGCTGGTTCGGCTACTGTCCATGCCCTTCGGATCGGTTCCTACGGCGGCTGAGCTGGATTCCATGGGTCCCGACGAAGTTGCTGGCGTTCTCGCGCGTCTTCGCAACCTCCTCCTTAGCGCCGAGGCGATGTTTGGCCGGCTCGCTGCAGGCGAACTGGTGACCGCTTTTGCCGCCGGCGAGATGCTTGACCCGGGTGATACGGAAGGCGCTGACGCCGCGGCGGTGAGATTCGGCCTCCGAAGGCTGCCCTCGCTGGCGAGAGCCTTCACCCTGGCATTTGAACAGAAAGAAGGGGCAAAGGGTGACCGAGCGCTCCACGAGCTAGGGTCCCGGCTTGATGAAAATGCGACCTCTTTCGCCAGGGCGGTCTGGGCTGGCGAGGCCGCTCAGACCGACGGGGATTCGACGCGAGTAGCGTCGGAGCTCCAAAGGATCGAATCGGACAGCGACGCCTCTCCAGTAAGCCTCGCGTTCGCCCTCGCGGCCTGTTCCGCCACCGGAGTAACGAACGACCGCATAAGGCAGCGAGTTAAGGATTTCGCTCTCGCACTTTCTGACGGCAATGAGTACGCCGGCGCGCTTGGAGCGGCCCTGAACACGAGCGGAGACTACGCGGAAGCCGCGACGGCCTTCGAGAAGGCGGGAACCGAACCCGAGTCACCGGCGAGAGCCGCCGACGCCTACGCGAAGGTGCAGGACGCGGAGCGGGCCCTCTCGAACCTGGACCGTCTTTACGGCTTGCACCCGGATAGCGGCGAAGTGGCTCTGGCTCTGGGAGAAAGGCTCATCGACGAGCGCATGATTGATCGAGCGGCGCAGGTCCTGTCGGACGGCCCTCCAGGCGGTAGTCGTCAAGAGCGATACCTGCTCGCCCTGGGAGACATCGCCATACTCCGCTCCGACTGGGAAAGTGCGATGTCCCTACGGCGCCAGGCATCCGAGCGTGCCGGAGCTACCTCAGCAGCCCACGTTCTGCTCATCATATGCGCGGCTCGCATGGGAACGAGCGAGGTAACAGCGGACGCATTGAGACGTTTGTCTGAGGACGACCAATTGCCTCCTCCGGCGAAGCTGATGTCACTCATATTGTCGGACTCGCTAAAGCGGCAAGAACTCGATATGACGGACGTGGACCCGCGCCTCCTGCTGACTCCGAGGCTGCCGGCCCGGCTCGATTTCGATGCGGTTCAAAAGTCGTATTCGATGTCCGAGACTTCTAAGCCGCTCGGAGCGCTGGATGCCCGCACAGTTGAGAGCGATCCCGAAGCCAGGTTGCGGTTGATGCACCTCATGTTTAGTGCAGCGACTTCCGGGCGCGCCCATGAAGCGCTCCGAGTCCTCGAGGCCATGGACCTAACCGACCTCCTGCTCCCGCTGGCCGAGGCCCTCCGCACGATCATCGAGGGCGACGATCATCTCCTCACCCTCGCCCCGGAGGTGCGAGGGCCTACGGAGGAGATCCTGGCTCAGCTTCGCCCCGGCGAACAGCCTGCGGCGGTCGACAAGCCGGTCGAGAGGCGTCGCAAGCAATGATTCCATCCCGATCGTCCCCGGCCGAGAGGCGATGATGGCCGTTCCCAATAATCCGGGTTCCGGTATGAAGGAGCATCGCTTTAGCCCGGCGCAAGTACGAGCGAACCTAGAAGCAGCGCCGCCGCCTCGCAGTACGCGTCCGCACTCTTTGCGTCTTTGCGATTCTCTGCGCCTTTGCGTTAGATTTCTGCCCTTCGCGGACACTGCGGGGCCTCGGCGGACATTGCGAGAAATCCAAGTCCGGATCGTCCATCATCACGGCCGAAAATGACGGTGATGATCGTGGCCGACCTGAAGCCTAAATAGATGCGCATACACTATAGTTGCGCCCCAACAAGTCTCCGCTTCGTCACTGCCGAGAACCTGCGTTGAACTCATGTTTCGTCATCATCCCTATAGACCCCCCAGAAAATGATGATGAAAACTCGGATCGGCCGCGTAATAGCGGAAGCCACACTATATATGCTCCAACGGGAGGCAGGGGCCACGAAACCCAGTTCGCTTCTCGCGCGTTACTGTGGAACAAGGCCATCGAAGATGCGGACCGTGCTCGCCATCCTCCTCGTTTCAGCCCTCGCCTCTGGCCGGGGCGGTCCCGACCACCCCGAGTGGGGCCCTCCGCCGCCGGTTGCTCCTTACTCGATGCAAAACCTCCCCGCCGAGCACGTAGTGATTCCCCTCGTCTTTCCCGTTCTTGGCGAGAGCCGCTGGACCGACGATTACAACGAGAGCCGGGGCACGTTCCGGCACACCGGGATCGATATCAAAGCCACGAAGATGACGCCGATCGTAGCGCCTTTTTCGGGAAGGCTCGGATTCAAGCGGGAGACCTTTTGGATCTACGGCGACGACGGCTGGTCCACGCTTGGCACCCACCTCAACGACGACAACCCCGGCAAACACGACCACGCCGGAGATCGGGACGTTATGTTCGCCCCGAATATCGTTCCCTACCAACATGTGGTCGCCGGCCAGTTTCTTGGCTACGTCGGCGAGAGCGGCGATGCGACGGCGCCGCATCTCCATTTCGAGATCTATGCGCCAGGTGCGGGGCCGACGATGGGGCGCATCCGAGACGCTTTCCTTTCGCTCAAAGCCGCCAAGATCCTGAAGGCGCCAGTTCCCGCTCCGACGCGAATCAACGATGCTCCGCCCGCCGGCGAGATCCGCATCGATGGCTGCATCCGGCGGTCGAACATGCACGACGGGACGCTGACGCTGCTGCTCGCCGACGAACAGAGCCCTGCCGGCATCGTTCAAGTCGTCACGAGGATCGCCTACAAGACCGTCAGCCTGTCGGCGGCCGCCCTGAACAG
>Ga0209415_10011473_pt1 | contig 14917 bp, 8 predicted proteins | sample PeaSoiSIISIP2007_FD_187696 | JGI IMG/M metagenome (GOLD analysis project Ga0209415, IMG submission 187696) | Peat soil microbial communities from Weissenstadt, Germany - SII-SIP-2007 (SPAdes) (version 2) | ecosystem: Environmental > Terrestrial > Soil > Wetlands > Peat | place: Germany...
CCCGCCGGCGCTCGCGGCTCGGCTCGCTCCGTCTCGGCTATCGATTATACGGCGCGCTTCTCTATTTCATACCGCGTGGGAGCGAGCATATCTACATCATTAGGCTGCGCGGCCGGCTCGACGTCTTGCTGCGCGGCAAGAATCAAGAATAAGGAAGCCCGACGCAGCGAGGGCCGGTTCTAACGTCGGCGTCGACCGGCGCGCAAGACCGCGGCATAGGCCGTGACATAGCCGGCCGCGGCGATCGACCAGGTGCGCTCGCTCTCGACATAATGCCGCGCGCGCTGCCACATCGCCTCCCACTCCTCCCGCCGCCCCAGCACCGCCCCGAGGGCCGCGGCCAGGCGCACGGGATCGTCGGCCTTGAAGAGATATCCCGTCTCGCCTTCGCGGACGAGCTCGCGGTGGCCGCCGACGTCCGAGGCGAGCACGATGCCGCCGATCGCCATCGCCTCAAGCGGCTTGAGCGGCGTCACCTTCTCGGTCAGCCGCATAGAGCGCCGCGGATAAACGAAAATGTCGACGAGAGCGTAATAACGCATCACCGCCGCGTGAGGCACGCGCCCGACGAAGCGGACCGCCGCTTCGAGACCGAGCGACTTGGCCTGCTGCTTGAGCTGCGGTTCGGCCGGCCCGCCACCGACCAACAGCAAGCGAATATCAGGCGAGGCCTGCAAGAGCGCCGGCATCGCCGCGAGCAAGATATCCAGCCCCTCGTAAGAGTAGAACGAGCCAATGAAACCCAGGACAGTCTTGCCCTCGAGTCCGAGCGAGCGCGCGAGGCTGGCGGCGGCTTCGTCTCTCTCCCCCTGTCTCATAAACGGAAATTCGACGGGATCGACCCCGTTGGGGATGATCGTGATCTTCTCGGCGGGCAACCCGCGACGCTGCATGTCGAGACTGAGGCCGGCGCAGATCGTTGTAATGGCGTCGCTTCTCCGCAGTGCCAGGGTTTCTAGCAGCCGGCTCACGCGATAGGACAGGCTGCCGTCCCTGGAGGTGCCGTGGCTCACTGCCGCGTCCTCCCACAATCCGCGGACCTCATAGACGATGGGGAGGCCAAGCGAGCGCGATACCCACAAGCATGCGAGCGCATTCAAGACGGGCGAATGCGCGTGCAGAATGTCCGGATTCTCGCGCGCGGCGACCTCCCTTATCCGCCGTGCTGCCGCGCGGATGAGGCGCATCTCGTCCACGCCCGGCATCTTCGGCAAGGCACCCGAAGTGGCCGGCGTGCGATAGAAGAGGAAGCCGTCGACCTCCTCGGGATCGGGACCGGCGAGCGTATGTTTCGGCGTCGTGAGCTGCGCCGTGCGCCAACCGAGGCGGCGTTGCTCGCGCAGGAGTGCCAAGGTGCGGAACGAATAGCCACTGTGCAAGGGCACGGAATGATCCAGCACATGCAGGATCTTGAGACCGGGCGGCAGGGTCGCGCTCACGCTCGGCGGATTTGCCATTATCGTGGAAGCCCCGGCCGATCGAAGCACTGAAAGCGGTGCGGGCGCAAAGGATTGCCTCCCAAATCTCGTCTTATCCGTCGTCTCCGATGGGCTTTCTATCGTCCGCGCGGCGGGAGTTCAATTGCCATTCACGAGGCGCCAGCATCATTGATGGCGCGGCGGTGGCGGGTAATGGTATCCTTTTCGTCGGCCCTCGTCGACGGAGCGGTGGCAAAATGCTCAAGGCAAATCCGACCGCGGTTTTCTGCAGTGCCGTGCTCCTCGCCGGTGCTCTCACCGCCGCGGGCGAAGCCGTTGGGGGGCCTAGCGCCGCTTACATCCAGCTTGTTGCCGCAGACGAGCCCCAGCTCCCTGCGGCACCCGAGCCGATCGGTCCCCTCCGGCGCGGCCAGGACAATAAAATCGAGCTCATCACCCCCGGCACCGAACAAGGCAACGGACGCACGCTCTGCCTGGCCGGCGCCCTCTGCGTCGGCCCGACCCAGCCGCTGCGCACGCTTGTGGCAGCGCTCGCCGTCGCGCGCGACGGCGATGTTATCGAGATTATCGGCGGGACCTACCGTGGCTCGGCGAAGATCACGCGGGCGAATGTGACGGTCAGGGGGATCGCGGGGCGGCCGCATATCGATTGCACCGGCCTTACGCTGTCGGAGGAGAAGGCGTGTGTTCTTCTCGCCGGCAATGGCATCGTAATCGAGAACCTCGAGATAAGCGGGGCTCTTGTGCCCGAGAGCGAGGCAGCCTGCGTCAGGAATGAGCTCAATCGAAGCTACACGCTGCGCGGCGTTATCTGCCACGATTCCCAAAGAGGCGTCGTCTCCAATGGCGGCGACATCCTGATCGAGAACTCCGAGTTCTACGACAACCGCGCGGACAACGCCTACCTCGGTGGCGGCTGCAGCGTGACGGTGCGCGGCTCGTCGTTTCGCGACGCCAAGACGGGAGACGAGTTCAAGTCGCGCTGCACGAAGACGATGATCCTCGATTCGACCTTCCGCAGCGCGAGAGGATCGCACGACATCGATATCCCGGATGGCGGGGAAACCACGATCTATCGCTCTACCCTCGTCAAGCTGCCCGGTACGGCCGGCGAGACCATTCTCGCCTTCACCTCGGACTCATGCGCGCATCCGGGAGCAATGTTGCTGAAGCAGGTCCATATCACCAGCACAGATCCGTCCGCGATCATCCAGAATTTTAACAAATGTCCGAATGCTCCTCTCATCTTCCAAGGCGTGATCTTCGACGCCTTGCGTCCAAAGCTCGTTGGTTACATCGTGATGCAATAAGCTGCCTCCGCAGTCGCCGCCGCGCGATCTTACCCGGCGCAGAAAAGTGAGCCGCCGTCGGCGGGTGAGGAGGAGATTACGCGGCCTTGCGCCGACGGAGCATCACGCCCAGGCCAGCCAGAGAAAAGCCCAATAGGACGAGGCCGGACGGCTCTGGAATGTACGCCATTTTTCTGGGACTGTTCCCAATAATCTGGATTTCTCCAGGCCTTGGACGAAATTCGAGAAAACCAACACCATCATCGGACCCAATAAGCGCCTTTTGTGGATCCTGATCTGCCCCGCGAATATCGTGGGAAAGTTCGACGGTTTCGCGCATAAACGGGGAGAGCCGGCTAATTCCAGCAGCCGAGTAGCGCGAGATAATGGCGCGCCGCGGCTAGGCGCTCCTCCGAAGTGAGGCTGTCTTGCGGCTCTTCCGCGCGATAGGCGGCGCCCGCGTGGCGCAAAAAATTAAGCACGATGTATTGGTTGATCGAATATCCCCGATCGGTCACCACCTGCCTGGTCTTTTGATAGGTCTTGACGGTATCGATCTTCGCCCGCACGACGCCGATGACTCCGCCATATTGGTTGATCAGCGGGCTCCCGCTGTTGCCGGTATGGACGTCGGCTTTGAAGGGGACGAGCGCCGGGCGGTAGCTGACCTCGTATTTGGGCATGCTTGCATCGGTCACCTTCGGAATGCGCGACATGAGCCCATGCGCACCGAAGCCGACGAACGACAAGTCCGCGAGATCAGAACGCTCGGGGCGGGCCTCGAAGATGGCACTCCGGTCGGCCGCGACCGGGCTCTCGAGAAGCGCCAGATCATGGTCCGGATCCTGGGAGAGAACGCGGGCGACCGTCGCGTGGCCGTCGGCACCGCCGAGCTGGCTCACGACCACCTTGCAGCTCGCGATCACATGATGATTGGTCAGTATGTTGCGGCTCGTGACGTAGAAGCCGGTGCCGGCGCTCGTTTGCCGCAGGCGTTGAAGCTCGGGCGGCAGATCGGGATGAAGTGCGTGCAGGATGTACTGGGTTCTCTCTTGCTCCTCGCTTGCCGTATCGGCCGCGCGATGAAATGCCGGTGAATGCATCGACGCGGCGCTTGGCGGCTCAGCACTCCAGCCCGGCGCGAGCGCGAGCAAAGCCGGCGCGAGCAGGAGCATCGTCACGCATCCCCTTACCGCTCGTCGCCGTCGTCGACCCGCCCCTGCAATCATGATGAAGGTTCCACCCCTCCTCGGCGGGCAACAAGCCTCTGCACGGCGAAAGTCGGCCCGCGCCCGCTCAGCACCTCGCCACGTTGATAGCAAAGCGCCACGGCCGCCAAAATTCTAGAATAATCACATAAAAAAGCACAGGCGTGCTTGCCCACGTGCATGCCACGGATGGGGCAAACCCTTATGAATTGGGCGAACATGGCAACTGGCGGCATGGTCAGCGCCGGCATCGGGGCGGCGCTTGACATTCTCTCTTCGACCGGCTTTGCCTCGGTGGGGGGCTCTCGCCGCCTTCAATCTAGGTGGGCCGCTTGTCGGCAGCGTCGCCGGCTGGCAATCGGTGCTTCGTGGCGTCGTCCTCGACATAGTGGGAGAGCCGAACCCTCTCTGCCGCGCCCGTCGAACGACGGCTAGTGAGCGAGCACGTGGGTGACCACCAGATAGACGGCTGCCCATCCGGCGACCGATCCCAGAAGCCATATCCCAAGAGAGAGACGCAGCGACAAGCGGCCGCTCTTCGGCTTTCCGGGCGAGCCGTTGGGCGGCCCCACCGAGGGGCGATTCGTGCCATTTGCCATATGAACCACAGCAAATCTCCCCTCGGCTTTGCCCCAGGATTTGCCGCGCTACTAAATTAAAATTATACGCCGCAGGATGAGTAAATACAATAGGTCGATCAAAACGAAGCGAGATGCTACAATATATAGGGGATGAGCGCCGTTGCCTTGAATGGCCGGTCACGATTGAGACGCGCCAACGCCCGGCGGCTGCCTCAACCGCCCTTGATATCTGCGAGTAATTTCTGGGCGTCGGGCTTGCTGCTGAAATTCACTTGAGTAGCGGTGATTTTTTCGAGGATCGCCTGGGCCTCGGGCTTTTTGCCGCTGCGGTAGAGTGCCGCCGCCCAATGATATTGGATGTCGGGATTGTTCGGCAGCGCTGCAACCGCGCTCGCGAGATAAGGCTCGGCCGCGCTCACATCGCCTTTCTTGAGGAGAATCCAGCCGAGCGTATCCGCGACCGGCGGCGCCCCCGCCGAGATCTTGTAGGCCGCCTTGGCGGCGTCCAACGCACGCGCATCGTCCTTCTGGAGATAGAGCCAGGCGAGATTGTTCAAGGCTATGAAATCTTGTGGTTGGTCCTTGCTCAGGCGCTCATATTCGGCAATTGCGCCGTCATAGTCCCGTCCCCCCATGAGCGCGCTGGCGAAGACCGAGCGGGTCGTGCTGTCCTTTGGGCTGCTGTCGAGCCAGCTCCTCAGAAGCTGCAGCCCGTGTTGCTGCTCTCCCTTTGCGATATAGAGTTCAGCGAGCATCCGCGTCGCGTGGCCGTTCATGGCTTCGGGGCGTATCTTCGTCAGCGTGTCGATGGCGTCGTCGAGCTTACCAACGTGCGACAATACCATTGCCAGGATGATGGAGGCGAGCGGATCATCGGCACCTTCGAACGTCACCGAGCGTGCAGCCGCATGGGCCGCTTCCTTGCCGCCCGCCGCATAGGCCGTCTCGACGAGCGCGACCTTGAGGCTCTCGTCGGAGGGATTAAGGACGACCGCCTTCGCGAACGTGTCCTGCGCACCTTGCGTATCCTTCGCCACCAGAAGGGCGGCCGCATAAGCCCGCAGCAGCGGAACCGATTTCGGCGCAATGGCAAGCGCCCTGCGCAGCACGATGAGCCCGTTCTGCACGTCGCCCGAGGCCACGAGCGTGCGACCGTAGATGTCGAGGAAAGCGACATTGCTGGAGAACTGCGCGTCCATCTTCCGCGCCAGCGTTATGGCGGCATCCCATTGCTTCTGCGAGCCATAGAGTTCCATCAGCCTGATGACCGCCGCTGGATTGTCAGAGTGCGCATCCTGTCCCTGCAGGAGCAGCTTCTTGGCTTCGTCGACGTTCTTTTGCTGGATCTCGATATCGGCAAGCGCGATCAGGCTCACGGTATCCGCCGGATTCTTGCGGATTGCCTCGCGAAAGAGCGCACGTGCGTCATCAGCGCGATTGGTGGCGATATAGACCTGAGCGAGATTGCGCCGTACAGACACGAATTCGGGATGCTTGTCGAGCAGCACGCGAAACGCCTGCTCCGCACCGGTATAATCGTGCTCCGCGAACCGCGCGACGCCGAGCAGATTCTGCGCAAGCGTGTTGGTCGGCTCCCGTTTGGCGAATTCCTCGGCCACGGAGGCGGCCGTGCTGACACGGCCCGCGCGCAACGCCGAGATGATGAGAGGCGGAGCGGCGCCGTCCGCCTTAGCACTCGTTTCAAAGGTGTTCTCAAGCTCCGCGAGCGCGCCGCCGGTGTCGCCGGCCTCAAGGCGGCTGAGCGCCGCACCGGTCTGCAAGGTCGGCGAATCCGGCGCGCTGTGTAAAGCGGCCTCGAAGGCAGCGAGGGCCTCTTTCGGCTTGCCGATCGCCATGTTCGTCCGACCGAGCAGGCTAAGTGTTGCGGCATCGTCGGGAGCCGCCTCGAGCGCGGTTTTCGCCTCTTGCAAAGCCTTCTGGAAATCGCCTCTGCGCAGCGCGATGACGCCGAGGATCTCGTGTGCTCGTGGCGCTTTGGGCACGCGCGCGACGAAGCGCTCGAGGCTTTGCTCGGCCAGATCGTATTGCCCGAGGAAGTACTTGATCATGCCGTCCAGATAGAAGGCGGCGGGCAGTTGGCCGAAATTGCCGCTCGCTTTCTCGAGGGTCTGGTTAGCGTCGGCGAATTTCTTCTGCTTCGCGTAGACGAGCGCCTGCAAATAGATCGACATCACGTCACGCGGTCCGGCCTTGAGAAGGAAATCGAGGTCGGTTTGCGCCTTGGCTAACTGATCGAGTTGCACTAGGAGGTTCGCGCGGTGCCTCCGCGCGCGAAAATTGTTGGGATTCTGGGTAATCGCATCGCTGAAGTGCTGCAACGCATCGTCCGTATCGCCGGTCGCAGCGAGCACCGTTCCCATAGCATCAAGCGCATCGCTGTCCTTCGGTCGGAGCGTAAGAGCCTCTCCTGCCTTCTGTCGCGCCGCAGCGAAATCCTTGTTGCTTATCAAAAGGAAGGCCAAGGCGACCTTCGGGCCGACAGCCTGCGGATTGAGCTGCTCAGCGTCGTGCAACAAGGCGGCGGCGGCGGTGCGGTCGCCTAGTTGCAGGCTCGCCAGCGCGCGCATCAGCCGCACAGCGCTCTCGGCCGCAGGCGGCCGGTTGCCTGCCGGCACTGTCTGCAGCAGCTTGTTGGCCTGGCCCTCGCGCAGCAGAGCCTCGGCAAGCACGGGCGCCACGTGATCGTCGTCGACATTGCGCTGCTTGGCCGCAAGCGCCTCGCCTTCCGCCGCGGCGGGATTGTTGAGGCCGAGATAGACTCGCGCGAGCATGAGGCGGTAATCGCCGTTCTGCGGCTCGTCGCGTATTGCGTTGTGGAGCTGGATCTCGGCGCCGCGCAAGTCGCCTTTCTGCAGCAGCTCCTCGGCACTCTTCGCATACTTGTTGGAGGTAGTATCGGCCGTGGCGCTGGCGCGCGAGCCGATCAAGGCCGCGCACGAGATTAGGGCAAGGCCGAGGCAACCTATCCTCGAGAGCGATGCGAGTGACATGATCGGGACCTTCCTCTTTCACACTCGGCTAGGGCCTCAAACCGGGTTTTGCAGAATATCGGTACTCATCGTAAAGCGATGGCAGGTACGAACATCATTTCGAATCTGAGGCGAGACCGTGCTCGGCCACGAGATCATAGAGCGTGGGCCGGCTCACGCCCAGCAACTTCGCGGCCTTGGACATGTTGCCATCGGCATGGCTGATAGCCATGCGGATGACCTCCTGTTCGGCCCGGCTACGGGCATCGCGCAGATTGAGCGAGATCGACGCCGACTCCGGAAGCGTCAAGTCCAAATCCGTCGCCGTCACAGCATGGCCGTCGGACATGACGACCGCGCGCTTGACCCTGTGTTCGAGCTCGCGCACGTTGCCGCGCCAAGGATTGGTGCGGATCGCCGCCACGGCGTCCGAGGTGAATGCCTTCGCCGGGCGGTTGAATTCAGCACTGTAACGGCTCATGAAAAAGTTCGCGAGCAGGACCGCGTCCCCTACCCGCTCGCGCAAGGGCGGCACGATTATGGGCACCTCGTTCAAACGATAATAGAGATCGTCGCGAAATTGCCCCTCGGCGATCATCCGCTCGAGATTGCGGTGCGTCGCGCAGATGATGCGCACGTCGACCTGCAGCGATTGGCGACCACCAAGCCGCTCAACGACCTGGTCCTGGAGGAAGCGCAGCAGCTTGGCCTGCATGCTCAACGGAATGTCGCCGATCTCGTCGAGGAATATCGTTCCGCGGTGGGCGCTCTCGATCTTCCCGATGGTCTGCTTGACGGCGCCGGTGAAGGCGCCCTTCTCGTACCCGAAGAGCTCGCTCTCGAGCAGGGTCTCGGGGATCGCGGCGCAATTGATGGCGACGAAGGGCCGCCGCGCGCGGGGACTAAGCTGATGGATGGCCTTCGCCAGCATCTCCTTGCCGGTTCCACTCTCGCCGCACAGCATCACCGAGACGTTCGTCGGCGCGATCTTCTCGATCTTACGCAGGAGTTCGCTCATCACGGGGCTGGCGCCGACGATGCCTTGGATGGCCGATGTCGGCGCCGCCGCGGCCAGCGCGCGGTTCTCGCACTCGAGGTCGTAGAGCCTTATTGCCCGGCCGATGATGATGCGAAGCTCCTCGATGTCGATCGGCTTCTTGTAGAAATCGTAAGCGCCGAGAGCAACGGCTCTGAGTGCGTGCTCGCGCGCTTCGTTGCCGCTCGCGATGATGACCTTGGTCTCGGGCGCGATGCGGACCATTTCCTCCATGGCGGCGAGGCCCTCGCTCGCGCCGTCCGGATCCGGCGGCAGGCCGAGATCGACGATGGCGATCGGCGGCCGCTCGACGCGAAAGATATTGAGCGCCTCGGGCCGGGTCGCGCTCGGCAGGACTTTATACTCGGAAAGCGCCCATTTGAGTTGCCGCCGCAGCCCCTCGTCGTCTTCAAGCACGAGGATGGCGGTGCGATCCTGGCTCATCGCAATCGGGACCTCGCCTTGGCCGACATCCTTGCCTTTGGCGCGAAAACAGGCAGTAACATGCGCATAGTGGTGCCGTAACCTGCTCTGCTGATGACCTCGAGCTCGCCCCCCGCGGCGCGGACCTGCTCGCGGCTTTGATATGCCCCGATACCGTAACCGCTTGCTTTTGTCGAGCGCAGCGGCTTGAAGAGCTCGCGGTCGACGAAATCCCGATCCATGCCGGGTCCGTCGTCGCGGACGTCGACGGAGACCATGGCGCCGTCCGTCCGCGCGCCGACGGTGACGGTGCTGCCGGGCGCCGAGGCTTCGATCGCATTCGCGATTACCTGCCGCAGGGACGAGCGGAACTCCTCAGGGGCCATGGCGACGCTTATGCTCTCGACATCGAGCTCGGTGACGATCGAAACGGGCTCGCTCGCGAAATCTTTAACCACGCTCGAGATGATGGCGGGAAGGTCGGTGATCACGGCCTCTTCCAGCGGCGCGCGATTAGCGCCGAGCTGCACCAGGAGGCTCTTCATCCGCGCGACGGAGTTCACCAACGTGTGCATCATGTCGGCGCGGAACTCGGGATCCGCGCCGTGCCGCTGCGCGTTGGCCACGGTCAGGTCAAGCTGGCTGACGAGATTCTTGATGTCGTGGACGACGAAGGCGAAGCGCTTACTGTAGTCGTGCAGAAGTTTGGCGTCCATCAGCACTCGCGTGGCAGCATCCTCGGAGAGGTAGCTGGCGGCCTGCCGGCCGACGGCGAGCAGGAGTGCCACGCTCTCCACCCCGATAGCAAGGGGCGCGCGCGGGGGCGCGAGCGTTATGAAGGCGGTCAAGACGTCCTTGCGGACAAGCGGAACCGCAAGCCATATCGGCGCGCATTCGGGAAACCACGCGGGCGTCGCCGGCCCTTCGCCGTCGTCCGAGGCGGCCGGAAATTGCTGCACCTGGGCGCCGCTCCGGAAAGCCGCGACGAAGGGGCTTTCAGCGGGCTCGACGGTGGCGCGGTCGATGCGCATGTTCCAGAACTCGGTCGGGCAATAGCCGACACCCACGCGTAAGGTCCACAACATGCCTGCCGGGGAATCCACGATGTTGCCGACGGCGCGAATGACGCGAAGCTGCAGGCTCTCGTCGTCCTCGCTCGCCGAGAGCGCGTCGATGAAATTCATCCATTCGACGCGGTAATCGTAGCGGTGAGCGAAGAAATTCAAAATAAGAAATTGCTTGAAGCGCGAGCGCAAGGTTCCCGACGTCAGCACGATGGCGAGAACGATAACGGCGCCGCAGAGGATCGCGATCTGAAGGAGGATCCCCCAGCTGCCGCCGGTTTCCCGCAGGATATAACCGACGACGGCGGCGCAAAGAAGAAGGATTCCGCTCGCGATCAAGGTCACGGTGTGCAGCACGACCTGGCGCGAGGGCCGCAGGTCGACAGTCCAGCCGCGGTTGCGCACGATGGTGAGGCCGAGCAAGGGTGCTATCATCGTCGCCACCGCCCCGCGCGCGGAAAGAAACGTCGGGTTCATGCGACGGAACAGCATGGCGTCCGAATAGACGAAAAGATCGTAGGCAAAGAGGGCGCCAAGCGCGATGCAGAGGGGATACATCTGCCAACGGCGCGTCGCCGGCGTGTTGCGATAGATGTTCTCGATGACCAGGAGGCCGAGCACGGCCAGGATGACCCGCGCGATGATCTGACTGAAGCTGAGATCGGCCACAGACGCGGCGCCAGCCGCATACCTCAGGTCGTTGACGAGGCCGACCCAGACGCAAGCGGCAACCACCCAGGCGCCGTTTCTCAGCCGCCGGCGGGTCTCGGGATTGCCGATCTCGCGCGCAAGGAGCGACCCCAGATAACCGACGCAGGCACCCGCCTGCAGCAGCTGAAGGAATTGAACGACACCAGGCGCTCCCCAGCCTTTGAATGCGGTCGCGAGCGCCCAGGCGAAGCTCAGGACGAGAACGAGGACGAACAAGGCGCTGCCGCGCGCGGGCCGATAGGCGATCAGCGCAAACGTCAAGAGCGCCGCGTACGTTGCCGCGCAAGCCAGAGACGTGCTTTCGAGCACAATGACCTCTTACCCGAAAGGGGACACTTACCTCAACGGCGCTGGCGCGAGCCAAAACGATGGCCGCCCGCCGCGCTTAGCGCCCACCGTCCGCCCACAATACGACGCGCACGGTCTCCATAAGGATGACGAAGTCGAGAAACAGCCCTCTATTCTTAACGTAATAAAGGTCGTAAGACAATTTCTCTCGCGCGTCCTCGAGGGAGGCGCCATAGCGATAGCTAATCTGGGCCCAGCCGGTAATGCCGGGCTTGACCGAATGGCGCTCGCGGTAGAACGGAATTTGGGCCGCGAGCTGCTCGACGAAGTGAGGACGCTCGGGCCGCGGGCCGACGAAGCTCATGGCCCCCCACAGCACGTTCAAGAGCTGGGGAAGCTCGTCTATGCGGATTTTGCGGATGACCGAGCCGACGCGGGTAACCCGGTCGTCATTGAGGCACGCCCACTGCGGGCTGCCCTCCTGCTCCGCTTTGACGGCCATGCTGCGAAACTTCAAGATGGTGAACGGATGCCCGTGGAGGCCGACGCGGACCTGGCGGTAGAACACGGGCCCCGGACTGTCCAGCTTGATGGCGATCGCGCTGGCGAGGAGGATCGGCGCGGTAAAGATCAAGAGAAAGACGCTTACGGCGATGTCGAAGAGCCGCTTGCTCAGACTGACCAGCCGGCCGACCCGAAAGCCGTCCGAGAAGACAAGCCAGCTTGGCTGTAGTACATCGATGTTGACGCGGCCGCACTCGCGCTCCCAAAAGCTCAGGAAGTCCGTGGTCCGGATGCCGGCGAGCTTGCAGCGCAGCAGGGGATGAACCGGCAAGCCGCGGCGCTCGCTTGTCGCGATCACGATCTCCCGCACACCTTGCTCGCGTGCATAATTGACGAGGCTGTCTGGGTTCTGTGACTGGCCGAGGTCGAGCGAGATACAGGGCACGCAAACCGGCTCGTGCGCCATCTTCACGAAGGCCTTGATCTTGAAGGGGTGGATCGCATGGCTGTCGGCGAGCCGCGCTATGCGCGCCGCTGTATCGCCGGCACCGATCACCAGGATTTGCCGCTTGAACATATCGAAGGTCGAAATGACCCAAAAGGTCGTCCGCGTCGCCAGGATGGCGATGAGCCCGACCAGCGTCATCTCCGCATAACTGACCGCCGTGATTCCCTGGGGAAAGCCGAAAAGCTTATGGCAGACAGCAGCGGCAACGAAGATCACCGGGGCGACGAGGACGAACGCAAGGAAGGTCCGCACGAAGGTGATCCGGTAATTCAGCAAGATGAGGGGGCTGTAAAGGCCGAGCGCTCCCATGCCGAGGATGGCGAGGGCCGATATGAGAAGCGACACCTGCGCCGAGAGCCAGGGGGGCGAGGGCAGCATCGACATCCCCGCCGTCATCACCACCAGATAGCACACGGTGGCGAGCGCCAGTATGTCCATGAGCACGAGAAAGAGCGATGCCCCGGGCAGGAAATGCCGAAAGACACGAATCATTCAATCAACTCGCTTCCCCTCTTATTCTATTTTTTATTTGGCCGGAGCCCGACCACCACCGTCAGTGCTTCGCCGCCTCTCGGAAATCTACTATTCTGAATGGTTTGACGCAAATCATTCCATCCAATGTCAAGAGGCAAATCACCCTCATCGGATTCATTCAAAGAGAGAACGTGTCCCGTTTGGAAACCATTGAAAATATATCCGTATGGGTAATAAGCATCTGATCCTCGAAGGTCGGATGCCATGATCTAGATCAATTGCGCGGCCTGGCGCTAGAGCTTGATTTGGGTACGTAATGCTATACCAGAATCGGTGTATCGATGCCGTAAAATGGTAGGTCGTCAGTAGAGTACAACTTAATAGTTAGGTTGCGCCTCGCCGGTCTTGGCTCGCGCCGCCGCCGTGCAACCGCCGCAGGCTCGCGACGACACGCGGCGCCGTCTTGCCGTCCCAGAGCGGCGGGCGCCGGCCGCGCGGCCAGTGTCCGGCGAGGACTTCGGCAACGGCGGCGCTGAGCCGATCATGGGGGATGAGGCGATTGCTGCCCTGGCTGACTGTGATCGGCCGCTCCGTAGTGTCACGGAGCGTGAGGCAGGGGATATCGAGATAGGTCGTCTCCTCCTGGATGCCGCCCGAATCGGTGATGACGAGGCGTGAGGCGGACACCAGGCTCATGAAGGCGATATAGCCCATGGGTTCGGCGAGGGTCACGCCGGGTGCCGCCGCAAGCGCGCCGTAGAGCCCGAATTCCTCAAGCCGGCCCCGCGTGCGCGGGTGAAGGGAGAAGACCACCGGCAGCCGGCGTGCGGCGTCGCCCAACGCGGCGACGATTTCGCTCAGCACGGCCGGATCGTCGACATTGGCGGGGCGGTGCAAGGTCACGACCGCGTAAGCCCCGGCGCGCAATCCCAGCCTTTGCGGCGCGTCATAGGATTCGATCTGCGGGCGGACGAGCTCGTAGCAATCCATCATGATATTGCCTACGCGGACGATCCGATCCGCCGGAACGCCCTCTTGCAGCAGGTTCCGGTCCGCGTCCTCAGACGGCGTCCACAGAAGATCCGAGATCGCGTCGGTCACGATGCGATTGATCTCCTCGGGCATGTGGCGGTCGCGGCTGCGCAAGCCGGCCTCGAGATGCGCCAGCGGCAGATCGAGCTTCTTGGCCACCAGGCTGCACGCAAGCGTCGAATTGACGTCGCCCACCACGATGACCCAATCGGGCCGATGATCGAGGCAGAGGCGCTCATAGGCGACCATGACGCCGGCCGTCTGCTGCGCGTGGGTCCCGCTGCCCACCTCGAGATTGTAATCGGGACGCGGGAGCCCGAGATCGACGAAAAACGCCTCTGACATCGCATAGTCGTAATGTTGGCCGGTATGGACGATGGCGGCTTCGACCCAATCGTGCTCCTGCCGCAGGGCATGGTGAAGCGGCGCGATCTTCATGAAATTCGGCCGGGCGCCCGCGATGAGGTGAAGGACAAGCGGCGCCATGGCCGTTATCCACGCGCGTATCGGGTCGGATGGGGGCCGATGCCTGGCATCGACTTACCTCTAACCATTGCACTCCGCGAAATCACGGCAAGGTCGAAAGAAGCAAAGAAGCCGCCGTCGCTTGCACCCTTAACATCAATAAGCTAAATAAGTCACCATCGACGTTTCAAGGGTCGATAGATACATAGAAAATTTCCGCTCCGACTGCCGCCTTATGGGAGCCTTCGTTGACGGAAGAGCGCGGGTTTGCGGTCATCGGCTTGGGCTACGTCGGCTTGCCGGTAGCACTCGCCCTTTCCAAGCAGTTCGAGCCCGTGATCGGGTTCGACATCTCGCAACGCCGCATCGAGGCGCTGCGCCACGGCGTGGACGCGACCGGCGAGGTCGAGAAGAGCGAGCTTGCCGCGAGCTCGCTGCAGCTCACTGACGATCCGAAGGCGCTCAAGCAGGCAAGCTTCTTCGTAGTGACCGTGCCGACCCCGATCGACAGCGAGCGCAGGCCGGATCTCACAGCACTCAGGAGCGCGTGCAAACTGGTCGGGCCGGCGCTGGCGTCAGGAGCGCTCGTGGTCTTCGAGTCGACGGTCTATCCTGGCCTCACGCGCGAGATTTGCGGTCCGCTGCTCGCCGCCGCCTCGGGGCTCAGGCAGGGTATCGATTTCAAGCTCGGCTACTCGCCGGAGCGCATCAACCCCGGCGACCGCACACACCGGCTGGAGACCATCGTGAAAATCGTGGCTGCCGAGGACGAGGAGGCGCTCGAGCGCGTCGCCTCGGCCTATGGCGCGATCGTGCCGGCGGGGATCCACCGCGCCCCCTCGATTGAGGTGGCGGAGGCGGCCAAGGTGATCGAGAACACGCAGCGCGACTTGAACATCGCGCTC
>Ga0209415_10011474_pt1 | contig 14917 bp, 9 predicted proteins | sample PeaSoiSIISIP2007_FD_187696 | JGI IMG/M metagenome (GOLD analysis project Ga0209415, IMG submission 187696) | Peat soil microbial communities from Weissenstadt, Germany - SII-SIP-2007 (SPAdes) (version 2) | ecosystem: Environmental > Terrestrial > Soil > Wetlands > Peat | place: Germany...
GCGGACACAGAGGCGTCAGTCGGCGGAAGAATACGCGGCGAAGACAACCGTAAAGCTCGTCTTTCCGTTGGTGTTTTTCATCTTCCCCTCGATTTTTGTCGTAGCCTTGGGCCCGGCGGCGATTTCGTTGTTGGCAGGCTTGGAGAAGTTCTTTACCTAAGGAACGTTAGAAGGAATCACATTAGAAAGGAATCCAATATGGACAATATCAGTTTGATTCGGATCATCGCAGGCGTCGGTTTTGTTGTCGTCCTGCTCATCTTGATTCAGCGCCGCCGCAAGCGGGTTCACTAAGTCGCTGCCTGGCGCAGGCAGTCCGCACGGCCAACTGGAGGGATGAAACCATTGGACCGGATCAGGTATGCATTCAACATCACGAGACAGTCTTTCATCAGCCTCGGTGTGACGGTGGCCGATACACCTTGGGCGCGGTTGCGCGGCCTGTTGGGAAAGATGCGGATTCGCTCGGACGAGGGGCTATGGCTGGTGCCCTCTCGGGGAATCCACACGTTCGGTCTGATGTTCCCCATAGATGTGATCTACCTGGATTCCAACCTGCGCGTGGTCCATCTGGTAGAGAGTCTTGGTCCGCGGCGTTTTGGTCCCTTACGGTTGCGTTGCAGAAGCGTACTGGAACTACCGGGCCGAAGTATCTACGGGTCCGGGACTCAGGTTGGCGATCAATTGATGATCTGCGCGCCTAAGACGATGGAAGCCTACTGGACCTCTCCGGCTCCACAAGATGAAGAGGTTGGAACGGAACTAAGGCGCTCTACGTCGAAGAGTGAATACTCTATGCGTTGGCCGTGGCGGCAGAAAAGACCCAAGGAGAGGCGGAGATCTCCCCGTATCCCAGTTGAGTGCCTGGAAGCGGTTTACTGGGACGGATCGGCGAATTCGTCGCATGCCGTCGCCGAGGTCAGTTTCGACGGGGCCATGATCGAAACGGATGTTGGGTGGATTGAGGGGACGCTGATCCTGCTCAGCTTTCGACGGATACATTCGGATGGACAGGCACAAGACCCGGCGGCAACATCGCAGTTGTGGTGCCGGGTGGTTCGGCGCGCCCCCAAGGGTTTTTGCGTGGAGTTCCTGTTTTCCAGCCGGAGTGCTCGCCGGGCCTTCAGCCGGTACCTGGACACCAACGAAGTGAGGTTACGCGGCGATTTTGCGCGCTCGTGATAAACTGGCCCATACGGGCAAACTAGCTCGCTGGTATTGACGCTTTGCGTCGCTTGTGATGGAATGTCGAAGGGAACGGAGGACCACATGCAGTTTACAAAGCTCACGGCAGTGCTGCCAGGAGTGCGTACCGGAACCCGGTCCCTGGATAAACTCGCCCGCCTTCGCACCAGCGGCGGGGGAGGCCAGGCGCTGCTTGAGTTCGCCTTGTGCCTGCCGATGCTGCTGCTCATCGTGACGGGCATCATGACGTTCGGGATCGCCCTCAACAGCTATATAGAGCTGACAGGCGCAGTGAGCATCGGCGCGCGGCTTCTTGCGGTTAGCCGAGGCCAGACTACAGACCCATGTGCCACGACTGCCACAGCGGTTTACAACGCAGCGCCGTTCCTCACTCCGACGTCGAATATGAAGTTCACGTTTGTCCTCAATGGGACCAAGTACTCCGGCGCGTCGTGCAGTAGTACCAGTACCACCACGGGGGCGGCGGGGAATCTGGTGCAGGGCCAACCCGCCCAGGTAACGGCCACTTATCCTTGCAACGTCTCGGTCTACGGATTCAACTTTGCGCCCACTTGTACCATGACAGCGCAAACGACGGAGCTTGTGCAATGAACTTTCACAACGAGTGTTTTTTGCGCCAGGCGCACCAGGACCAGCGGGGGCAGATGCTCCTTACAGTGGCGTTGATGCTGACCATGCTTCTCGGATTTTCCGCTTTCGTGGTCGACCTCGGCGGTCTCTATATTAGCATTCACCAGCTCCAGGCTTCTACAGATGCGGCGGCGCTGGCGGGAGGGGAGGCCCTGCCCGCTGGCCCAAGCGCAGCACAAGCCGCCGCGTTGTTGTACAGCGGCGCACCGGGAAACAAGAACGCCTATTTTTTGGCGAACGTTACAATGTCATCTCAGGTGAAGTGCCTCACGACCCTGACGAACGAGGGAATCGTGTGTGTCCAGAAGGCCAACGCTATCCAGGTCAAGCAGCAAGTAAGCGTGCCGTTGACTTTCGGCTCAATGGTCGGCATCGGTTCAGTTAAGTTCACGGCAACCGCGACCGCGGCCATGAGGGGCGCAGCGTATGCCCCGTACAACGTGGCGATTATCGTCGACTCCACGCATTCGATGAATAACTCGGATGGCAGCAACAGCGACTGCAGCGGCACAAGAATCCAGTGCGCATTGGCCGGCGTCCAGACTCTGCTGGGCGAACTTGCGCCCTGCCCCTCGAGCCAATCCCCCTGCAAACTGACTGGCGGCCAAGCAACGAACCCGGTCGACGAGGTCAGCCTGTTTACGTTTCCAGCGGTAACATCCGCCGCACCTGATTACTGCGGCGGTGGTAGCCTTAGCACACAACCGTACCCGTTACCTACGGCGCCGAACTACACGCCCCCCTCGACACCGACATACCAGATCGTGAATTTCTCGAGCGATTACCGTTCTTCCGACACATCCACTTCGCTGAACACCAACTCCAACCTCGTGAAGGCGGCCGGACCACCAGCTTCAAGTTGCGCCGGTCTGCAAGCCAAGGGTGGTGAGGGGTCTTACTTTGCAAGCGTAATCTATGCGGCGGAAAGCCTGCTCGTCGCCGAACAGGCGGCACGTCCGAATACGCAGAATGCGCTGATCTTCCTCAGCGATGGCGACGCGAATGCCACAGCATCCCACTTCCAGACTCCCCCCGCCCTAACCCTCACGGGAGCGTACCCTTCCGCGCTTCAGCAGTGCCACCAGACGATCACAGCGGCCCAGTGGGCTGCCCAACAGGGAGTAGGGGGAACCAGGGTGTACTCGATTGGCTACGGCTCGGAGTCGTCGGGATGCTCGACTGACACAACGCCAACTATCACTCCATGCCAGGAGATGCAACAGGTCGCCTCCAGTCCGAACAACTTCTTCACCGACTACTCATCGAGTAAGAACGGCTGCGTCTCAGCCTCTCGACCTACCTCGACCATGAATCAGATCTTCGCGATAATCTCGGGGGATCTCACGGTCGCACGCCTGATCCCCAACAGCACGCCGTAGCTGGCAGCCACCTATGAAGTGGCGGCGCCTCGTCAAAGCCGTTGTCTGCAGACTTTTGCGTTTCCCGCTAAATTGGTCGATGGCGCCTTCTTCACCGTGGCTCCGTGAGCGTAGCGACTGCGTGATTTCGTCCGGTGATGGCTCAATTTTGCAGGGAAGCGAAAATCGCGCCCGAAGGGAAGGCTATCATTTCGCGATTACTCGGTGAGGCCAGACGGTGAATCGCTCAAGGTCAAAAAATCGATCTCGCAGGGGTCAGGCACGAATTGACTTGCGGCGCGAGGGCGGTGAACGAATATCGATTCGGAGGTCAGGTGGGCCAGTTATCCCGAGCCGTGGCAGCTCCGTTTCAAGGCTGTACACGCCAGAGCACAACTCATCCCCAATGTGTAACTAATGGTACACATGCCGGGACGCCAGTCGTCTGTTCAAGCGGGGGGTCTCTCAGCGGGCTTTCAAAACAAGCCCGCCAGTCGTGGCGCGGAGGCAGTCGCGGTCGAGCCCCTTGTTGTCCGGAAGCATTTTGGCTGTGCGGCATGCAGTATTTGGAACGATGGTTGCTCCGTTCAGCCATTCCCGGACAGAATCTCTACCGTATCGCGGTACGGGCGGTCGAGAAGGAGGCGCCTCTGACCGGGCGTAAATACCAAGCGGCAGGCACAAACAGCCGCGGATGCCGGGGTGATCGCTGGGGTGGCGGACCTGCCCTTTGGAACCGCGACCGCCAGCGAAAGGCAGGTACGGCGGCCAACAACTGTACCGATGGAGCCAACGGCGTGACCGGTCACGGTGAACGTTCCGCCCAAGAGCGGTCCCAATGCGGGAACTTCAGGCTACGTCGAGGTGTTGGTCAGCCAGACGGTGCCGACCTTCTTCCTGAAGATGGCGGGGGCGGGCCCCCACCAAAGTGGCGGCTTGGGCAGTGGCTTCCAATGTTCCAGGGGATGCCATCTTCGCATTGAATCCCTCGATGAGTGGTGTGTTGAATCTCAACTTCCTCACTTTCATCAACGTTCCGGGAGCCGGCATCACCGTCGACTCGACGTGCCGCACGCGCTGGAATCCAGTACGGCGCCCAGAATCGAGCCGCTGCCGCCGACTCGGCGGGCATCGTTACCGCGGCGAGGAATGACGTGCCGGACATCCCTGCCATAACCGTCACGCCCACGACGTACTGCCAGTGCTCGGCGGCGCTGGGCACCAATGTCTCCTGTGGCAGTCTCGCTAGCTGCTCGGGCAGTTCCAACCGGCTGATTCTTTTCCTGCGGATGGATACCAGCGCAACATGTACGCCATGGTTTCCTAATCGCCGATCGCAGTTGGAAATGTCACGATCAGGGACATGCCGTCATGCTGCCGGGGCAGTAGTGTGGGCGCGTGGCGGCGCCGTCAGGCGAACGGTCATGACCAGGATTAATAGTCACTTGCCGCGAAGGCCGTCTGACCGGCCCGGAAGCGGGGCAGCGGGCTCGTCGAGTTTTGCGCTCACTGTTACTCTCCTGCTGGCTTTCCTGTTCGGCATTGTAGATTTTGGGGTGGGAATTCGGCCCGGGTCGGGCCGATTCTGACGGCGTAAGCTCTTTCGTTTCAACCAGTGCTCCGGAATTTCGGCCGGATCCGGGCCGAATTCCGTATTAATCGAGCTGCAATCTGGTCTGGATGGAGCCGCTCACACCGGCCTGCGGTCCGCCGCATCTCCGTGATGCGATACAAACTCGGCGCCGGTGGGCAGCAAATTGCAGTAGTGCCCGTCTCCGGGGCAATCGTTCAAGGCATGGAAGCGGTTTTGGCAAAGACGGTTTTAAGAGGGCTCAAAGATGAACCAGCGAGTTTCGGTAATCCTGCTTGTAGCGCTGTTGGTATCGGGGGGCGCGACTTTTGTTGCGTATCGCATGGTCGCATCCCGGGCAGGCCACTCGGTGGGCGGCGCCACTCAGGTAGTTCAGGCGGCGCGGGCGCTCGAGATCGGAACCTTGATTAAAGACTCCGATCTCAAGACAGGCCCGTGGGTGGGCTCCGTCCCGTCCGGTATGGCGACCAGCAAGGATTCCCTCGTTGGGCGCGGAGTGGTCGCATCGATTTACGAAGGCGAGCCGGTCATGGAAAGTCGTCTGGCGCCCACGGGCGCGGGGGCCGGCCTGGCCGCTACGATTCCTCCGGGCAAGCGGGCCGTCGCCGTCAAGGTCAATGAGATCGTCGGAATATCGGGCTTCGCGGTCCCGGGTATGAAGGTGGATGTTCTGATTTCCGGCATCCCGCCGGGTCAGGCTGCCGTTATTACCGGCACGCAGGTCAAGACCATATTGCAGAACATCGAGGTGCTGTCCGCCGGCCAGAACTACCAGAAGGACGCCGAGGGAAAGCCGGTAGTGGTTCAGGTGGTTAATCTGCTCGTCACACCCGAGGAGGCCGAGGTTCTCAGCCTGGCGAGCAACGAGTCGCACATCCAGTTAGTGCTGCGCAACCCCCTCGACACCGAAACCGCCAAAGTCCCCGGAACACAACTGTCAACCCTGTTTGGCGCACCGCCGGCGCCCCCCCCGGCCCCTCCGCGTCCCCGCGTGACGCCCGTGGCCGCCAAACAGGCCGAGCGCGGGCCCGAGCGCGTTCCCGAGAAGATCGTTCCGCCTCCGCCGTACCAGATTGAGATCTTCAACGGAGCGGCGCGCTCCGAAGCGAAATTCGCGCGACCTCCTGAGGCAAAACAGTGATACCGCACAAGCTGATACCATTCGCACGCACCCCGAGTTGCGTCTCGTGGAGGGCGTTCGCCGCGTTCGTCATGTGGTTCGCGGCCCTACCCGCAGCCGCTCAGGCCCAGGCTCCGCCTCCCCAGGGTCCCCGGGAACTCGTTCTGACGGCCGGCAAATCGCTCATTGTCAATAGCGCCGCCGTGATTGAGCGGGTCGCGGTCGGATTCGGCGATTTCGTCGAGGCCCGTGCCGTCGGCCCCCGGGAAGTTCTCCTGGACGGCAAGGCGCCAGGAGAGACCAGCCTCATCATCTGGCAGGAGGGCGGGAACAAGCTCTTCTTCGATGTCAGTGTCCGTCCGAACACGACCGCCATCCGCACCAAGCTCGACACGCTTCACCGGCGGCTCGAGGATCAACTCCCGGGTCAGGACATCAAGGCGACCATGGACAACGACTTCGTGTTCCTCACCGGCACTGCCAAGGACCTGACCAGTGTCGATCGGGCCACCGCCATTGCCGGCACCGTTGGGAAGGTCGTCAATTTACTGTACGTCGATGTTCCTCCCATCGACACTCAGATTCTGCTGAAGGTTCAGTTTGCGACGGTCGACCGCACCGCCAGCACGCAACTCGGCCTCAACCTGATCAGCCTGGGTGCCGCCAACACCATCGGATCCGCAACCACGGGCCAGTTTCCCGCGCCGTCGGTTGGGCTTCCGACCGCCGCCGCGCCGCCTACGCTCACCCTCAGCAACGCCCTGAATTTCTTCCTCTTCCGCAAGGACATCAACCTCGGTGCGACGATTCAGGCCTTGCAAACCAAGGGCCTGTTCGAAATCCTGGCAGAGCCAAACGTGCTGGCCATCAACAACAAGCAAGCCAGTTTCCTGGCAGGCGGCGAATTCCCCTATCCGATTCTGCAGGGAGGGGGGGTAGCGGGCATAGGGGCCGTCACCATCGCATTTCGCGAGTTCGGCGTACGTCTCAATTTTCTTCCCCTGGTTACGCCCCGCGGCACCATCCGGCTGGACGTGGCTCCCGAAGTCAGCGCCCTCGATTTCACCAACGGCCTGACTTTCCAGGGCGTTCAGATTCCGGGATTGACGTCGCGCCGCGTGCAGACCGAGATCGAGCTGGAGTCGGGCCAGAGTTTTGCGATCGGCGGACTGCTCGACCGGACCCTCACCGAGACCCTGCAAAAAGTGCCGCTTCTCTCCAGCGTTCCGCTGCTGGGGAAACTCTTCCAGTCGAAGTCGTTGAGCAAGGAGACTACCGAGCTGCTGGTAATCGTCACGCCGGAGATCGTGCGGCCCATACCGGAAGGCCAGCCGCGTCCTGCGCTGGAGTTCCCCGGCCCACTGATGCCGCCCAACGCGGTGCCCAAAACCCCGGGCATGAGTGTTACAGGGGCGGTGCCCGTCACCCCTCCGAACCCGGCCATTCCACTCGAGAAGCTTCTGGAAAGCCTGAAAACACAAAACGAAATGAAGCTCCAGAAGACCGACACAAGCGTGTCGGGGAATTCGATGGGGGGAGCGTCCGCACCTGGTCAGAATCCACCTAAGTAAAAAGGGACCCTATTATGCCGTACCATGTCATTCGTCTTAGACTTTGCCTCCTCGCGATTCTGGCGCTGGCGGTGCCTCTCGCTTCCGCGGCGACATTCGGCGCCGTCGTGCCCATCGGCGGGCACGCGGCGGACATCGCGCTCGATGAGGCGCGTGGCGTTCTCTACATTGCCGACTACACCTCCGGCCGCATCGACGTCATGTCCACCGCGAGTCTCAGCGTCACCCGCTCGATCACCGTCCCGGCCTATCCCGGCGGCGTGGCTCTGACGCCCGACGGCCACTACCTGGTCATCACCCATTACGCCTCCTCCGCGGGCGCCAGCCTGGACCAACCCGGACAGAATGAGGTCACCGTTCTGGACCTGACCAACAACCAGATGCGCAGCTTCGGACTTTCCTCGGGGCCGGTGGGGGTGGCCATTGGGAAGGACGGGTTGGCCCTCATCTTGACCCAGGATGAGTTTCTGCTGCTCGACCCCGCATCGGGAACGACCACCAGCCTGGGCACCGTCGCCAACGTGCAGAGCCAAACTCTCCCGGTAAGCCAGGCCAACTTCCCGACCCAGATCCTGGCCGGCGCCCTCACCGCTACCGCGGACGGGTCGCACATCATCGGGCTGGGCGGCCAGACCCCGGATACCGGTACCACTTCCAACCTGCTGCGCTTCAGCTACAACGTGTCGACCCGTCAGATCACTGCCGCCAGCCTGCTCAGCACCGTTCCGAGCCTTGGCCCGCGCGTGATCTCGGCAGCCAGGGACGGCTCCTACTACATGACCGGGTGGGCCCTGTTCGGTTGCGGAACGGGCTTTCTGGGCGATTGTGTCGCCAGCGGACCCCTGTTGGCGCAGTGGCCCAATGGTTCGGGAGCCCTGAATGTGGGGTCCGTCGCGATCCGCTCCTCCCAATCGCTCATCTATGCGCAACTCAACCCCGCGGCGCCAAAAGCACCCTCGAACTCCCAAACCGTTTGTCTGCCCAACGGAACCTGCGTGACGGTGACCACGCCCGGCGCCACGCCGCCTCCCTCCACGGTTCCACCCAATTTGCTGGTATTGGACGCCGACAACCTGAACGTGCGGGATCGCATCCAACTGCCCGAGAATCTGGCCGGCCGGTCGGTCTTCAGTTCCGATGAAAGCGTTCTCTACTCGATCTCCGATAGCGGCGTAATGGTCTTTTCCATGGCGCAGCTCGACAAGGCTCCTCGCATCGCCGCTTCGCAGCCGGACGTGGTCTTTCGCGGAAACTTCTGCAACAGCGGGCCGATTACGCAGCAAATCAATGTGACGGACCCGGCCGGGCATGCCGTGCCGTTTCAAGTCTGCCTCGCCAATTCCACTAGTTGTTCGGCGCCCGGAATTTCGATCACTCCGTCCTCCGCCGTGACCCCGGCCAAGGTGACGATCTCGATCGATCCCACTGCTATCGGGAGTCTCATCGGCACCCACGCGTTCCAGTTCGAAATCCGCTCGGCCGTCGCGGTTAACATGCCTCCGCCCCCGCCGGACGGAGCTGCCGAGACCTACACCGCGAATACCAACGCCCGCTTCCGGGTGCTGGTGAACAACCGCGAGCCGGAGAATCGCGGAACCTTCTTCGACGCCCCGGGCCAACTGGTCGACCTGATCGCCGATCCAGCCCGCAGCCGGTTCTACGCCCTCCGACAGGACAACAACCAGGTGCAGGTATACGACTCGACCAGTTATAACCTGATCGGCGTCCTTCGCACGGGCAACACTCCAACTTCCATGGCCATCACGTTCGACCGCAAGTATCTCCTGGTCGGGAACGACAACTCCTCGCTGGCCAACCGCTACGATTTGGATGCTCTGCAGGCGGTCGCGCCCATCGTGTTCCCGCTGGGCCACTATCCTCGGTCGATTGCGGCTTCCGGCAACGCCATTCTGGCCGCATCCCGCGTGGCCGGGCCCACCCACACGATCGACCGCATCGATCTCAACAGCCTTACCGCCCAGCCGCTTGCCAGCCTTGGTCCCTACAAGAATGACATCCACATCAGCACCTCTTTGGTTGCCGCGCCGAACGGCGGGTCGATCATGGCCGCTATGCCGGATGGCCGCGTGTTGTTGTACCAGGCCAACGTGGATACCTTCACGATCTCCCGGCAGGATTTCACGGCATTGCAGGGATCGATCGCCGCGTCGAGTTTCGGTTATTACATGGTTGACCACTACTTGCTGGATGAATCCCTGGTCGCACAGGCGGTTGTAGTGGCCCCCGGAGACTCCTCTTCGGGCTTCGCATTCGTCGATCAGAATGGGTACTCGGCGGCGGTTACTCCCGGCGGAGGCGGATACATTCAGCAGGTCTCCACACCTGCGGGCACATCGCCTCTGCCCACCACGATGGTGGAATCGCCGCTGCTCGGCAGCACGGACTTTCCTTTCCGGCGAACAGTCGCTCCCTTGGCGGACCGATCGGCCATTATCGCCCTGACGACGTCCGGATTCACGGTTCTGCCGTTCAATTACAATGCGGCAATCGCCGTTCCGGTGCTCGACAGCGTGGTGAGTGCCGCCGACTTCACGGGTCCCGTGGCCCCGGGCGGACTGATCAGCATATTCGGCACCCAACTGAGTCCCTTGACTCTGGCCAGCACGGACACGCCGCTGCCCACCGTTCTGGCGGACTCCTGCCTTACCGTGAACGGGGTCATCGTGCACGTCAGCTTCGTCTCGCCGACGCAGATCAACGCGCAACTGCCATCCCAGATCGATGGCAATGCCGAGATCGTTCTGCGCACGCCCGGCGGCATCAGCGACGCCCTGCGATTCACCATTCTGCCGTCCGCGCCCAGCGTATTCCTCTCCGGAACAGCGGGCCCAGTCACTGGCATTCCGACCATCGTCCGCGGCGCCAACGGCGAGCTGGTGACCATCTCGAATCCCATTTATCCCAGCGATGAGCTCACGATCTACCTGACCGGAATGGGAAACACGCTTCCCGCCGTTCCGGACGGAGATGCCGCGCCCTCCGATCCGCTCTCGAATCCGCTGCTTCCCGTGGCCGTGACGCTGGGCGGGACGCCCCTGACCGTCGAATTCTCCGGGCTCACGCCCGGGCTTGTGGGGGTTAACCAGATTAATGTGGCCGTCCCCTTAAAAGGAGTGCCGCTCGGTTTCAACATCCCCCTGGCCATCAGCCAGGGTGGTGTCACTACCACTATCCCGGTTCGCGTGGTGAATTGAGTTAACGAAAGCTGGCTAAATACTTATGCGAATCCTCTCGCGTCTTGCAATCGTTCTGCTCCCGCTCCCGTTCCTCCTGTCGGCCCAGTCATGGGAGGTCGGCGCAAGCGCCGGGTATGGTGCGTTCCGCGATGTGTCGGCTACTGCCGTGTCCACCAGCGGTTCGACGGGGTTTGACCCCGGCGTTACGTTCGGGGGCGTGTTTGGAAATCAGATCAACCGCTGGGTCTCGGGCGAGGCTCGCTATACGTTCCAACAGGACGATTTGCGGGTCTCTTCGGGTTCCACCAAAGCCACCATGACCGGCCAGTCGCACGCCATCCACTACGATGTGCTGGTTCACGCGGCCTCGAAGGAGTCTAAGGTCCGCCCGTTCCTCGCTGCCGGAGCAGGTGTCAAGTTCTATCGGGGAACCGGCGAGGCGGTTTCCTATCAGCCCCTGAGCAACCTGGTGGTCCTGACGCACACCAGGGAGGCGCAGCCGCTGATTAGCGTAGGCGGCGGCGTGAAATTCTCGATGTCCAGGCGCGCCATCCTGCGCCTGGATTTCCGCGACTATTTGACGCCGCTGCCGAGTAGCCTTCTGGCAGCCCCACCCAACAGCAGGATCAGCGGTTGGATGCATGATTTTGTATTTCTCGTGGGCGTCAGCACGGTGTTTTGACTTTCTTGGGGGCCGAATCGTGTCCAAAAGGGTCGTTTCAGCGTTGACCATGGCTTGGGGCCTGCTGTTGTGTTCCCCCGCCGGAGCGCAGACTGTGGCTAACCAGGTGCGGGTATATACCCAAGCGCCGGGTCTCTATTTTCTGGTCGATGGCCAATCGTATATCGGCGCAGCCAGCTTCTCGTGGCCTGCCACTAGTAAGCACGCAGTCACATCCTACGACCAGAATCAAACCACCACGGCCGGCGTGGCTTACGCCTTCAAGGGCTGGGTTACGAATCTGAACCCAAACGCTACTCCCAGTATGTCTGAGCCTATCACGGCCGACCCTAGCCTGCAATGGGTCGAACTGCTCTTCGATACTTCCTACGCCATCACGATCTTGCTGATTGACTGTCCCGATCCGGCACAGCCGTGCCCTGCCGCCGGCACGGTCCAAGTCAATGGGCAATCCTACGACCGGCGGACACAGATCTTGATGCCGCAGAATACCACGGTCAACGCCCAGGCGTTTCCTGACTCCGGCTACATCTTCACCGGCTGGGGCCAAGTGACCGGGCTGGGGGCCGTGGCTACCGCCTTCGATATCACCTTCACATTGACTGGCCCCACAGAGCTTACCCCGCTTTTCCAACCCGCCAACTCGGCACAGGTCCAGACCAGCGTTCAGACAGTTCCGCCGGGCCTGCAGATCCTGGTGGACGGCGCTCCCTTCACCGGGGCGACGAGCCTCCAGTGGGGATGGGGCACCACTCACTCGCTGGGAGCGAATCCCGTGCAGCAGTCTCTCGGCATCACGTATGTATTCGATTCCTGGAGCGATGGGGGCGCCATCAATCACAATGTAGTGGTTCCCTCGCAAGCCGGTACTCTCAACTTTACTGCGAACTTCGTGCCCGGGTCGTATGTCACTTTTGGCACGTCGCCCAGCGGATTGAGTCTGAGTATCGACGGACGCCAGAACTGGCCTTCCTATGCTTTCGTATGGGACCCGGGCGCCAGCCACCAGATCTCCGCTCCGGCCACTCAAACCGACGCGCAGGGACGCATGTACCAGTTCGTTTCCTGGTCCAATGGTAAGCCCGCCGCCTTTACCTACACCGCCGGGCCGGCTCCCGGGGGTGACATTGTCACTGCCGTTTATCAGGTGCTTCCAGCCCTTGGTCAAGCCGCTGTCACCAGCGTTCCGGTGGGCCTTGCCGTTCAGGTGGATGGCGCGAGTTGTACCACCCCCTGTACCCTGCAAAAGGCTGTCGGGGCGTTGGCCACCGTTTCCGTCGCGGCCATGCAGAATGTCAGCGCCCAGTCGCGTCTGGTCTTCCAGGGCTGGGGCGATTCCACCAGCCTGACTCGATCGATCCAGTTTTCTTCCGTGCCCCAGACCTATACCGCAACCTACAGCCTGCAAAACCAGCTCTCGATCTCGGTCACACCCCCCGCGGGCGCCTCCGTCGTGTTAACGCCTTCGTCCCCCGATGGATTCTACGACTCTCAATCGGTCGTCACAATCGCAGTCACTGTGGCGTTGGGCTTCCGGGTGGACTCCTGGTCGGGCGCTTTGTCCGGAACTTCGACCGGTGCCATGTTGAGCATGGCTTCACCGCAGACAGCCGTGCTGTTACTGGACCCCGTGCCCGCCATCGCACCAGGGGGAGTTCAGAATGCGGCGTTTGGCGGCAGTGCCAATGGACTCGCCGGCGGATCTCTGATTTCGATCTTCGGTTCGAGCCTGTCGCCCGCTGTGCAAGTAGGCCCGTCGAGCCCCCTGTTGCAGACGCTTCAAAATGTAACGGTGCGCATTGACGATGCATTTCTGCCGCTCGTCTTCGTATCCCCGCAACAGATCAACGCGCAACTTCCGTATGCCACAGCTCAAGGCAGTCACACGGTCGTGGTCCAATGGCAAGGCATGCCGCCGGCGTCAGCCCCGATCCCGGTGGTTCGGAATGCGCCCGGACTGTTCAGCAGCGGCACGCCCGCCCAGCCGATCGGGGCGTTTGTTCGTGCCGACGGCACGCCGGTAACCACCAGTAACCCCGTCCACGCAAACGAGATCGTCTCCGTCCTGGGAACCGGTTTGGGACCCTACGCGGGAAATCCCCCGGATGGTTACCTGTTCGATGAATCCAGCGGATACACGCTGGTAGACCCGGTTGTGGTTCTCGTGGGTACTGCCCAGGTAACTAATATCCTTTATGCGGGTAGGTCGAGTGCCGGAGTTGGCGTGGACGCCGTTCGCTTTAGTGTCCCGGCGAGTCTCCCCGCTGCCCCATTCCTGGCTGTGAAGATCCAGATCGCCGGCCAGGTGAGCAACACCGTTCTGCTGCCGATCTCCCAATAGAGGAAACCGCTTAATGACGCTCCGGTTACGGATCCAGATCGCGCCTCCTCCCCCTCTGGAAGAAGGGCCGCCACTGTTCCGCGGCGTGAACACCGGCAGGGTTCCCAAAGCCGGATCGCTCCTCGGCTCGCTGGCGGGACACGCGCTGGCCCTCAGCCTGGCCATCATGGTGGGCCGCTATGTGGCTTGGCTCCACGAAGACGATGTGGATTGGTCGAAGTACCAGGCTGCTGAGACTCTGCGGTTGCACGTTGCCGAGCCCCTCTTCTTCAACGCGAAGGCCCCCGGAGAACCGCCCAAGCCCAAGGCCGATCCTACGCCTGCGTCGGCGGCGCCCCCCGCCGAAAAAACCGCCGCCGCTTCTGCGGCAGCTTCGACTTCGGGCCCCAGGGTGCCGCGCCGTTTGGAGTTGCCGGCGCCCAAGCAACCCGCCACAAACGCGCCCATCCTTCTCCAACCGGACTTCCAACCCCAATTGAAGCCGCCCCCGGCGGACCTGCCGCCCATGGCCTTCTGGGCTCGCCAGGCTCCGGCCCCGGCGAAACCGCCGGCGCGCACCGAAGTGGTGGTCCCAGGCCGGACGGAAGCGCCCTCGCCGGCCCCCCAACTGAGCGCTCCGCCGGTTCTCGCGGTTCCCAATCGCGAGCCTGCTGTTGCCGACGTCAATGTGTCGATGCCGGCCCAGCGAGAGGCCCACGCCGCGCTTCCGGCGGCGAATTCCACCACCATGCCGGTCCGTCTGCGGGATGCGGCTGATTCGCAGGCGGCATCCTTCGATCGCTTTGCGGGACAACCCGTAAACGTCATGTCGCTCGCCAGCGAACACACTGACATTCGGGACGTCACCATTCCGAAGGGCCTGCAGAATATCCCCAGTCTGGCGGCGGGAGACGGCGCAGCGGCCGGCGCCGGGCCGCGAGCCTCTAATCCGGCCGGGGGGAATGGCCAGGCGGCCGATCGCCGGACCGCAGGCTCGCCGGCTACCAACAAGGGCGAAACGGCGGCCGCAACATCTCGGGGCACTCCGGCTCCCACAACTCAAACCCCGACTGCCGCCGGCCCCCGCGGCGGAAATGGCCCCGCCACCGATTCCGCCACTGACGCCCCTCCCTCGAAACAACTCACCGCCGCCCTCCCAGCCGCCTCCCCAGCCGCACCGAATGTGCCGGCCCGCGTTGGCGTGCCCCCCGGAGTGACGCGGATTGAGCACCCTGCCAATGG
>Ga0209415_10011475_pt1 | contig 14915 bp, 14 predicted proteins | sample PeaSoiSIISIP2007_FD_187696 | JGI IMG/M metagenome (GOLD analysis project Ga0209415, IMG submission 187696) | Peat soil microbial communities from Weissenstadt, Germany - SII-SIP-2007 (SPAdes) (version 2) | ecosystem: Environmental > Terrestrial > Soil > Wetlands > Peat | place: Germany...
GGACAATCTCGCCCATCTCGGCGAGCGAGTCGAGCGGATAGAGCAAGACGTCAGCACCAAGCTGCGAATCGAAGGAGCGGTCGATTTCGTGTTTCATTTCGCCTCGCCGGCGAGTCCGGTCGATTTTACGAAGATCCCGATCAAGGTCCTGAAGGCGGGCTCGCTCGGCACCCATAACTGCCTGGGCCTTGCGATGGCCAAAGGCGCGAAGTTCATGATGGCCTCGACAAGCGAAGTCTACGGCGATCCAATGATCTCGCCTCAGCCGGAAACCTATTGGGGCAACGTCAATCCGATCGGCCCGCGCGGCGTCTACGACGAGGCCAAGCGTTTCAGCGAGGCGATGACCATGGCCTATCACAACCAGCATGGCGTCGATACGCGGATCGTCCGGTTTTTCAACACCTACGGCCCGCGAATGAGGCTGGACGACGGGCGTGTGGTTCCGAATTTCGTCAAGCAGGCCCTATTGGGGGAACCGCTGACCGTTTACGGAGACGGCCACCAGACGCGGTCGTTCGGGTTTTACGAAGACATCGTGGAGGGGGTTTGGCGGCTGGCGACGGCAACGGAGCCGGGGCCGGATTTGGCGCCGCTGTGCTATCCCGTCAATATCGGAACCGAGCAGGAGCGCACCGTTCTCGAATTCGCTCATGCGGTATTAAAGGCGACCGGATCGAAGTCGAAAATCGTCCACTTGGACGCGGCCGTGGACGATCCGCGCCAGCGCCGGCCCGATTTGACCCGCGCCCGCGCGCTGCTCAAGTGGGAGGCGACGACTTCGCTCGAGGACGGGCTGGCGAAGACCGTCGAGTATTTCAAGACGAAGTTGTCGTAACTGCTCGGCCATTGCCACGTTGCGTCCAATCGAGGTAGCTGGGAGCGCCGGCACCCTGCCGGCCCTTCGCGCCCGCGTCTCACCCCGTAGCCGCCGGTCTTCAGCCGGCGACCTCGAGAATTGTTGATTCCCGGCTAATGTCCCGGAGTCCCGAATAACCACTCCATCTGGGGGCCTTCCGTGTCCTAAAAACACACATTCACGACCAACTCGAACCTGAACTTCGCGGCAATGTGTGAAACCGTGACAACCCTCCCCCAGTCCGGGAGGAACAACCGGCATCGGTGTCAATCCAAGAACTGCGGCTCAGGATTCGGATCGATCCCTCGCAGCATCATGCCCTGGCCACGCGACTTGTGAGCGTCATTAAGCGGCTTGTCCTCGGGATCGCGGAACTGAATGAGCAGGGTCGTTCTCGCTTCGCTCGACGTGTTGACGCCGGAGCCGTGGATGGTCAGGTAGTTGAAGAACAACACGTCTCCCGCCTTCGCCTCGCAGATCGTCGCCGCTTCGAGCGGATACTTGTCGAGAGGCAGGTGGTACGAGCCTTCATGATCGAGGGGGCCGAGCTTGTGCGAACCGGCGACGACCCTCAGGCATCCCTTTTCGATCGGGGCGTCGTCGAAGTGGAAAATGGCCGCCGACATCGTGTGCCGTTCGTGCGGGAAGTAAGGATAGTCCTGATGCATCGGGAAGGGCGAGCCCTTTTCCGGCGGTTTGATGAACATCTTGTCGTGATGAAGCTGAACGTTCGGCCCGATCAGGTCGGCCGCGATCTCCGTAAACCGGGGGTCGGTGAGGAGAGCCGCGAGGGCAGCGGAATAGAATTGGACGTTGTGGCAGTGATGGATCACTGTCTTCTCGGCGACCATGGCCCGCGCTCCGGCCCAGGTAGCGTCGGTGTCGTGATTCCGGCTGAGCCGCTCGGTCAGGGCGTGGCACTCATCGCGGAGGGCGGCCGCCTCGCTCTTGGACAGCACGCCCTCGACGAGGAGGTAGCCGTTGGCGTTGTAGAAATCGATCTGGTTGGGCGACAGACTCATGAGCCCATTATAGGCGCGAGGATCGGCGAAAGAGTGAATGGGTGAATGGGACCGCTGACTTGCTACTATTGGGGTTCCCATTCACCCATTAACCCACTCACCCATTCGCCATTCACCCATCCGCGGCTACTGGCCGTTGAAAAGCTCGTCGGTGTTGAGATTGCCGTCGTTGTCGATATCTCCAAGGTTGTTGGCGATAAAGTCTGACGCATTGAAGCCGTATCCGAACGTTCCCGTTCGGTACACCGGCTTGAAGACCTTCGCATGCCCGTCGCACCAGAGCACGACTCCGACCCCGTTGTTGCGGCCATGGAACCCCGGATTCTGATTCGAAGGCGGGTCGAGGTAGGTGCTGCCTTCGAGGGTCGGGGTCGCGTACGCCCAGTTGTTGATGCGGGCGCAACTTGCGAACGCCACCGTCTCCGCGACCTTGTTGATCTGACCGTAATTGAAGGGGATATCGGTCTCGGCGTAGTCAGGCGGAGGGCCATAGGTCGACGGGCTGAGATAGTAGTAGTTGTAGCCGTAGCCGGTCAGCCCGAGGGCGGTGCGCAGCTTGTTGTCGAAGCTGGGGTCGGACTGGATGCCCTGGTTCTTCGTGTAAGGATAAAGCAGACCTAGCTCCGGGCGCAGGGTGGTCCCGTCCCAATTTCCCCACCAGTACGTGACCGTGTTGCCCGGCCCGTTCGTGGAGACGCGCATGAGCGTGTCGTCCATGTCGTCGGCGTACATGAGCCAAGCGAGGCCGATTTGCTTGAGATTGCTGAAGCTCACCGTCTTTTTCGCGGCGGCTTTCGCCTGGGCGAAAACCGGAAATAGGATCGCGGCGAGGATCGCGATGATGGCGATGACGACGAGGAGCTCGATCAGCGTGAACGCCGCCAGGCGGCTCGCAGACCAGTCTTGGGGTGTTGGGGTATTGGGGTGTTGGATTCTCACCCTCTTCCGTAGCCGCTGTCGATTTCCAAGTCGCTTGGCGCGTTGGGCCAACACTCTACCACCCGAATACCCTAATACCTGCATGAATTCCTGCATGTTAAACCTCCGTTTGGCAGGCGCGAGCCAGCCGGTCGGGGCCTTGGAGAAAAGAGGAGAAGCGAGCCGGGACCTCCGTCTCGCTGAACCACCTATGCTCGTAGGCGAAAGCGTCACAGATTTCCTGCGGAGCGGGCATTCGGGCTTTTCGGATCGCGGATCGCGGATTCTGGATTTTGGATTGACCTCAATTCAATCCGAAATCCGAAATCCGAAATCCGCAATCGCAAACTACCGTTGCGGCACAGCGCCGGCATTCGACCGGCTTTCCCCGTTGTCAGCCCCGATTCCCGGGGCCGCCACAGTTGGAGAAAAGTATATTCAGCTAGGTCGATCGGCGGCGTGGTGAAAAACCAGGACAAGGGCGTGATCCGCGGCGAGGCCGCCGCTCCTTCTAAACCGGGCTATCGAATCGCCCAATACCGCGCTCAAATCAAATTGCCCGGTCTCCATCAGAACCTCGACGTGGCAATAGGGCTGGCTCGATCCCGCCCCAAAGAGCTGGTTGGTGGCCACCTTGCGAGATCTCGGAATGGCCCTTTAGGAATAGCGCAGAAGGAATCCTGAACTCGATCAGGCTACCCGTCGATTCACCGCCAGAACTCCGGAACGGCTGCTCCAAGGCTACCGCGACCCGCTTGAACGGGACCGCTTTCCATCGACCTTCACCCCTTTCGCCTTGGCGACAAGAACGCGGACGGTCCAGCGTCGCTTGGCCGGACCCTCCGGAAGGGAGCCCTTCCTTCCCGCGATCTCGATTCCAATCTGGCCTGCAGCTTCGCTGGACAGGATCGTCCTCGTCCGGACCGCCCGCCCCAACCCCTCTCTCCTCTCGCGACAAACCATCCGACAAGAGGGAGGGGCGGCGTACCCTATCCCTCGGCTGCTGGGTAGCTGCCCAGGATCGTGATGTCCTGGCTCAGTTCGCGCAGCGCGTCTAGGGCGGATTGGACGTTCTCGTCCGTCCGGTGGCCCACGCAATCGAGGAAGAAGTTGTAGTCGAACGACCGCGCCCGCCGCGATTCGATCATCATCAAGTTCACGCCGAACTTCTCGAAAGCCCCAAGAGCTCGATAGAGTTCGCCCGGCCGGTTGCCGAGTGAAAACCTCAAGCTCGTCTTGTCACGACCGGTTCTGGTCGGCTCGTTGTAGCCCACGACCAGGAATCGTGTCTGATTCAACGCGTTGTCCTCGATGTGCTCGAAGAGGATCGGGATGTCCACGATCTCGGCGGCCATCGAGTTCGCGATCGCCGCTCCGTGCGGGTCTTTCAACGCTTGGGCGGCGGCTTTGGCGGTCGGTGCGACGCTTACGATTTCGGCGTGCGGCAGATGGGCTCGCAGCCAAGCTCGACATTGCCGCTCCGGCTGCGGGCCGGTGTAGACGCGCTCGATCTCGGCCAGCGAGGAAGCGATCGTCACGAGATGATGGTGGACGGGGATAAAGGTCTCGGCGCAGATCTTGAGGCTGGTGGAAGGGAAGATGTCCAAGGTCTCGGGGACGATGCCGGCGACCGAGTTCTCGATCGGCACCACTCCGTAATCGGCCTGGCCGTGCTCGACGAGGCGAAAGACCTCTTCGATCGACTCAGCGGGGACGAGCGTGCTGCTCTCGCCGAAGGTTTTCACGGCGGCGAGGTGCGAGAACGTCCCTTCCGGGCCCCAGTAGGCGGCGAAAAGCGGCTTTTCGGCGGCGCGCGCGGCTGAGATGATCTCGCGGAAGATCGAGGCGAGCTGTTTCGTCTGCAGCGGGCCGGGATTGGTCTTGTCCAGCTTGGCGAAGATCTCCCGCTCCCGCTCGGGAGTGAAGAAGGGCTTGCCGTCCTTGCCTTTGAGAGCGCCGATCTCGATCGCTAGCGCGGCCCTGCTGCTGAGGAGATCGATCAGTTGGGCATCGATCAGGTCGATCTGCTCACGGATCTTGCCAAGGTCGGGCTGAGACATTCCTAGGAGTTTAGCTGCTTCGTTCGCGAAGCTCTTCCGCCATGCCTCCGCCCCGTTGTCTTCCCGAGGCTGTCAGGGAGCCACATGCAAGGGGTGGAAGCAATCGCCGCCGCAAACTAACCCCGTCCGCCTCCACCCCTCAACCGCAGCGTCTCCAGAGTCCGCAAAGGCAACGGGGGGGCGGAGGCATCGCACGTCGCAATAGGACCCTCACCCGGCTGCTTGTCGGACCGCGATCGGAACGTAGCCGATCTCCAGCCCGTGCGGGGGCTTGACGAGAAGAGCGGGATCGAGGGAGGCCAATGTTCCCCGGCGCGGTGGCGGCAGATACTCCTTCTGCAGCGTCCATCGGGCTTGAATTTTCTCGGCGACCGCTTGCAGGCGCGTCCTCTCGGCATCGGTCAAGTCGGCGTCGTGGAGGGACGGCTGGTCGATGAACCGGTACCAGTAGTAGGTGACGACGCTCCCATCCGAGAGCTTGACGAAGAACGGTCCGGCCTTCGGCCCCGGTTTGCGCCAGCAGTTGTTGCCATTGTCCGGCGACGTATAACTTTGGTTAGATCCGGCGGGAGGAAAAGCCGCCATCTTCAGCCCGGTCTCATCCGGCACGTCGGCGGCCGAGACCGCGACCATCTCCTTTCCCTCCTGGCGGAAGTATTCAGGAAAAGTCCCGCGCCAGACACCGCCGGTCCACGGCTCGATGGCCGAAGTCTTCCACTGGAACCCGAAGGTGTTGGCATCCAGGGCTTTCGTTTCCAGAGAGTCGCCGAAGCCCTTGATAGGCAGGTTGTCCGGGCCCTGGCGAAGGGAAAGTGGATTGGCCCGAACCGGAGGCAAAACGGCACCTTGCACATCGAATTGGCCTAAGGCGGCCGCGCTTCCCGCTAGCCACGCCTCGACCTGGTCGTACAGCGCGGCCTTCGAGTAGTGGGTGAGGTCGTGGATGAGGACGGTGCGGCCCTCCTTGTCCACCGGGAATTGCAGGCGAGGAATACGCGTGTAGGTGACACCCTTGGAATCCTGAGCGACGAAGCGCGGCACGGTGTTGACTTCGATCGCGCCTCCCGTCACGAGGCCGGGGCGAGCGTCAAGACCCCTCCCGATCGCGGGAGGGTAACGCCGGGAGATGCGGCTCCAAGTGGTGGGGATGTAAAAGGCGACCGGACCCTTCGCGTTCTTGGTGTTGAGAAACAAAGTCCAGCTTTGGTCACCGGTCGTCACGGGCAGGCCGGCCGTCGAAGTCTTCGCCTCGGTGAACGGCAGGGCCATCCAGGCGTAGCCGAGAAGCTCGCCGTTCGTGCCGGGACGGAAGGTAAAGCCGTCAGGCGGGACGAGGATGTGAGAGCTGAGTTGGGCGATGCCCATCTGGTCCTGCGCGAGGGCCTTAGTGCCCCCGAATCCCCAGCCTGGCGACGAGATCTCGGTGTTGTAGCCGTTCGCGGTGCCGTTCATTCGGAACTTGGCCGTCGTCGAGCCGAACCGGGTTGTTGCCCAGAATCCGAGCCCGCCTTCGATCGTCTGAAAGACGTCCCGGTAGCTGGGCCCGCGCTCGGGCCAGTTGTCTCTCGCTAGCGTTCCGGTTGGAAGGAGCGAGTAGTTGATCTCGCGGTTATCGGGAACGATCCAAATCGATGCGAGGCCGATCTGGAAATCGCGGAGCGGCTTCTCAGTCAGCGGCCACGCGGTCGCATAGAGGCTGACGCCGAAGCGATAGTCGTCGGGCGGCGCCGGCACACTCATGCTGATGTAGCCGGCAAGTCCCTGGGAGGCGAGCTGCGGTCGGCTCTGAGCGTGGATATTCAGCCCCAGCAGGAGGAAGATGGCGGGAGAGATCACACGCTGATTCTAACGCGTAAGAGAGCAGTTTTTGTGCCTTCCAACTGCCCAATGTCAGGACTTGCTGGCGCATATGATATTGAATGTGCTATCATCTGTGCGATGATTGTCGCGTTTGCGCGCCAGGAGCTTATCGATCTGTTCCTTGGCGACAGCAAGCTATACCGGTCGCAGCCGGACGTTCTTCGAGGGTTTTTCCGAGTCATGGATATTCTTCTGGCCGCCGAATCGGACCAGGACCTGAGGGCATTGGGCTCCTTGGATTTCAAGGCCCTGCACGGGCAGGAGGAGGGCAATGTTTCAAGTTCGAACCGACGGCAAGAATCGAATTCGATTCCAAATGATCGGTCAAGACATCCTCACGAAGCATTCGGAGACTTCCACAAATGAGAAGAAACGCAAAGGAGCTCGACGCCGCTCTAGTGACCGCCCCCGGAGAGTCGATCTCGGAAGAGCTGCGACACCGAGGTCTGACGCTCGAAGAGTTCGCGTCTGGCGCGGGCGTGGCGCCCGAGGAGGCGGAAGCCGTAGTTCTTCGGGCGGAGCCAATGTCGGAGGAGTTTGCTCAGTCCATTGCCCGGTTCTTTGGAACGTCCACCGGAATGTGGATCGAAATGGAGCGTCGCTACCGCGAGTTCACGGATCGGCAGGCAAGAACCTATTCGGGGAATATCGCCTTCCGTGGCCCGAGGGACCTTCATCGCAGGCTTATCGAGATGGCGGACTCGGAGGGAATTAGCGTCAATCAACTCGTTCTCTACCTGGTTACCGACGCGTTAGCTCGCCGCGAGGCGAGTTGATCAGCTTGCATCCGAGGCCGTCTGCCGCACATACCGGGCGTTTTCATCCGTCCATCCGGTGATTGAAGACGAACGACTCGGACAGACTCGCGGGGTGCCTGGTAGGGGGCGCGATTGGAGACGCGCTGGGGTTGCCTCTCGAAGGCATCCGGCGGCGGCGCGCGGCGCGGATGTTTCCGCCTCCGCTTCGTTACCGGTTCCTGTTCGGGCGCGGAATGGTGAGCGACGATACCGAGCACGCATGCATCGCAGCCCGAGCCCTCGCCCGATGCGCGGGTGACGAAGAGCGGTTCGCTCGCGCCATCGGCGGCGGCCTTCGGGCCTGGTTCTGCACGCTGCCGGCGGGAACCGGACTGGCGACCTTGAGGGCGACGCTCAAACTTTGTGTGGGCGTCTCGCCCAGACATAGCGGAGTGCGTTCGGCGGGAAACGGAGCCGCGATGCGAGCCGCGATCATCGGGGCCCGCTTCGGCGACGACACCACCACGATGCGGCGCTTTGTGGACGCGTCGAGCCGCGTCACCCATACCGACCAACGCGCGCTCGACGGCGCCTATCTTGTGGCCTTGGCAACGAGCGGCCGGGAGGCTTTCTTGCGTGAGTCCGACTCGGTGAAGACAAAGGGCTGGAACTTGGACCTTATGGAACAAATGCTGGCCGAGGGCTCTTCATCGTCGGAGTTCGCCAACGCGATCGGACTTGGGGAACGAGTGGGCGGATTTGTGGCCCATACAGTGCCGGTCGCGGTTTACTGCGCGTTTTGGGCGGGCGACGATTTTCGAGCCGGGATTGAGGCGGCGGCGTCCTTGGGCGGCGACTCCGACACCCTTTGCGCGATCGTGGGGGGAATTCTCGGGGCTCGCGTGGGGGTTTCCGGCCTACCACGCGACTGGATTGATGGGCTTTGGGAATGGCCGAGGTCGGTGGCTTGGATGCGGCGTTTGGCCAGCTCGCTGGCTGACGGTTCGGCTCCGCCGCGGACCTTCTGGCTCGCCTACCTGGCCCGCAGTCCGCTGTTCATCGGCACGGTTCTGACCCACGGTCTTCGCCGGCTCCTGCCGCCTTACTGATCTGGCGGACTTGACGCCGGATCCTCGCGCAAGAGGGCATCGATCCCTCCAACCACGGGACCTCCGAACGGCTTGACGCGGCGGCGCAGCTCGAACGTGCCTGTTCCCGGATCGATCTCGAGCATCCATTCGAGGTGAAAGATGATGGCCCCAAGAGCCAGCATCAGCGCCGCGTTCCAGGGGGAATGCAACAAAGCAGAGAACGTCGCAAAGAAAACAAACGCGCCAGCGCCCCCCAGCCGAAGCCACCGTGGGACGCCGTCGAAGGACAGCTTTTCCTTCGCACCTGCACCAGCCAGAACGCCGCCTTCACCCTTCGCAACTGGCAGCACCTGGACACTCACTCCTTGCCGATGATCTTCTCGCGATAGCGCTTGTAGCTCTCCGTCATCTCCACGTTCAGCCCCAGCGCGGAGGCGACCGCGTAGGTTCGTTTCTCGATCCACGCCATCCTGCGGCCGGACATCATCCGCGCCCACCGGCCGCTGTTCCAGAGGATCGTCGACCGGAAGCTCGGCCAGCGTCGAAGCGGCGCGTCGGGGTTCTTCGCGGAGCGGTCCATGACGCTGAGCTTGATGCTGCGAAGCTGATGCGCGGGGTGCAGGTGCTTGTTCACAAAGGGGAAGAAGCCGGTGTGGGTCTCGAGGTGACGGTCGGTCTCGTCGACCACGAGCTTGCGCACGTACATTGCCATGATCAGCCCGATCGCCACGACGAGGTAGCCGTGCCACCACGCATAGCCGTGCCAGTAAAGCAGAGCCCCACCGAGCAGCATCACGAGGACGCCGATGACCCGCACCGACATGAACGGCCGATACACCCGCGTGAAGAACATCCGGCTTCATGATAACAGGGGCCGGGAGATTGGATGGAGGATTGAGGATTAAGGATCAGGAGAGGATTAGAGGATTGGTGGATTGAGGATTGAGCGGTCGTCCAACCCGTCCAACCAGCCCCAACTGGTCCGAAACGCCTCCTCCATGGGCGCGCTACACTGAGTGGCAGTGCAGGCGCAGCGATTCGTCGGGATCGTGCGGGTGACAAACTCGCGCGACGAGATCGAGCAGGCGACCCAAGTTGGGCTCGAGAAAAAGCGCGAGGGCTACAGCCCGGAAGCGCTGGTTCTTGCCGTCGACGAGATCGTCCACAACCTACCCCTGGCCCGGGCCATCGTCGTTTACGTTCAGAGCACCGTCAACAACGAGATGGCGACGTCGATCGAGCGCCCGTTCTCCTGGTTCTCCGTCCTCGCCTCAGCCGGATTCGCCGCCTCCTGCATTTGGCTCGTCGTTTTCCTCTTCACTTTGGTTGGTCCGGATATGGGCATCTGGCGCATCGTCTTGATCGTGATTGGACAGGCGATCCTCGTCCGGCTCGCCCAGCGCGGCCTCCGGCTCGCGTCCATGTCGGCATGCGACGGGCTCAACGACGCGAGCTACCCGACCAATCTCCATCCGCTGCGCAACGCCAACTCGGCCGTCGGCTCGCTTCGGCTTCGGCGGCTGCGCGCGCTCGTGCTCGAAACCGCTGACCGCATCCTGGGAGGGGCAAAGCCGGAGGAATTGGTCGTTGATCTGTCCGTTGTGAACTTGACGCCACGCGCGGCGCGCTTCGTCGTCCGCCTGGCCTGCATCAACGCCTCGCTTCGCGATTACCTGCCGCCATATCAGTCGCGCTGGCTGGGCTATCTCCTCGCCCTTGCCTTCATCGTCACCGCCGTCGTCTGCATCCAGCGAGTCGGCGACCGCCTCGCAGAGGGCTACCAAGACTACGCGATCTGCGTCGCCTGCTGGATCGCCGGCGACCTCGCGGCAAGGCCGCGGCGGCGGCCGGTCAACCTGGAGTGATTGGATTGCAGCGCGGGCTGGTGTTCGGCCAGCCCAGCTCCCAACCCCGACCCCTCGAGAGGCGCAGCGCGAGGCTCAGTCCCCGAACGGCGGCGGCGCCGGAAGGTTATCGTACGGGTCCGCTTCCTCGAGAAACTCACTGGGCGCGGGCGGGTAGCCGCTCGGCGTAATGTCCGAGCCGCCCGGCACAGAGCAGGGGCCGCCCGCGCAGTTCTTGTTAAGGTTGGCCGTGGCCGAGGGCTGCCCCGAAAAGCAAAAGTAGCTCTGGCCTGTGCCGCTGCACGTAACTATATAGCCGGGGCCTGTAAACTGAACCAACACATTGCAGATGCCGGAGCCGCCCGACCCTCCGCAACCCGAATACCAGTTGTCGCACACGAACATATCGATCGTGTCTTGAGTCACGGTCCACGTCCCATCATTATCGCAAGTCGTTCCATTCAACGTCGATATGGTGTCGCTGCATTGCGGGTACGTGCTGTCGCACCCGGCCGTCTGCCCGTAGGCGACCATGAAGGCCAGCGCCAGCGTGCTGACAGCTGCGGATTGGCGAATCCTCTGCTTGCTAATGTCCATCTTATCCTCCCATCGCCCGCTAGCGCCGCGTTAGCGCTTGCGCCGATTCGCGTACTCAATTTCCCATTCCTCCAGAGCGTCGAACCAACCCACGGAACCGTCGAGCCTGGCGCCGAGGTCGTAGCGAAGGGGCCCGGCGTGGTGTTCCTGCTTGCCATCTGGAAGGACAATCGTGAATCCCTCCGTCCCCCCAGGGAGCCTGCACATGAAGTGGGCCTTTACGATTGGGTTCGACTGCGGGTCAAAGGGAAAGACGGCATCGTACGTCTTCTCCCCCTGCACGACGCGTTCAGGCTGAGTGAAATAGTACCAGCCTGGGCCGCTGTCGCACTCCGGGAACTCGGCCCGGGTGGTAGGCGGCTTAAGGTTGATACCTGGATCGGTCGTCTTCAGGTCCCAGAGCTCCAGCGGATAGCGGTCGTCGTCGTCACCCATGTACTGGTTTATCGCGTCGGCGATCTGGCGCAGATCGCTTGTCACCCGCGCCTGGAGTGCTCTCTTCTTCGCTGCCGGCGCAAGGACCATCCAGAGAACAGCCGCCAACGACGCGACAATGGCGGTGACAACCAGAACCTCGACGAGCGTTATTCCGCGTTTGGACTTGTGCATTCTGAGTGCCTACTTTAAGCTCACATTAAACAAGGCAGGCGGCCCGACCTTGGTCACCCTTCCTGCCTTCAACTGAACAAATATCGGCGGCCCGCCTGCAGCAACATGGAGCCCCCTCAGGAAATCCTCTGGCACCGTAATAATCCTATAGCCCCGCACGATGCCCAGCACTAGAGTGCTGTTCCGCCCAAACGAGCACTGTCAGAGGCAGGGCTGTGTGGGCAAGGCCTCTCAGTCCGGTTTGAAGCCCAGCGTACATGCACGGGGCGCACTCAGTGGCCAGAGCGACGTACCCGTCACCCGGGAGGCCCTGGACTGCCGGAAACCGCTCTCCCACCCGGGGACCGTGCTGCCCTGGAACGGCCTCGGGGACCAGGTCGGCGACGACTCCACGGGCGGACGCAGACCGCGACACGACGGCGATGAGCGCCAGGGCCACCAAAGGCACGGCCGCGCAAGGACGCGCAAGTCGGCGTTGGCTTAGGATCAGCTCCGCGCCAAGACCGCCTAGAACAGCCAGAACATGTAACAGAGGGTGCAGGGTCTCACGCCCGCGCTTATGGCCGCCGCAAACATCCAGGCGCCGCCCAGGAGTGTCAGGCAAAGCAGACAGTCGGCAGCGTCCGCCAGTATGGTACGAGCCGATCGGCCGAGAAGGAAGGCCGCCACAGCAGTTGAGACGCCGCAGGAAGCGAGGACCCCGGGTACGGGATCAGGCCAGTGTGCTAGGTACGAACAGCTGCTGCAAAGTCCGACACTGACCGCGCCAGCCGCCAACGCCGCTGCAAGTCTCAGTGCGGCGCGTATAGTCGCACGCAGTTCAGGTGCCCACCAGATCGGGGCAACGCGTACCATAAATGAATGATACGTCTGAATTACCAGAATTATCAATAAAGATTTCTCGTTTTATTAAACTAGGGGATGGAGCCGCGCCTGGCGGGCGTTTCAGGGGGCTCGTCGCGAAGTCCTAGGTACTAGGCTCGGCCCAGCGCCAACTCGGCTCCAGTATCCATTGCTCCGGGCGGCCGGTGATTTCAGGGCGATCCACCCGCGGTGGGTTTCTGGTCCACGGATACGGGGTGCGCGGCTGTCCCTTAAGAGTCGCTATGCTCCGTCGATCACAAGCTTGGTAAAGTCGCCCGCCGAAAGCAAGGATAGCGAGCAGGCGTGCATCAAGGTTAGGCGCGCGTACCGCACGTCGGGCTGGTCGTCCATCACCATCGTCGTCTCGAAGAACTGGTTGATCGGCGCTTCCATGCCTTTCACAAGCCGGATCACCTCATCCGCATCCTGCCTCTCCGCCGACTCCGCGAGCAGACCCGCGATCTCGCTGAGAAGCTCAAAGAGAGCCAGACCCTCCCCCGATTCCAAGGCCGCGTGCTCGAGGCGCCGCAGGGGATCGTCCTCCCCGAACTCGACCGACTTCTTCCGCGCCGCGATCACGATGTTCATAGGCCTCGTCGCCGTCTGTATGAATGCGACGTCGCCGGCCAGCTTTTCGAGGACTTGAGCCCGAAAGGCCACCGCCTGAGGCTTCGTGACCTCGGCTGGGACCTCTTCGAGTACGGCGGCAGTGAGGATGTCGTGGCGCACCTCGGGAAGCAACGCAGAGTAGCGCGACGCAAACACCGCCGCAAAGGCAGGAACCGCGCGGGTCGGATCAAGGGCGATCGATTGCCGGTCGTAGCCGCAAAGAGCGGCCGCGAAGAGATCGTTATAGGACGGCAACGGAGCAGGCCAAGACCAGGCCGCTTCGATGAGAACGGTAGCGGCTCGCCGCAATCCGAAAGGATCGCTCGAGCCGCTCGGCTCGAGGCCCAACCCGAGATAGCCGGCCAGTTTGTCGAGCGCGTCTGCCATGGCGAGCCGCACCGCTGTCCGGGCGCCGGGGCAATCCGGCTTCGAATTTAGGCCTGGATCGTAGTGAGACGCGATCGCCCTGCAAACAGGCTCGGCAAAACCCTGGCGCTTCGCATACTCGCCGCCCACAATCCCCTGAAGCGACGCCAACTCGCTGACGAGGCCGCTCGCGAGGTCGGCCTTGCAGTACAGTCCGGCCTTGCGCGCATATTCGATCTCGGCCCCATCCGCGCCGGTCGACTTCGCAATCTCCTCCGCCAGCATCGCAAGCCTATCCGCGCGCTGACGGACCGTACCCAGGCTCTCCTGGAAAACGATCCCGCTCGTCTTCTCCAAGAACTCGCCGAGGGTGTGCTTGGCGTCTTCATCGAAGAAGAACTTGGCATCGTTGAAGCGCGCGTTGAGCACCCATTCGCTGCCTCGCCGAACCGCAGAGTCCTCGCCCGAATTGCGCACGAACACGAAGTGGTTCGTCAACTTGCCCGCGTCGTCGCGGACCGGGAACATCTTCTCGTGCTTGGCCATCGCCGTCACGAGTACGGGCTCGGGCAGCGACTCGAATTCGGGCCGGTACTGGCCCTGGATCGCGGTTGGCCATTCGGTGAGGAATACGTTCTCATCCACGAGCGCCGCTGAGAGCACGGGCTGGCCGTCGGCGACCTGTGTCGCATCCGCGAGAATCTTCTGGCGGCGAACTTCGGGATCGGGCTCGACGTTGCGCTTCCTCAGTTCCGCCAAGAGCTCCGCCAGAGTCCTCGCCTTAAAATCGTCGGGCGCATAGAACCGGTGGCCCCGGCTCGATAGCCCCGCACGCACGCCCTCGATCTCGAAGTCGACTGCTTGTCCGTCGAACGCGGCGAGGATCCAGCGGATCGGGCGCGCGAAGCGCATCCGCGAAGAGCCCCAACGCATCGATTTCTCGAAGTTGAGTCCTCGGATGGCCTGTGGGATGGTTTCGGCGAGCAGATCGACCGTGTCGCGGCCGGTGATCGTCTTCGTGAGCCAGACGTATTGGTCGTCCCTTCTAAGGTCCTTCGGCTCGACTCCTTGCGACCGGCAGAAGCCGAGGAGGGCCTGGGTGGGGTTGCCTTCGGCATCGTACGCGGCTTTAAGAGCCGGGCCTCGCTGCTCCTTCGTCGCGTCCTTCTGGCGCGCCTCGATATCGGCAAAGTCGACGATCAACCGCCTTGGCGTGCCCATGGAGATCCCGTCGCTCCCCAGGACGCCGGCTTTGCCGAGAAGCTCGGCGAGGGAGACGCGCAAATCGGTGTAAGCCTTCTCCACAAATGTGGCAGGCAACTCCTCGCATCCAACCTCCAACAGCAGCTCCGGCATAGAGTGTTAGGATACCGGGACAAACTCAACGGGGGGAACGTGGGTCGCCGGTCGTTCGAATCCTCTACAGGAACAGCCCGCCGTCGATTGTCAAAACCTGGCCGGTGATGTAGGAGGCACCTT
>Ga0209415_10011477_pt1 | contig 14914 bp, 11 predicted proteins | sample PeaSoiSIISIP2007_FD_187696 | JGI IMG/M metagenome (GOLD analysis project Ga0209415, IMG submission 187696) | Peat soil microbial communities from Weissenstadt, Germany - SII-SIP-2007 (SPAdes) (version 2) | ecosystem: Environmental > Terrestrial > Soil > Wetlands > Peat | place: Germany...
GGAATCTGATAGTAGAACTGGCTATCGAAACGGCCGACCGTATCTTTGTAGCCGACGGCAAAGCCCGAGTAGGATGCGCCGCCGAAGAGTAAAGCACCGGGCGTGGACATGAAGTTGCTCTGACCGACGCCGTAGCGACCGAGCCGAGCGTTGATGCCTCCGGGCGACGTATATCCGACATATAGGTAGTCGAGATTAACCGGGATGCTACCCTGCGTCCCGTTGAGATCGGAATAGGAGCAGCTGATGCTGGTCAGGTTGGCGCAAAACGTGGGGCTGGCGACCGAATTGCCCATCGCGGTCTCGTTAAAGAGCTTCGCGCTCAACCGGAAACCGTAGCCGAAGCGCGGGCTGAGCTGCCCGAAAAAGATTGGCCGCGCGACCATGTAGTTGGTACCATGCGCGGTTATCCCGATCGGAGTCGCGTTGGTCCCACCCGGGGCCCACGCGATCGTGTTGACCGGCGCTGCTGCCCCGGGCGCGAAGTTCGCGCCGCCCCCTGCTCCGATACCGCCCGGGGCTGTGATCGGGCCGTTCACGAACGCGGTCGAACCGCCCGGAGCGAGGAACGCACCGGCGCCGCCGTTGGCTGCGGGGGCAAAGACCTGGACGTTGTTGTTCGCCGTACCGGGGCGATAGTCGAAGGTCATGCCGACTTTGCCTTGCTGCACGCGCAGCTGGGTCGCGTCGGCTTCGTTCTTGAGATTGGTGATCTGATTTTGCTGATCGTCGGTCTTCCGATTGAGGGCCGCGATCTGGCTCTTGATGAGATCGACTTCGGGGCGGAACCCGTTCAGGAGGGCTCGCACCGCGGCGATGTCGCGCTGCTCGACTTGCTGGAGCTGCGTCATCTTCGCTTCAATGCTGCGCACGGCTCGGTCCGTGAGGGCGGCCATCTCGTAGCGGGTCATCGGCCGCTGGCCTTTGTATTGACCATCAGGATAGCCCTGAATGTAGCCGTCCGCTGCGAGCTGACGCACCGCATCGTACGCCCATTGGTTCGCCGGCACGTCAGGGAACGGATTCGACGCTTGCGCCGTCTGCGTGCCCTCCCCAGCGTTCGCCGGCGTTTGCTGCGCAAACGCGGTCGACGTGCAAAGGATCCCCACAACGGCAAACGTCAGTAGAGCCTTAAAGAAAAGCCCTCCTGACGACGCACCTGGGGATTTCGTACTGCGCGACCAGTGAGTCCGTAGCATGCACAAATCCTCGCATGTTGGCGGAGGCCAACGCGAGCGCCGGCCTTGCTCTTAGAGTGCTAACCATCATAATAGAGACCTGGTCAGGGGAAGTCAAGCAGGCTAAGGATGAAGTAGGAGGCACGACGATGGTGAAGCAGTTGCCCCGCATCGGCTTCTTCGGCACGGGCCGCATGGGAGCGCCCATGGTTAGAAGTCTGCTGCGGAACGGTTATCGCGTAGCCGTATGGAACCGTACCCCGGAAAAATACGCGGCGCTGCTAAGCGAAGGGGCTTCGGCACCGGGTACCCCACGCGACGTTGCCGCGGAGAGCGACGTACTGATCGCGATGCTGTGGGAGTCGGCTCACTTGGACGCTATTTTGAGCGGGCCTGAGGGCATTCTCGCGGGACTACGGCCGAACAGCATCTTCATCGATATGGGCACGAGTCCACCGCGTCATGCTCAGCAGCTGGCGGAGCTCTTCGCCAAGCATTCCGTGGGTTCGCTGGATGCGCCCTGTCGCGGCAACGTGCAGGCCGCGGTCGACGCAACGCTCCTGATCCCGGTTGGCGGCGGCAAAGACGTCTTCGAGCGGGCGTCGCCCGTTCTGGAAGCCATTGGGAAAACGATCGTATACGTCGGAGAAGCCGGCTCCGGGCAGACTGCATTGGCGTGCCACCAGATTATTATGGCGGTGACGACCGAAGCGGTGGCGGAAGCGCTGGCGCTGGCGAAGGTGTTCGGCGCAGATCAAGAACGCGTGCGCGACGTGCTGCTCGCGGGCCTCTCGAACAGCCCCGTGCTTAGATCACGCAGCGCGCGCATGATTGCCCGCGATTGGGAAGCGGGCCATCCCGTGAAGCTCTGGCTGAAGGATCGCGCCAACGTAGCGGATGCACTTCAGGGCACAAGCTTGAGACTTCCGATCGCTGAAGCGGTCTACGAGCGAATCCACGAGTTCGTCCAGCGAGGTCACGGCGAACTCGACGACTCGGCACTCTATATGCTGCTCGATCCGTAGACCCCGCCTATCCGGGTGCGACCCACGCGGTCAAGACCGATGGTAAGTCGGGAAGTAGCGCTGACCACGAGTCTCCGGCGTCGCGAGAAACGTACAGAGCGCCTTCCCCGCTCACGCTGTTCAGGCGACTGTAGGTGAAATAGCCGCGCGCGCCGTTCCCCATGCCGCAGAAGAGGGTCTTCGGATCGCTCGGATGGGAGACGAGCACCCATGGAACCCACTTGTCCAGGCCGCGCGTTACGACGCGCCAATTGTCGCCGCCATCGTCGCTGACGAGGATATGACCTTGGGGGTCGGTGTCGTCCAGGCCCCACACACCCGGCGATCCTCGAGAGCCGCAGACGACCATGCGCGGATGATCGCCGCGTAGAAACTGCCATTCGTGAGAATAGCAATAGGCCGGATTGTCGGCCCATGGCATGCCCTTCTCAGCGCGGTGCCAGTGCGCTCCGCAATCATCGCTGCGATAAAAGCCTTGTGCGGATGAAACATAGTAGCGCTCCTTGCTGCCGGGATAGTTTTCGATGACGTGCATGTCGACGTAGTCGATGCCGTTACTCCGATCTTCCCAGGTCTTGCCGCCGTCACGGCTGAGCAGAACTCCACCGTGTTCGAGAAGCACGAACAGAAGGCGCGAATCATCGGGGTGAATGAAGACGTACCGCACGTGAGGTTCCTCGCGCCCTCGGTAAGGCGGCGGTACATCCCACTTTTTCTTTGCCTCGGGCGGGAGGTCTAGCATGCCGTCCAGCGGCTCCCAGCTCGAGCCTTCATCTTCGCTGCGAAAAAGCCGAACCGGGCCGATACCCGCGTAGACGACTCGTTGGTTGTGCGGATCGATCGTGAAGGTCCGAACATCGCCCTCCAAAACCTTCTCCCACGTTTTCCCTGCGTCGCGGGTTCGATAGCCGCCGTCGAAAGCTACTGCCGCGAAGACGGTCTCCGGCTTGCTCTTGCTGCCGGTCAGATGCTCAAGCGTTCTATCCTCGAAGAATGTTCCCACGGGTTGCAGCAAGCCGGCGTTGGTCTCCAGAACCTGCAGCCCGCGGTTATACGCGAGATAGTAGCGCAATTTCTCCATGCCGATATTCCCCAGATGAACTGGCATTTCGACGCCGGAATTCCATTTTCCGACCGTTCCGGCAACGCCCGAGGATTGCGATGGGGCAGAAGGCGTTTGCGCAGTTGGGGCAGCAAATGGTTGTCATGGCGCGTCTCCTGACTACCGCGCTATTTCTTCTCTTGCTGCAGCCGGCGGCGGCTGACACGGCGAGATACGCTATTGACGTGATCCTGCCGTTAAGCGGGCCCGCGGCATTCGCCGGCCGCAGTCAAGAGGACGCCGCCCGGGTTTATGAGGCGGTCGTGAACAAAACCGGCGGCATTCACGGCCAGATGCTCCATTTCGACGTACACGACGATCAAAGCAATCCGATCATCGCCGTGCAGATTGCCAACCAGTTGCTAGCGCAACATCCGATCGTCATCCTCGGTCCCAACCTCACAGCAACCTGCGCGGCGGTTTCGCCACTCTTCGTCAATGGGCCGGTCAACTTTTGCTTCTCTCCGGCAATTGTGCCGGCGCATGCCGGTTACGTATTCGCCTCGTCAGCGACTCTTCAATCGATCGTTTACGCGCAATACGCGCTCGCCCGAAAAATCGGATACCAACGGCTCGGCGTGTTGATCGCCACCGACGCTAGCGGGCTGCAGGACCTCAAATTTACAACTGATGCGCTCGCGTTGCCGGAAAATCGCAGCCTACAGCTCGCTGCGATGGAAACCTTCAGCCCTGCGGATATCAGTGTTGCCGCGCAAGTCGCCAAGATCAAGGCAGCAAGACCCGATATTCTCTTTGTGTGGGCGATTGGATCCGCATTCGGAACCGCGTTGCGCGAGATTTATAATGCGGGGATAAACGTTCCGCTCGCCACGAATCCGGCTAACGCCAACGAAGAACAACTGGCTCAATACAAATCGTTCTTACCCAAGGTGCTCCTCACCACAGGTTCGCCATATCAGACGCCGCAGTTTGATAACAAGGCACTAAAAGTTGCCGCGAGAGAATACCTGGACGCATTCAAAGAAGCCGGCATCAAGTCAAACCCGTTGCAAGCGTTCGCGTGGGACCCGATAAAGATCACGGTGAGCGCGCTTCGACGTCTGCCTCTAAGTGCGACCGCCGCCCAGTTGCACGATTATATCGAGAGCCTCCACGACCTAGCCGGCCTCCTCGGCACTTATGATTTTCGGTCAGGCGATCAACATGGGCTCAATGGTAGCGACACTCGCTTCATCGAGTGGGACGCCGCCGGGAGTCGCTGGCTATACTTCAATTCTCCGCCGACTAAAGCCGGTTGAGAACGACCCGGTGAATAGTTCCCGCACGTCTCGAAACGACAGTCTGCTGGAACGAACGATTGGGCGGGCACTAAATGAAGCCGTCGAGCGCTTCGGTGACCGCGAAGCCTTTACGTTCGCCGAGCGGCGGTTGAGCTTTCACGACATCGACGTCGAATCGGACGAGGTTGCGCGCGCGCTGTTGGGTTTGGGCATCATGCGAGGAGATCGCGTTGCCGTCTGGATGGCTAATTATTCCCCATGGGCGTCGCTGTACTTCGGTTTACTCAAGATCGGCGCCGTGCTGGTCCCGTTGAACACGCGTTCGCGGCCCGACGAGCTCGCGTTCGCGCTCCGCAAAACCAACGCGACCATGTTTTTTTTCAAACGCGAGACCAAAGGCCGTACCGACTACGGCGACGTCCTGCTCGAGGTCTTGCCCGAGCTGCAAGAAGCGCGGCCGGGCGAACTGCAGCCTCGCCGCATCCCGCATCTTCGCACCGTCGTCGACTTGGCGGAACGGCCCATGGCCGGCACGCTCGGCCTCGGGGAGTTCCTCGAGCACGGCAAGAGCATTTCGGCGGCGGATCTCGAGTCCGCCGAGCGCGCGGTGGACCCGCGTGATGAAGCGATCATCATGTACACCTCCGGCACGACTGCGCTTCCGAAGGGCGCGCGGCTCTACCACGAGGGGATGCTGCACAGCGTGCGGTGGAGCAACAGCTGCATCCGGTTGAGCGAACAGGACGCCTATTTCAGCTTGCAGCCGGTCTACCACAGCGGCGGAGCGATCGGCGCGATGTTGCGTCCGATTGTCGCGGGTTGCCGTCTCGTCACCCAGCCCTACTTCGATCCCGGCGCCGCACTGGCGGTGATGGAAGCCGAACGGGTCACGACGATGTCCGGCCTTCAACCGCACTACATCGAGTACATAAACCATCCGAGCCTCCCGCAACGCCGGCTCTCGGTCGAACGCGCCTTTGCAATCGCGCCGCCGGATGTGTTGTGGACGATTTACGAAAAGATGGGCATCGAAGCGCTGGTCACGGGTTACTCCATGACCGAGACGCACTTGTACGGCACCAACACCACTCTGGCCGACTCGAGGGAGGTCCGGTTCAACACCAACGGCCGGCCGAACCCGGGCGTCGATCTGCAGATCCGCGATCCCGACGATGGGACGCTGCTTGGGCCGGAAGAATCCGGCGAGATCTTCATGCGCGTCCCTCACCCGATGCTCGGTTACTTAGACGAACCGCAGCTGACGGCCGATGTGCTGAGCTCCGACGGCTGGTATCGCACCGGCGACAACGGCGTGATCCGCAAGGACGGGAACCTCTGTTTGCTTGGCCGCGTTCGCGACATGATTCGGGTCGGCGGCGAGAACCTTTCAGGCGCCGAAGTCGAGGCGGTGTTGCTCGCGCATCCTGCGGTGAAGCAAGCCGCCGCGGTTGCCGCTCCGGATCAGCGTCTGGGTGAGGTCGTCGTCGCGTTCATCGAGGTCAAGTCGGATACGAGTGTGACCGCGCCGGAGCTGATCGAATACTGCCGGCGCAAGCTCTCCAACTTCAAAGTCCCCCGCACCATTCATTTCGTCACCGAGTGGCCGATGACCGGCTCGGGAAAAGTTCAGAAGCGCCTCTTGCTCGATACCGTGAAGTGAGCGAAGTTAGCCGCCGATTCGCTCGAGGAGCACCCTCGCGCGCGGCAGTTCTTCGAGCCGCAGCGACATCTCCGCTAGTTCGCGAGCCGTAGTCTCGCCGGCGGCCGGCGCTACGTTCTCGACGAACTTGTCAACGAGTTCCGCTTCGGCGAGACGGATCAACGAAGGCATGCGATCCTCGTAGGTCGCAGTGGCGGTCTCGATCGTGACGGACGTCGCAACGCGACCCTCCCAATACTTTGGGTCGGGCTTGGTTTCAACGTGGGGCTCGATCGACGAGCGTTCAACGAGGCGTGCGACGTCGCTGGGCGGCGGCTCTCCGTTCTGCCACGCGCTGAACGGGCGCGTTCCGCAGGCACCGTGCGCCGCGTTCAAGCGCAGGCTGAGCCATTGCGCCATCGATCCGCCGCTGCCGTCCCCGCCGTGCCCTTTGATGTCACGAGCGGGTCGCAGAACCATGCGCGTGATGTCCGCCGGCCGAAGGCGATGCTCCGCCACGATCTTCGACACCAAGACGACGACTGGGCAATCGTATAAGTTGCAAGGAACGGGCTTGAAGAACGTCGGCGCGATCATGAAATCGCCGCCGAACTCTTCGAGCAGGCTCCAATCGCAGCCGAGCGCGCCCGAGTAGCGCCACGCGCCGAACTCGCCTTCGAACGCGTCTCGATCGCCGGTGAAACCATGCGCCGCGAGCCGAACGGCGTCGATCCCACCCAGCGCCATCCCGCCCAGGTGATCGTATTTCGTCATCGGAGGGTCGTTTGATTCTAGGACCTTGCGCAACGTCGGGACGTGCGCGCTGTAGCTCGCGATCCCGAGCGCGTCTCGAATCGCATCGTGCTCGAGGCCGAGTAGCATCGCCGCGGGTACCGTCGCGGCAAAGATCGCGTGCGGTGCTCCGCGCACCGGCGGCAGCCCAACTATCGGCGAGCCCTTGGTGTCGCGCCGCCAGGCCGCCCCGATTCGGCCACTGACGTCGAGCCCTGCGGCCACCGCGGCGAGCACCGCTTCGCCCGAACTCTCGCGCCAGTCCGCGATCGCAAGCGCCACCGGGACCGCGAGCGTGCCGACGTGTCCTTCGGGACCGACAGGCTCGAAGTCGAGCGCGTTGCAGCAGATCGTGTTCGCGAACGCCGCGCGCTCGACGGCAACCCGTTCCCCGGATCCGGCGAGACGCGCTTGCGGCAACGGTGATTCCCGCGCGAGCGCTAGCGCCGCACGGCCGCTCGGCGTTTCGGCGCCTGCGATCATGCAGCCGAAGCAATCGAGAAACATCAGCTTGACGAAGCGGCGCACTTCCACAGAGAGATCGCTCACCCGCAAGCCGCCGATGTAGTCGGCGATGAGCGCGCTGATCGTGCCCGGCGGCGGTGACTCGCTCAAGCGTGCAGTGCCGCGTATACCCGCTCGGCTGTGATCGGGAACTCGGTCAACCGCACGCCGACCGCGTTGTGAACGGCGTTAGCGATCGCCGGGGCGACCCCGGTGTTGCTCAGTTCGCCGGCCGCCTTGGCGCCGTTCGGACCGTCGCCGGGAGTTCCGCTGATCAGCACCGTGCGGAACGGCGGGATATCCATGATCGTCGGCAGCTTGTACTCGCCCAGACTCAACGTCGTCACTTTTCCGCTTTCGTCGATGCCCAGTTCTTCCATCAGCGAGGTACCCAGGCCGTAGACGAACCCGCCGTTGATCTGTCCCTGGTGCGCAACGGGGTTGATGATCTCGCCGACGTCGGCTACGATCAACGCGTCGGTGATCCGCAGGGAACCGGTCTCGCGGTCGACCTCTACCTCGATCGAGAAGCAGCTGAACGAGAAATCGCCTTCGTGATGCGGGTCGCTGTGCGTCCCGTCGTGCGTCCCGACGACCTCGATCGGGCCGTCGGCGCAGAGGCGCGCAGCCACCGTTTCGAACGGCTCGCTGCGGCCGGTGCCGTCGACGAAGCGGTCGTCGCGTAACTGCATCCCGCTGCGCTGCTCGAGCTCGGCGCGCAGCGCTTCGGCACCCGCTTGCGATGCGCGCCCGAGGACATGGGTCACACGGCTTCCCCCGGTCCCGGGGTCCTGCAGCGCCTCGTCGGTGTTACCGCGCCGGATCGTTATGCGCGCCGGCTTCACCGAGAGCGCCACCGCGCCGACGCGCTGCACGACCGTGAGCTGTCCGCCGCCCTGCTCGGGCGTACCGGTGAGGACGTGAATGGTGCCGTCAGCTTCCAGCCGGTACTTGAGCGACATCTTCCCGCCGCCGGTATGGCGGCACACCATCGAAATCCCGCGGCCGCGGCCGTCGGGGACGGCCGTCCGATTCTCGCTCTCGCGGCGCAACGTCTCGAGGACGGCGACGCCCATCGGGCGTTTGACCGCCTCGTTCGTGAGCGCGGTCTGCCCTTCGCGGATCACGTTGCGGATGCGGAACTCGAACGGATCGATCCCGAGCTCGTTCGCGATCATGTCGGCGTGCTGTTCCCAAGCGAAGAAGACCTGGACATCGGCTGGGGCGCGGACGTGGGCGCCGGGGACGGTGTTCGTGTAAACGGACATCGTTTCGATGAGGACGTTGGGGATGTGGTAGGGTACCGATGCGTACCCGGTCAGGCCGGGCAGAATGAACGGGGCCGGCTTCCCACCGCCGAACGCGCCGCCGTCGTAGACGACCTCGGAATGATGCGCGAGGAACTTTCCGTTCGCGTCGACGGCGGAGCGCAACGTGATCCGCGCGCTGTGTCGCGTGCAGCTGTTGTTGAGTTCCTCGGTGTATGACTGGACGTAACGCACGGGACGCTTCGTCGCCTTGGCGAGGTAGTAGCACGGACACTCGTCGACCGTCATTCCCTTGCCGCCGAAGTCACCGCCGATCCCCGACGGTTCGACGACGATCGTGTTCTCCGGGATCTCGAGCGTACGCGCCATTGCCCTGCGTAGACTGAACGGCGATTTGTTCGGTGTCTGCACGTGCACCGTGCCGTCGTCGTCGATCCAGACCAGCGTCGCGCGCGGTTCAATGTAGCCGGCATGCAGACGCGGCGTGGTGAAGGTGTGCTCGAAGACTCGATGCGCGGCGGCGAAGATCGGCGCAAGATCTTGCTCGCCCTTCGCGACCCGATTGAGGCCTTGCACGTTGGGATGCGGTACTTTCATCGGCTCCTTGCCGGCGAAGGCAGCGTGAAAGTACGACGGACGATCGGGATGGATGACGGGTGCGTCAGGCGCGAGTGCGGCGTGCGGATCGAGTACGGCTGGTAACTCCTCGTACTCGACCTCGACCAGCCGGGCCGCCTCTTCGGCGGCTTCGCGCGTCTCGGCAGCGACCGCAGCGACCCGATCGCCGATCAGCCGTACGCGATCCCACGCCAACACCGGCCAATCGAAAAGATTGCGTCCCCACAGGCGATGCCCGATGTCGGCAGCGGTCAGCACGGCACGCACGCCGCCGACGGCCTTCGCCGCCGTCGTATCGATTCTCAATATCTTCGCGTGGGCGTGCGGGCTCGTGGCATACGCTGCCCAGAGCACGTTGGGCCGTTGGATGTCGGCCGTGTACTGCAGCCGGCCGGTGACTTTGTCGCGTCCTTCAACGCGTATCTCGGCGTTCGAAAACGGGCCGCGCGACGGCGGTGCAATGATCGTCGTCAAAAAAATCGAGTCCTTTTCTACCTGCCGGGCAGCGGTGCGCCGCCGAACTTGCTGACGGCGGAGGCCGCGTCCCGTTGGGGATCCCACTTGACGACGACGACGGCGTTCTCGCCCAGACCGCGTTGCGGTATCGCGCGGAAGTCGTAGGGCCCGTTCACACCGACCCAGCCCCGCAGATTGACCAGGTAGTCATGCAACTTCGCGGCAGACGCGTCGGGCCCGAGCTTGCGCAGTGCGTCGATCAACAGCATACCGGGATCCCAGGCGCTGATCTCGATCAGATCGGGCTTCGCACCGACGTCGGCGAGCGCGCTGCTCAACGTCGCGAGCGCCGCCTTCGTAGCGCGATCCGTTATCGCGTTGGCCCCGTAGTAGGGTGCGCCTGCAAAGTAGAGGTTCTTCGGCGCGTATTGGCCGTATTGCGTGAAAAAGGCAGCGTTGAGGTTTCCCGGCGAGCCGACGGTCGGCAAATCCATCCCGGCGTCGTGCAATCCATGGAAAAGCGTCCCGCCCCCCGTCCCGGCCGCCCACGCGATCAGCGCGTCCGGATTGGCAGAGTTGATCCGCGCCAGCTGCGCGGTGACGTTAATATCGCTGACGGCAAAGTGCTGGCTTGAAACGATCTTGACGTTCGCGTTCTCTGGTTCGGCGACCGCGGCGAGGAAAGCGCGCTCGGCATCCAGTCCGGGCGCATCGGTGGAGACGATGTAGGCGATCTTGCGTAAGCCGCGCTCCCGAAGGTAGCGAACGACGACCGCCGCCATCGATTCGGCCGAGTAGAGCGTGAGGAAGACATAGCTCCCGGCCGGCGGATTACCGGCGGGGGCGAGGCAATAGGTGAGGGGACCGTTTTGCAGCACGAGCGGCATGACCGCACCACACGTGTCCGGGCCGGTCGGTCCTAAGATGATCGGCACGTGCTTGGCGATCAGCCCTTGGGCGAGCTGCAGTGAGATCTGCGGATTCGACTGGTCGTCGACTACGACGAACGAGACCGGGCGGCCGCGGATCCCGCCGTTCTTGTTGACATAGCCCTCGAGGGCTTTGAGCGCTTGCATCTGCGTCTTGCCGACGAAGGACACCCGGCCGGTTAGCGAGAGGATGACGTTGATCTCGTAGGGATCCGCGGCGCGTGCCGCCGGCGCAACTGCGGCGAGCAAGACTGCGCAGAGTGAGATCGCAGCCAGCCGGCGGGCGCAATGCAAGAACGTCATCGGTGCCTCCTAACGGGAAGGATTCCCCGAGATTATTTCACGAGCGTCGAATCTCCGAGGAATGACCTTGTATTTTGCAGCCAAGTCGATAACCGGCTGAATTTGCGCCGTATCGAACGTCGGCGGCGTGTAGGTGCGGTGCATTTGAGCCGCCGTCTCATCGTCCAATCCTGCGAAGGCGGCAAAGAGCGGGACTGTCTCGGCTTCGTGCGCGTCGCTGTAGATCGCAGCTTGCTGGAGCGCCTTCGAGAAACGCGCGACGGCGTCACGGTTTTTCTCCACGAAGTCTCGAGTCGCGAAAAACGCCGACTCCAGGATCGGCCGTGGATACCCGTTGAGCATATCGAAGAGCATCCGTACCTTGCCGCCCTTGAGGTCCTTCGCCATGAACGGCTCAGTCGTTATGCCCGCGTCGACGCGTCCTTGCTCGATCGCGGCGGCGACAGCCGATGTGGGGATCTCGACCCAGCGCACCGACGATGAATCGCCCCCTTGCGCATCGATCATGCCGCGAATCCCCAGGTAGCCGATGTCCCCGATTGCGGTACACGACACGACCTTGCCCTGGAGATCGAGAGGGGTGCGCAGCGGTGAACTCGTTGCCACGATGACGGCAGAATTCGGCGAGGCGGGCCGGTGAATTGCAGATGGCGCAATCATCTCAAACGGCACTCCGCGCGCGTACGCCGCAATCAGCGAGGACAGACTGGCCTTGCCGACGTCCATTGCTCCGCCGATGATCGCTTGCGCGACGACCGCCCCGCTGCTGGAACGCTCCAAGACAACGTTGAGCCCGGCCTTGCTGAATAAGCCGGCCTTCTGCGCATACAGCAGAGGACGCAGATCGTCGCTGGGCGACGAGATCACGCGGATCGTCGTCAGATTAGATGGTTGTGCCGATGACGTGGCCGCGGAAACGAGAAGCAGGGCCGCAAGAATCGGCAAAGTGCGGACCACGATGCGAAAAGCCATGTACGCTCCTGAGATGGGAAGCCGCCCGAATCGTCTAGAATCGCGCGACGAAATCGTCCTTTAATGCCTCACGCCATGCGGCGCCGATCGGAATCCGGCGGTCGACCGCGCGAACGTTGCGATAGGTCGCTGGATCGGTTCCTCGAGGATCTTGTCCCGCATCGATGCGATTGAGCTCTTCTACGAGCATCTTGCGGAAGAAGATGATGGCTCGATCGGTCGACCCGAGGTGCTCCTTCGTCCGGTCGTTGATCGGGCCGCTTCCCATCGCCTCTTGAATGGCGAAGTCTTGCGTATTGATGCCCTTGATGCCGGTGAAGCTCGACTGCTTTTGCAAGGCCCGGTCGATCATGTAGTCGTTGGACCGATTGCGCAACGGCATCCCGTTTGGTCCGATGTAACCCCGTCCGCGGCCACCCCTTGCTTCACTTTGGTCCGCAATATCCGGCGTTACCGGTCTCGCCGGGTCGTGGGAGTACATGAAGTTGAACACCCACGTCTGCGTATCATCGATCGGAGCCCAGATATGCCCGTTGATCGAAGGACACCAGTCTTCGCGGGCCCAGAAACCCTCGACGACGCCACGCATGTGATAGGAGGGCATGATGTAGTGGTAGCCGCGCACCCACTGCTGATCCTCGTCCCACTTGCGGATGCCGGCGTATCGAAATCCGTAATCCGTCTCTTCGATATCGAGCCGCGCCGTCAGGGAGTGGAAGTTCTTCAGGAACGTCCGATCCCCGATGTCCATGTTGTGCAAGATCGTGGCGTGCGTCGGATCGATGCCGCCCTCAGCGGCTTGTAGAAAGTTACAATCTTCGAACGTCTTGGAAACGAACCGATGTGTTTCGGGCGTCCGAACGAGTTCGTGATCCGGCGGCGGCGGCACGTGTTCCGGCGAACCCATGCAGGTCCAGACGATCCCGCCGCCTTCCCACGTGGGATACGCCTCGATCTTGACCTTCGTCTTAAATAGGCTGTCGGGCGGCTCGGACGGCATGTCAACGCAGTTGCCGGACGTATCGAATTTCCAGCCGTGATAGACGCACCGCAAGCCGCATTCCTCGTTGCGGCCGAAGAACATCGGCGCGCGCCGGTGCGGGCAGTACGCGCTCACCAGGCCGACGTGGCCGTCCGTCGCGCGAAACGCGACCAGGTCTTCGCCGAGAAGACGAACGCGTATGGGAGCACCGTCGGCTTCCGGCACGTCGCTCGAGAGGATCGCCGGTATCCAGTAACGCCGGAAGAATTCACCCATCGGTGTCCCCGGGCCCACGCGAGTCAGCCGCTCATTTTCTTCCTTGGTCAGCACTCGACACTTGCCTTTCGCTTACGAAACGTGAACGGGCTGTGGGCCCTTGACCGCCTCGAGAAACCGCGCCGAGGGCGGATCGGCTAGACCCCAGACGTCCGAATGGTTCGCCCGGTTGATCGTCTCGGGCGTCCCCGGTACGTAGGTCGCGTCATCGACTTGTTCCATCTCGGTCGTGTACTCGATGACGAAATTGTTGGGATCGATAAAATAGGCAAAGACGTTGTCGCCCGTCCCATGGCGTCCGACGCCCCATTCGAGCGTCATACCATGCTGCTTGAGGCGTCCCGCACCGCGCAGGACGGCGTCAAGGCTCGGCAGTTCGAAGGCGACGTGGCTCAGAAAAGAGTTCTTCCTATCGGTGAATGCGATGCAGTGATGATCCGCGTTGCAGCCCATGAAGTTCGCTTTTCGCGTCTTATCGCGCAACCGGAATCCGAGAACGTCGCGAAAAAACGAAGCCGCCTTATCGGAATCGAAGGAATTGAAGACGACGTGGCTGAGCTTGTAGGGCCGGTCGTTCGCAGGCTTCGCATCTGAATGCGGCCGCGCATCGCAAACGACGCGGAATTCACGGCCATCGGGGTCCTTAAAGGCAAAACCGTAGCCGTCTCCGGGCGCCTGAATTGCTGCCGGCTCGGCAAGCGTGGCGCCGTTCGATGTTCGCAAGCGGTCGAACAAGCCATCGACCGCCGCGCGGTCGTGCGCATTCAGAACGACGCGAACGCATTGCGGCGTCGCGCTCCTGTGCAGTGCCAAGACGTACGGCTGAGGTCCGGTCGCGCGGAAATAGCAACTCGCATCCTGACGATCAACGATTTGCAGCCCCCAAACGTCGCGATAGAACGCCGTCGACGCCTCGAGATCGGGAACGCCGAGCTCGATCGCTCCGAGCGCGCTGACCGAGGCGTTCACCGCATTTCCCTCACGCCGAGCCCTTTCCGTTAGAATGCTAATCAGTTGACTTTTCGGCTTGCCCGAAGTTATACTAGTTAGAATTCTAAGTCTCCTTCCGAGCCGTCCGCGAGGGGTGCAATCTGACGGACCTAGCCTTTGGAGTTTTCGATCATCTCGATCGGGGAGACCGCTCTCCGGGAGAGCTGTACAAACAACGGCTGCAAATCGTCCAGGAGTACGACCGAGCTGGGTTCTACGGATACCACCTCGCCGAACATCACTCGACTCCGCTTGGCATGGCTCCGTCGCCCAGTGTCTTCCTTTCGGCGGTCGCCGCGCGCACGACGAGATTGCGTTTCGGGCCCCTCGTCTACTTGCTCCCTCTCTATCATCCCATCCGGTTGGCAGAGGAGATCGCAATGCTCGATCACCTCAGCGGTGGGCGACTCGACGTCGGGGTTGGGCGCGGCCGCTCGCCGATCGAGCTCATGCTCTATGGCCGCGATGTATCAGAAGCGCAAGCGGTATTCGACGAAGTGTTGACGGTCATGCAGATGGCTTTCACGCAAGATCGCGTCAATTTTGTCGGAAAGTTTTTCACCTTCAACAACGTTCCCATTGAAATAAGGCCGCTGCAGTCTCCTTATCCGCCGCTGTGGTATGGGATCGGCTCGATAG
>Ga0209415_10011478_pt1 | contig 14914 bp, 12 predicted proteins | sample PeaSoiSIISIP2007_FD_187696 | JGI IMG/M metagenome (GOLD analysis project Ga0209415, IMG submission 187696) | Peat soil microbial communities from Weissenstadt, Germany - SII-SIP-2007 (SPAdes) (version 2) | ecosystem: Environmental > Terrestrial > Soil > Wetlands > Peat | place: Germany...
CTGTCGCCGTCCTCGTCGGTGATCGATACGTACTCGCCGGGCGCGAACGCATGCGCGCCGAAGCGGTACCCGGCCTCCTCGTCCTGCTCGGCGATCCCCTCGTAGTCGAACACCCAGCGCGCGTGGTCACGCCCGCCCGACCGGTGGATCAGGTGGCCGACCTCGTCCGGCTCCGTGCCCCAGAACCGGCGCACGCGGCAATGATCGCGGTGCTTGCGCCACAAGTCGGGGTCGATATGCCCGGTGGCGTCGAGGGGCGCGACGAACTCATAGCCATGCCGAGGCGAACCCGAAGGAAACTCCTTCGAGCGGGCAAGGTTGAGCCGGATGCGCTTGAGCACATGCGGCAACGTCGTCATGGGGGCCTCCTGCGTCGCCGATTCGGGCGTGTTGGGTTTTTTCAACTCGATCTTACGGGGCGCGGCGGCATTGACATCGGTCAAGCCGAAAACCGAACGTGCCCGCGCACGTCATCGCACAAGGTCCATGGCGGCGCCAGTCCGCGGACCTGGGACGAGGACGTTCCGACTCCCGCCAAGCCGCCCACCGCGAATGCGCGTGACCCGAAACACCTGTACGATGGTGCCGAGGCATACGGATCACGGCCAGGTCGTTGATCCGGAAAGGCTCGCATGCCATGTCCGCAAGAAGCCGAAAAGCAGGAACGCCCCATGACCGCCAAACCGACCGTTGAAGAGCTTGAGTTCCTCCGCTCGATCGACACGCCGACCGTCTGCAACCTGATCGAGATCGTGGCGCCGGAGCGGCGCGGCAGCTTCTATACGGTCAAGCACCTGCATTGCCCGTTTCCCGACCTCCCGCCGATGGTCGGGTTCGCCAAGACCGTGACCATCAAGGCGAAGGACGCTGGCGAGGGCGGCTACATGCAGCGCCGCTTCGACTATTTCGACTATGTGGCGGCCGAGCCGCTCCCGAGCGTCGTGGTGATCGAGGACCTCGACGGCGAGCACGCCGGCTACGGAGCCTTCTGGGGCGAGGTGCAGTCGAACGCCCACAAGGCGCTCGGCTGCCTCGGCACCATCACCAGCGGCAGCATTCGGGACATCCCGATGATCCCGCCGGGCTTTCAGATGCTCGCCGGATCGATCGGCCCGTCGCACGCCTACGTGCACATCATCGAGTTCGGCGGCGCCGTGAACGTCCACGGCATGGCGACAAAGAATGGCGATCTCATCCACGCGGACCGCCACGGTGCCGCGGTCGCCCGTTCTGGTTGTGGATGACTCGCTGACCACCCGGATGGTCGAGCAGAGTATCCTCGAATCCGCCGGACACCAGGTGGAGGTTGCCCGGTCGGGAGAAGAAGCCATGGAGAAAGCGCGCACCCGTCCCTACAGCCTGTTCCTGGTCGACGTGGAAATGCCGGGCATGGACGGGTTCGAATTCGTCTCGCGAACGCGCGGGGATCCCGTATTGCGCGACATTCCGGCGGTGCTGGTGACGTCGCGCAGCTCCCCTGAGGACCGGATCCGGGGCGAACAGGCCGGCGCCCGCGCGTATATCGTCAAGAGCGAGTTCGATCAGGGGCACTTCCTCCAGACCATCCAGCAGTTGGTGAGGTGTTGAATGCCCAGGATCATCCGAGTCCTCATCGTCGAAGACTCGTTGACCATCCGCGAGCGCCTGATGGAAACACTCTCGGCCGACCCCGAAATCGAAGTCGCGGGAACGGCGCAGGATGGGAAGACCGCCATCGAGCTCTGCCAGAAGCTGCGCCCCGATGTAGTCACTCTGGACATGGTCTTACCCATCTTGAGCGGGCTGGCAGTCACCGAGTACGTGATGGCCTACTGCCCGACCCCCATCCTGATCGTTTCGTCGTCGACCAATCGAGGCGACTTGTACAAGACCTATGACGCCTTGGCGGCCGGCGCCCTGGACGTCCTCGAGAAGCCCGGCGGGGACGAAGGGGACGGGGTTTGGGAGCATGCCTTGCTGTCCGCCGTCAAGCTGGTGTCGCGAATCAAGGTCATCACCCACATGCGCGGCCGTCTTCCAAACGGGTCGAGGCTGCTCTTCAACCCGGTGGCGCCGAACCTTTCGGAAGCGGGTGAATATCGGGCCGTGGCCATTGGCGCTTCAACCGGCGGACCCGCTGCTCTGGTGACCATCCTGCGGCAACTCCCGCAAGATTTCCCGCTCCCGATCCTGGCGGTCAATCATATCGGGGAGAAGTTCGGGCCGTTATTGGCGGAGTGGCTCGACAGCCAGTCCGCACTTCGCGTAAGCTGCGCCGTGGATGGCGAGCCGCTGCCGGAAGTCGGGCACAGCCGTGTGATCCTCGCTTCTCCCGGCCGTCACCTAAAGGTCCAGCGGGGCCGCCTGCATCTGACAGAGGATGCCGAGAGGCATTCATGCCGGCCTTCCGTGGACATTCTCTTCGAATCCGTGGCCCGGGAATTAGGAAACCGCGGCGTCGGGTGCCTGTTGACCGGAATGGGAAAGGACGGCGCCGCCGGACTCCTGGCGATGCGGCAGGCCGGCGGGCGAACCCTGGCCCAGGACGAGGCCACCTCGACCATCTTCGGAATGCCCCAAGAGGCTATCCGCATGGGCGCGGCGGAGAAAATCGTCGGCCTCCACGAGGTAGCCCCCACACTGGTGGCCCTGGCCGGCAGTGGGGTCTTAGTGTAGTTCTTTCGAATCGTACCGATAAGGAATTCAGCGGAGTGGAGTTTCAGATTTCGGGCGTCATGGAAAATACCAGCGCATTACCGCGGACCGAACGCGAGGATGGTGCCGGGGGTGCCAACGCAGCCCGGGGCCATGGACACGGAAAGCCCCGCATTCTGATCGTCGACGACAGCCTGACGGTGAGGATGGATCTGCGCCAGATGTTTGAGTCCGCGGAATTCGATGTCACTCTGTGCGAGACGCTCGCCGCCGCCCGGGCAGCGCTCACCCGGCAAATGCCTTCGCTCGTCGTCCTGGACGTCTTGTTGCCCGACGGCGACGGAATCGATTTGCTCCGGGAGATCAAAGCGGCGCTGGCCCCAGCCCTGCCGGTGATGCTGCTCTCCACGGAGGCCGAAGTCGGCGATCGTGTGCGGGGACTGAAGACGGGCGCGGACGACTACGTGGGCAAACCCTACGATGCCACCTATGTTCTCGCCCGTACGCGGGAGCTGATCGGCGCGGCGGCGTATCGTCCGAAACCGCTTGCGCCCAGGTTATTGCTCATCGATGACAGCGCGACCGCCCGCCAACAGTTCCAGTCAATCCTCGAAACCGCAGGCTACGGTGTGGTTACGGCGGAGAGCGGGGAGGAGGGGCTGCGCACGGCGTTTGCATTTCGTCCGGACGCGATCATCGTCGACCGCGTGCTGCCCGGCGGGATCGATGGAGATATGGTGATCCGGCGGCTGAAGCAGGATGTCACGTTGCGCAACACACCCTGCCTGCTGCTGACCGCCTCCATCGAGGACGGCGAAGAGCTGCGCGCGCTGGACGCGGGAGCCGATGCCTACCTCAGAAAGGACGTAGACGTAGAGGTCTTCCTCGCCCGCATGGCCGCGCTCATCCGGTCGGGCAGCCCGGCGCCTGCCGTGGATGCGCCTTCATCGAGCCTGCTCGGGGCCAAAAAGATTCTGGCTGTGGACGACAGTGTCACCTACTTGAACGAGGTGTCGGCCGAGTTGCATCGGGAAGGTTACGATGTGGTCCAGGCGCTTTCCGGAGACCAAGCCATCGAGCTGCTGGAAGTACAGCCGGTGGATGGCATTCTCCTGGACGTCTGTATGCCGGGGCTCTCGGGAAACGAGACCTGCCGCGCCATCAAGCAGCGGCCGGCCTGGCGCGGTATTCCCTTGCTGATGTTGACCGCGGCGGAAGGATCCGAGGCGTTAATCGAAGGAATCAACTCCGGGGCGGACGACTATATTTCGAAGTCCGGCGACTTCACGGTTCTGAAGGCCAGGCTGCGCGCGCAACTTCGCAGAAAGCAGTTCGAAGACGAGTACCGGCTCATCCGCGAAGAGCTCCTGCGGAAAGAGCTCGAGGCCACCGAGGCGCGGGCCGATCGCGAGATCGCACAGGCACGGGCAGCTCTGGTCGACGAACTCGAGAAAAAGAACCGCGAGCTGGAAGCATTCACTTATGCGGTGGCGCACGACTTGCGCTCCCCGCTACGGACGATCCGCGGTTTCAGCCAGGCTTTGCTGGACGATTTCGCCGGTGCGCTGCCCGCCGAGGCGGCCAAGCACCTCGGCCGCGTCCAGGCTGCGGCCTTGCGTATGAGCCAGTTGATTGATGCGCTGCTCGAGTTGTCCCGCACCACAAGAGCGGATTTGCTCCGCCAGCGGCTGGATCTATCGCAGCTCGCGAATTCGGTGGCTGCGGAACTGGCGGAGTCCAGCCCAGACCGCAAGGTGGATTTTCAGGTGGAGGAGGGTCTTACGGCTCGTGCGGATCCTGCCTTGATTCGGGTGGTCTTCAATAACCTGCTGGGAAACGCCCGGAAGTTCACTGGCAAGACTGCGCAGCCGGGGATCGAGGTGGGCGCCCTCGAAAGAGCGGGCCAGACGGTCTATTTCGTCCGGGATAATGGCGTTGGATTTGACAGCGCGAGCGCCAAAAAGCTTTTTCAGCCATTCGAACGGCTGCACCCGGCGACCGAATTCCCCGGAGCGGGCATCGGGCTCGCCACCGTCCGCCGGATCATCGAGCGGCACTGCGGCGCAATCTGGACGGAAAGCGCGGTGGGACAAGGGGCCACATTTTTCTTCACGCTGGATGCGGCCTCGTCGTCGCCGGGCGAAAACGCCGGCGGTGCGGCTCAGTTGAGCAGGAGTCCCGGCTCATCCGCGCCGTCCGGCGCCGCGTGCGCGGCCGGCTCCGATGTAGCCGGCAGCCCCCGGCGCGGCATCGGAGTATCTCCCGGCCTGGCATGCGCGCCGGCGGAAAAGCAGTCCGTGGAGCGGTTGAAGGGGGGCACATGAGCTCTCGGATTGGGTCCGCCACTACCCGAAACCGGACCTGGCTAGCGGTGGCCATGTCGGCGCTGGTTGTCGCGCTGGGAGTTACCGCTCTGGTGGGCTGGCACGTCCATAGTCCGCGAATTACCCAGTGGCTGGCAGGCAAAACCCCCATGGTTTACAACACGGCCATCAGCTTTGTCATCCTCGGAGCGGCACTGCTGGCGGCCAGCCTGGGCCGCCGGCGGCTGACCGCCGCGGTGGCAGCAGGAGGAGATGATGCTGAAGGACCAAATCGAAGTCCAAATCGATCGTATGCCAATTGTCGTCGCGCAATCCAGTGAAGCTAGAACCGCGCTGTTGGCATCCATCGTCGACTGCTCCGGTGATGCCATCATCGCCAAGACCCCGGAAGGGATCATCACGAGCTGGAATCACGGGGCGGAGCAGATCTATGGCTATTCCGCGAGCGAAATCATCGGCCAGCCGGTGTCCCTTCTCATCCACCCGGATCGGCCCGATGAGATGGCCGGAATCCTCGCCAGGATCCGCAGCGGCGAGCGCGTCGAACACTATGAAACCGTTCGTCTGCGCAAGGACGGGAAAGCCATCGCGATCGCGCTGACCGTCTCGCCGATCTACGATTCGGAGGGCAGGCTGGTGGGGGCCTCCTCGATCGCCCGCGACATTACCGAACGCACCCGTGCTGTCGAGAAACTGCGTGCCGCTTCTCTCTATGCGCGCAGCCTGATTGAGGCCAGTCTCGACCCGCTGGTGACCATCAGCCCGCAAGGCATAGTCACGGACGTCAACGAAGCCACCATCAAGGTCACGGGAATCGAGCGTGAGAACCTGGTCGGTACGGACTTTTCGGACTACTTCACGGAACCCGAAAAAGCTCGTGAAGGTTATAGGCACGTGTTTTCGAACGGCTCCCTTACCGACTACCCGCTGACCATCCGGCATCGCGATGGCCGGCTCACGGAGGTGCTTTACAACGCATCCGTGTACAAGGATGTGCGGGGGAACGTTCTGGGCGTGTTTGCCGCGGCTCGCGATGTGCCCGAAATCCGGCGCTTGAATCACGAACTGCAGGCGCGGGTCGGCGAACTCACTGCCTTGAACCAGGAGCTGGAGTCGTTCAACTATTCCATTTCGCACGATCTGCGCGCGCCGCTGCGTCACATCGACGCCTATACCAAAATCGTGCTCGAGAAACCGGGCTGGGGAATGCCTGAAGAGGCCCGAAGCTACCTGGAGCGTGTCGGCGAGGGCGCAAGGAGAATGGGGCGCATGGTGGATGAGCTGTTGGAGCTGTCGCGGGCCTCTCGCAGGGAACCGGCGAAACAGATCACGGGGCTGAAATCTCTGGTGGAGGATGTCATTTTCGAGCTGAAACCGGAAGTGCAGGACCGCGACATCGAGTGGCGTATCGGCGCGCTGCCGTTCGCCGACTGCGACCCGGCCCTCACCCGCCAGGTATTCGCCAACCTGCTGTCGAACGCCGTTAAGTTCAGCCGCTCGCGCAAGCCCGCAGTCATCGAGGTGGGCCAGATCTGGCACGAGGGCCAGCCGGTCCTGTTCGTGCGGGACAACGGAGAGGGCTTCAGCATGAAGTACGCCGATAAGCTGTTCGGGGTCTTCCAGCGCCTGCATCGCAGGGAGGAGTTCGAAGGAACGGGTGTCGGCCTGGTCACGGTGCAGCGGATTATTCACAAACACGGCGGGCGCATCTGGGTGGAAGCGGAGCTGGACAAGGGAGCGACGTTCTATTTCACGCTGGATTCCCCGGGCGAGCCGCGCCCGGGGAGCGAGACCGAAGGAGCTGAGGTTGTGGCAGGAGGAAGACAATGCTAAGAGACGAAATCGAGATTCTGCTGGTCGAAGACGATCCCGACGACCTGGAACTGACCTTGCACTCCTTGAATGAAGAACACATCTGCAACCGGATACAGGTGGCACGCGACGGAGAGGAGGCTTTGGATTTCCTTTTCTGCCGAGGTCCGTACAGCCGGCGCGACCCGGACTGCCATCCCAAGCTCGTCCTGCTGGACCTGAAGCTTCCCAAGGTGGACGGTCTGGAAGTGCTCGAACAGATCAGAGGCAATCCGCGCACCAGGGCCGTGCCGGTCGTGATCCTGACCTCTTCCAAGCAGGAAGAGGACATGGTGCAGGGCTATCGGTTGGGGGTCAACAGCTACATTCAAAAGCCCGTAGATTTCGACCAGTTCCGGGCGACCATCAAGCGGCTCGGCTACTACTGGCTGGTAGTGAACCAGCCGCCGCCCCAGCCGGCTTTCGACGGAGGGACTCGGAATGCGATCCAGTCGCGCGGCTGAGGAAGCGTCCCAGAGAAGCCCGCTCCGGGTGCTCTTTTTCGAGGACTGCGCCGAGGACATCGAGCTGTGCCTCCGGACGCTGACAGCCGCAGGGTTCGATGTGAAATCGGATGTGGTCAGCGCACTCGACGAATTCATCCATCGGGTTCGCACCGTACCCTATGACGTGATCCTCTCCGACTACCGGATGCCGTGCGTCACCGGCATGGACGTTTTTGAGTCGATGAAATCCGAGGGGATCGATACGCCGTTCATCCTGGTGACTGGCTCCCTGGGCGATGAGAAGGCGGTCGAATGCCTGAAGCGGGGTGTGGCGGACTACGTTTTGAAGGATCGCCTGGCCCGTCTCCCCGTTGCCGTCCGTCGCGCACGGGAAGAGGAGCGCCTCAGGGTGGAGCGGGTCCGCGCGGAAGAAACGCTGCGGGCTTCGGAGGCCAGCTATCGTTCTCTCATTCAAAGCGCTCCCTGCGGCGTCCTCCGGTTGAGCGCCGCGGATGGACGCCTTCTCGATACGAATAGCGCGCTGGCGGGGATGCTTGGCTACGATTCGCCCGCCGATTTGCTGAAGGGCTGCGCCGCTGGCGGTATCGCGCTGGACCCCAACGTTCTCGCGCGCTTAACGGCGGAGGGCGGCGATGCCGGACGGGTGGTGGAGTGCGAGGTACGGTGGAAACGCAAAGACGGGGCGCAGCTCCTCATCAGGCTGACCGGGCGCCTCCTGTGTGATGAAGGCGGCGCTCCGGCCTGCATCGAGATGATCGCCGAGAATGTCACCGAGGGCCGTTCTGCCCAACAACGGATCGAGCAGTTGAACCGCTTGTACTCGGTCCTCACTCATGTCAACGAGACCATTGTGCGCACGCGCGAGAGCCGTGCGCTTTTCCGGGAGATTTGCCGCATTATCGTCGAGGAGGGCGGCTTTCAAATGGCTTGGCTGGGGCTGCTGGAACCGGATTCCGGAGCGATGACCCCGTGCGCCAGTTGTCCCCAACAGGAGGAGTACCTTCACGGCATCTGCATTACCGCCAACCCGGGGCCTGAAGACTGCGGGCCGGTTGGCAGAGCCATCCGGGCAGGCCGGCACGTCGTTTGCAACGACCTGCTAGGGGACCCATCCATGTCACCCTGCCGGGAGCAGGCCCTGCGACGATGTTTCCGATCTCTGGCGGCGTTTCCGATTGTGAGCCACGGCCGGTCCATCGGCGCAATTACGATCTATGCCGCCGATGCGAATTTCTTCGATATTGAGAACGTGGCCTTGCTGGCGGAACTTGCGGCCGACGTTTCTTTTGCTCTGGAAAGCATCGAGACCGAGCAAATGCACCGGCGCATTGCCGGTGAACTGGATCGGTTTTTTGCGCTCTCGCTCGATATGCTCTGCATCTCCGATCTGGAGGGATACATGCAGAGGCTGAACCCGGCGTGGGAAAAGACGCTGGGTTTCAGCGCTGCGGAGATGTGCTCCAAGCCGTGGATCGAGTTCGTTCATCCGGAGGACCGGCAGCGTGCGCAAGAGGCTCTCGCCGGTTTTCGTTCCGGAGCGGAGGTGCGCAACCTGGAACTTCGCTTCCCGTCGAAGGGTGGCTCTTACAAGTGGCTGGTGGCCAGTGCCACGCCGGCACTCGATCGGGGCGTAGTATTCGCGGCTGTGAGCGACATTACGGACCGCAAGCTGCTGGAGGAACAACTCCGCGCCCAGAACCTCGAACTGGAGGAGCGGAACCGCCGGATTGAAACCGCCAGCCGCATGAAGGGCGAGTTTCTTTCGAACATGTCTCACGAGCTGCGATCGCCGCTGAACGGCATCATCGGGTTCAGCGAATTGCTGTACGACGGCAAACTGGGTGCGCTTCCGAAGCGGCCCAGGGAGTTCGTCGGCCGCATCCACGCCAGCGCCTCGCACCTGCTTCAATTGATCAATGGCGTGCTGGATCTGAGCAAGATCGAGGCCGGGCACCTGGAGTTTTGTCCGGAGCGGCTGTTCGTTTCTCGGGTAATCCAGGAAGTGACCGGAATCCTGAGCGCGCTGGCTGCCGAGAAGCGGATCCGGATCGAAACCGAAATCGACGCGGGAGTGGATGAGGTTACGATCGACGCCGGCCGGTTCCGGCAGGTCCTCTATAACTACCTGTCGAACGCGCTGAAATTCACGGGCGAGAGAGGCCGTGTCGTGGTGCGCCTGAAATCCGAAGGCGCCGCCGAGTTTCGCCTGGAGGTGTCCGACACGGGAATAGGTATCTCGGAAGAGAACATAGGGCGGCTCTTCGTCGAGTTTCAGCAACTGGACGCCACGACGGCCAAGCGCTACCAGGGCACGGGACTCGGCTTGGCGGTGACCAAGCGAATCGTCGAAGCCCAGGGGGGTAGGGTAGGGGCGGCCAGCCGGCTTGGCGAAGGCAGCACATTTTTCGCCGTGCTGCCGCGCGGACCGTTGACGGCCTCAGCCCCCGACCACGTTGCCAAAATCCTGGTGATTGACGATCAGAACCTGGACCAATTGCTGCTCACTGGGATACTGCAGTCGAACGGCTATCGCGTGGAAACGGCCGCGACCTGCGCCGAGGCTTACGACAAGTGCCGCCGGGAGCAGTACGACGCCATCACACTCGATCTGGTACTGCCGGATGGCCCGGGATGGGAGGCACTGGCACGGATTCGAACTCTAGAAGAGCATCGAAACACTCCGGTGGTCGTGATCTCCGGCTGTGAACGGACGGACCTCGAGATTCCGCTTGCCGTGGTTGGGTTCCTGACCAAGCCCGTTCGGCCGGACCAGCTTATCGGAGCGCTGAAACGGGTGGGAGTGCCGGTGAGAATCGTGGAGGTAGCCTGATGCTTGAATCGATTCTGGTGGTGGACGACAATGGCGACAACCGGGATCTGACGCAGATCCTGCTGGAATGCGAGGGCTTCGAGGTGCGGATGGCTGAGGACGCTGCGCAGGCGCTCTGCATGCTCGAGACCTACCGCCCGAAATTGATTCTCATGGATGTCCAGCTACCCGGAATGGATGGTCTGGAGCTGACTCGCCGGTTGCGGCGGGACCCCTCGTTGCAGGGCACGATCATCGTGGCATTGTCTGCCTACGCGATGGCGGCAGAGAAGGAGAATGCCCGGGCAGCGGGTTGCGATGGCTACATCACCAAGCCGATAAACACCCGCACCTTTGGGAGCGCGGTCCGGCAATATCTGGACGCGCCAGTGGAGGCGCCGCCCATCCGAGGTGGTCCGGCCGCGTGATCGCCATCGAATGCCGGCGTAGTGTCTGGCCCGCCTCCGGCCGGAGAACATGAGCCGGCTAGCGGCTGGCAAAATTAGTAAATCGCTTCATTTCCCTAACCCGGATTTAGCGGTTCATCCGCGGTTGCCGGGTGGAGGACTTCCCGAATCCGTTTAAGCACCTTATGGCGAGTGCCTGCAACACGCTTGGAACTGCCTTGAATTACCATATTGTTCATGAGACAGATCCGCCGGATGACCGGCGTCCTGATGTGCGCGGTTACATTCGCCTGCCTGGCGCAGACACCTGCCAAGAAAGGAAACTCCAACGTGAAGAAACAGGCTTTCGGAAAGCTGCCGGACGGCACGCCGATCGAGCTGTACACGCTCTCGAACGCGAACGGAATGGAAGTGGGGATCATGACGTACGGCGGAACGGTGGTGTCGCTGACCGCTCCGGACCGCGGCGGAAAGTATGCGGATATCGTGCTCGGGATGGACCATCTCGAAGGCTACCTGAAGGGCGTGCCGTTCTTCGGCGCGATCATCGGCCGCTATGGCAATCGCATCGGCAACGGGCAGTTCAAGCTGGACGGGAAGGTCTACACGCTGCCCAAGAACGACGGTGACAATACGCTGCATGGCGGGCCGGAGGGTTTCGACAAGCGCGTGTGGAAGGCCAAGACGGAGGGCGGCGCGGACGGCCCCGCGCTCGAATTGACCTACACGAGCAAGGATGGCGAGATGGGATTCCCGGGGACGCTGGCGGCAACGGTGGTCTACACCCTGACCGCGAAGAACGAGCTGAAGATCGATTACAGCGCCAAGACCGACAAACCCACCGTGGTCAACCTGACCAATCACTCCTATTTTAACCTTGCCGGCGCCGGGGAGGGGGACAACCTCCAGCACCAGGTCACGATCGACGCGGACCGCTTTACCCCCGTGGACAAAGGGCTGATCCCGACTGGCGAGTTCCGCCCGGTGAAGGGCACGCCGTTCGATTTCACGAAGGCGACAGCCATCGGTGAGCGCATCGGACAGAAGGACGAACAGCTTCAATTCGGCAAGGGCTACGACCACAATTGGGTGCTCAACAAGGGCAGCGCCGGGCTGACCAAAGCCGCGGAGGTGTATGAACCGAAGACCGGGCGCGTGATGGAAGTGTGGACCACCGAACCCGGCCTGCAGTTCTACACGGGCAATTTCCTCGACGGGACGATCCACGGCAAGGGTGGGAAGGTCTATGGGATCCGCAGTGCGTTCTGCATGGAGACCCAGCACTATCCCGATTCGCCCAATAAACCCGGTTTCCCGACGACGGAACTGAAACCGGGGGCCACCTATCGAACGACTACTGTCTACCGTTTTTCGGCAAAGTAGAACTAGCATGACAAGGTCGCTGCCATTGCTCCTGTCGCTGGCACTCAGCCTGCACGCCCAGGAGTATCCGTCCTTCGCCCAGTTCCGTGTCAGTCAAGTCTTCTCGGGCAAGCCCGCGACTCCTGTCCTCAAGACTCCCGAAGACCGGATGTTCCGCACCATGATTCGGGAAGGCGCGAAGGACGGTCCGAACTTTGCGGGCCACTTTACGATTGCTCAGTGGGGATGCGGCGCCGGGTGCGTGTCGATGGCGCTGATCGATGCGGCCGGCGGTAGGATCTACCGCGGGCCGTTCAAGGTTCTCACATGGGAATTGCTCCAGTATGAAGGGCGGTACCCCTCCAACGGCGATAGCTTCGAGCCTTTGTCGTTCAAGACCGACAGCCGCCTGTTGATTGCGCGAGGCTGCCCGGAAGAGAAGAACTGCGCTTCCTACTTCTACGAGTGGACCGGCACGCAGTTCAAACTGCTCCGCAAAGTCGCTGCGGCCGCGGTCCCCCAGTGAGTGGCTGAGCTCCCATCTTTGGTTAGCAGGAGTTATCGTTCTGCTAACCGAAGTCATACCCTGGATCTCCTGGTACGTCAATGGTACGTGGGAGGGTGGATTCCGATGTTTTCCGGAGCCACCATGGATTTTCGAAACGGGGACACATGATCATTCGATACGCGAACGGAAAAACGATGGAAGGCGTCGCCCTTTCCAGACAAGAGAACACCCTGCGGGTGGCCTTGAGAGGACACAATGACGCGATCGAGCTGTTCCAGGTGAATGGACGCTGGATCACGGAAGACTGGGAACCGGTCTGGATCCAGTCGGGGCTGGACGCCCACGATCCGCCATCTCCATCCGAGGCCGACTTCGTTTGCTCGCGCGAATTGGCCTCCCGGCTGATTCACCTGCTTGGGCCGGAGACGGCGGTCGAGCGTCCGGCGGGGAATTGGGCGGCCGAAAAATGGAGCGCTGCCGTTTCGCCGTGCCCCATGTGATCCCCGCCGGCTCTTCCGCCGGACTCTTACAGCCCCGCGTTGCGCGCCGCCACGCGCGCCAGGCTGGACCAGTCCAGATCGGCCTGGCCCTGCGCGACGGCCGACAGCAGATGATCGCGAATCATGCTGGCCAGCGGCATCGGGGCCGCGCATTCCTGGGCAGTCTCCAGAACCAGGCGCACGTCCTTCAGGCCCAGCTTCAACGCGAATCCGGCGGGCGCGAACTGCTGGTCGGCAATGATGCGGCCGTAGTTCGCATACACCGGCGACGCGAATAGCGCGCTCATTGTGTCCAGGAAAAGATGCGGATCGACTCCCGCCTTCCGCAGCGTGGCGAAAGCTTCGGAAAACGCTTCCAGCATGGCGGCAAGCATGAAATTGCCGCACAGCTTCACGGCATTGGCTTGCCACGGCTCGGCGCCGGCGACGAAGGTCTGGCGGCCGACCGCATCGAACACCGGGCGGCAATGCTCGATCAACTCGGGTGCGCCGGCAGCCACCACGATCAACCTCTTGCCCTCGGCCGCGTCGGGCCGGCCAAAAACGGGAGCGCTGGCATAGCCCTGGCCGCGGCTCGCGTGTTCGGCCGCAAGCCGCCGCGCCATCGCGGTGCTGATGGTGCTGCAGGAGACGTGAGTGCCGCCGGCCAGTGCGGAAGCCACACCGTTTCGGCCGTTCACCACTTCTTCCACGGCGGCGTCCTCGGCCAGCATGGTGAGGACGGCCTCGCAGTTCCGGCACGCCTCGGCGGGCGACTCGGCGACCCGCGCCCCATCGCCCGAGAGCGCTTCGGATTTCTCTCGAGTGCGGTTGTACACGGTGACTTCGTGTCCGGCGCGAAGCAAGTTGCGCGCCATGGCGGAACCCATTCGGCCAAGTCCGATGAATGCAAGTTTCATGCTTCCAGGAAAGCACGAAACGCAGGAGCCAGGAGACAGGAGCCGGAATCTACTGCCGTTCCGCATCGTTCAGGAAGCTGATGAGGTCTCCGATGTCGCCGGCCTCCAAAGTGGGCCATCCGATTCCCAACTGCTCGGAGCGCGCCTTCATCGCCGGTCCATGGCGCCACAATGCGCTGGCCAGCGATACCGTGGTGAAAGCATCGCTTCCGCCGGCGCGTAGCGGCGGAGCTTCCCGCGTGCCCCCGGCTTTGGGCCCGTGGCAACGGGCGCAGCCCCGCTCCACAAAAACGCGCTCGCCGAGGAAGGACGATCCCGACGGCTCGTAATACCGCAGGCTGACCAGGAACTGCAGGATGTCCTGGATCTCGCTGCCCTCCATGGTGGGGATCGGGGTGGCCGAGGCGCGGCCCTGCTCCAGCATGGCCGGAGCGTGGTTCCAGAGCACCGCGGCGAATTCCGCGGTTCGGTTCGGCAGGGCGCGGTCCGGTCCCAGCTCCGGACCGCTGCGGCCGCCCTTTCCGCCCACCGAATGACACTGGATGCACTTCGCCTGGAATGCCTGCCAGCCCCGCTCCGTGGCGCCACGCAACGCGGCCGCGTCTTCACCGGGGTGATGCCCCGCGGGCGCGCCCTTGCTCACGTAGGCGATCAGATCGTTCATCTCCTGGCCCTGGAACTGGGGCCATTTGCCGAGCTCGCGGGTAATCGGCTCGAGCATGGAGTGCGCGTGGTTCCACATGGAGCGCATCCACGCGGCCGCATCTTGCGAAGCCGCCGCATGCACCAGGTCGGGACCGGGGTGGCCGCCCGAAGGCTGCGCGGAGTGGCAGTGGCCGCACCCCTTGGCCGCGAACACGCGCTCGCCGGCCGTGGCATCGCCAGCCGGGTCGGCGGTCCCCGCCTGGTAGAGGTACGCCAGGACGTGCGCCATCTCCTCCTGGTTAAGGTCCGGCGGTTTGGCGCCGCCCATCTGGCGCAACATGCCGGGCGAGTGGTTCCACAGACCCGCGGCCAGCCATGCCATCGCAGGTTTGCCCAGGCGAATCCGTCCTAGATCCGGCGCGATGCGTCCCCCCGAGCCATTCACGGCATGGCAGATGGAGCAATGCTTGTCGCCGAAGAACAATGCGGCGCCTTTTTCCGGTATGCC
>Ga0209415_10011479_pt1 | contig 14914 bp, 10 predicted proteins | sample PeaSoiSIISIP2007_FD_187696 | JGI IMG/M metagenome (GOLD analysis project Ga0209415, IMG submission 187696) | Peat soil microbial communities from Weissenstadt, Germany - SII-SIP-2007 (SPAdes) (version 2) | ecosystem: Environmental > Terrestrial > Soil > Wetlands > Peat | place: Germany...
GACTTCATCCTGATGGTCGAGGGGACGAGCTACATGTTCATCACCGGCCCCGACGTCATCAAGGCGGTCACCCACGAGGAGGTGACCAAGGAGGACCTCGGCGGCGCGACGACGCACGCGACCCGCAGCGGCGTGTGCCACCTCACGTCGCCGGACGACCGGACGTGCCTCGCGCAGACGCGCGAGCTCCTCTCGTTCCTCCCCTCGAACAACCAGGAAGACCCGCCCCACAAGCCCACCCAGGACCCGCCTCACCGCGATGTGCCGGAGCTCGACACGATGATCCCGCTCGAGCCGTCGCGGCCGTACGACGTGAAGGACGTCGTCCGGGCGGTGGTGGATGACGGGTACCTCTTCGAGGTGGCCGAGGCGTACGCGGGGAACATCGTCGTGGGCTTTGCGCGCGTCGGCGGGCGCGCCGTGGGCGTCGTCGCGAACCAGCCGATGATCCTGGCGGGCGTCCTCGACATTCACTCGTCGATGAAGGCTGCGCGGTTCGTGCGCTTCTGCGACTGCTTCAACATCCCGATCGTGACGTTCGTCGACGTGCCGGGGTTCATGCCCGGGACGGACCAGGAGTACGGCGGGATCATCAAGCACGGCGCCAAGCTGCTCTTCGCGTTCGCCGAGGCGACGGTGCCGAAGGTCACCGTGATCCTGCGCAAGGCGTACGGCGGCGCGTACGACGTCATGGCGAGCAAGCACATCCGCGCCGACGTGAACTTCGCGTTTCCGACCGCCGAGATCGCCGTGATGGGCCCGGAGGGCGCGGTGAACATCGTGCGGCGCACCGAGATCACGCAGGCCTCGAACCCCGACGCCGCCCGCGCCGCGTTCGTCGCCGACTACCGGGAGAAGTTCGCCAACCCGTACAAGGCCGCGGAGCTCGGCTTCATCGACGAGGTCATCTATCCGCGAACGCTCCGCGCGCGCCTCCACAGCAGCCTCGAGATGCTTAAAGACAAGCGCGACAGCAACCCCCCGAAGAAGCACACGAACATCCCGCTGTAGATGGCGACGCGGACCGGCGTAGCCGGTCAGTACCGCGAGCGTCAGCGAGCGGTGAGCGCTCACCGCTCCCTCACGGTCGCGGTACTGAGCCGCTTCGCGGCTCCGCGTTACTCACTCCAGCGTGAACCTCGCGCGGTCGATCCCGGCGGTGATGGCGGCGAGCCTCGGGTGCTCGTCGATGAAGGTGAGGAGGGTGCGGGCGAGGTCCTGGTAGCGGGGGCGATCGAAGGTGCCGCGTAAGAGCTCTACACGGAGGAAGATTGCGGCGGTTTGGGCCACGTCGCACAGGCAGTAGGACGCTACCTCGTCGAGCCTGCCGGCGTGCACGAGCGGGGCGACCTGGGACCCGTCGACGCCGACCTTGCCGGGGAAGCCGATGAGCTTCGAGTAGACGTCGAGGCGCGCGTTCTTCGCGGCGCCGAAGTCGGTCAGGAAGTCCATCAGGTCGAAGTGGCCGTCGGTCGAGTAGCGGTAGCGCGTGTTGCGGTCGGTGAACCACCAGGGCATCGGCACGCCGTGGCGCAGCGCGCGGCTCGTGATCACCGGCATGTCGAAGCCACGCCCGTTCCACGTCACGACCGTGGGCTTCTTCGAGTCGAGCCACGTCGCGAATTCGGCGAGCATCTCGCCCTCCGCCTTGCCCTCGCCGACCACGCCGAGGCGCTTCGGGGCGTGGTCTTCGAGCAAGAGGCAGCCGATGGCCACGATCTGGTTGTACGGCGGTGCCGGCACCCGGTCGCTGTCGTCCTGACGGGGAAGCTCGGGGTCCGGAATCGTCTCGATGTCGAGTATCAGGTGCGTGGGCATAAACTTGGCCCTCTCTACCTCAATTCTCTAGTTGCCAAGGGACCACGGAGGAAGAGATGAGTGGAACCGAGGATCGCCGGGCGCCTGGAGCTACGCGGACGCCCTTCGACGGACTGGTCGAGGTGGGAGGGGCTCTCGGGCCGTCGTTCGAGGCGCAGGCCGTGAACGTCTCCGAGGACGGGATTCACCTGCGCACCGCATACCTGCCGGAGCTCGGCCAGCCGCTGACGTGCCGCTTCGACGGAGGACCGAACAAGAGCGTCCTCGTCGCCGGCGAGGTCGTCTGGTCGCAAGCTCAGGCCAAGGGCGGCGAGTTCGGCGTCAAGTTCACCGAGATGGACGCGGAGAGCGTCGACTCGCTGAAGAAGCTCTGCGGAGTCGCAGGGGCGCTGCCTCAGGTCCAGGCGGGGTCGAAGGTTCGCCTTCACATCGAGGGCCTCGCGGCGCCGATGCGCGCGAAGATCAAGGACTCTCACACCAACGAGGTGACCGTCGGCAGCGAGCTCGGCTTCCTCCAGGTGGGCAAGCACCTCGAGCTCGAGGACGCGCAGAATGGCGGCAAGCGTCCGGCGTCGATCGATCGCGTGGAAGTCGCCGTGGATCCATCGTCCAACGTCCCGCAGCTCGTCGTGACGCTGCGGTACGCGGACGTCGCGGCGCAGGTGGAGGCCCCCAGGGGCCCGGCGCCCTCGGTCGAAGCGAGCCCAACGATCGCCCGATCCGGGGACGACCTCGCGGCGGTCGAGGAGGCGTCCAGGCAGATGAAGGGCGCGCTCGCGCTCAACATCGCGCGCATCGGCCCCGCGCTCGAGCGGCTCGCGAGGCGCGCGAAGACGACGGTGGCGCTCATCGCCCAGCGTCGAGCGGCGCGCGTCGAGGACGGCGGCCCGCGCCGCACCACGTCGATGCCCCCGGGCGGAGGGCTCCACGCCAGCGGCCGACGCGTCGTCCGGGGCGAGAGCTCCCCGGCCATCCAGGAGAGCGTCCCCGCGCCGACGATGCACATGACCCGGCGCAACGCCATCGTGGCGGGCGCAGTGATGACGGTGGCCATCGCGGGTGCGCTCATCCTCAAGAAGGCCCATCACGAGACGGACGCCTCGATGGCGGCCCAGAGCGCAGCGGCGCCCGCGCCCGCCCCCCTCGATCCGGCGGGCGCGACGTCGCCCGCGGGCTCCGGCATCCCGGCCGCGACGCCTCCGGCGGACCCGATGCCCGCGCCGGTCGCACCCGCGACGACGGCGGTTGCCGTGATCGACGAACCGGGCGACTCGATGCAGTCTGCGGCGCACAAGAAGCACGCGCGGGTGGCGCCCTTCGGCAACGGGCCGGTGCACCACGCCAACGTCCTCCACCTCAAGATGGACGGAGCGATCGAGTCGATCGAGGGCGCTCAGCAGCCCACGGGCTTCGCCGTGAAGATCCCGGGACGCAAGTCCGTCGAGGCGGCGGGCCCGCTCGCCGCGCGCGACTCGCGGATCGCGGCCATCAAGGTCTCGAACGAACCCGCGGGCGCGGAGCTCACGGTCAACTTCAAGGACGGCGTCCCCAACTACCTTGTCAGCGCCAAGGGCGACACGCTCGTCATCTCGCTCGCTCCCGTCGGCTCGCCCGACAAGCTCGCGAAGAAGGACGACAAGGGCGCCAAGAGCTCGAAGCACGCGAAGCACGAGAAGAAGAAGACCGACGCCAACTGAGCCCTACCGCCTCCCGCCGCCCTTGCGCGTCGTGCGCTCGAGGGCGGTGCGGCTGGTGGCGACGAGGTCCCAGCCGTCGCGCTCGCCCCGCGACAAGCGCATCGCGCCGGCGTAGGCGATCATCGCGGCGTTGTCCGTGCAGCTCGCGAGCGGCGGGATGGCGACCCGGATGCCGCGCGGCGCGGCGAGATCGAGGACGCGCCGTCGGAGCTCGCGGTTGGCCGCGACGCCTCCTCCGAGGACCACGTCATCGACGCCCTCCCGGACGGCCGCCGCGATCGTCTTGCGGGCGAGCACCGCGGTGACGGCGGCCTGGAATGCGGCGCAGACGTCCGCGGTGTCCGCCTCGGTGCGAGCCTGGCCCTGCCCCACCAGGCGGCTGACCTGGGTCTTGATGCCCGAGAAGCTCATCTCGGGTGAGTCGCTGGACGCCATAGGCGCCGAGAGCTTCACGCGGGAGGCGTTGCCCGTCGCCGCGAGACGATCGACCACCGGCCCTCCGGGGTATCCGAGCCCGAGGAGCTTGGCGACCTTGTCGAACGCCTCGCCGGCGGCGTCGTCGCGTGTCGCGCCGAGCTCGCGGAGCGCGTCCACGCGCGGCGCGTCGACGCGGTAGATCGCCGTGTGTCCCCCCGACGCAAGCAAGCACACGAAGGGGAAGCACGGCACGGCCGCATCCGCGTCCCCGCGGCGCAGGAACGCGGCGAGCACATGCCCCATCAGGTGGTCGACGCCGACGAGGGGCTTGCCCGCGGCCCACGCCAGCCCCTTCGCCGCCTGGACGCCGACGAGCAGCGCGCCGACGAGGCCCGGGCGGTTCGTGACGGCGATTCCGTCGACCTGCGCGAGATCGACCCGCGCCTCGGACAGCGCCGCGCGCAGAACGGGCTCGATGTTCCGGAGATGATCGCGCGACGCGAGCTCCGGCACGACGCCGCCGTACGGCGCGTGGACGTGCACTTGCGAGTGGACCACGTCCGCGTGCACGCGGCCGGCGTCGTCGACGAGCGCGGCCCCCGTCTCGTCGCACGACGACTCGACGCCTAGTACGAGCACGGGCCCGACTGGCGTGACAGGTCGAAGACGGCGAAGAGATTGCCGCCCGCCGACGGGGGCGCGCCGTCCCCGGCGGTCACGGGCGCCCCTCGCAGCAGCCGCACCTCGACGTCCCCCGATTGCATCAGCGACACGACGGCGATGACGTCGTTTCCGTTGCCGTCGCCGAACGGAGTGCTCGCCGTGGCCACGTACACGAGGTTCTTGATGCGCCCGTCGCCGAACGACAGCGTCGAGAGTGGGTCCTGCCAGATCTGCGGGATGGTGCGCATGGGGACGGCGTGGAAGCGCCCGTCGCTCGTCGAGATCGCCCCCGGGGCGTCTTGCAGGTGATCGGCGTCGAGGGTCATGCAGGCGTTCGTGCCGGCGTCGACCCCGGCGAGCACGAAGGCCGCGCCGACGACCGCGCCCTGATAGCTGCTCCCGTTCGTCGTGAAGCTCGACAGGTCGTGGCAGCCCGCGGCGAGAGGCAGCAGCGCAGCCGTCGCTAGCGTCCCGAAGGTCCATGAATTCATCGGGCGCCTCCGGCGCACCCGCCGCGCGACGCGATCGACCGCGCGATCTCTCCCGCCGCCGCACGGACCCTCGGCTCCGGGTCGGTCACCGCGAGGCGCTCGGACACGCCCCGTGCTCCGCAGGCGTCGAACGACGCGAGCCCTTCGAGCGCGGCCTGCCGCACGAGGGCGTATGCGTCGGTCGTGGCCGCTTCGGACAGACGACGTGCGGCCTCCGCCGCGCCGCTGCCGCCGCTCGCGCCGAGCCTCCCGAGCGCGCTCGCCGCCAGCGCGCGCATCGCCCAGCTCCGGTGAATCGCCAGGACTCTGCCCGCAGCGGCGATCGTGCGCTCGGCGGCGGCCGCTCGCTCCGTGCTGGAACGCGGCATGCCGACGGCCGCTAGGGCGACGCGCTGGACGACCTCGCTCGGGTCCTCCAGTCCATCGGCGACCGCCTCGGCGGCGCCCTCCGTGGTCGACCGCGCCACGAGGACGAGCGCCCTGGTGCGGATGGCGGGGTCGGGATGGCGAGCGAGCGGGACGATGCTCGGCTCGAGGCTCGCGCCGATCGCCCGCGCCTTCTCTGCGCCCGGACCTGTCGCGCCGCGCGCGACGAACGGCAAGAGCTCCCCGTCGCCCGTCGCCAGCGCGTCCAGCACCGCGGCCGCGCGCGCGCCCGATGTGCGCAGCGCGGACGCGGCAGCGCGCTCCAGCGGCTCGGAGAAGCGAAGGAGCGCCGCCGCCCGCGCCGCCTCGGGCACGCTCGCCGGCACGAGTGCGTCGAGGAGCGCGTCGACGTCGAGCGAGCCCTCGGGCACAGGCAGCGGCTCGCGCCCCGCCGAGGACGAAGCGCCAGACGAAATGCCAGACGAAGTGCGAGACGAAAGCATCGACAGCGCCGCCACGGCCGTGCGCTGGACGGCGCCGGCAGCCACCCGCTGCCGCGCGGCGTCGTCGTCTCCGGCGAACACCGAGTCCGCCATCGCCTGAACGGCGTCCTGCTGCCACGCGGGCTCCTTCGCGCTCCTCGTCGTCATCCGTGCGAGCGCCAGGAGGGCCATCTGCCGCGGCAGGGGATCTCCGTCCTCGGCGATCTCGAGAAGCGCAGGGACCTGCGCCTGCGCGTCCAGGTCTCCGAGCGCGTAGGCGGCGGCCGCCCGGGCGACGTTGCCCGAGTCCGCCGATCGCGCGATCTCCGCGACCTCCGGCACCGACGCCCTGTCGCGCGCCATCCCGAGCCCGAGCACCGCCACCGCGCGCATCGGCGGCGTCCCGAGGCGCGCTACCCGCCGGAGAACGGGGACCGCCTTTCCGTCCCGCATCCGCGCGAGTCCCCACACGGCGGCCAGCGCCACATTGTCCGCCGGGCCGCCGACATCGCCGCTCTTCCCCCCTTTGGGCGAGAGCAGCGCCTCGTATTTCGGCACGAGCGTCGCGTCGGCCAGCGCGCCGCACGCGATCATCGCCCGCGACCGCAGCGCCGGATCGCCCGGGCCGGTCGCGAACGCGAAGAGCGGGAGCGCCGCGTTCCGGTTCTGCACGTACGCGAGGACGTCGATCGCGATCCGCTGCTGGCCGGCGTCCAAATCGCCGAGCGCGTCCAGGAGCGGCTTGACCGCGCGCGCGCCGATCCGGCCGAGCAACGCCTTCGCGTCATCCGCCTCTTTCGGCGTGCCGTGGTGAACGCGCTGGACGAGGCCGAACGTCAGGCTCCCGTAGATCTCGACCAGCAGGCGCCGGTAGTTCGGCCGCTGGGGGTTGCCGATCGCCAGCGGCAAGAGGTCCTGCTCGAGCGACTCGAGCGTGCCCTTGCCGAGGTTGATCTGCATCGACAGCCTCGCCGCGCGCGCGACCAGCTCCTCGTCCGACGCGCCCCGCACGACGCGACGAAACAGCCGGTCGGCCTCCTCGGCCTGACCCTTCGACAGGAGGAGGTCCGCGAGCTCGAAGTAGACGACGAACAGCCGGTCGTTCTTCGTGATCGCGGCGCGGAACTCGGCGATTGCGTGGTCGACGTCCTGCCTCGACCGGTACATCTCCCCGAGGCGACGGTGACCTTCGGCGTCGTCGGGATTCAGCTCGACCGCGCGGGCTGCGTAGCGGATGGCGTCGTCGTCCTTGTAGATCTGCAGCGCGTACTCCGCCATCCGCTGGTAGAGCTCGCGCGCGCGCGCCGGCTCCAGCTGCGCGAGCTTCTCGAGGACGCCGATCGCGTCGGCGATCTTGCTCTCCTGCACGAGCACCCGCTCGAGGGCGCCGTAGGCCTCGGCGTCGCCCGGCGCGATCTCGATGACCCGGCGAAGCGTCGCCTCGGTTTCGGGCAGGCGCCTCAGGTGCAGGAGCACCTCGGCCATCGTCCTTCCTGCCTCCGGGTCTGGCGGGGTCGCGGCGAACTGCCGCCGGAGAGGGAGCAGCTGCGGCTCGAGCATGTGCTCCAGCCCCCAGAGCGTCACCATCCTCGTACGGGACTCGCGCAGAAGGGGCCTGTCGCCCTTCTCCTTCGCCTTGCGCGCCGTCTCCTCGTAGAGGGCCTGCGCCTCGCGGTACGAGTGCGCTCGCTCGTACGCGGCCGCCAGCGCCTTCTTGTACGCGAGGTTCGCGGGATCGAGGTCGACCGCCTCCTTGTATGCAACGAGCGCGTCGCTCGTCCGGTCGTGCTCGAGGTACACGTCGCCGAGGGCGACGAGCGCCTTGGCCCGCGGCGTGACGACGACCAGGATCCTCTTCCACGTCTGCAACGCGAGCGGCACGTTGCCGGCCTGGAAGTAGCGGTCGCCGAGGTCGACGAGGTGCCCGGGGTCGGCGCTCGACGTCAGCGCGAGGCGTTGCAGGACTTTGAGGGAACGGTCGTTCTCGCCGATCCTGGAATAGAAATCGGCGACGCGCGAGAGGACCTCCTCATCGCCCGAGGCCCGGCCCTCGAGCTCCGTAATCAGCCTCAGGGCGTGCGCGTGGTCGCCGCGCTGGAGAAGCGCCTCGCACTCCTCGAACACGAACGTCGGATTGTTCGGGGCCGCGCGGATGAGCCCCTCGTACTGGGCGATGGCCTGATCCAGATCGCCGTTCGCTTGCAAGAGACGGATCATGCGGAGGCGCAGGTCGACGTCGCGCGGATTCAACGCCAGCGCGCGCCGGTACGTCTCGATCGCCTGCTGAGCATCGCCGGTCTCCTCGTAGAGAGACGCGAGGAGCGCCAGGCGCTGGTAATCGTTCGCGTGCTCGTCCACGAGCTCCTTGATGAGCGCCGGCAGCTGCTGATCCGCCCGGTAGATCTCCGTCATGATGTCGTAGATCTGCGCGCGGAGGGCGCTCTGGGCGCCAGCTGCCGAGAGCGCCCGCCTCAGAGTCGCGAGCGCCTCGGCGCTGTCGTGCGCTTTGGCCATCGCGAGGCCGAGGTCTTTCAGCGCGGGCGCGAGGGCGCGATTGTCGCCTGCGGCGGCAGCGACGACCTCCTTCATCTCGACCTCGGCGCGCGCGAACTCCGCGCGGTCGAAGAGGGCCTTCCCGAGCTCGCCCTTCACGAAGAGGCTCGATGGCTCCAGCTTCACCAGCTCGGCGTGGAAGCGCCCGGCGGCGTCCCAGTCCTTCTCGTCGAGGGCGATGCCCATCAGGGTGCGGAGCGTCTGTTCGGTGTCCGCCTTCGCAGTCTGGAGAGCGAGCGCCCGTACATAGAGCGGTCGCGCCGTGGTGAGATCTCCCCTGTCCTGCGCGAGGTGCGCCAGCGCCAGGATGGCCGTCGCATCGTCGGGCTTCAGCTGGATGGCCTTCGAGTAAGCGGCGACGGCGTCGTCCGCCTTGCCGTCCGCCTTGTAGAGGCCCGCGAGCGCCACCGTCGCCGAGTACTGGTCGGCCCCCGCCTGCGCGGCGCGCGCCTCGAAGTCCGCCACCAGACGCGTCGCGTTCCCGTCGCGTTCGCGGTAGAGCTGCGCCAGCCTCTGCAGCGGAAACGGAGCGCCGGGCTGCGCGAGGACGACGCGCGTGTACCGCTCGATGAGCACGGCCTGCGACGCGCCCGTGGCCGGCGCTGCCGCGGCTGCTCGAGCGGGACCGGGACCCCCCGGTGGAGGGTGGGGCGCCGGGGCGGCATGACGCCTCCCGTGAGGATCGAAATCCTGCGCTTGCGACCGCGCCGGCACCGACAGCATCGCGGCGAAGGCCAGCCCGATGAGGCGTACGTGGCGAGGTCTCACCACGTAGAGCTTAGGCCCGAAGGGGCAGCGCAGCACGCCCCCCGCTCTCAAGCGAGGCGCACGAGGAATGCTCCGAGGAGCGCAAAGCCGAGAAGCATGACGAGGAGAGTCACGGCCACGCTCCATCGGCGCGACGCCTCTGCCGTCGCCGCTCCCTCGGGAGCGTCGGGCGCCGCGGCGAGGCGGGCGCGCGCGGTCGCTGCCGTTCGCATGAGGAGCACGGTCTCCAGCAGCGCGGCGATCAGCAGCGCACCCACTCCGATCGCGAGCCCCCGCGCGCGCCGGCGTGCGTCGCCGGCGCGGTGCATCGAGAACCCCTCGACTGCGGTCCAGCGGCGGACGGGCGTCGCCGCGGCGAGCGCGAGGCAGGACGCCACCGCGCGGGATCCATCTCGCGGGTCGCGCGACGGGGTGCACTCGTCCGGGCTCGGGCCGAACGCGAGCGCCGCCTCGTCGCTTGCTGCCACGAAGAAGGGCCGGACGGTCGTCCCCGCGCCGAGGCCGGCGGCGTTTCCCGGGTCGTTCGAGGCCACCGCCCAGTAGAGCCCCGGCCCGAGCCTCGGGACGTGCGCGACCGCGCCGGGCGTGACTCCGCGGGGAGGAGCGAGCGCGAGCACAGTGGCCCACGCGCGGCCACGCGCGTCGTCCACCTCGAGATACGCCGTGGGTCTGGGCACGGGTGACTGCACATCGATCGCGATGTCGTCGTCGGGTCCCCACCGCGAGCGTGTCTCCATCCGCGTGCCACCGGGCGACATGAACAGACCGCCGGTCCAGTCCCCCGCGAGCGCGCCTTTCGCCGCGTGCAGCGTCAGCGTGACCGCCAGTCCGACCGGCGTGGCGACGAGCTCGGCCCAGCCGCGTCCATCGGTCCGCGCGTCCGGCACGAGCGGGGTCAGGCTCGGGTCGCTGACGATCGTGACGTCGGCTCCCGCGAGCACCGCTCCGGTCTTCGCGTTGCTGGCGCGGACCCAGAGCTGCGCCGGGAACCCCGGAGGGACGCGCTCTCCGAGCACGGCGACGTCGAGCGCGATGGGCCCCTCCCGTCGCGCGAACCGCAGCCAGGCCGGAGGCGGAGCCGGCCGGTCGAGATCGGCCGGGACGATCACGTCGCCTTCCGCGAGCAGCTCGGTCCCGGCGCGCACCTCGAGGTGGACGGGGTTCGCGGCCGGCAGGGCGAGGTCCAGCTCGGCCACGCCGTCGCCATCCGTCGTCCCCTCCCATCGGGCCGTGCGGCCGCTGCTCGACGCCGCGACCTCGAGGTGCAGGTCGCCGAGCGGGTCGCGGGCACCGCGCTCCTCCTCGAGCGCGACCACCTGCCAGGCGAGCCTCGTCCCCGCGGCCGCCGGCCCGGCGGCGTAGACGATCGCCGCTCGCGTACCGCCATGGCCTCCCAGCCCGAGCCCGACCGCGACCGCCGCGACCGCCCCGACAGGAGCGGCGACGAGGAGCCCGCGCTCGCCGCGAGTCATCACGGCGCGGGGTCCCATCCGGTGCGGGCCGCGGAGCCCGTGTCGTTCACGATGGCCGCCGGGCGATCCACGCCGGTGCCGAGCGCGCCTCGCGCGAGCCACATCTCCCGCACCCCGTCCGCGCGTCGAATGTGCACGCCGTCCGCGCGACGCTCCACGTCGACGAAAGCGTCGTCACGGGCGCTCGCGCGCACGATACGGACGCCGTACGCTCCGACGTCCTCGTCGCGGACGCTCCGGTACGTCACGCGGCTCACGTCGCTCCGTGCGACTGCGACGGCCGCATCGGCGACGACCTCCGGCAAGAAGCGCACGACGAGCCGTCCCGAGTGGCCCTCGTGCGGCGCCCGGTCCAGGCGCACCTGGAACCCCCGCTCCTTCATTGCATCCGCGAGGAGCTCGCTCTGGCGGATGGGGGAGGTGCGATCGTCTTCGCCGTGGATCAGCCAGACCGGAAGGTTGCGCGCGTTGTCGACGACGTCGAGCGCGTTGACCCGGTGGCTCGCCGCCTCGTCGGGGATGATCGCGCGGACATAGGTCGAGAGGTCGTACTTCGAGTCGCCGAAGAAGCTCACGACCGCCGCGAAGCGATCCGGGTGGTGAAAAGCAATCGTGGTCGCCCCGGCGCCTCCCATCGACGCGCCCCAGATCGACACCCTGCGGCGATCGATCGCGACGACCTCGGCCAGCGAGTCGATCCCGCGCATCACCTCGTGCTCCGCGTCGGCCGTGTACAGCGAGTTGCCGAGGCCGCTCGGCATCAGGAGGACGACGTCGCGCGCGCGCGCTTCGCGCAGCAGCGCAGCATAGGCGGCGTACGTCCAGATGCTGCCGTTCCACGGGTGCGCGCCGACGAGCAGCGCGCCCGGACGGCGCACGTCGTGGCCCGGCGGCACGTAGACGACCGCGCGTCCGCCCCCGCGCGGGGCCGAAGGGCTGTCGAAAGCGAGCACGCCGAGGCCTTCGAGCGTGCGGGCCGTCGGCCCGACGCGAGGCCGGTCGCCACACGCGATGCGACGCTCGTACGCGCTGACCTCCACGTCGACCGTGAGCTCGTGGGATCCGGCGCCGGCCGCGGCGATCACCGGTCCGGGCGGCGCGGCGATCTCGTGGCCGTCGAGGCGCACGCGCTTGCGGCCAGCGCACACCGGCACCTCGATCGACTCGCCCACACCTCCGGCGTCGAGGTGCACGCGCAGCTCGTAACGACCGGGATCGAGCGCAGTTTGGTCGACGTCGTCCCACGGGATCGACCGCCACGCGCCCCCTCCCGAACGAAGCTCGGCCGTCGCCGCGCCCGGCCCGATCACCTCGGTATGGGGGTCGAGCGTCGCCGCCAAGGCCCCGCCCGGAGCGAGCCACGCGGCCACGGCCCCGATCCATCCCGCCGCGCGGCCCCGATGCATCCCCGCATTTGTAGCGCGAGCCGAGCTTTCGCTCTGCCGCGGCCGGCGAAAGCGCGCTACAGGGTCCGCATGAGCGTCTCGCATGGCGCGTCCTCGTCGCCGGCCGCGGCCGCGGGTTCCCCGTCCAGGTCCGCGTTCATCCGCGCGCGCCTCGCGTCGGCGCTCGCGATCGCGCCGCTCGGCGTGTGGACCGTCGCGCACATCTGGAACAACATCTCGGCGTTCCAGGGGTCCGACGCGTGGCAAGCCGCGGTCACGGAGTACCCGCATCCGTTTGCCCAGGCCGTCACGGCGGTCATCGTCCTCGTGCCGCTCGCCATCCACACGGTGTGGGGCATCGGCCGTCTGGCGACCACCCGGCCGAACAACCTCCGCTACCCGTTCTACGGCAACCTGAAGTACGTGCTCCAGCGCCTGAGCGCGATCGGCGTCCTCCTCTTTCTCGGGGCCCACCTGTGGCTCGCGCTCATCAAGCCGCGTATGACGACGGGTCGCGCCGAGCCGTTCGCGGACCTCGCGCAGGAGATGCATTTTCACACGCCGACGCTCGCCGTCTACGTGCTCGGCACGCTCGGCGTCTCGTACCACCTCGCGAACGGAGTGCAGACCTTCTGTATGGGCTGGGGCATCGCCTCCAGCCGGCGCGCGCTCGCCCGGCTCGACTGGATCGCCCTCGCGATCTTCGCCCTCTTGCTCGCGATGTCGTGGGCGGCGGTGTACGCGCTCTGGGCCGCGGGCGCCGCGGCCTAGAAGGTCCACACGAGGGACGGCACCGCGCCGGTGGCCGGTCTGCCCGGGCGGTCCTGCAGCCGGACCCGCAGGTCCGTGCCCCCGGTCGCCGCCATGACCAGCCCGACCCCCGCGACGCCCCCTCCACCGAGGAGCAGCGGCAGGCCGATCCCGAAGCGATTGTAGTTCGAGTCGTTTCCCGAGAACGACACGATCGCGACGACTCCGAGGAGCATCGACACGACGCCGAGGCCGAGGAAGACGCCGCCGATCGTCTTGAGCCCGGCGTTTCCTGCGTGAACCTCGATCGACAGCGGCCGTCCCTGCTCGACCGCGAAGCGCTGGTGCCCGCTCGTCGCCGTGGGGCTGGTGCTCTCGACGGTGTACGTTCCCGGAGGGAGCTTCACCGTGAGGGGAACGACCCCGGCGCGCTCGAACGGGTCCGGCGTGGCCCCAACGGGAACGTCGCCGTGGGCGAGGTAGATCACGGTCGACACGTCCTTCGACGTGAAGGTGACGGCCACGCCGTCTGCGGCTTCGAGGGTCTGCACCGCGGGACTGGCCTGCGCGAACGCAGCCGGGGCGAGCGCCGTGTTGGCTGCGACGAGGAGCAGGGCGAGGGCCCGCCTCCCTCGCCTCAAGCGACGCCCAGGAGCTTGTTCATCGATGCCTCGTCCGCCGGCGTGAACGGGTACTGGTCGAACTCCGCGCTCGTCACCCACCTGAAAGCCTGCACGTTCCTGGCCTCGAGGGCGTCGCTCGTCAGCGAGCATTCGTACAAAAAGAGGTCGACGACGTAGTGGTCGTAAGGGTGGCTCACGAACGAGATGAGCTTGCCCACTTCGATGCCCGCGCCGAGGCGATGGTTCACCTCGCGACGTAGAGCCTGCGCGTCCGTCTCGCCCTCCTCGACGCGCCCTCCCGGGAACTCCCACATCATCGGGAGCACGGCCGCCGCGCGCCGCTGCGTGATCAGATACCGGCCATCCTTCTCGACGACCGCGGCGACGACGCGGATGGTACGGCGGGTGCTCATCCCACGGACGACGAGCCTACCTCGCGCCGGCTCAGACGGCGATGCGGAAGAGCTGCTGGCCCATGAGCAGGACGTCGCCGGTGCGCACGTCGGCCTCGCCCGTGAGGCGAACGAACGTGCCGTTCGAGCTTCCGAGGTCGGTCAAAAACAGCTTGGCGCCGTCCCAGCTGAGGCGGCAGTGCAGTCCGGACACGTAGCCGTCTTCGGGGAAGAGGACGTCGCCGCGTTCGCGGCCCAGGTGGATGCCGCTCTCGGGGACGGGAAACGCGTTCCCCGTCTCCTCGCGCCCGATGACGAGCGCGATACGTCCCACGTATCCCTTGCTCGGGGCGCCGAGGCGCTCCACCCCGTCGGGCGCCGCCGGCTGCGGCGTCAGCGGCTCGAACCGGATGATCTCCTGGCCGATGCGGAAGATGTCGTTCGGGCGGATCTCGACCGGCACGTCGCGGGGAAGCTTCTTGTAGACGCCGTTCAGCGAGTTCTCGTCCCTCACGAGCGCGCGCCCGGCGCCCGCGGGCCGGAAGGTCGCGTGCCGCGGCGACAGGTAGCTGTCGCCCGCGAAGATGCCCCCTGTCTCGCGTCCGATGCTGCCGGTGGCGTTCGGCATCTGGAAGGTGCCGGCCTCGCTGCCGTCTGCGCGCAATGCGGTCAGGACGAGAACGGCGCCCGTCGCCTCGACCGGGGCCGCGGCAGCGGACGCGACAGGGGCCGCGACAGGGGCCGCGACAGGGCGGGGTGCCGCGCCGCCGAGGCGGAACCCGCACGACCCGCAGAACATGTTGGTCGGCGAGTTGACGTGGCTGCACTGCGGGCAGACGACCGTTCCGCCCGCGGGAGCTGCGGCCGGCGGAGAGGCCGCCACCGTCGCCGCGACGGCCGCTGCGGGGACCGGGGCCGCGGCGGGCTTGCGCGGCTGCTGCGATGCCGCCGGAGCCGCCGCGGGAGCCGCTTGCGCCGCGCGCATCCCGTGAGGATGCGTTTGCGGAGAGAACGGCTTCGGAGCCGCATCCCGCGGA
>Ga0209415_10011480_pt1 | contig 14913 bp, 5 predicted proteins | sample PeaSoiSIISIP2007_FD_187696 | JGI IMG/M metagenome (GOLD analysis project Ga0209415, IMG submission 187696) | Peat soil microbial communities from Weissenstadt, Germany - SII-SIP-2007 (SPAdes) (version 2) | ecosystem: Environmental > Terrestrial > Soil > Wetlands > Peat | place: Germany...
TTCCCGGTCATAGTGAACCACTTGTTGCGGCGCCTCGACCCGGGAAGCGCTGTAGATTCCCTTGTTGGCGCATGTCCCTGATCGGCGAATCGGGTTCACTTCGCCGGGACATGCGTGAGTTAGAGCGCGTTCCGATAAGGCTGACCATGAAATCTCACGGGCCGTGGGCGGAAAGCGCCCTAGGTTAGCCCTAGGTTCGATGTTTGTCGCATTTCCATTCGGAAAACTGGCGTCCGCTTTTCCCGAAAATGCTACAATCGCAATCCGACGGCATCAGGTTCATCCGGATCGAATTTTCTTCGCGCCGTGAACCGACGGGCCGGCTCGCGCGACTAATCCGCGCCGGTTCGCGAAGCTCCGCTGACCCGGGGGCGGCACGACTCGAAAAAGCCACAAATCCGACACCAGGAAGTCCAGATGAAGCAAACAGCGGTTCGACATGCGCTGCGCGCCGGCGCGCTGGCGATGCTCTGCATGGCGGCGACCCAGACCGCCCGCAGCGAGGACAAGGCAATGACTCTGTTCAAGATCATCACCGTGAAGGACGAAATCGTCATCGGGCTCTCCGCCGAAGAGCTCGGCCGCCTGGGCGGTCACGATGTCGGCGCCGTCGCTCGCGCGCTCACCTCCAAGGGCGAGCTGACGGTCTGGCAATACGCGGTGCGCAAGGCGGCGAACGGCGATCTGCAGGAGGCGCCCCTGCGTCAGGTGGCGCTGCTCGCGAACAGCTCGCTGCGCGTCGAGCCCTACGCAACGCCGCTCGTGGTCCTTCCCCACGAGTGATGTCGCGGCGATTCTCGGGGCCGGCTGGGTGCGTGCCCGCCGGCCCGTTGCATCTTGACGAGTTCACTGTCTGGGCAAGGGCATGATCGGGACCGACCGCCGTCTGCTGATCGTATTCGCCGTCTCTCTCCTCATCGGTGACGCACAGGCCGGACGAATCGTCTGCTCCGAAGCGCCCTGCCGGTCGTCGATGGCCGTGGCCGAGGACAGTCCGCGCCCGGGTGTGGCGGCGGTCCCCGACGACGTCGTTCCGCCGACGCCGGCCGCCCCGACCGCGCGGCTCGGATCCGACATCGTGTCGGCATCGCTCGATGGCGAGGTGTTGCTGAACGTCGACGTGCCGGGCCGCTTCGCGATCCGGGCCGACAGCCGCACCGGAGTGGCGCTGCAGCTCGTCGACATGATCGCGGGCCCGGGCGATGTGGCGGGCGAGGCCGGGGTGCGTGATGGACGCCTCGATGTCCTGCTCGACAAGGGCACCTACAAGATCCGCAGCTTCGGCGCTGCCGGCGCACAGGGCGACGCACGTCTCCTGGTTCAGCCGTTTCGCGAGGCCGACCCCGCCTCCGCGACGCTGCTCCGAGGCGGACAGGTCGACGCGTCGCTCGGCGACTTGCAGCAGCGGTCCTATTGGCTGATCGTCGGCGCCCGAGGCCACATCTCGGTGGAGGCCGTCGGACGCGCGCTCGCTGACCTGCGGCTGTGGCGCGACGGTAGAGATCTGGTGGATCTGACGCCCGCGCTCGGCACGATCGAGCCGAAGGCCGGGCAGGCGTTGACGCGGGCGCGGCTCGACGGTGCGGTCGAGCCGGGACTCTATCTCGTCACCGTCTATGGGGGATCGCAGCTGCCGTGGGCGGACGGCGATACGACGAACCCGTTCCACATTCGGGTCGGGGCGCCGCAGAGCCTTGCGGGCAGCATCGCCGACGGGGTCATCGGGCCGTTCGGCTCGGTGATGTTCGAGGCTCCGTCGTCGGCGACCGAGGTCCGGGTCGAATTGCCCGAGCCGGCGGTCGCGCGCTTGACGGCGTCGCGCGGCACCGGGCCGGCACAGAGCGCAACCATCGCGCGGAACAGCCGCGAGCCGAGGGCGGTCGTCGATCTCCCGACGGGTCGCGATCCGGTCCGCATCGAGGTCGCCGGCTTGCAGGGACAGGCGTTCCGCCTGCGGGCGATGCGGCCCGCGACCTCTCTGCATCTCGACGGCGCCGGCTCGCACCTGATCGCCGTCGACGTCGCCGGCGAAGGCGGTGACGAGGTCCCGGCCACCGTCGTGCTCGCCCGCTTCGACCAGGGCCGGACCGGCACCGTGCTGGCGTCGAGCGCGCCGCGCATCGCGCCCGGGCAGGCGTGGCGGCGATCGTTCAATCTGCGCGGCACCACCAGCCTCGTCTTCGAGGTTGCCGCCGCGGGTCCGGTTGCGGCGCGCACCGCCGGGCCCGGCGTGCGCGTATCGCTCGATCCGCTGCTCGCCACGACGGCACCGCGCGTCGACGGACGGCTGCCGCTGACCTGGGATGTCGAGCCCGGCTGGTACGTGCTCAAGCTCGTGCCGGTGAAGGACGCGGCGGGCATTCTCGATCTCACGTTCGGCCAGCCGGGGCTCACTCCCGACCCGACGCCGCCGGCGCCGGCCCGCACGTCGATCCCGTTGGGAATCTTCGATCTCGACAGGACGGCGCGCTACCAGGTGTTCGTCAACACGGCGCCGGCGCTGGTGATCGGTCTCAATGCGCGCGCCTTGCCGGTCGATCTCGCGGCGGCGCCGCTGGTTCTGCTGCAGGCCGATGCGCCGGCCCAGGTCGCGCGCCCGGCGCGGCCGCAGCAGATACCGAAGCCGCCGTCGCGCAAGCCGGCGCGGGGCCAGCCGACCGGGCCGGCCGTTCCGTTGCCTCCGCCCGGGAACGCCGACACAGCCGCGGCGCAACCGCTCGACATTGCGGTCCGCGTGCCCGACGGCGGGGCGATCACGGTGTCCGAGCCGAGCGGCGCTCGCGTTGAGTTCACTTTTGTCCAGGAGGCCGCCGACAAGAACGGCCGCACATTGACGGTGCGCATCCCGCCGACCGGGCAGCCGCGGCTGCTGGTCATCGCGTGGTCGCGCGCCGAGTCGCGCGAGCCGGTTCCGGCGATCTCACAGGAGAACGGTCTTGAATCCCTCGAGCCCGGCACGACCAGGTTCTTCGATCTCGGCCGCGACGATCGGCGAAGCTTTCGGCTCGACGTCCGAGACGGCGGGCTGCACCGCATCGAGACCCTCGGCCGCCTGAAGACCTCGGCCACCATCGCGACGCCGTTCCTGCCGAGGCTCGATCGCGCCGGCGGCGGCGGCGCGGGCCACAATGCCCTGCTGCACAGCTATTTGCGCGCTGGCTCGTACCGGGTCACCGTGTCGGCGTCCGAATCGTCAGGGCATCTGGGCCTTGTTGCCAGGCCGGCCCCGCTGATCGACACGGCGACGCTGGTTGCGGGCGGCGGCGTCCGCGCCAGCCTCGCCGACGGCCGCGGCGCCGCCATACCGATCGCAGTCGCCGAAGCCGGTACGTATCGCCTCGACCTCTATGGGCTCGGCCGCTCGCTGGCGGCGCGACTCGAGGATTCCGAGGGCTGGCCGATCACCGCGCCGGGCGAGATGACCAGACTCGAGCTCAACCTCGCGGCCGGGCGCTATCGCCTGGTCGTGCTCCCGCAGGCGGTGGATGCCCGCGTCGTGGCGCGGCTGCGCCGAGTTCTGCCGCCTGCGCAGCCGGCGGGCCACGGCCCGCACCACATCGCATTCGACGCCGTGCAGGCATTCCAGTGGCGGGAGCCGTCGACGAAGGACGCGGAGCGTATTCCCGACCGCTGGGAGTTCACCCTGCACGGGACGTCACGGATCGTGCTCGATGTGAGCGACGGCATGATCGCGGATCTGATCCGCCAGGACGGCGAGCCCCGCGCGGTTGCGAAGATCGTGTTCAAACGCGGCTTCGCGGGGCCGTTGCCGGCCGGCCGCTACCTCGTCGAGGCGCGCAGCCTCGGCCGCAACGATCGTCTCGAGTACGAACTCACCGTGCAGTCGAGCGAGCTGCAGCCCGGCGTGGCGCGCTTCGTCGACCTGCCGGCCACCATTCCGTTCGCCGTCGCCGAGGATCGAGTCGTCAGCCTCACCAGCTTCGGCCGTACCGACGTCGGCGGCGTGCTCAAGGACCAGAGCGGACGCGTGCTGGAACGGATCGCGGGGCGCACCGATGACTGGAACATCGGGTTGTCGCGCAAGCTCGCCGCCGGTGCCTATCAGCTGGAGCTGACCCGGAGCTCGCCCAAGGACAAGGCGCGGCCCGACGCGGAGGCGGAGAACGAGAGCGCCGACGAGGAGTCCCGTCAGGAGAGCGCGGGTGCCGTCGAGGTGATGCTCAATCTGCCGACGTCGTCCGCACCCGTGGACCTCCCTGTCGTCGGTTCGCGTCAGGTCGCGGGCCCGCAGGTATATCAATTTGCGCTTCCCTCGATCGACGCCGGGCATTTGCTGATCGTGGCCGCGCAATCGACTGCCGAGCTGGTGGCCTCGCTCGAGCGCCAGGACGCCGACGGACGCTGGCAGCCGATCGGGTTCGAGCGTGACAAGTCCGCGGTGATCGCGGCTCCGGCGGATGGCGATGCCCGCCGTCCATGGCGGCTCTCGGTGTGGGCGATCGACGGTGGCTCGGCGCCGATCACGGTCGCGGCGCGGAGCATCAGCATGCCGGCACAGCCGATCGGAGCCGTGACGCTGGAGCCGTTCCGCATCGACGGCGTCAAATTGTCGGCCAGCGTGGCGCTGGTCGCAACCCCCTCGGCGGGGCTCGTCACGCTCGCCGAGCGCGTCGCCGGTTTGCGCCAGGGCTCCGCGCCGGGCCGCGTCCTGCGCGCCGCCGACACGGGCGTGCTGGTGCCGCAGTCCGAGCGGTTGTGGTTGCTCTCCCGCGACAGCGAGGCCGTCACGGTCACGATCGCTCCGGTGTCGGCCCGGCCGGTTGACATCGCGCTCACCCTCGACGATGGCGAGCGCGCGACGGTGCCCGCGGCGGCGAATGATCGCGCGTACGTCTGGCGCGCCGATTCGACTTTCGGTCAACCCGGATTGGGCGGCGGACGCGGCATGGGCATCGCGCCGGGCAGCGCGCTTTCGCTGGGCGGTGGTGGCAAGGTCGAGGTCTGGAATGCGGGCGGTGGCGAGCCGTTGCGCGTTCGTCTGTCGGCCGCCGAGATCACGATGCGGCCGGCTGCGTCGGCCGATACCGAGTTCTTCGCCGTGGTCGGGCCACACACCGCGCAACCCGTGAGCCTGCGTCACGATCGGCAACAGCTCGAGATCAATCTCGCGGCCGGCACCGCCGCGGTCGCGACCACCACGGATGCCAGGTCCTCCACCGTGTGGAGCGGCAACGAGCCGGTAACGCGCACGCTGACCGGCGGCTTCGCCGAGGTCGTCCTGGTCAATCCCGGCGACAGGCCGACGCCGGTATCGATCATGCTCACGCCGGCGCCGCACGACGAGGAGCGGTTGGCGGCCGGCGCGGTGATCAAGCGCTTCTTCGGCGCCGCCGGCTCGCTGGTGCTCGCCGTCGACGCGGCGGCTGGCGACCGATTGGTGGTTGCCGGCGGCACCGCGATCTTCGTCGCCGACAATGGCGCCGTGCTGCGCGGAACGTCGCTGATCGTGCCAGGGGCCGGCGAGCTCACGGTCGACCACGGGCCCGGACTGGTGGCGTTCTGGCTCGAGCGCGGCGACCGTTCGCCCTGGCCGGTTGCCGCCGCGCCGCCGATCGAGCCGCCGCAGCGGGTCCGGCTCGAAGGCGACGCGATGGCGCTGACCCTCGACGGGTCGGCGCCGCGGCTGCTGCATGCCCGCACCACGGCTCCGGTCATCCTGGCGCTGCGCCAGGGCGAAGCGGCGGCCGAGCCGCTGCTGTTCCCGGCCGGCGCGGAGCTGCACCGCTATCTTGCGGCCGGCGCCGCGGAGCTGCGACTCTATGCGCCGCATGACGGGCAGCTGGCCGGCGCGCTGGAACTGACCGCGACGCCGATCGTCCAGGTCGCCGATGGTCTGGGCGATCCGCGGCCGCTCGCGCCCGGCGCCACCTTGCTGTTCGGCTTCGAGGTGACGCGGGCTACGACGGTCGGCGTCGGCATTCGCTCCGAACCCGACCGCGCCGTGGTGCGACTGCTGGACTCGTCCGGCAACGTCGTCGGCGAGGGCGTCGCTCAACTCAGGCGGCTGCAGCCGGGCCGCTACTTGATCGAGGCGCGCGCGCCGGCCGACGGGCACACAATCATGGTGCGCCCGGCCGTGGTCGGCACCATGCCGGCACCCTCCGGGCCGCCGCCCGAGGTCGCCGCGCAATATCTCGAGATGGTCGGAATGACCCCCACCGGCGCACGTTGAGGACTGTTTCGATGAATTGCCTCGCTGCATGTCTGGCGCTTGCTCTCTCGCTCGCCGCTGTCGTCGCGCCCGCCGCCGCGCAGACGCCGCCTCAGCTCGATCGCCTGCAGCGGGCTGACGGCGCCAGGATCGTGCCCGAGCGCTTCCTGCGCAGCTGGGATCCGGTCACCCTTTTCTTCGATCGCGACGTCGGTCCCGCCGCCGGCGGGCCCGAGGACGCGCCCGAACGGATCGTCACCATGCGGCCGGCGACGCCCGGGACGTGGCAATGGCTCGGCTCGCGCGCCCTGCAGTTTCGTCCCGCCGACGCCTGGAAGCCGTTGCAACCCGTGGAGGTCTTGGCCGAGGGCGTGCGTGCGCGCCTGGTACCGCTGCTGCCGGTTCCCGTCTCCACCAGCCCGCCGGATCAGGCGGACGGCATTACCGACCTCGATCAGATCGCGCTCACCTTCGAGGATCCGGTGGACGCCCGGGCGCTGGCGCGGCTGCTGACCATCGAGTTGCGCCCGACCCCGGGGACGGCCGGCGCGGGCGGTCAGATCCTCGGCGCCGGGGATTTCTCCGTTGAGCCGGTGGAGCGCGCCAGGAGCTCCGACAAGCAGACCTATCTGGTGAAGCTCAAGGCGGCGGCGCCCGACGGCCGTGTCGTGGTTCTGCGGCTGAAACTGTCCGACCATCCCGGCCTCGACGATCAGACTTTCGAGCTGCAATTGCACAGCGCGGTCCCGTTCGCGGTGACCGGCACCCGGTGTGGACGCGGGCTCGATCGCGACACCGTCGACGGCCTGATGCAGTGCTCGCAGCTCGGTACGGCGTCGTCCAATGATGACGATGAGCGCCCCGGCAGCCAGGCGGCGCGGCGGCGCATCGTGGTCAATTTCTCCGCGCGGCCGGAGACGATCGACGTGGTACGCGCCCGCGAGGTGTTGCGCATCACGCCGGCGGTCGACGATCTCGCAATCGAGCCGGATGGGTCGCGCCTGCAGGTGGCGGGAAGGTTCCTCGCCGATACGGTCTACGAGCTGCGGATCGCGCCGGGCAGCATCCGCGACCAGCGCAACCGGTCGCTCGAGGGTGTGGCCTTCGTGCAGAAATTCTCCTTTGCGCCCGAGACGCCAAGTCTCAAATGGGACACCAGCCAGGGCATCGCGGAGCGCTTTGGCCCGCAGCTGGTGCCGTTGCGGGGCGGCGGCTACGAGCGGGCCGACGTGCGCATCCATGCCGTCGATCCGCTGTCGCGCGATTTCTGGCCGTTCCCCCGCGCAGGCGTCGAGACCAACGACGATGAATCGCCGCCGCTGCCCGGCAACGAGCCCGGCCCGCGGACCGGGACGGAGGATACGACCGGACAGGACATCGCGGCACGCATCAAGGCGCTCGGGTCGCCCGCCGTGTCCGAGCTGCTGCCGCTGCCGATCCGGCGCGGCGGCGCCAAAGCCAAGTTCGGCATCGATCTCAAACCCCTGTTTGCCAAGATCGCGGGCGCCGAGCAGCCCGGCACCTATCTGGTGGGGCTGCGCACCGTCGACGGCGGAAAACGTCGTTGGCTCCGCGTCCAGGTCACCGATCTCACCTTGAGCACGGTCGAGGAAGCGAGCCGTGTCCGCTTCGCCGTCACGTCGCTTGCCACCGCGCGTCCGATCGCCGGCGCCGAGATCCAGCTCGAAGGGGTGCGCGAGAAGAGCTTCGTGACCCTGGCGCGCGGACTCACCGATCCGGACGGCGGCTTCACCTGGTCGCTCGCCGATCGCACCGAGGCCGAGATCAAACGAATCGTGGTGACCAAAGGGCTCGACACGCTGGTGCTCGAGCCGGGCACCGGACCGTCGGAATATTCGGCCGAGAACTGGACAAGGCCGGACCGCCCCTGGCTGTCGTGGACCGTCGATCCACATCACAACCGCGGCGAGGCGCAGCGCACGCTGTGCCATCTGTTCACCGAGCGGCCGATCTACCGGCCGGAGGAGCCGGTTCACATCAAGGGCTACGTGCGCACCTATCTCGGCGGCAAGCTCGCATTCGCCACCCGGAGCGGCACGCTGCTGGTCACCGGTCCGAGCAATCAGGAATGGCGCTTCCCGATCAAGCTCGATGCCACCGGCAACCTCTATCACAAGTTCGATGCCGCGACGCCGGCCACCGGGGACTATACGGCGGCGTTCGAGCCCGATGGCGAGCAGGCACGAGACAACGCGACGGAGGACGGCGATGACGCCGAGCATGCGGCGAAATCCTGCGGCCAGGTCCCGTTCAAGAAGGAAGCCTACCGGCTGCCGACCTTCGAGGTGCTGCTCAATGGTCCCGAGCGGGTAGCGCTCGACGACGAGTTCTCGGTCGACCTGGTGGCGCGTTATTTCGCCGGCGGGCTGGTGGCGGATCGCCCGGTCAAATTCCGAGCGACCCAGTTCCCCTATGCGTGGACGCCGCCGGGTCGCGAAGGCTTCCTGTTCTCGACCGACGCCCGCTTCTCGTCCGACGGCAAGTTCCGCTCGACGCCGGTGCTGGAGCGCGAGGCTCGCACCGACGCCAGCGGCTCGGCGCGCATCGCCTTCGACACCACCATCGAGCCGACCGCGCAGCCCCGGCGCTATCTGATCGAAGCCACGGTCACGGGAGACGACGACATTCAGGTGCGCAATCTGCGATCCGTCGTGGCGCTGCCGGCCTTCGTGCTCGGCGTCAAGGTTCCGCGCTATGTGGCGAGGTCCGGGACCGTCGAACCCGACATCCTCGCCGTCAACGCGCTCGGCGAGCCGCTCGCCGGCGTCCCGATGACGGTGCGCTTCATCCGGCGCAACTGGGTCTCGACCCTGCAGGCCAGCGACTTCAGCCAGGGCGCCGCCAAATACGTGACCCAGGTGGTCGACGAGACCGTGGTCGAGCGCAAGCTCATCAGCACTGCCGAGCCGCAGCGGCTCTCGTTGGACGCGCGCGAGGCCGGCGTCTATCTGGTGCAGGTCGAGGCGGCGGACCGCGTCGGCCGCCGCCAGCAGGTCACCGTCGACTTCTTCGTCGGAGGCGACACGCCGGTGACCTGGTCGCGGCCGCCGGCGCAGACCGCGACCATCGGTACCGACAAGGAGAGATATGCGCCAGGCGAGATCGCGACGCTGCTGATCGAGAGCCCGTTCCAGACGGCGCGTGCGCTCGCCATCGTCGAGCAGCCCGAAGGGCGGTTCCGTTACGACTGGGTCGACATCACGAACGGCTTCGGTCGCTATCCGGTGCGGCTGCGCCAGGAGGACATGCCGAGGCTCGCGGTGCATGTCCTGATCATGCGTGGGCGCCTCGCCGATACCGGCCGGGACGCCACCGCGCCGTTCGACCAGGGCAAGCCCGTCACCATCGCGGCGACGAAGTGGATCACGGTGACGCCGGTGAAGAACATCGTGACCGTCGGACTCGACCACCCGCAGAAGGCGCGGCCCGGGCAGGAGATCGAGGTGACGCTGCGGCTTGCCGATGATCTCGGCCAGCCGCTTGCCGGAGAGGCGACATTCTGGATGGTCGATCAGGCCGTGCTCTCGCTCGCCAAGGAACGGCCGCTCGATCCCTTGCCCAGCTTCGTCGTGGAGCGGCCGACCAGGATGGCGGCGCGTGACACCCGCAACATGGCGTTCGGCGTCATTCCGCTCGAGGAGGTGCCGGGCGGTGACGCGGCGCTCGACGAATGGGGTACCGAGAACAATGTGTCGGTGCGCAAGAATTTCACGCCGGTGCCGATCTATCTGCCCAAGGTCGCGGTCGGCGCGGACGGCATCGCGAAGATCAGGGTCAAGCTTCCGGATTCGCTGACCGTGTTCAAGCTGCGCGCCAAGGCGATCAGCGGCCCGGACCGTTTCGGCTACGCCACCGGCGAATTGCTGATCCGTCAGGATCTGGTCGCTCAGGCCGCGCTGCCGCGGTTCGTGCGGCCCGGCGACACGTTCGACGCCGGGCTGATCGGCCGCGTCATCGAAGGCCCCACCGGCGCCGGCCGCGCCAGCGTGGCGGTCGAAGGCTTGACCCTCGCTGGTACCGGAGAGCAGGGCTTCTCCTGGACGCAGAACCGTCCGGCCAGGATCGACTTTCCGGCGACCGTCGCGGAGCCGCTGCCGGGCACCGACACGGTGCGGCTGCGCTTCTCCCTGCAGCGCGACGCCGACCATGCCGTCGACAACGTGCAGATCGACCTCCCGGTGCGGCCCGACCGCTCAGCTCTGCGCCGGCATGACATCGTCAATGTGCCGTCCGGCGCGAGTGTGAGGCTCCCGGCGCTCGCCGAGACACCGCGGCCCGGCTCCTACGTGCAGACGGTCACGCTTGCGGCCGATCCGGCGCTGGTGCGGCTCGTCGCCGGGCTCAACTATCTGGTCGCCTATCCGTTCGGCTGCACCGAGCAGCGCATCGCGCTGGCCGGCGCTGCGTTGGCGCTCAAGTCCTTCGCGCCGATCCTGGCGGCAGCCGGCCTGCGGGACCGGGTGTCGGGCGATGTGCGCAACACGCTGCGCGCCATCGAGCAGAGCATCGACCCCGACGGCCTGGTGGCGTTCTGGCCGCGCGCCCGCGGCAATGTCTCGCTCACCGCCTGGGCCTACGGGTTCGTCGTGGCCGCCGAGAAGGCCGGCGAGCCGGTCGACAAGGCGCTGAGCGAGCGTCTCGCCAAGGTTCTTCGGCTGGCGCTGCGTTCGGACTATGCGCGGCTGCTCGATGGCGAGGCCATGCGCGAGCGCGTCGAGGCGCTGACGGCGCTCGCCGAAGGCGGCAAGCTCGAGCAATCGTACGTGGCCGAGCTCGCGCGCCGCTCCGCCTCCATGCCCAATGTCAGCGTCGCGCAGCTGGCATCGGCGGTGGCAAAGCTGCCCGGCGACGACAGGCGCGTGCTCGGATCATTGCTCGAGACGCTGTGGAGCCGGGTGAAGATCCTGTCGCGTGACGGCCGCCTCGTCTATGCGGGGCAGGCGGCGGACGGCGGCAATCCGCTGATTCTTCCGTCGGAGGCCAGGAGCCTGTCGGAGATCACCCGCGCGGTCGCACTGGTAGCGCCCGAGGATCCTCGTCTCGATGTGTTGCGCGATGGGCTGCTGCGCATCAGCGACGGCTCCGGGTGGGGCAGCACCAACGCCAACGCGGCGGCGGTCCGCGCGCTCGCCACGCTGTGGCGGAAGTCGTCGACGCGGCAGACCATGACGGTGACGCGGGGCGCGGCGGCCGAGCGCCTGGTGCTCGACGGCGACGTCCCGGTCGCCGTCTCGACGACCGGGACTCCGGCGGAGACGCGGATCGACAATGCCGGCAACGCCGCGATCGTCGCTCTTGTCGATAGCCGCTACCAGCCGGCGACGCCGGGCTCTCGCGCCCAGCCGATCGCGCAAGGGTTTGTCGTCACCCGCCAGTCCTACCGCGTGCCCGCCGGCGGCGCCCCGATCGAGCGGATATCGCCCGATGCGGACGGCTCGATCCAGCTGACAGTGGGCGACGTGGTCGAGGAGGTGGTCGAGCTGGTCAACCCCGAGGACCGGAGCCACGTGGCAATCTCGCTGCCGCTGGCTGCCGGCCTCGAGCCGCTCAACCCGGGTCTCGCCACCGCGCCCGCCGAAGCCACGCCGTCGTCCGGCCCGACCTTGCCGCCGACCTGGGCGTCGTACGGCGACGACCGCGTGTTCTACGCCTACGACAGCCTGCCCAAGGGCAACTATCGCTTCGTCGTCCGCACCCGGGCGCTGATCCGCGGCAGGTTCACGCAGCCGCCGGGCGAGGCGGAGACCATGTATCAGTCGGGGGTCTACGGTGCGAGCGCCGGCCAGCGTATCGTCATTGCACGCTGAGCCGGAGCGGCGCCGGATGGTGGTCCGCCGCGGCGCAGCCTTCGTCGGCCTGCTGGCGCTCGTCGGCGCGATACTGTTCGCTTGGCAGATCGCCGGCGAGGCGCGGCTGATCGCCCCGCGGGCGACGCCGATCCTCTACGACCGCAATGGCGCGTTCCTCACCGAGGTTGGCGTGCGGAGCCTCGCTGACGACGGGCGAGGGCGGATCGACTACGGCTATTGGCCGCTGGAGCGGCTGCCCGATCGCGTGGTGCGTGCCACGCTGGCGCTGGAGGACCGGCGCTTCTGGGATCATCCGGGCGTCGACCCGATCGCGATCGTGCGTGCCGTCTGGCAGAATCTCGGGGCGCTGCCGTACCGGTCGGGCGCCTCCACGGTGGCGATGCAGATCGCTCGCATGCAGCATCCGGCCCCGCGCGGCATCAGGGGGAAGGCTCGCGAGGCCGCGACCGCCATCGCGCTGACCCTGCGCTTCGGGCGCGAGGCCCTGCTGGCGCACTATCTTCGGCTCGTTCCCTACGGCAACGGCAGCCATGGCGTCGCGCACGCAGCGCGCTGGTATTTCGACAAGCCGGTCGAGGATCTGAGCTGGGCCGAGATCGCGCTGCTCTGCGCCGTCCCGCAGTCGCCGACCCGGATGAACCCGCTGCATGCCGACGGCCTGGAGCGCGCGGTGAGCCGGGGCCAGCGCGTGCTCGACGAGTTGGCGCGCCGGCATGTCATCGGCGATGCCGAGCTCGCGCTGGCGCACCGTCAGCTCGCCGTGATGCCTCCGCCTCATCCCTCCCGCCGTCCCGACGCACTGCATGCGGTTATCCGCTTCGACGCGATGGCGCGGCTGGGCCGGGTCGCGGCGGCGCGGCAAACCGATCCGCGCATTCGCACCACGCTCGATCTCGACATCCAGCGCCAGGTCACCGGGCAGGCTCGTCGCTTCCTCGAGCTGTGGCGTCATTCCGGCGCCGAGCAGGTGGCCGTGATGGTGGTGGAGCGGCCGAGCGGCAAGGTCCTGGCCGATATCGGCTCCAGCGACTATCGCGACCGTCGCGCCGGCGCCGTCGATTTCTCCCGCGCGCCGCGGTCCCCGGGCAGCACGCTGAAGCCCTTCGTCTACGCGCTGGCGCTGGAACGCGGCCTGCTCGAGCCGACCGACGTGCTGGCCGATCTGCCCGAAGGATCATCGGGAATCAACAATGCGGACGGACATTTCCTCGGCCCCATGCTGCCGCGCCAGGCGCTCGCCAATTCGCGCAACGTCCCGGCCACCAATCTGCTGCGCTCGGTTGGACTGGAGGCCATGTTCGGCTTCCTGCGCGACCTCGGCCTGCACGATCTGGAGACGTCGCCGGACAGGTTCGGTCTCTCCATGGCGATCGGGTCGCTGCCGACCACTTTGGAGCGACTGGTGCGTGCCTATGCGGCGCTCGCCGAGGACGGCCGTCTCGGCGATCTGATCTGGTACGACGGCCAGACGCCCACCGCTCCGGTCCGGGTGCTGTCGCCGGACACCGCGCGGCTGATCACCTCGTTCCTTGCCGACCCGATGGCGCGCCTGCCCACGTTTCCGCGCTACGGGCCGACCGAATATCCGTTCCCGGTGGCCGTGAAGACCGGGACCTCGCAGGGCTACCGCGATGCCTGGACGGTCGCCTGGTCGAAACGATATCTGGTGGGCGTGTGGCTCGGGCGCGGCGATGCAGGCACCATGGCGCAACTGAGCGGCGTCGGCTCGGCGGCGCGGCTCGCGCACGCCGTCATGCTGGCGCTGCACGGTGCCCGTCCGGGTGACCTGGAGGATGCGACCTTTCCGCCGCCCGCCGGCCGGGTGGCGGTCGAGCTCTGCATGTTCGGCGGCAGGCGCAGCGGGGGGCTCTGCGGACCGACGCTCACCGAATGGGTCCGCCCCGACGACGTGCCGCCGGTGGATGACGCCGCGGCGCCTCGACCGCGTCCAGATGGCGAACGTCCGGCCTTGACGGTTCCGGCCGTGCACCGCGCCTGGGCCAGGCAGGAGGGCTACCCGGTGGCCTTGGCTCCCGCCGCTTCGGAGGAGGTGCGCATCTTGATCGTCAGCCCGGAGCACAACAGCCGGATCTGGCGCAATCCCGAGACGCCTCCCGCGCTCGCGCGCCTGGTGCTGAAAGCCGTCGTCGAGCCGCGGGTCGACCAGGTCGTGTGGTACGTGGACGGCGAGCCGTTCGCCGTGAGCGATCCGGACGAACCGGTGCTGTGGCCGGTCAAGCCGGGCGCCCATCGTTTCCAGGTCAAGCTGCCACTGCGGCCGGACGGCTCGCGCCCCGTGCAGATCGTCGTCGAGTAGATCCGGTCAGTTCGCCCGGGTCCAGGTCTGCCCCTTGCACATCAGCCCGGCCATCGCGCAGCCTTCGAGTCTGAGCGCATTGGCGTTCTGCATGGTGACGTTGCCGCTGTAGGTCTTGCCATCCTCGGCGTTGTAGACCTGTCCCGACCACTTGTCCGCTCCGTCCGGCTTCATCGAGAGGATGATGGCCACTCCGATCACCGGGCGCGTTCGCTTGCCGGCGTCGGCATTTCGCTTGTCGGTCTTGGGCTGGCCGGTCTCCGGGTCGTTCGGTTCCTTCAGCCACTCGATGGTGCCGCAGATTGCGCTGCCGCAGTCGGCGATCCGAACTTTCGACTTGCCGCCTTCGGTGAGCCAGGAGCCGCGCGGATCCGCGGCCGAGGCCGTCGATGCAACGAGGACTCCGAGCAGCACCAATCCGGCCGTCCTGGCCCGCGACGCAGTGATCATTCCCGACCGTCCCTCGATTTGCCGGGTTCCATATAGCCGGACTTGACGGGGGCGCAAAAGCCGCTTGTCTAGGCCTCAGCCGGGCACGTCGCGGCCTCAAGAACACCGCGCGGCTCGACACATCCGGGAGGAAGGCCATGGAC
>Ga0209415_10011481_pt1 | contig 14911 bp, 10 predicted proteins | sample PeaSoiSIISIP2007_FD_187696 | JGI IMG/M metagenome (GOLD analysis project Ga0209415, IMG submission 187696) | Peat soil microbial communities from Weissenstadt, Germany - SII-SIP-2007 (SPAdes) (version 2) | ecosystem: Environmental > Terrestrial > Soil > Wetlands > Peat | place: Germany...
CGCTTCCATGGCATGGAAGAGGTCGTCGGTTCGATCCCGACCAGGTCCACCAAATCCCCCACAATTCGCGGCTCTTGAGGTCCTTCGCTTCGCTCAGGATTTCGGCAGCAGGCTCCCGCTTCGCTCACGCCAGCTGAACGCCTCAAGTTCGATCCCGACCAGGTCCACCAATTTAATCCACGTCTTAGCTCCTGCGAAGGGCCCCGAGACCAGACTCAGCGCTGCTTGAACAACCCGCCCAGGCCAAGGTCGATCTTCTTGTAGTCAGAGGGAATTTCGAACAGCGACGGATCCTGCGGACCCAGTTTCACGTTCTGGTACTCCTTGGACCAACCGCCCTTTTCGTCCGCTTGCTTGACCGGGAAACCGTCCAATTCCTTGGCGTCCCACTCCACGCTGATGTAGGTGTGCCCCTCCCAGGCGGTTTGCACGCGGTATTTGTCGCAGTGGTACTCGCCGACCTGCTCGCTGCCGAGCGGTTCGCGCTGTATTTTTGCGTCCTTAGCGCTGGCAGCCAAATCCATGGACGCACTGCCGATCCCGCCCATGTCCATGTAAGTCTTCGAAGCGGGCGTCAGAACCCAGACTGCTTTCTGATCTGGTCGCAGGATGGTGATGCTCTGCTGTCCTTTGGCGTCCAGGGCCTCGACTCGAACGGCTTTCCCGTCGCTATAGACTTTGCCGGTTTTGGTTCGCTTGCCGGTAATCTGAACCTGGTCGGCCGAGAACGACCGTATAGTCGTTTGCGCTTGAACGCCGATGCAGCCAAAGACCAGCGTTCCGAAGACAGCAGTTCGGCAAAACGGGTTTAGATATCCGATTGTTGAATAGTTTCTTTTTCATCGTTTCGCTCCTTCTTCCGTGATGACCTGCCACTCGTGCGACTTCAGAAACACCTTACTGGTGCAGGGGCGGAATCTGGCGACAGCCTGCTCGCACTCCGCCCGTCTATGTCTGCAGAGAAGCCGTTACAGCCGGCCAACATCACTTCGCTTGCGGGCTCGCTGGCCTCGCCTTGGAAACCGGCGTCGGCGCCGCAATGCGCGGAACGGTGGGTGCGGGTGGCACGCTTGGACTCGCGGCAGGCTGCGGCCTGCGTGGCGATGCCACCGAACCAGCCGGTCTGTCGGGTGCCACGAAGGGTCGCGCCGTACTGGCTGGCTGCGCCGCCGCGGCCGCGATGGCTTCCGCGCGCAAGGTCAGAAGCTGCTGGTTCGGTGTCTCTGACGTGTGCGGCGCCTGAGCCGAAGACCGCTCCCGCATTTCCCGCGCAAGCCGCAGCATTCCGGGATGCCGTGCCTCCGAGATGCTCCGCTCCTCACCAGCACCGTAAAGCTCGGGATGCAAGTAATGGCCCTGCTCTCGCCCAACCTTTGCTTCCTCGACCACCAGAGGATGGGCTTGGGCAAAGGGATCCTGACGCACGCCTGTCACCTGCCAAGAAACCTTGGCTCCAGGATGGCCGCCGGCGATCTTGAACCGGTTTTCGACAATCTCTTCCGCGACATACAGATTGGGCCCGGGGGCGCCGATGGAAGTAAGTTGGTAGCGGAAATCGTGATTCAGCACCGAGAACCACCTCGGCAACTCGATCACGGCAGCACCCTCCGCATCGAGAACGGTATTCCCGGTGTAAATGTTCATCATCTCCGAGGATTCGACCGAAGCGTGAACCAAGTATTTGTTGGCTGGATCGAGTGGATCGTCAAGCTTGAAGTCCTTCACACCCGCTGTCAGCGTGCCGCCGACATAAACATCTCCGTCGAAATACCCGGCATAAGTGCCGACCCCGGCCCCAGGCGCGGCGTAAATGCCGTCTCCCAACGGGTTACCACCGACGAAGTAGCCGCCATCGCCGCCGAAGAAGCCACCGTTGCCTCCTACTCCCATCACACCGAGCCCGCCCGTCCCAGCCGTGGACGTCGCATTCCCGCCCAGGGCGTCGAGTCCGTCGCCGGCAGTAAGGACGTTCTGAGACGCCGGGTCGGCGTTGCCACCGATCGCCTGAATGCCCCTGGTACCTCCGCCGCCGGAATCGGAAGGTGAGCTGTAGCCAGTTACGTCGAGCCCGTCAAACGGAGTGTCCGAAGCCACAGCCAGCTGCGCGGTCTGACTAGCGCTGCCCATTGTCGTCAAGCCGGTCAAGTTCGTTGAGCCGGTTACGTTAAGGTTGTAGAAAATATCTGCGGCCACCGGGGTGAACCAAACCTCCGCGGTTCTTTGCGCGCCGGTGGCTCCCGGAGAGAACATAATGGTTCCGAATTCCCTCATTTCCAGGATATTGTTCGACCGGTCGAAGATGATGCGATGGTTTGCGTCCAGACTTGCAATCTCCCCGTTATCCTGGAAGAGGACTTGATTCGGGATCAGGCTCGTCCCGCTGCCGTCACCCGTTCCCTCGATGAGGACGCTCCCGCTGGCGATGTCGAGCGCGGCACCGGGGGTCCTGGTCCCGATTCCGATGCTGCCTCCGTTGGTGATGGAGATGCGGGCCGTGGAGTTCGTGTAGAGGTCGAGGCCATTCAAGTTCGTCGTTCCGACCCGCTGCGAGGAAATTCCTTCACCGCTGGGGCCGGCGCCGAACCGGATGCCAGGAAGCAGGCTGCCGGGATTCACTCCATTGTTGTCCATTTGAAGGGTGGCCGAGGTTCCCGAGCCGCCGATGAACTGCGTCCCGTTGAAAGTGTTGCTGGACAGAGTGGCAAATGTGTTCGCCGCCGAGCCACCCAGTTGACTGGCATTCACGTTGGTCAAGCCGGAACCGTTTCCTGTAAACGAAGTCGCAGTTACTGCGCCCGTGACCGTCTGATTGCCCGTGAAAGTGTTCGCCTTGCCCAGTAGCGGGACTTTGGTTGTATCGAGATTCAAAGTCACACTGCCGCTGGTGCCTCCGCCGGTGAGATCCGTGCCCGCCGTCACGCCGGTGATAGTTCCCGTTCCCGCCGACGCGCAGGCCCACGCCGTCCCAGTCCAGTGCAGCACCTGATTGGCGGCGCAGGTGTTGGTCAGGGCGAGGTTGAGCGTGCCGGTCGTGCCTCCGCCGGTGAGGCCGCTGCCAGCGGCCGTGGTCACGCCCGTCAGCGTGCCGGCTCCGGGAAAAGTTTGGCCCGAGGCGAATGTAATCCGGCCATTGCTGGCGATCTTCAGCCCGGTCTCGGCCGGGTTGGTGGTGCCCGAGCCGAATAACACATTCAGAGTCCCGGAGGGAGTCGCTGTGTCGTTTCCCGCCGGCTCGGCCTGTAATTGAAATTTCTGCGCCACGGCCGCGGCGCTGGTGCTGTTGTATGCCGAGGCCGCCGCCGTAAGGGGCTCGGAAATTTTGCCACCGGTGGCCGTGGCTGTGCCTGTGGCGGGTAGTGCAAGCGCCCCGATTACCGAAGCCGTACCCCGAATGGTCGCGCCGCCCTTCACATCCAGCGTCGTCGCCGGCGTGGTCGTCCCGATTCCGATCTTCGCCGTTGCTCCTGAACCCGACTGGTAAAGAACCGAACTGACGATGTCGGACGTGCTGTCCCACAGCGGCAGATAGTCCACCGTGCCCGTCCCCGTGACCGCTGGGTTGGCGAGCGGAGTGACGTTTTCAGAACTGGCAGCCGCAGCCGCGGCCGCACTGGCATTGCCGGGCGTGGCCAACAAAAAGGCCGAGGGCGGCAATCCCCCCAAGGTTGCCGCGTCCCCGGCCTTCAGTGCATACGGCACACTCACCAACAGAACTCGGGCTTGTTCTTCCTGCCCTGCCACTTGCGCTCCCAGCCAGCGGGCTTCGCCACTGGCAAATAACGAGGCCGGCACTCCGCCCGTCTTGGTCACACCCAGCTGCACCGAGTAGTGGCCCGTGCCATCAACCTGCACGTCCTGCGCTTCGGTCCAAAGAGGCTCTCCGCCTTGTCGGGCGGCATACAGGGCAAAGGCCATTCTTATCGTCCCGGTAAACGGGATGCCACCTTCATCCTGGGCGATGCCGGAGAACTGGATCAGCGGCGGCGGAACCATTTGGACGATTCCGGCCGCGGCATTGCTATCGGCCTGTTGAGCCACGGCGGCCAGTGTGAGCAAGAAAACGACAACGATCGCAGTTCCAACCCGTGTCTTCATATTTTCCCCCAGGAAGATGTGCAAGTTCGCATGGCAGGGCGTTTCTCGTTTCCAAGCTGGAATCCGCCCTCCGGCCAGTGTTCTCGGCCTTCTGCTATCAGTAGCGAGAAACCGGGCGCAAAAGGGTAAGGCCACCGGAAGGAATTCTCGACCACCTACGCGTGCCTCTAACGTCTGGCAGGCCGGGGCGGAATGTGATAATCTCCGCCGAACCGGGCCCTCCTGCCCCCGCGAGGAATCGCATGTCGTCAGAGTCGCCTCAGGACGTGACGCAGTTATTGCGAGCCTGGAGCGGCGGGGATCCGCAAGCTCTGGAGAAGCTCACTCCCCTGGTCTACCAGGAGTTGCACCGCCGGGCGCGGCACTACCTAGCCCGGGAAAGCCCCGGGCATACGATTCAAACTACAGCACTTATCAACGAGGTCTACCTGCGCCTAGTGGATTTTCGTGGGGTAACCTGGCAGGACCGTGCCCATTTTCTGGCCGTCTGCGCCCGCATGATGCGCCGCATTCTTACCGACTTTGCCCGCTCCCGGCACTTTCAGAAGCGTGGCGGCAGCGCCCAACAGGTCACCTTCGATGAGCAGATGGTTGTCTCCTCAGCACCTTCCGCCGACCTGGTCGCCCTCGACGATGCCCTGAACGGTTTGGCCGGAGTCGACCCCAGGAAAAGCCAGGTCGTGGAATTGCGCTTCTTTGGCGGCCTGAGTGTGCAGGAGACGGCCGAAGTGCTGAAAGTCTCCGAAGAGACGGTAAAGCGCGACTGGCGTCTGGCAAAACTGTGGCTGCTGCGGGAAATGAGCGGCGAACGGCCCTCTCATGACATCTGATCGCTGGAACAGAATCGAGGACTTGTGCCACGAGGCACTGGAGCGGAGCGAGAACCAGCGTGCCGCGTTCCTGGAGTCTGCCTGCGCGGGAGATGAATCCTTGTTTCGCGAGGTTCAGTCTCTTCTGGCTCATCAGGAGCGAGCCGATAAATTCATCGAGACTCCTGCGTTCGATCAGGCAGCACAAGCCCTGGCCAGCCAGGAGGAATCGCTGCGGCCAGGCGTCAGCTCTCGTCTCGTCGGACGGATGGTTTCCCATTACCGGATCATTGAACGGCTCGGCCACGGCGGCATGGGCGAAGTCTACCGGGCGGTTCGAGCCGACGACCAGTACCAGAAACTGGTTGCTCTGAAGCTGGTGCGAGCCGGCTTCGACTCCCAGTTCATCCTCGAGCGCTTCAAGAATGAGCGGCAGATTCTGGCTGGCTTGGAGCATCCCAACATCGCCCGGCTCATTGACGGCGGCACGACCGAAGACGGCCTTCCCTACTTCGTGATGGAGCTGGTCGAGGGCGAGCCCATCGACCGTTACTGCGAATCTCACCGCCTTTCGACGGTTCAACGACTGGAGCTGTTCCGCTCCGTCTGCTCTGCCGTTCATTACGCTCACCAGCACCTGGTTGTGCATCGCGACATTAAGCCCAGCAACATCCTGGTGACGGCCGAAGGCGTGCCCAAGCTGCTCGATTTCGGAATCGCAAAGATCACCGACCCTGAACATTTCCCCCGTCCGGTTGAGCCCACCGCCACTGCCATGCGTGTGATGACGCCGGAATACGCCAGTCCCGAACAGATTCGCGGCGAGGCGATCACCACGACCAGCGACGTGTATTCGCTCGGGGTTCTGCTCTATTGCATTCTGACCGGCCATCTTCCCTACCGGCTGACCACGCGCGCACCGCACGAAATTGCCCGCGCCATTTGCGAAATTGATCCCGAGAAACCCAGCACCGCCGTGAACCGCGTCGAGGATGTACCCGGCCCATCAGGCACGACGGTGAGGCTGACGCCGGAACTGGCCAGCAGCACGCGCGAGGGGCAGCCGGAGAAACTCCGCCGGCGGCTGCGCGGCGATCTCGACCAGATTGTGCTGAAGGCGATTGGCAAGGAGCAAAGCCGGCGCTACACCTCGGTCGAGCAGCTCTCCGAAGATATTGGCCGTTACCTTGATGGCCGCACGGTCCTGGCACGCAGAGCCACGCTCAGCTATCGCACCGCCAAGTTCGTCAGGCGGCATAAGGCCGGAGTGACCGGCACTGTCTTCGTTGCTTTGATGCTGATTGCCGGTGTGGTTGCGATTGTGCGTGAGTCCCAACTGGAGCGGGCGCAACGGGCCCGGGCGGAGAGACGATTCAACGACGTGCGCAAACTCGCCAGTTCATTGTTCGACATTCACGACCAGATCGCCGACCTGCCCGGGACGGTGGCGGCTCGCAAGACAATCGTCAGCACGTCCCTGAATTATCTGGACAGCTTGGCGGCTGAGTCGAGCGGGGACCCTTCCCTGCAAGAGGAACTCGCCGTCGCCTATGAAAAGATCGGCGATATCCAGGGCAGACCGGGGACGGAAAACCTTGGTGACACCTCGGGCGCCCTGGCCAGCTTCCGCAAGGGCGAACAGATCGAGCTAGCTCTGGTCAAGAACAACCCGCGCGAGTCGGGTTACAAGTTCACGCTCGCTGGCCTCTATCTGCGGCTGGGCCATCAACTGGGGAGCATGGGCAACTATGCCAAGGCGATTGAGGAGGATCGCAAGGGTTTAGATACTTGGACGGAGCTCGTGAGAAGCGACCCGTCCAGCACCCGCTTGCAAAACAATCTCGCCATCAGCCACCTAAACCTGGCCCAGCACGAAGAGTTCCTGGGAGACTTTCAGGCGAGCATCGACAACTTTGGCAAAGCCGCCGAAATCTACGGCAGAACCCGCGAATCGAGCATCACAAAGAACGCTCACAACGCCATCTACAACCTCGGCGTTACTTACATCTGGCTCTCGCAGACGCTGCGGGATCAAGGCGACTACGCCAAAGCTCTGGAGTGCAGCGAAAAGTCGCTCGAAATCCGCAAGACGGTGCTGGGGTGGAACCCCAAGAACGTTCGCGCCCAACTGGATCTTGCCGATACCTATACCCAGCTTGCGGAAGCGCTTTGGAGGAAAGGTGATCCAGCCAGGGCCGTGACCGAAGCGCGTCAGGCACAAGCGATCGCAGAGGCAGCAGCGGCGGCGGACCCGAATGACCAGCGCGCCAAGCAGGATATGGCTGACTCTTACTACCCGATGGGAGAAGCGTTCCGCCTCCAGGGCAATTTCGCCAAGGCGCTCGATTTTGGACAACGCATCATAAAGATCGACACCGGCTTGAGCGCCCTCGATCCAGTGAACACCGACGTGAAAGGGCAGCTGGGCCAGGCTTACGGCTTGCTCGGTGACGTTTACCAGGCAAGAGCCGCGCAGCTTTCTGCAGGACGCCGTCAGCGGGCCTCTGATTTGAAAGAGGCGCTTGCTTCTTATCAAAAGGCATCAGAAATCTACCAGAACCTTCGCCAGGCTGGCGCATTACCCTATTCGCAGATCTCTGAACTGGAGCGCATAGAGCGTGAAATCCTGCACTGCGATGCCGTTCTGAGCAAACTAAAGCGCGAGTGAACACCGGAAATTGTGAGCTGGTCCCATCCAAGGTGTCGCCACCATCTTGCCGCTCCCATCTATGGCCGGATCTCAATCGGCGTCCCATCCGCTACGGCTTGCCAGATCTCGTCGATCTCCTCGTTGGTGACGGCGATACAGCCGTCGGTGCAGTCCTTCAGCCGGTGGGAAGCGCCCACCCAACCGAAGCCATTCGGCAACCCATGCACAAAGACGTCTCCACCCGGCGAAACTCCCTGCCTCTTCGCCGCGGCGCGATCGCGCGCGTTGGGATACGAAATATGGATGGCCTTATAGAACTGACTGTGCGCGTTGCGTGAGTCGAGTACGTAGACTCCCTCGGGAGTCTTGTGATCGCCTTGCCGCGTCTTCGGCCCGATGGGATCGCCGCCCAAGGCGACTTTATAGGTCTTGATTACTTTTCCCAGGCTCAGCAGCTCGAGCGTCCGCTCCTTCTTGAGGACTACCACCCGGTCGGCGTGCAGCGCGGGCGTGGCTGGTGTCTGGGCTAGGCTGAGTCCTGACAGCAGCCAAATCAATATGCCAGTGAGAATCCGGATGCGCATGCCCGCGATTATATCCGCGCTGATTCGGCGCGATGCTACGCTGGTGGTGTGAAGCTGCAACGACACCTCGTGCGGAAGTTGGGAGCGCGCCGCATCACCACGATTCAACTTGTAGCGGCCTGCGGGTTATTCCTGGTCTGTAGTCTCGCCCGCGCTTCCGCCGCCACTTGGACCGTACATGCCCAGCCCGCCCGTCTGGTCAATGGCAGCCCGGTCTTGTTTCAGGTGAAAGCGCCAGCCAGACTCGACTCCCTGACCGGCTCATGGCTGGGCCACCAACTTGCTTTCAGCTATGACGCCGCAACCAAGACATGGTTTGCACTTGCCGGCGTCAGTCTTGAGACGGCCCCCGGCAAGTACTCGCTCGCACTAACCGGCACGAGCACAGCGACCAAGCCGCCCCTGACCTTCACTCGCCAGTTCACAGTCGCTCGCGCCACGTATCCGAAAATCAAGGTAGAACTCACAGTCGAGAAAAAGTTCACCGAGCCTACGCCGGAACAATTGCAACAAATCGAAGAAGGCAAGAGGATTAAGCAGGATTACCTCAGCCGGGTCACTCCCAATCGCCAATGGTCGGGCAAGTTCGCCACGCCTGCCGCCGCGCCCATCTCCGATGTGTTCGGCTCGCAGCGCATTTTCAATGGCAAGGCCCAAAGCCCGCATCTGGGCCTCGACTTCCGCGTGCCGGCGGGAACCCCGGTCGCGGCCATGAACAGCGGCACGGTTCTCCTGGCGCGACCTCTATATTTCGAAGGCAACTTCGTCGTCCTCGACCACGGTCAGGGACTGCTCACCCTCTACCTGCATCTTTCCGAATTCAAAGTGAAGGAAGGCGACGTGGTCAAGCGCGGCGAAATAGTCGGCTTGAGCGGAGGTACCGGACGCGCCACCGGCCCTCATCTCCATGTTGCCGTCCGCTGGCAAGGCGTGAATCTTGACCCGGCACGATTGATCGAGTTGCCGCTACCTTAGCCTGCCATGGCCTGGCTTGAAGCTGCTGGTTCCGAGGCGGTCAACGCGATTCCATCCCGATAACTCACCGTCTTGCCCGAAATCGCGGGCACCCTTTCGCCCGGCACAAGAATGCCCGCCAGGTTGAGCGGATCCGCCGCTGACAGCGTAACCGTGTCTCCGCTCAACGGCAGGCTCCGCGTCGCCCGCGCCGACTCGACCGCCACCGGCAGGGCAAACTGCTCGCCCAGAAATCCGTCCACGAATCGTCCTCCGCGAATTTCTCCGCGGTCTTCGAGCCGCCGGAATCCCATCAGCAATTCGCGCCACGGAGGCAAGTTCGATTCACGCGCCAGCACATCCCGCATCACGATCCCATAGCGGCGCAGGAGCATCCAGCAGGCCGCTTCGACCGCGCGCGGCCTTTCCACGGCTACGTCGGCATGCAGCAACGCCCAGCGTCCTGCGCTGTGCCGAGGACGCATGCTGCGTCCGCTTCCCTGTCCCGCCCGCCGCTTGGGATCGATCAGGGAACGAAGATTGTCGAACCCATCGGCCGTCACGAGCCCCGCGGCCACCAGTTCCCACAACGCGGTCTCAATCTCCGCCTTCAACTTTCCGGTCCCGCGCACCACGTCCGCAAAGAAAGACGCGCCGCGCTGCCGCAGAAACTCCAGCACCGACCGCGCTCCATGACTGAGCCCTCGGCCATCCGAAGCATCGCCGTGTCCGACGTCTGGCGTGGGGTGCCCCACGCCCGCCCTGAGCGGAGTCGAAGGGTCTCGCCGGTGTTGCGAGAGGTAGGCCTCGGGTATTGCCATCCAGTCCGCCTCTTCCCGCACGAAGAATGTAATCGGCGCCACGCTGGTCGGAATCACTCGCCGCTGCCGAGGCGTGCTTCCGTCCTTCACCGGACCATCGGTCGACTCCACGGTCGCAGGATGCGGCGACAGCCGTCCCCACCCCACCGCCCCGGTCAGGCAAAGCTGGTCGAGCCATTTCGGATCGTAGTCCACGATCCGCCGCGCCAGCACCTGCCGCTCCCACGCATTCGCCGGAATCTCAAATCCCTGCAACTGCTGCAAAACTTCGAGCGTTCCCCGCTCGCCGGCAACTTGCGTTCCCGGAGCCACATGCTGCCATCGCATCAGCCAGCGCATAAATTGCGCCGCGGTGACCGGCTCAATCTGCTTGCGCAGCATCCCGACCGTAAGCCGGTGAATCCGCGCCAGCAGCCGCCGTTCGCACCACTCAGTTTCAGGTGCAGATGTGGGGACAGCCGCCCTCGGTTGTCCGGTCGAGCGAAGCTCGACAGGTTCATGTGGAGCGGGCACTCCTGTCCGCTTGCCTGTACCGCCGGTAAAGTTTCCCCGCAGAACCGTCCCGCTGGCTTCCATCCGAAGCAGCGCCTTCTCAACCTCCGAAGCAGCCAGCCCCAGCATCTCCCCCAACCCAGATGCCGTCACCGGCCCCAGATGCGACATCCAACCAGTCACCAGCGTAAGTAAAGCATCGTCGCGAGAAACCTCCGCAGTCTCAACGTCCGCCAAGGTATGCACAAACTCAGCCGCAGGGAACAGGGCAACAAAACCCCGCGCCCGCTCCGCCGCCACCCAGTAGCGCCGTCCTCCAGAAAAAGCAGTTCCTGCTCGTCCTTCGCCGACGAGCCTCTCGAAAAAACCACGCCACTCGATGCCGCCACGACTCGTGTAGGGGCGGGCGCTCTCGCCCGCCCAGCCGAGCGGAGCTCGGCTTCCCTGGGAAGCGCCCACCATCCCTTCTGTTCCAGAAATACTGAACTCCTCCGGCAGCGCCAACAGCGTATGCAGCACGTCGTGCAGTTCATCCGCGTCCCGCACATCCGGCCAGGCTTCTTCCCGCACCTGCTGAATCGCCCCCGGATCCAGCTTCCCCACTTCCTCCAGCACCGACTCGGGCAGCACCCGCCGCATCTCTACAGCGCGCGCCCGCCGCTCTTCCAGCGGCGCGTCGTCCAGAAAGGCATACGGATTCGCGTTCAGGATCTCGTGTGAAAACTGTGACGGCACCGGTGTGTCCACCGCGATCACTCGGACCCGGCCCGAGGCCATTCCGCGCAGCAGCTTCTTCAGACCCTCCACATCCATCGCCTCGGTAAGCACATCTTTCATCACCTCGCTCACCAGCGGATGGTCCGGGATCTGCCGGTCGCCTTCAATATTTTCAAAGCACGCCGCCGCATCGGGAAACACCGACGCCAGCAGATCATCCGACCGAATCCGCTGAATCTGCGGCGGCACCTTTTTCCCGTTCTGGAAACGCAAGAGCGCCAATGCCCGGTTCGCGTCCCAGCGCCAGCGCGTGCCAAACATCGGAGAGTCCAGCGCCGCCTGTTCCAGAATCGGCTGCACCGTATCCGCCTGCAGAAAATGAAATACATCGCCCAGCGGAAAGCTGTGCTGCTCGGCCAGCGCGATGTTCAGCCCGTTGTCGGTCGCCGCCGCCTGCAGTTCGAAATTGAATCCGCGGCAGAAACGCTTGCGCAGCGAAAGACCCCACGCCTTGTTGATCCGCCCGCCGAACGGCGCATGGATCACCAACTGCATCCCGCCGCCTTCATCGAAGAAGCGCTCCGCGATCACCGTGGTCTCGGTTGGCACGGCCCCGAGCACGGCACGCCCTTGCAGAATGTACTCAATCGCTTGCTCGGCGCCCGAATCATCCAGGCCGCACTCTTCTTTCAGCCAACTCACCGCCGCGGCCACTTCCGGCTGCGTCGCCGAAAATCCTACCGGGGAAGTGCGCGGCAGCATTTCGCTGATTTTTTCCCGCACCTCGCCCACATGCGCCGACAACTCCTCTGTCCGCGCCGGAGCTTCACCCCGCCAGAACGGAATTCCCGGCGGCGCGCCGTGCGCGTTTTCCACCAGCAACCGCCCCGATTTAAGTTCGATGCGCCGAATCCGCCACGAAGTGTTCCCCAGCAGCATGACTTCACCCGCCATGCTCTCGGTTGCGAAATCTTCATCCACCGTGCCTACGACAACTCCGTCTGGCTCCGCCACCACCGCGAACAATGCTGTCTCCGGGATCGCTCCCCCGCTTGTGATGGCCGCCAGCCGCGCGCCGCGTCGCCCCCGCAGCTTCCCATTCACTCGATCGCGATGCAGATATGTCCCATACCGCCCGCGCCGCGCCGCAATCCCCTCGGAGAGCATCTCCAGAATCGCGTCAAACGTTTCGCGCTTGAGATCGCGATATGGATACGCCCGGCGCGCCAGCGCGAACATCTCATCCTCGTCCCACTCTTCGGCCGCGCACGCGGCCACGATCTGCTGCGCCAGCACATCCAGCGGAGATTCCGGAATGATCAGCCGGTCCAGGTCTCCATGCTTGATCGCCCGCACCAGCGCCGCGCACTCGACGAGATCGTCGCGCGTGGTCGCAAAAAATCTTCCCTTCGGAACTGCCCCGCGCCAGTGTCCCGACCGCCCCACGCGCTGCAGTGCTACCGCAATCGCCCGCGGCGAATTGATCTGCACGACCAGATCCACGGTGCCGATGTCAATTCCCAGCTCGAGCGAGGCCGTCGCCACCAGCACCCGCACCTGGCCTTCCTTAAGCTTCTTCTCCGCTGCAAGGCGCAGCTTGCGCGACAAGCTGCCGTGGTGCGCCGCGACATTCTCCTCGCCCAGGCGCTCGCCCAGATGATGTGCCATGCGCTCGACCATCCGCCGGGTATTCACAAACACCAGCGTCGAGCGATGCTGCCCCACCAGCGCCACCAACCGGTCGTAGATGGCATCCCACATTTCATTCGACGCGACCGGGCCCAGCGGCATCGGCGGCACTTCGATTCCAAGATCGAGTTTCCTCCTGTGCCCGATGTTGACGATGACCGGATCCGCCCGCCCGCTGCCGGTCAGAAAATGCGCAACTTCCTCGATCGGCTTCTGCGTCGCCGACAATCCAATGCGAACGAGTGCAGACTTGGTTTCCGCTGATTTACTTTGAGAGCGCGCGGCTGCCAGTTCGCTTTTGGGTGGCGCAGCGCTTTCAGCGCTGCGAAACAGCTCACTATCCCGCGAACCGGCTTTAGCCGCTGAGGTCGCCCGCTCCATCCCCAGAGTCTCTCTCCGCAGCGCCTCCAGTCGTTCCAGCGACAGCGCCAGATGCGCCCCGCGCTTGTCATCGGCAACCGCGTGAATCTCGTCCACAATTACCGTCTCTACATCGCGCAAGATCGCCCGGCTCTGGTCAGCCGTGAGAAGAATGTAGAGCGACTCTGGCGTGGTCACCAGAATGTGCGGAGGCCGCTTCAGCATCGCCCGTCGTTCGGCCTGCAGCGTGTCGCCGGTGCGCACCGCGGTGCGAATCTCGGGCATCAGCAAGCCGCGCTCACCTGCCAGCGCGAGAATTTCGCCCAGCGGAACTTCAAGATTTTTCTGGATGTCGTTGCCCAGCGCCTTGAGCGGAGAAATGTAGAGAACTTCGGTGCGGTCTGCCAGATCGCCCGCCAGCGCCTTGCGCACCAGCCGGTCAATGCAAGCGAGGAATGCTGCCAGCGTTTTCCCCGACCCGGTGGGCGCGGAAATCAGCGTCGTCCGCCCGGCAAGAATGTGCGGCCAGCCCTGCTCCTGCGGCTCCGTCGGCGTGCCAAACCGCCGCACAAACCACTCCGCCACCAGAGGATGGGCCCAGGCCAGCGAGGCAGGAGGGGACTGCATTCGGGTATTGTAATCGGAATTCCGATATTCGCCAATTGTTCGCTTTCACAAAACCGTGAAGTTGGCCTTGAGTTCCAATATTAGTTTGAGTATGATGAATATGAGTAATTCACGAGGAGAGGAAGATGCCCAGTTCCAGAGTTTCTGCACTCACCAAGCAAGACATCGCTGCAGCGGCGAGGAATTTTCGCTGGAACCGCCTGATGCCAAAGTGGACTGTGATTGTCGAGGGACGGGAGTTGCCCGCCAGGCCTCTCGTTCTGGATGCCGCCGGAGTCCCTCCGAACGACCCAACCAACTCCCATCAAGCTGTCGCAATTCTAAAGCAGCAAGGATTCGACGTTCGTTACCAAGGCAAGACCCTTCAGGGGGACGACAGCACGAAAACACCCTCTCCTGAGTTCGAGAGCCTCCTGCACAGACTTCGCGGCTCGTGCAAGGGCGGTGACTCTCTTGTCGAGGCCCGTGAGCGCGAACACAGGGACGACAGATATTGAAGTCTTCGGCAAAAACTTACGTCCTCGACGCCAATGCCATCTTGGACTACGTTCAGGATGGCCCCGGCGCCGCAACCATGGAGCGCGTCCTTCGAGAGGCCTTCCGGCGCGATGCCACGCTCATGATTTCCGTCATTAACCTGGGTGAAGTCTTCTATTGGCTCTGGAGGAACAAGGGCGAGCAGAGATCCCGGCAGACGATCGACGACCTGTCGCTCCTTCCGCTCCAGATCATTCCTGTTGATCTTCCCCAGGCTCTCAAGGCCGGAGAACTCAAAGCGCTTCACAAGATCCCTTATGCGGATGGCATTGCCGCGGCTCTTGCTGTCGCGCAAAATGCCACACTCGTTACTTCCGATCGCGACTTTGAAAAACTCGGACGCCACTTCCCAATCCTGTGGATCGCGCGCCCCTAAGCCGGTGATTCGCCCGAATGCTAAAATCCCGCTGCTGGCGACCGACTCAGTGGCGCCTAAAACCTGATTCCGATATATACTTCCCCGCACCTTCAGGACTGCCCGAGGAGTACTGAGAGGCAATAGCTGCCTCCATTATGATGACGCTCAACGCTACACAAATCGGCGAACACACTCGCCGCATCGTCGGCTTGCGCCAG
>Ga0209415_10011482_pt1 | contig 14909 bp, 8 predicted proteins | sample PeaSoiSIISIP2007_FD_187696 | JGI IMG/M metagenome (GOLD analysis project Ga0209415, IMG submission 187696) | Peat soil microbial communities from Weissenstadt, Germany - SII-SIP-2007 (SPAdes) (version 2) | ecosystem: Environmental > Terrestrial > Soil > Wetlands > Peat | place: Germany...
GCCTTCGCGGTCGAAGAGCCTTGACACTGGCCTTTGCGCCTCGGCTTATTATTCAGCTATCCGGGGGATGTCAGATTCTAGTTCTACGAACCGAGCTCCGCCCAAGTCGAACCGCCATTGGATGCCGACTCGCCGCGGCTGAGCGACGTCTACCAGAAGGAGCCGAAGTGAAAAAAGAAGCGGTGATAGGTTTTCGTCTTATATTCCAGTCTGACGTTGTCCAGCCATTCCAGGAAGCGCCGGGAAAACTCCAGAATCACAGAACCTTTTTTTCGGAAGCGGATCTCGGCAAAGTTAGGGGATGGTCTGAAACGTCGCGACGCTATGGGTCGGAACCTGATAACCGTCCCGTTGTATCGCCGCTTTTTCAGAGCGCCTAAAAGCGCCTGCCTAGGTGGACGTCCGTCCGCTATCAGGGGTTTCTCTGTATTGGACAGCACTGCTGGATTGTGCAGAATCCAACCTGAAGCAGGGAGAGCGGCAGGACATGGTTTGTGCGCCATGATCTTCACTAAACTGAGGGCGAAGCTGCGACAGCGCCGGGGGACGCTTGCCGCAGCCTAGTCCCATCGGGCGAGGATCCGTCTCGAGCCGGGTACTCTGGTCGCCGCGTTTCCCTGCTTCCTTTTTCACAGCCGGGCGCTGTCAAGAAACTTGTTCAGCAATTTGTCCTATGTTGTATGCGTGTCGGAGAGCCTCGGTCTGATGCAGGCTAAGGGATCGACCGTATTGCACGGCACACCTGTGTGAGCTAGTTTTTGTAGCGGCGAGGAACTCATGGGTTCTTCCGGACTTGGGGTGATCATGGGTTAATGTTCTTAGCATGGACGTTCGGACCCTCACGATCACCCCAGCCTCACTTTGATAATTATTAGGTAGTACCAGCTCTCGCCCGTCCTACGGTCTGGAGAAAAAGAGACCGATAGAAATCGCTCCCGTCAAAACCACTTCGGGCGCTGGTTCTTTTCTTTTGTGCCAAGTTCCTACAAGTATGTATTTCACTGGGAGTTTCTGCGCAGACCGTGAAAGCTTCACCCAAGGAAAAGAAGAGTTTTTGCCCTGGTCAAAGCTGTTCGCACGAGAAATTCTCGGTAGCCACGCTATTCAGTTTCTTGGAGAGGATCTTGATCAGCGGCAGATCAATCGTTTTTTCTGTAATCCCTGAAAATAGTCGGGAACCTACATGATTTACCCGAGTTTCATGGGGTGGCAAGACGCGTAGGTTGCGGATGATCCTGGGAGAGCGCTGACTGTCCAGCTCGGTACTCGGGTCGAACCATAAATCGCGTGCCAAGAGTTCATAAGTTTTGCGTCTTCCCCACATCGAACCTCGCAGGATAGACATGAACCCTTGCATGATACACATCGCCGACGTGGAGCATTCTACATGGCAGTGAACACAGCAGCCGCTTACGGGATTTATTCCTCGAACATCGCCTTGACCGACATCGTGCGCAATCTAAACCAAGCGGGTTTTGAGAACGAAAGTATCTGTATGATGCTGCCTCCCGGCCATCCGATTGCATCGATCGTTCGGGACGCGAGCCTGTTTAATTCCGAGAAGGAAACCAGTGCGGTGACCGCCGGACTGATTGGGTGGCTTTTGGAATTTGGGGCCGTCCTGATTCCCACCGTAGGCTTCTTCATCCGATCACAGGCGTTTTTTCATGCTCTCATGGTGGCGCGGGAAGCCCCCGCACTCTGTGGGAATGCCAGAACGCTGGTGGGTCTCGGTTTTTCGCAGGAAGAAGCGGAAAGGTTCGAGGATCAGCTTAGCAATCTTGGAGTCCTGGTATACGTCGCCTGCGCGGAGGGCGCGAAAACACTCTGGGCCCGAGAGGTGCTACGGCACAGCGGAGCGCAGGAAGCCGCTACGCTGGAAAGAATGAGTACCGCAGCCACAGCCTGATCAGCCTGCCCGAATCTCGGCGCCACGGTGGAAGTCACTCCTTTTGCGCGACCCGCCTTGTTGATCTTTTCGGTTACAAGAATCTACAGCGATTGTACGTACCGGCTAGAGTCTCCAATGGATAGGCAGGCGCATGGATCATCGCTACTCTTTGTAGAGTTGAGCTATCAAGCCTGTCAATCCGCGCAACCCGCAGCCGCAGATCAGCACCGGGCAAGCGAAGGATGATTGGGCAAGAGGAAACAAAATGCAAATCAATTCAACCATCCGTTCACTGACGATTCGTTCACTGACGCTCGCGCTGGTAATGCTAGCCCTGTCGGCGGCGTCATTCGGGCAGTTCAGAGTAGCGATCACAATTGGTCCACCTGCACTGCCGGTGTATGAGCAACCGGTTTGCCCAGGCGACGGTTATATCTGGACGCCCGGTTACTGGTATTGGGATGACGATGTCGCCGATTACTACTGGGTGCCGGGCACTTGGGTAATGGCGCCGGAAGTCGGGTTCCTCTGGACCCCGGGCTGGTGGGGCTGGAGTGGTGATGCATTTGTCTTCAACGAGGGTTACTGGGGTCCGGAGGTGGGTTTTTATGGCGGGATCAATTATGGATTCGGTTACTTCGGCGTGGGCTTTGCGGGCGGACGTTGGGACAATGGGCAGTTCTTCTACAACCGTACGGTGGCCAATGTGAACGTCACTAGCATCCACAATGTTTACAACACGACGGTGGTGAACAACACGACGATAAACCGCGTGAGCTACAACGGCGGGAACGGAGGGATTGAGGCGCATCCAACACCTCAAGAAGAGGCGGCGGCCAGTCAGAAACATGTGCCGCCAGTAGCGGCTCAAACTCAGCACGTGCAGGCTGCGCGCTCGAACCCACAACTGCGGGCTTCAGTGAACCAAGGCAAGCCGCCAATCGCGGCCACCGAAAAACCGGGGGCATTTAGCGGGCACTCGGTGATAGCGGCCAGGGAGGCTGGTGCGCCATACCATCCGCCGGCTAATCGCGCCGGGACAGAACCGAGAGGCAACGAGCAGCCGAGCCGTCCGGAAGAAGATAATTCCCACCCCGCCACTGTAGTACATCCCAAGGATCTTCAGCCTGTCGAGCGCCCTGCCGCGCCCAACACCGGGGATGCGAAGGTGGACCAGAAATACCAGAAACAGCAGGAAAAGTTGAGCGCGCAACAGGAAAAGGAACGGCAGCAGCTCCAGCAGAAGCAGGACCAGGAACACCAGCAGATCGCGCAACAGAAGGCTGATGCCGCCAAGACGCAGCAGTTGGAGCAGAAGCATCAGCAACAGACTCAGCAATTGCAGCAAAAACACGCAGCCCAGCAGCAACAGCTGCAGCAAAGACAACAGGCAGCCCGCCCGAGCGCGCCTCGGCCTCCGAAGGGTTAGTGTTTCAGAGAACCGCAGGGCGGAGCATCCGCGAACCAGCGAATGTCCCGCCCTGAACAGTATTTGCTAAACCCCATTTGTTATGCACTCAAACTTTGCGAAGTTTTGGGAATCCGCTCATCACATGATCGACAGTTTCTTTGCGCGCTTGTTACTGCTCTGGGCTGAACCGTTTCGCATAGGCGATGAGATCAAGTTAGACAATTACGAAGGCAGCGTGGAGGATATTCAGACCCGAGCCACTATCATCAAGACCTACGATGGAAGAAGGATAGTAATTCCCAACGCCGACTTGTTCACCCACTCGGTAACGATCAATACAGCACTCGACAGTCGTCGATGTGAATACGATTTGAATCTAAAAGGCGTACAGAACCTGGATGAAGTGAAGTCTCTCCTCGTCAAAACTGTGAGCAAGGCGCAGGGAGTCTTGTCAGATCCCAATCCCGAAGCTCTCGCGCTGGACTTGACCGATCCGGACTCGAATGCTGTCAAAGTACGAATCTTGTGGTGGACGCACGGCCCTCGCCAACATGAAATGCTTAGCTCGTATGACCGTGTCTTAAGTTCAATCAGGCTAACCCTTAGCCGGGCTACATTCGAAAGGAATCGCGCCGCCTAAGGAGCACGAGGGGACAGACAAACCATGCGCACCCAAATTTGAATCCCTCCTGTTTGGAAGCTCGGCCATGCTCGTACAAAGCCATTTTTACAACGTCTTCACTGCAGGGATTGGTGCTGATCTGATTCAGGGTTGCGGGGCGCGCCTCTCCGGCGATTGGCTCTTCTCCGCTTTTGTAAGGTTCATGGCAGCTAGTTTCCTGAGCCGCTCGGCATGCTCGCGGAGGGCCGATCGTAGCGCCAAAAGGATGGCGTCCATCTCAGAGTCCTGTACCGTTAGAGCTTGCGCGCATAGTTCTCGGATTCGATCTTCCAGACGGCGGTAGGGCACGTCCACAAGAGTGCGACAGCCGCGCCAGGAATTCTATACGGTGTTTGTGGTATTACTGGTTTTGGCGACCGGCAAATCACCTACCTGTTACCAAGCACGATCCGAATCAGCAGCAGCCACCGCCGGAACTCGTCGCACACTTGCTGAACAAAACTATCCTCGAGATCCTTTTATTCTCGGACAGCGGGTCGATGCTGGGATAAAACAGGTACTGAGAGATCGGCAATTGCCTGGCAAACGACTGCGAAGAAAAAATAGCCGCGTCGTCGTATGCTCGATGAATGGCTGGAGAGCCCAATCTTGGGGGTCCGCGCGGTTGGGGAGCGCCGAGCATACAGTAAAGACCCTAGAGTCACCCTACAGTTTTTCGTGTTACCAATCGATGTGTCCGTTGTGGATTCCTCCTAGCTCCCCAGTTTCAAACGGATGTTTGGATTACCCCTGATTTCGGTGGTTCAGCCGCCTCCAGGAGAAGAATATGAAGAGAAACAGTCGAGATTCGGCGACTCCCGATGCTGGCGCATCCGAAGACCAGAAGAATAAGAACAACGGGAATTCTGTCCTTGTCGCTCAGCCAGCTTCGGCTGATCTGAGCGCGATCTTGGCCAGCCTGCAAACTATGCGGGATGGCGATTTTTCCGTGCGCCTTCCGGGCTCCTGGACAGGACTCGCGGGAAAAATTGCCGATACCTTCAATTCCATTGTTGCTGCCAACCAACAAATGGCTGGAGAACTGAAGCGCGTTGGGCAAGTCGTGGGGAAGGAAGGGAGGACTCGCGAGCGCACGCGCTTTCATGAATCCAGAGGGGCATGGGGCGAGATGGAAGTCTCGATAAACACGCTGGTTGAGGACCTGCTTCGGCCAACTGAAGGTGTGACCCGTGCCATCGCGGCCGTTGCCCAGGGGAACCTGACCCAAACCGTGCGCCTGGATGTGGACGGCCGGCCCTTGGAAGGCGAGTTCCTACGCTCCGCCAACATCGTGAACACCATGATACAGCAGCTCAGCGTCTTCACCGCCGAGGTAACGCGCGTGGCGCGCGAGGTTGGCACGGACGGCAAGCTGGGTGGCCAAGCACAGGTGCCGGGCGTGGCTGGCACTTGGAAAGACCTCACGGACTCCGTTAACTCGATGGCCAGTAACCTCACTGGTCAGGTTCGCAACATCGCTGAAGTAGCAACAGCTGTTGCCAGCGGCGATCTCTCCCGCAAAATTACCGTCGACGTGCGCGGCGAAATTCTTCAGCTCAAAGAAGCTATCAACACGATGGTGGACCAGTTGCGCTCGTTTGCGTCCGAAGTAACGCGCGTTGCTCGTGAAGTGGGTACGGACGGTAAGCTGGGTGGTCAGGCCGTCGTCGTGGGCGTGGCTGGTACCTGGAAAGATCTTACAGACTCGGTCAACGCCATGGCCGGTAACTTGACGGCTCAGGTGCGGAACATCGCCGAGGTGACGACAGCCGTTGCCCGCGGCGACTTATCACGCAAAATCACGGTCGATGTAAAAGGCGAAATTCTTGAACTCAAAGACACCATTAATACGATGGTGGATCAGCTCAACGCGTTCGCAGGCGAAGTTACCCGTGTGGCGCGTGAAGTGGGTACCGAAGGCAAACTGGGCGGCCAGGCGCAGGTGCCCGGAGTTGGAGGCACTTGGAAGGATCTGACGGACAATGTTAACTTCATGGCCAGCAACCTCACTGGCCAGGTACGAAACATCGCCGAGGTCGCGACGGCCATCGCCAATGGCGATCTCTCGCGCAAGATCACGGTCGATGTGCGCGGTGAGATTTTGCAGCTCAAAGAAACGCTGAACACGATGTTGGATCAGCTCAACCGCTTCGCTGGCGAAGTGACGCGTGTAGCGCGTGAAGTCGGCACCGAAGGGCGTCTGGGAGGACAAGCCAACGTGCCGGGCGTCGCCGGTACGTGGAAGGATCTTACAGACTCTGTTAACTCGATGGCCGGGAACCTCACCGGCCAAGTGCGCAATATCGCCGAAGTTACGACCGCGGTGGCTCGCGGCGATTTGTCGCGCAAGATCACGGTCGACGTGAAAGGCGAAATCCTCGAGCTCAAGAACACGATCAATACGATGGTGGACCAACTCAACGCGTTCGCCGGCGAAGTGACGCGTGTGGCGCGCGAAGTCGGAACCGAAGGCAAGCTGGGCGGACAAGCTCAAGTGCCTGGCGTGGCCGGCACCTGGAAAGATCTTACGGACAATGTGAACTTCATGGCCAGTAACCTTACGGGCCAGGTACGAAACATTGCCGAAGTCGCCACCGCTGTGGCTCGCGGCGACTTGTCCCGGAAGATCACGGTCGACGTAAAGGGCGAAATCCTCGAACTCAAGGACACCATCAACACGATGGTCGACCAACTACGCTCGTTCGCGTCGGAAGTAACCCGCGTTGCCCGCGAGGTGGGCACTGACGGCAAACTCGGAGGCCAGGCCCAGGTGCCTGGAGTGGGCGGCACGTGGAAGGACCTTACGGACTCGGTCAACTCGATGGCCAGCAACTTGACAGGCCAGGTACGCAACATCGCCGAAGTGTCCACGGCGATTGCCAGCGGCGACCTCTCCAAGAAAATCACGGTGAACGTGAGCGGCGAGATTTTGCTTCTTAAGGAGACCATCAACACAACTGTGGATCAGCTCAATGCGTTCGCAGGCGAAGTGACTCGTGTAGCCCGCGAAGTCGGGACCGAAGGGCGCCTGGGAGGACAAGCCAACGTGCCTGGCGTTGCCGGTACCTGGAAAGATCTTACCGACTCCGTTAACTCGATGGCCGGGAACCTCACCGGGCAGGTGCGCAACATTGCAGAGGTCACGACCGCCGTGGCACGCGGCGATTTGTCGCGCAAGATCACGGTTGATGTGAAGGGTGAGATTCTCGAACTCAAGAACACTATTAACACGATGGTCGATCAGCTCAACGCTTTCGCTGCCGAGGTAACTCGCGTGGCTCGGGAGGTGGGTACTGAAGGCAAGCTGGGCGGCCAGGCGCAGGTGCCCGGCGTGGCTGGCACCTGGAAGGACCTCACGGACAACGTGAACGTGATGGCTACCAACCTGACTGAACAAGTACGGGGCATCGTCAAGGTAGTCACTGCTGTCGCCAATGGAGCACTGACTCAGAAGCTGACCGTAAATGCGAAAGGTGAGGTTGCGGCGCTCGCTGAAACGATTAACAATATGACCGATACACTAGCCACCTTCGCCGACCAGGTTACGACCGTCGCCCGCGAGGTCGGCGTCGAAGGGAGGCTCGGGGGCCAGGCCAACGTGCCCGGCGCCGCTGGTACGTGGAAGGATCTCACCGGCAACGTCAACCTGCTGGCGGACAATTTGACCAACCAGGTTCGGGCCATCGCCGAAGTTGCCACTGCCGTCACCAAGGGCGACCTCACGCGGTCCATTCAGGTGGAAGCGAGCGGTGAAGTGGCCGAGTTGAAAGACAACATCAACACCATGATAGATAACCTCCGGCTCACCACTGACCGCAACACGGAGCAGGATTGGCTCAAGACAAACCTGGCCCGCTTCACCGGCATGTTGCAGGGGCAACGCGATCTGACGACCGTGGGACGCATGCTCCTCTCGGAACTGACACCTCTGGTAAATGCTCAACAAGGCGTGATCTACCAGATGGGAACGGAGGAATCGGCGGAGATGGTGCTGCTCTCGGCGTTTGCCGGGGACGGAGAGGATGGGCATCTCAGACGGTTGAAGCTCGGCGAGGGACTGGTGGGACAATGCGCATCTGAGAAACGGCGGATGTTAATCTCCGAATTGCCGTCCAACACGATTTCCATTCGATCGGGTTTGTTCGAGGCGGTTCCGCGAAACGTTATTGTGCTTCCCGTGCTATTTGAAGACCGGGTCAAGGCAGTTATCGAGCTGGCCTCGTTGAGCAATTTCACAGCCTCGCATCTGGCTTTTCTTGAACAGTTGACTGCCAGCATCGGCATTGTGCTTAACAGTATTGAGGCCACCATGCAGACGGAAGGACTGTTGAAGCAGTCCCAGCAATTGGCCACCGAACTCCAGATGCAGCAAAAGGAGTTGCAGCAGACGAACGAGCAGCTCGCGCAAAAAGCGCAACAACTTGCCGAACAGAACGTTGAAGTCGAACGCAAGAACCAGGAAATCGAGCAAGCCCGGGGAGCTCTGGAAGGGAAGGCTAAAGAACTGGCTCTGACTTCGAAATACAAGTCAGAATTCCTGGCCAACATGTCTCATGAGTTGCGCACACCACTCAACAGCATCCTGGTCCTCGGCCAGCAACTCGGCGATAATCCGGACGGCAACCTGACACCAAAACAAGTGGAGTTTGCCCGCACGATCCATGGCGCGGGGACAGACTTGCTCAACCTGATCACCGACATCCTTGATCTATCGAAAATCGAATCCGGAACGGTCTCGGTGGAGGCAGAGGAAGTCTTCTTCGCCAGCATGCTCGACGCGGTGGGGCGTCCGTTCCGCCATGAAGCAGAGAACCGGCACCTCACTTTCGAAGTGCAGACCGATCCGCACCTCGCTCGGAGTGTCGTCACCGACTCGAAGCGGTTGCAACAGGTATTGAAGAACCTGCTGTCGAATGCCTTTAAGTTCACGGAACTCGGAGGTGTCCGCTTGTCAGTTTCTCCGGCTAAGAACGGTTGGAGCGAGCATCACCCAATCCTGGGAAAGGTCGCGTCCGTGGTGGCCTTTGAAGTTTCCGATACTGGTATTGGCATTCCGCACGAAAAACAGCGGATCATCTTCGAGGCTTTCCAGCAAGCAGATGCCGGTACCAGCCGCAAGTACGGCGGTACGGGCCTCGGGCTGGCGATCAGCCGCGAGCTGGCCAGCCTGCTGGGTGGAGAAATCCAACTGCGCAGCGCGCCGGGCCGGGGCAGCACATTCACTCTCTATTTGCCGCAAACGTACGTAGGTCCTTCCACCGCCAGCGCAGCGGTGGTTGAGGGAAAATCACCGTCTTCCGTTTCGCAGGTGCAATTGGCCGTCGCTGAGCATCCGGTCGAAAAGATTCCTGACGACCGCGAAAATCTTCAACCAGACGATGCCATCTTGCTGATTGTCGAAGACGATCCACACTATGCGCGTGTGTTATGTGATCTCTCTCGGGACAAGGGTTTCAAAGTTCTTGTGGCTAGCCGGGGTGCGGAAGCTCTGGCGCTGGCCCAGGAGTACCATCCGACTGCCGTGTCACTGGACGTGTTCCTGCCCGATATGCTGGGCTGGACGGTTCTGAACCACTTGAAGCAGGATCCGGAAACCCGGCACATACCGGTCCAGATGTTGACGCTGGACGAAGACCGACACCATGGCCTGGCCCGCGGAGCGTTTGCATTTGTTACAAAACCCACTACGACTGAGGGACTGGAAGAAGCATTGGCCCATATCAAGGAATATTCTGCCCCTCGGCGTAAGCGATTGCTGGTGGTGGAAGACAACCCCGCCGAGCAGCTCAGTATCAAGGAATTGCTCGGTTGTGACGACATCGACGTTACCGTTGTCGCTACGGGCGCGGAGGCAATCCAGACCGTTAACCAGCAAGCCTTCGACTGCGTCGTTCTTGACCTGCGTTTGCCCGACATATCAGGCTTCGAAGTGTTAGAGCGTTTTCGAGACACTCCATCGCTTGGCGACTTGCCAGTCGTGGTCTTCACCGGCAAGGAACTTTCCCCGGAGGAGGATTCCCGCCTGCATTCGCTGGCGCGAAGCGTTGTGGTAAAGGGAGTGGAATCGCCCGAACGCCTGCTGGATGAGACTGCATTGTTCCTGCATCGTGTGGTAGCCGATCTTCCAGTGGAGAAACAGAGACTGCTCGACCGATTGCACCACTCCGACGATGCGCTAATTGGGAAGAAAGTGCTGGTGGTCGACGATGATGTACGCAATATCTTCGCGCTCAGCAGCGTGATCGAGCGTCGTGGCATGACCGTGATCACTGCCGGAACCGGCCGGGAGGCGATCGAACGGCTCGAATCGACGCCGGATGTCGCGATTGTGCTGATGGACATCATGATGCCGGAAATGGATGGCTACGAAACGATGCAGGTGATGCGGCAGAACGCATCGTTCCGGCGCTTGCCGATCATTGCCTTAACCGCAAAGGCGATGAAGGGAGACCGCGAAAAATGTCTTGAGGCCGGGGCGTCAGAGTATCTGGCCAAACCGGTGAATACCGAGCAACTGCTCTCAGCGCTGCGCATGTGGCTTCACAGATAGCAGTTGCCACGCGTGCATCCGTTTGACAACCGAGACCTGAGTGGAAAGGACTCGTCGATGAGCACGAACGACAAGGTCAATATTCTCATGGTGGATGATCAGCCCGCCAAGCTGCTCAGCTACGAGGTCATGCTCGGTGGATTGGACGAGAACCTGATCAAAGCCGCTTCGGCGAAAGAGGCCCTCGAAGTTCTGCTGAAGAACGACGTCGCCGTAGTGCTGATGGACGTGAGCATGCCCGAGCTCGACGGGTTTCAATTGGCAGCGATGATTCGCCAGCACCCACGTTTTCAGAGGACGGCAATCATTTTTGTTTCAGCAGTGCATCTGACCGATTTGGACCAGCTCAAAGGGTATGAACATGGAGCGGTGGACTATATTTCTGTTCCGGTGGTAGCGGAGCTGTTGCGAGCGAAAGTCAGGGTATTCGCCGACTTGCATCGCAAGACGCGGCAACTGGAAACGCTGAATCGCGAACTGGAGCAGCGCGTGTTGGAGCGCACGGAAGAATTGGCTCGCAAGGCGGAATTACTGCTGCAGCTCAACATGGAACTAATGGGGAAGAATCAAGAACTGGACGCTATCGTCCACACGGCGCCCGACATAATCTTCAGTCGTATGGCCGATGGCTCCAGAGATTACATCAGCGACCGGTTTTATGATTTCACCGGCGCTTCTCCAGGTTCGGCGAATGGTTACGGGTGGCTGGACTATGTACACCCCGAGGATAAACAAAAGTCCATGGCGGACTGGATGAGCTGTATCGAATCGGGGACAAACTACGAAGCGGAGTATCGCCTCCAGTCCAAGGACGGGGCTTATCGCTGGTTCCGGGCTCGCGCGCTCCCGATTCGCGACGACGGGAAGATCGTCAGATGGTACGGAACCTGCTCCGACATTCACGACAGCAAACTGCTGGAACAATCGATTCGCGACAACGCTGCTGAGTTGGAGAAAATGGTCGATCGGAGGACGGACGAATTGCGGCGTCTGTCCGTCCGGCTTATGACGATGCAGGACCAGGAGCGACGCCGCCTAGCGCGCGATCTGCACGACGGGTTAGGACAGGAACTTGCTGTGGCCAAGATGGTACTGGACAAAATGGTCCTGCAGAAATCCGCGCAGCCGCCTGAGGAAGCGTGGAATGAGGCCAGCAGCATTGTAGATCGTGCCATTCAGCAAGTCCGCACCATGTCTCACCTTTTGCATCCGCCCCTGCTTGATGAAGTGGGCTTGCTCTCGGCGCTTTCGTGGTACGTGGAAGGACTCACAAAGCGCAGCGGAATTGAGACGTCTCTCGAGGTCCAGCCCCGCGATTTTCCGAGACTCTCGGCGGACGTAGAGACCGCCGTTTTCCGCATCGTTCAAGAAGCACTGACCAATGTCTTCCGGCATTCAGAAGCAAACAAGGTGTGGATTACGTTGGCTCGAAAAGAAGAGAACATCGTGGTTGGTGTGCGGGACGATGGCAAGGGCATCGGCAAGAGAATTGCCGAACTGCAACCGGATAGCGTTGGAGTGGGCATCGGAGGCATGAAACAGCGTGCCAAGGAATTTGGTGGAGAGTTGCGGCTAACGAATGCCCAACCTGGAACCCTCGTCGAACTGGTGATTCCCTCCAGTTCGGTGTTGCGAGAGCCAAGGGCGGTCTTGGATGGATGTGCTTGAATTCCGATTGCTGACGATGGAATCATCATCGCCGATGCGGAAGTAACGGCCGCGCCGACCGAAGATTCCGCATATAGAAACTGTGGTGCCTGGAGCGAAGTGGCGCTGACCAAAGCAGAACCCCCAAGGGCCTTCGGATCGGAAGGCCCTGAACATTGTCCCTCACAGTTTCAATGTTCCGCTATCGATACTGGCGACACTGTACTCGGCGAAGTTATCGCCCGCCCTCACAAGCCTATAGGCCTCTGAAGCATTCCCCCTAACTCTCCGGCACACGCTGGTTCACTGTACAGCTTGAACCGGATGGAACAAGCACAATCGGAAGGTTAGGGTTGACCTCGCAGGAAAATTCAAATAATTGCCCGCTTCGGGCACGGAGGTCCGCTTATGACAAGAATCAGCTGCGCATTGCCGAGATGGCTTTTGGTGCTCGGTACTGGTGTTCTGGTCTGCGTCGGCATGGCATGGTCCGCAGATGATAAAGATCGGTCGGACATCGGCAAGCGCCTCGACGCATCCGCCAAGGTTCTGAACGAAATCATGGCCACTCCGGACAAAGCCATCCCTGACAAGTTGATGAGCGATGCGAAGTGCGTCGCAGTGATTCCCTCCATGGTGAAAGTTGCGGTCGGCATCGGAGGCAGTCACGGCAAAGGCGTCGCTACGTGCCGGACAGAGAGTGGCGGGTGGAGCGCTCCCGCGCCGATCACCATCGCAGGCGGAAGCTGGGGACTGCAGCTTGGCGGTCAGGCTGTCGACCTGGTGATGCTTGTGACCAATGACGATGGAATGCAGCATCTGTTGTCGAGCCACTTCAAGCTGGGTGCAGATGCTTCGGCGGCCGCTGGCCCCGTCGGACGCGATGCTGGCGCCGACACAGACTTAAAGATGAGGGCAGAAGTGCTCGCCTACTCACGCGCACGGGGCATTTTTGCAGGAATTGACCTGAACGGCTCTGTCATCACGCAAGATAAGGACGAAACTCGAATTCTCTACGGGAGGTTCGTGCCGTTTTCCGAAATCTTGAGCGGAGAAACCCAACCGAGAGAGGCGAGTGAACCGTTCCTGGCCGCGATCAGGAGATATTCGGGCCAAGCCAGGGAGCACGGCGAACTGAAACCGGCACCGGGGAGCCCAGCCACTGCCAGCCGGTGAGCGAGGATCTCTGCCGGTTCTTTGTGAGGCCCGGTTTTGTTCAAACCGGGCCTAGGTTTCTCAACCAAAGAGACAAACAATCTTCGCCTAGAGAAGTTCCACCCGGCCAGCACAAGCAACCAACACTCAGCATTTGACTCCACTGCCCCGTACAGCAAGTCTTGCAATCAATTACAGGAGCATCCTGATGGGATGGAGCCCGCGGTGTCGATAGTCTTTGTTCGAAAGCTGCATGCTCCCGGAATCATGGGGAGCAAGGACACACGCACCCTAGTTTAATCGGAGGAGACCACAGTGGCGACTTGCGTGATTTCCGCGACAACAACAAATCTGATTCCGGTCAGGGATAAGGCTGGCCGAGACAATTCTGAACGTGGCCTAGTGCAGCGCGCACAGCGCGGCGACGAGCAGGCCTTCGCCACACTCTTCCAGTTGCATAAGAGGCGTGTGTACTCTGTTTGCCTGCAAATGACGAAGGACGTGGCAGATGCAGAAGATCTAACCCAGGAAGCCTTCCTGCAAGTGTTTCGCAGCGTCAACTCATTTCGGGGCGATTCGGCCTTCTCGACCTGGCTATATAGGGTTGCCGTCAATACCGTACTGATGAAGCTGCGCCGCCGCAAGTCGCCGCCGGCATTGTCTCTGGATGAGTCGCTATCGACAGAGTTTCCATCTCTCAAAAGCGATATTGGAAAAGCAGATCCTCGCCTCTCCGGGGCAGTCGACCGCATTGCGTTGCGTCGAGCCATGGACGAACTGCCCGAAGGATGCCGGCAGATCTTCGACCTGCACCAGGTCGAAGGATACCAGCACCATGAGATTGCCCAAATGCTCGACTGCTCGGTCGGCAATTCAAAATCGCAACTGCACAAAGCGAAGATGAAGATGCGGGACTTGCTGTTTCCGAAGCGGAGAGTCTTTCGCCGCCCTGCAGCCAACGATGCCATCGAGAGGCCGTCTCCGGACAAGAACAACAATTATCGGCATCAACTTGCACTGTTGTATAGCGGGCCAAGGAAGTAAAGCTGCACGGGGCGGCAAATCCTCCTAGACGAGAAACGAGAGAGGACAAAGCGATCGAGCTAGAGTCATTGTGGTAATCGGGGCAGAGCGTGAGGTTTTTTGCTCCCCCGAAGCGCGGAGGCGGCTCTGTTGGATGCTAGGGAGTTTACGGTATTGCGGGCACGCGACTGGAACTCCTATTGTGGGAAGCATAAAGCAGAGAGTCACAGCAAGGGACATTGAATGGCGGCTGTGCTGGCGCGACTGGGACGCTGTCCGCAGCCGGGATCGTAGCCGTACTTAAGCCTTGGGCCTTAAGTGGAAGGAGGTGCCGCTTGGTTCGAATTCTGGTGGTAGACGACAACCCGGCGGTCCGACACTATCTTCGGGGTCTTCTCGAGCAGCAAAGCACCTGGCGAGTTTGCGATGAGGCTCGAACGGGAGGAGAAGCGTTACAGCGGGTAAAGAAAAGTCCGCCTGACATGATTCTTCTGGACTTCCAGATGCCGGATCTAAACGGGCTTGATGTAGCCCGGCAAATCACGAAACTGTTTCCTGAAATTCCCATCCT